>Ga0070698_100001185_pt1 | contig 28899 bp, 26 predicted proteins | sample KBSK1502metaG_FD_65477 | JGI IMG/M metagenome (GOLD analysis project Ga0070698, IMG submission 65477) | Corn, switchgrass and miscanthus rhizosphere microbial communities from Kellogg Biological Station, Michigan, USA - KBS K1-50-2 metaG | ecosystem: Host-associated > Plants > Roots >...
CAGGTAATCGCCTGCCAGCGTGCCGCAACATCGACAGAATATGCTCGCCAGAATCTAGGTCGAGAAACCGCGTTAGGCGAGATCCCGGATGAAATCTTGAATGTGAACGGGGGCGGGATCGCGCTCGGCCACCCGGTTGGTGTCACTGGATCGCGACTGGTTCTTACTGCACTGAAGGAACTTCATCGGCGGCAAGCCGATAAGGCACTAGTCTCACTTTGTGTTGGAGGCGGACAGGGCGGCGCGCTTTGGTTGAGTCGAAACTAAAGGAAACTGGAGACAAGACGTGGGCCAAAATATCCAGCGTGTGACGATCGAATCTGGAATTGCGATGCTGACCTTTGATCGCCCGGAATCTTCGGCCAACATTTTTGATCAGGCGACATTCGAACAGCTGAATGAACACCTCAATGCCCTGAGCGGAGATTCAACCGTTCGGGGATTAATCATTCGTTCTGCGAAACCGAAAATCTTTATTGCCGGAGCGGATCTACACGGGTTTACGAAAGACCTTACCGCTCAGAAACTCTCCTTCCTGATCGAGCAGGGCCAGAAAACCTTTGACCGGATCGCGGCACTTCCGTTCCCGACAATCGCCGCAATTCACGGTGTGGCGGTCGGAGGCGGTTTCGAAATAGCGCTTGCTTGCGATTACCGAATCGCGTCACTGGACTCGGCAACCAAGGTCGGTCTGCCGGAAACCTCCCTCGGCATTCTTCCGGCCTGGGGCGGATCCACTCGGTTGCCGCGATTAGTTGGCTTGCCAGTCGCGCTCGACGCCATTCTTTCCGGCAAACAGTACGCCGCGAAAGCGGCTAAAAAATTGGGGATGGTCGACGAAGTCGCGCATCCGGAACGTTTGATCGGATTAGCTACTCATCTGATAGTTGCAAACCAGGGAAAGAAACGTAAACCGAAGTTACATCTCACCAATCGACCCCCGGTCTCGACCTTCATTGCGGCGCAGGCCAAAAAAAAGGTTTTAACAAAAACCCAAGGGCATTATCCCGCCCCTTTGAAAGCGCTCGAGGTGGTGGTTGCCGGTCTGACGGTACCCCACGCTCAATCCCTAGAGAACGAGCGGCACGCGTTTATCGAATTAGCCTCCGGTGAAATCGCTCAAAATCTGATACGGGTCTTTTTCCTGCAGGAACGATCAAAGAAGCTTTCAATCAAATCGGAGCAGCCTATTCGAAAGATCGGCAAGGTGTTGGTGGTGGGGGCCGGGTTGATGGGCTCAGGTATCGCCCAGTGGTTGAGCGCTCGGGGCCTGCGCGTGGTGTTGAAAGATATCGGACCGGAGCCGCTGGGCAAGGGCCTGCAATCCATCCACAAAATTTATCGCGATACGGTTAAACGCCGAATTTTTTCGGAAACCGAAGCACAGGCCGGGCTCGATCGGATTCTGCCGACCTACGAAGATGTTCCCTTGCGGGACGTCGATTTAGTGATCGAAGCCGCAGTTGAGAAGCTGGAGTTGAAACAGCAGATTTTTCGCAGGATCGCAGAACAGGTTCCAAACTGCCAGGCCATCGCCTCGAATACGTCGGCGCTTTCGATTGATGCGATCGCGAACGGGTTGCCAGATCCTGCCAAAGTAGTTGGAATCCACTTCTTCAATCCGGTGCATCGGATGCAATTAGTAGAAGTGGTACAAGGAACCAAAACATCAGCACCAACCTTGGCTACCGCTATCCAATTCGTGAAATCGATTGGGAAGCTGCCGGTTCTGGTCAAGGATAGTCCCGGTTTTCTGGTCAACCGAATCCTGCTGCCCTACATGATGGAGGCCTTCAATCTCTTCGCCGAAGGCTATCGTCTGGAAAGGATCGACCGGATTATGCTCGATTTCGGTATGCCGATGGGCCCGCTCCGGCTCACTGATGAAGTAGGCTTGGATGTCTCTTTGCACGTCGGTAGCGATCTCGCCCAGCGGATTCAAAATCTGCCTCCGCTCAACAACACTATTGAACGGATGATTGCTCAAGGCTGGCTCGGCCGAAAATCTGGAAAAGGTTTCTACGATTACAGTTCGGGTGCGCAACGTCCGAATCCCGAAATTCATGCGTATCAGCCGGAAACTGAGCCGACCGGCGCAGACGACACGCTATTACGCGACCATTTAGTCTTGGTGATGGTCAATGAGGCCGCACGCTGCCTCGCGGAAAAAGTGGTGTCCGATCCGGCCGACGTAGACTTTGCCATGATCATGGGTACCGGTTGGGCTCCATTTCGCGGCGGCCCACTTCGTTACGCCGACTCTGCGGGTATTTCGAATCTGATCGCCCGGTTACGCGATCTCAGCGAAAACCGCAGAGACTACTTCGCTCCCTGCGCGCTGTTAGCCGATATGGCGAATCAGGGTTCGTCGTTTTATTCCGGCAGCCCGAACCAATCTGCTTCACCATCACCACCAGAATATCAACCGGCCTCGCCATGAAAGATACCCTGGCCGGAGCAGCGGCTGATGTTACGCGGGTCGACGACGCCGGCCAGCCGGCAGGCAGCAGCGATTTTAGTTATCCACCAATTGAGCAGCCGCGCGCCAGTTTCGAACCGGCCGCGATGCAACGATTCTTGGACGGCGAACATCGGGCAGTGAGGGAACTGGTCAAGGAGATCATCACCCAACCTGAATTTAGGTATTTTGAGAGCCCAGACCACCATGCCTTTCGGAAGCAAGTGCTGGCTTGGACAAAGCGCCTCGCCGATGCTGGCATCGGACGAGTATTCATGCCGAAATATGTTGGCGGTGAAGAGGATCCGGCAAAGTTCATGGCGGCGGGCGAGACGCTCGGATTTCACGACCTCAGCCTAATGATTAAGTTCGGGGTGCAGTTTGGTTTGTTCGCTGGAAGCATTCAACGCTTGGGCACGGAACCGCATCACCGCAAATACCTGGTCGATGCAGCCTCTTGCCAGTTGATGGGTTGTTTCGCTATGACCGAGATTGGTCACGGGTCCAATGTTCAGGCGCTGGAAACGACCGCGGTTTACGACCCCACCCACGAACAGTTCATCATCCACAGTCCCACGTTTTCGGCCGGAAAAGCTTACATTGGGAATGCTGCGAACGACGCCCGACTGGCAATTGTATTTGCTCAGCTGGAGATAGGCGGAGAAGGGCGAGGGGTTCACGCATTTTTGGTCCCACTCCGAGACGAAAGCGGCCGTACGCTTCCAGGAATAGCCATTGAGGACGACGGTTATAAAATGGGCCTGAACGGTGTCGACAACGGCCGGATCTGGTTTGATCACGTCCAGGTTCCCAGAACTGCGCTGCTGAATCGGTTTGCCGACGTCGATAGCGCCGGAAAATACCAAAGCCAGATCAAAAGTGCGGGCGCGCGCTTTTTTACCATGATCAGCACTCTGGCGGGCGGCCGCATCGCGATCGCGGCAAGCGGGAATAGCGCGACCAAATCCGCCCTTACGATTGCGATCCGCTATGCTGCTCGGCGGCGTCAGTTTGGCCCTGGAAAACCGCCTGGGAAGGAAACGCTGCTGCTGGATTATCCCGCGATCCAACGGCGCTTGATGCCGCTACTCGCCAACGCTTATGCCATCGATTTTGCCCTGAAACACCTGATCGCACTCAGTACTAAAACATCAGACGGCGCCTCGCGCACCATCGACACATTGGCGGCCGGCCTCAAAGCTTGGTCTTCCTGGAACACGACCCGCACAGTTCAGGTGGGTCGGGAAAGCTGTGGAGGTGAGGGATATATCGCGGCAAATCGGTTCGCCGCGCTCAAAGCAGATACTGATGTTTTCGCCACCTTCGAAGGCGACAATACGGTGCTCATGCAGCTCGTAGCGAAGAACCTTCTCACCGATTTGAAGGACCATCTGAAGGGTATGCGTCCTGTCCAGTTAACGGGTTTTATGTTGGATCAAAAGATGAGCGGGTTCACCAGGACGATGCCACTGTTTACTTTGAACACGAGCCGTTATCACTTGCTCGATGCCAATGTCCAATTCGGCTATTTCAAGTATCGTGAATCCGGTTTGCTATTGCAGGTCGGCGGCGCGTTTCGGCGGTTGACCAAAAACCGGGAGATGGATGCTTACACCGCATTTACCAGGCTGCAGCCGGAGTTGCTGGAGTTAGCAGATGCGTATGTCGAACGAGAGATTCTCGAAAGGTTTATTGCGGTAGTGGAAAACGCTCCGGACCGGACTTTGCATACTCCGCTCCGGCGACTACGCGATCTTTTTGCGCTCTACCATCTCGAGCTGCATAAAGGCTGGTACCTGGAGAACAGCGTGATGTCGGGCTTTAAGGCGAAGGCAATTAGCCGATTGGTCACCGCGCTCTGTGACGAGGTGCGCTCGGATGCAGTCGCGCTGGTCGACGCTTTCGGAATTCCCGATTCGTGTTTGGCTGCGCGGATTGCGTTGTAGGGATTTTGATTGGGAAACGTAGGCGCCTCTTGCCCATCTTGGTAGGGCGAAAACCCGACTCCGCCAAGCCTACGTCGCGGCCACGCTTTCGGGCATGCCTAACCTCAAAACTAGGGCGCGGCGAAGCTTGCGAAGGTGGCCTCGGCGCGGTAGAAACGTTGCAATGTCCATTTGAGTCATTCGCGCCGGGTTTGAGCCGCGTGCGACAAAAACATAGCAAGACGAGCTTTCGGCGAAATCGCGAACGGCTCAGGCCGATCCGGCTGAGACCGTATCAGGCTTTCGCCCTACCGGCTCCCGATTCCTGACTATCGGTTTTCCGGTACAGCTCGCGCAAGTCGAGCTTAGTCGAGGGATCCACGAGCACGGCTGGATCGAGATCGAAACTGTCCGTAATAATCTTTCGGATTCTTTGCAGATGTAAGTTTTCTCGGTCGAGCTCATTTTCGCTGGCCCACTGAGCAGCCGCTACGATCAGGCTCGAGACCTGCTCGGCGGTGAGTTTTTCGGTATTGATGATTATGTCAAAGTCGTTCCGATCATTGATATCGATTCCGTAGAGTTGGAGGTAACGCTTCCGGTTCTGCTCGTCTCGTTTCAGAGTCGAATAAAGCACCGCTTCATAGCCAGAGTACTTGCTGGGCTCTCGCCGAAAGATACGCTTCGCTCTTTCCTCCAGTGAAGCGTGCAACCAAACCCGGAGATCGGCGGCCACCAACCACGCGGCTAGACGAGAACCAACTACGACTTTTGGTCGAAGCGATGCGCGGATCTGAACCAGATCGGTAAGATAATCGAATATTTTGGTTCCATTGGCCCGGGTGTGAATTTCGTCAAAAGTAATACCGAGATCGCCACCGAGATCGCGAAAGGTATAATTGACGACCTGCAACCCTAAAGTTGCTCCGACGTTCTGCGTCGCAGTGGTGTTGCCACAACCGCTTTGGCTTGAGATAGCAATGCGTAGCTCTTTGGGATTGGATTTCACGGATTCAAGCGATCGTTTTTTTTTAAGGAACCATCCGATTGATCATAAGAAAGTCACCGGCTAGCCACTCGGCGGTTTTCCAAAAACCACTGGTAAGTCCGCCGGATACCCTCCCGTAAGCCGATCTTCGGCTCCCAGCCGAGCTTCCGCAGCTTTGCCGTGCTCAACAATTTTTGCGGTGTTCCGTCCGGCTTGGTCTGGTCAAAGCGAAGTTTGCCCGAGAAGCCGGTTATTTCACAAATGATTTCCGACAATTCGCGGATACTCACATCCTTTTCCCAACCGACATTAATGATCTCAGGTTGATCGTAGTGGTTCAAAAGAAAAAGCAGGGCCTCCGCCAAATCGTCGCAATGCAGGAACTCTCGGCGCGGCGCACCGGTTCCCCAAACTACTAGCTCCGAAGCACCATTTAGTTTCGCTTCGTGTGCCTTCCGAAGTAATGCCGGCAAGACATGAGAGCTTTCCAAATTAAAATTGTCTCCCGGGCCGTACAGATTGGTCGGCATCACCGAGATAAAGTTTGCACCGTATTCGCGAGCATAAGCCTGGCAAAGCTTAACGCCAGTAATCTTGGCAATCGCATATGCTTCGTTCGTGGGTTCAAGCGGTCCCGTCAAAAGAGACTCTTCCGGAATGGGCTGGGGAGCGAATTTTGGATAGATGCAGGAACTACCTAAAAATAATACCTTTTTGACCCCGGCCTCATACGATCCAGAAATCAGGTTGTTCTGGATGAGCAGGTTTTGCAGTAGAAACTCTACCGGAAAGCGGTCATTGGCTTGGATCCCACCGACCTTGGCCGCGGCGATAATGACTGCTTGGGGCTTGGTTGTCTGCAGAAAGTCCCGCACGGCGGCAGAATGTTCCAAATCAAGTTCCTCGCGGGTCCGGGTCAAAACATTTGGGCAGCCTCGCCGGTGAAGAGCGCGAAGTACCGCACCCCCGGCAAGACCGCGATGACCGGCCAGGAAAATATTCCCAAATTGCATCAGGTTGCTTAGCTAATGCTAATCTCTCTGGTGGTCAACGTGCACTCAATTGCGGAATGCGATGGCCAATTGCGGAATAGAAAATCCGAAATTCGCAATCCGAAATTCGCAATGGTAAGCTCTGACGGGTATTCTTTTATGAGTCTAGAGTTCGATCCGATTGACGAAGTCCTGGAGTCGTTGCGCCAGGGACACCCGATTATCGTTACCGATGACGCGAATCGCGAAAACGAAGGGGACCTAATCCTGGCGGCCGAAAAAGCTACGGCGGAAACACTCAGTTTCATGATCCGCTATACGTCCGGGGTGATCTGCGTACCGATGGAAGGCAGTGACCTCGATCGGCTGGAATTGCCGCTAATGACTCTACGTAACAACGAGGCGATGCGCACCGCCTACACCATCTCGGTCGACGCGAAGTCGGGTGTTACCACCGGTATTTCCGCTGCCGATCGCACCACAACGATCCGCCTCCTTTCCGACGCTGCCACTCGAGCGGACGATCTGGTTCGCCCGGGACATGTATTCCCGTTGCGCTACCGCGAGGGAGGTGTCTTGCGCCGGGCCGGACACACGGAGGCCGCCGTCGATCTTGCGCGGTTAGCCGGGCTCAGACCGGCCGGTGTTTTGGCTGAGGTCGTAAACGATGATGGCAGCATGGCTCGTCTTCCGGAACTGTTTGCGTTCGCCGGACAACACCGCCTCAAGCTTTGCTCGATCGAGCAGCTGATCGCTTATCGGCGAGCCCGTGAGAAACTCATCGTGAAAGAACAGGAAATCGATCTCCCGACCGACTACGGCAAATTTCGCCTACATTTGTACCGGTCCCTGGTGGATGACGTGCATCATTTAGCGCTGGTCCGCGGCACGATTTCAGCGACAACTCCGACGCTCGTGCGTGTACATAGCGAGTGCCTGACTGGAGACGTCTTCGGTTCCAGGCGCTGCGACTGCGGAAACCAGCTCCATGCGGCGCTCGAACAGATCGATGAAGCAGGGTCTGGCGTGCTCGTCTACATGCGACAAGAGGGACGCGGCATTGGACTGGCCGCAAAGATCCAGGCCTATAAATTGCAAGAAGAAGGCCTTGACACCGTCGAAGCGAATGAACGACTCGGATTCCCGGGGGATCTTCGGGAATACGGAATCGGCGCCCAGATTCTGGTCGATGTCGGCGTGAAGGAAATCCGGCTGCTAACGAACAATCCGAAAAAAGTGATCGGTTTGGAAGGCTACGGCCTCAACATCGTGGATCAACTTCCGATAAAGGCACCGGCCAATCAACATAACGAAAAGTACCTGGAGACAAAACGCTTGAAGTTGGGTCACCTGCTCTAAAGGGTTACGGGTTACAAGTTGCAGGTTACAGGTTACAGGTTACAAGTTGCAAGTCGCGCTAGGAAGCCGCCAGAAGTACACTCGCGACCGTCGGCCTGCAACTTCTAACCTGTAACCTGCAACTTGTAACCCGTAACCTGTATGTCCAATGAGTTTCCAGATCGGCCACCAATTTATCATGATGCCTGGCGGCTGGCGATCGTCGCGAGCGAATACAATTCGACCTACGTCGAGGGCCTGGTGAAATTTGCCAGCGACGAACTGAGCTTGCTTTTGCCAGAATCAAATTTCGCAACCCTGAGGGTACCAGGTTCGTTCGAGATTCCGCTTGGCACCAAAATAGTGATCGAGACACTCAATGTTCATGCTGTTTTGGCTTTCGGATTGCTTTTTGACGGGGAGACGTTGCACGCCGGATTGATCGCTGGCGCCGTGACCAAGGCACTGCTTGATCTCAGTTTGACCCACCGGGTGCCGGTGTTACACGAAGTGCTCGTCTGCAAAACTCATGATCAAGCAAAAGAACGTTGTTTGATGCCGGAGATCAATCGCGGAACGGAAGCAGCGCGGGCAGCAGTGCGCATGTTAGCAGCCTTACGCTCGCTTCGAGCAGCTTAACGATGGGAAAAAGAAGAGAGAGTCGAGAAGTCGCGCTACAGCTCCTGTACCATTGGGACCTGAATCTCCAGGAGGCGCTGACCGAAGATGCGCTGGCCCGATTTTGGGAGCTCCGAGCGGCTACCGGATCGATCCGCACCTTTGCCACTCAACTAGCCCGTGGGGTAATCGCACATCAGGATGTAGTCGATGAGAAAATTAGCCGCTACACCGCGAACTATGAGCTGAAACGCATTTCCGCGGTCGACCGCAATATCCTTCGGCTCGCCGTCTATGAAATGCTATTTTCAGAAGATGTACCGCCGGTCGTGGCAATCAACGAGGCGATTGATATCGCCAAGAAGTTCGGCACCGAAGAATCGGGGAAATTCGTCAATGGAGTGTTGGATCGGGTGAAACTCGATCTCAATCGACCGCTCCGCACCGCGCTGAGCGGAAAGAGATAATTTAACTCCGCGCAGTTGAGCAAGTCGCGGAATGATCTATGGCTTTTGGTTTCTTTAAAGATTTGTTCGATCGCTTTTCCGGTAAGCCCGTTGATTGGGATGAGCTGGAAGAGACTTTGATTCGTTCTGATATCGGCGTCCCGATGACATTGCAGATCATCGAATCACTTCAGCAACGGGGTTCTCAAATATCCGCCAAAGAGATAGTCGAGGTCACTCGGGGCTACATCGAACAGATTTTGCCCAATGCTAATCCCCGACTCCGACCTCTTCCGGACCGTCCCAAAGTCATTTTGATGGTTGGCGTGAATGGGACCGGGAAAACGACTTCCACCGCAAAGCTTGCTCATCTGCTCCGCCGCGAGAAACATACGGTGATGTTGGCCGCCGCGGACACTTTTCGGGCAGCGGCCATTGAGCAAATCAAGATCTGGGCCGAACGAGTCAATGTCGAGGTCATCGCCAGCGAATACCAAGCCGACCCATCAGCGCTTTGCTTCGATGCGTACACGGCTGCTCAGAAGAGAAACATTGAGTTTCTCATCTGCGATACTGCCGGCCGCCTGCACACGAAACACAATTTGATGCAGGAGTTAGGCAAAATCGTTCGTACATTGCAAAAACATGATCCCGACGCACCGCGTGAATGTCTCCTGGTGGTTGATGCTACTACTGGAAGCAATGCTTTGGTACAAGCCAAAGAGTTTCGTGAGGCGATTGGCCTGAGCGGATTGGTGGTAACCAAGCTCGATGGCTCAGGCAAAGGAGGGATTGTCATTGCCATCCAGAACGAACTCGCAATACCACCCCGATTCGTCGGCACCGGAGAGAAGCTCGAAGACTTCGCCTATTTTAATAAGGAGGAGTTTGTCCAGCAACTGTTGTGAGTGGGAGCGAACCCGCTCGCTTACGTTCAATTTACATCGTCTGTGGCCTGGCCCGACCTGTCCGCCTCCTAGCTCCTAGCTTTCTTTGCTCCTCGCTTCTTGCTTCTGGCTTCCCGCTTCTGCCTTCAACTGGCCGCGGCTTGTTGCTTTGGCTCTTCTTGCTGTTGCTTCTTGAAGTGGAGCTGAAGAATTCGTCGTCCGTCAGTCTGCGTGATAGTGACCAAGTAGCCTTCGAACTGGACTTGCTCTCCCTGCCTCGGCAGATGTCCGAGCAGTTGAACGACGTAACCACCGATCGTACTGACATCCGAAGTCTCCACCTCCAGACCGGCCAACTCCTGGAGTTCATAGAGATTCAGTTGTCCTTGGACAACAAATTCCTCGTCGCTGAGCCGGACGAACTCGCGCGCCTGCTCCTGATCAAATTCATCTTTGATCTCACCGACCAGCTCACCCAAGACATCGTCTAAGGTCACGATTCCGACAGCGCCACCATATTCATCCACTACCACCGCAAAATGCGCCCGTTTCGCGAGGAACGCCTTTAACAATTTTTCCAGTGGCATGAATTCGGGTACCGGCATCAAATCACGCTTCACGCTGAGCAGATCCGGCTCAGGCTTCTTCATTTCTCGCATCAGATCTTTCACGTGAATTAATCCGATGGTGTTATCCAAATGTCCTTGCACCAAAGGAAAACGCGTGTGCCCAGACTCGAAGGCGACTTGCAGATTCGTTTCGAAAGAATCTTGAATGTCTAAGTAAATCACGTCGCCGCGCGGCGTCATGATGTCGCGCACAACGCGTCGGCGAAAATCGAGCGCATTAATCAGCAACTCCTTGCTCAGGGGCGTAACCGCGGCTTGGGAATCACTTTCGGTGAGGATGACGCGCAATTCCTCTTCGCTGTGGCTGAGCTCATGCTGGGCCACCGGGTTCTCTCGAAAGATAACTTTCAGGACAAACCGGGCCGAGACCTGCAAAAACCAAATCGCCGGCCGGAAAATCGTATAAAATAGGTGCAAAGGCGCGACCAACGCCAAACTGGCACCTAGAGACTTACGGATCGCCAAAGTTTTTGGCGTCAGTTCACCCAAAACAATATGGAGATAGGTGATCAGCGAGAATCCGATCGCGAACGAGATCCCGCTAATGACCGTCGGCGAACTCACGCCGATGCGGAGCAATATTGGTTGAAGAAGCTGAGCTACGTACGGTTCGCCGATCCAACCTAGTCCCAGACTCGACAACGTTATTCCCAGCTGCGTAGCAGAGAGATAGGCGTCGAGATTGGAGATAACATGACGCACAAAAGCTGCGCGTTTATTTCCCTCATCCTCCAGAGCGTCAAGCTGGCTAGTACGTACCTTGACCAAGGCAAACTCCGACGCGACAAAAAACCCGTTCAAGAGGACGAGCGCCAGGATGACGATGGCGTTCAGGATCACGACGCTCGGTGACGCAAATTCCACCTGGACATCAAGCAACTCCGATCCAGTACCGACCAGCGAACCAATTGTCATCAAAATCTACTCGCACCCTCCTCAGCACGACCCTGCCGCCGCCATTCCAACTTAGATCCCAGCAAATCAGCAGAGTCTTGAAATAACAGATCCGGACCGGATCCGATATTTCAAAAACCTGTGTTGGCCAAGTCGGTATGTTATCTGGTCAATAGAAGACGATGCACCAAGCGTCGTGTTTGTCGACCCAACGATAGAAGCGAATTGCCAGGAGACGCGATAATTCCGACCAGGATAGTGCTTTCTCGGGCTGGAGAGATGGGGATTACCAACTCGATTTCGTGACCCCGGGAATCAGCCCCTGAGACGCGCATTCGCGAAAGGCGATTCGTGAGAGGCGAAAACGCCGGATGAAACTACGACGACGACCACTCTGCTCACAACGATTGACCAAGCGGGTGGGGCTGGCGTCGCGCGGAAGCTGGGCAAGGCCTTCGTAGTCGCCCTTGGCCTTCAATTCGGCCCGAAGTGCGGCATACTTCTGTACGGTCTTTTGCTTCCGCTTATTCCTTTCAATCCAAGCTTTCTTCGCCATAAAAGAGCAGGGAAGGTAACGGGAAATCAGCCGGTTGCAATGGAAAATTTAGGGCCGCCCGGAAAGCCAGGAGGAGAGATCTTGAGGATAGCCGGGAGCTCCGTAATACTCGGGCGCTGCAGCTGAGACGCGATAACGGTCCTGGCCGACGAGGTAAACGAAACCGATAAGGTTGACAACTCCAAACGTGACGTAGGCGATTAGTCGGATCTTGGTTGTTTTCACGACGTGATCCTAACCGCGTTCATATACCTATAATAATCGATAAAGAAGTTCTGAGTATCGATATAGTCAATGCATCCCCGGGGCTGCCCGAGGAGTCCAGTGTTCGGAGGGCGCGTCCGGCAGCTGCCCATCTGCGTCTACATAAAGTAGCAGTCTGGCGACCGCGCGGGTAGGGCGCGTCTCTCCGAGACCGCCGGATCGCGGACGTAGCTGCACGCTGTTAGGCCGAGAACCGTTGCTAGAGGCAAAGCATTGGGCCAAACGGGGGCGATGGTTTGCCGGTGATCCGGCGGTCTCGGAGAGACGCGCCCTACCCGCGCGGTCGCCAGACTGCTACCAAAATCATGCACCCCTTCAGCCTCGGACTCCCTCTTATGTTAACGCGCATGGGCAGCTGCCGGATGCCCGGAAACTATCCGACGCGCACCCGTGAATCGAGCCAAAGGATCGCAAACGTTACTATCGTGGGTTGTTCCCGGGAGCCGCACCTGTCCGACGTAGCTTGTCTTCTCGATGGAATGATGGCGGTTGCATTGGCGAAGTCGGAAGCAGCTCCCCTCCGTCGTCAGGGAGCGCGCCATACCAAAGCTACCGTTACGTCGATCGTTTAGAGCCTGCCGCTGCCAACCTCACAGCGTCGCATTCCAGAATAGGCGGAAAGCGTGACTCCAGTTACGGTCCTGGACGCGTTCGCGGGCCCGTTGTCCCATCGTGCGCCGGAGATTTTCGTCCACGATTAGACGCCGCACCGCTTGGGCAAAATCTTCGATATCAAGCGAGCGGGTCACCAGTCCGTCCACCCCATCCTCGACCAACTCATGCGGTCCCCCCTGATCCGAAACGACGCAAGGCAAACCAGCGGCCTGCGCCTCAATCACCACATTGCCAAACGTGTCAGTCGTACTCGGGAAGACAAAGATGTCGCTCGAGGCATACGCAGTCGCCAACTCTCTCCCTTTCAGATACCCGGTATAACAAGCCTCCGGCGCAATATCCATGAGCTCTTTCAGGTAGGGACCGTCGCCAACGATCAATAGTCGCGCCGCCAATCCTTCGCTCCGAAGCAAACGGAGAGCAGCCACCGCGATATCCAGATTCTTTTCTTTTGAGATCCGGCCCACGTAAAGCAGCCCGATATCTTCCGGCTCCTTGCCGAATTGCGTCCAGAACTTCGGATCACGTAGCTCGGGGTTGAATTGGAGTTGATCTAAGCCGCGCGGAAAAATTTTCAGTTTTTCCGGAGCGATCCCGCGGTCAATCCAACGTTGGCGATAGTGCTCGGAGTTTACGTAGACGAGGTCAAGTTGGGAATAGAACCAATGCATGAAGTTCCAAGCGAGGGTCTCCATGTAATTGTCCTGGGTCAGGATCCGAACATATTGCGGAAAATCGGTGTGATATATGCCGGTGGTTTTCAGATCGAGCATCTTCCCGGCAAGAAGCGCGGTCAGACCGACAGGTCCGGGAGTGCTGATGATCAACTCGGTAAAGCGCTCTCGCTGGATATATTCAATCATGTGCAGCACGGGCGGAAAACTGAGTTTCTGTAGCTCGTATTCCGGAAGTTCAAACTCGCCGATTGGAACAAAGTTCTTGATCGGAATATCGGTGAGACTGACCTGCTGGCGCGAGGTCACGACGATCAGATCGGCGCCGGATTCCAGACCGGCCGCGGTCATTCGGCGAATGGTGGTGGTCACTCCGTTGACATCCTCGAGGGTATCCGTGAACCAGGCGCGTCTTGTATTTTGGAGGACGTCAGGCACGAAATTCACGGTGCCGGCGCAGATATCGTTCAACCGGCGACGAGAGGGGGCCTGGCTATGAAAACCGTAAAAATAAGGACCAAGCAACATCCCCATCGGCAGAAGCGCGCTAAGCGTTTGCATGGCCTCCATCACGTTACCGCTGGTAATCTGTTGAACAAATCGGTCGAAGAAACGAAAGCCGAGTTGATTGAAGATCAAGGCCACGAGCAGAAACGCTCGTCTTTCCGGCTCTTTGACCCCCTCGGTCTCGCGAGCTAATTGCGCCTGGACGTTGGCGTTCCCAAAATAATTCGCAAGTTCTGGCCAAACGGAAAGGTTAGAAGGGCGTGCTAGCTCAAAAATCTTGCCCGAGAGGATGCCGCTGAACATGAGGCCGATCTTTTCACCGAGGCTGAATTGGGTCGGATTCTTTCCCTCCATAAAGCGGGAAAAGACTGCTTCAAGGAAATCGAGGTTGGGACTAACCGCGGCGGAAAACTTATCCTTCGCAAACTGATAGGTCGTGTTATACAGGCCGTGCGCTATCGTGAGCGGAGTGCCGCCCGGCCCACGAACAACGCAATCGCCATGCTCAATGTGTCGAAGGAATTGCTCCACGTTCTCACTGGTTGGGGCTTCGGTGTAAGCCGACGCTGGAAAAATCCCGGCGTGGTCATCCGAGCCAGCAATCAGAATTTTGCGCCACGGTTCTTTGTGAGTGGGGACTAACTTCTGTCGGTCCGCGAATTTCTCGATCAGTTCGGGAGTGAGCGATCGGAAGACGAACCGAGCGACCTCGCTCAGCAGAGAATCGCGAAGTCCGTTGACTCCTTCGAAATGTTTGAAAAGCAAAACCAATTTCTGAACATGATTAGCCGTTAATCGCCGGTCTTTATCGTAAAACGGGTGAGCGATCGCGTGAACAATTCGTCGATTGGCAAGATAGGCCTGCAGCTCGTAAAGGTTCCGCCTTACTTGTTGGATCTCCCGGTGCTCTAATTCCGTAATATTCCATACCAGAATATGAACGGCGACTTGGTCCTCCGGGAACTCCGCGGTGACCTCACAGCTAACGAAGGTGTCCGGCTGGCCGGCTATCTCCAGGCAACCATCGATTCGGTTATGATCGGTGAATGTAACCAACGACATTCCCTTTTCCCGCACTCGCCGGTACAGACTTCGCGGATCGGAGTAGCTATCGGGAAATTCGAAACGACGAAACAGCCACTCGACAGAGCGATCGCTGAACCGTGAGTGTAGATGCAAATCAACTTTCGCAGCCATGCCTGATTTTGCCAGCAGCGCCTAAGATTCGGTTGAATCGAGATGGTTGGCAATGAACTTCTCGTAGGTCAACGGCCTTCGATCCTCTAACGCCGAATCAAGTACGCTTTTCACTTGAGACCAAACCATCGGGATCTCCCGATCGGTCGGATGAATGGCGATCCGCAACAGGGGCCGCTCGCGTAAGCGAGAGCTTAGACCTTGGTTCCAGGCCAAACTGACGACCCGACGCCACGAAGATCTGGTACTCCAAACTAATGAGCGAGAGACGTACCGATGAAGGCCATCAAATACGTCAACGGAGCTCACCGTTGTGATGTAACGAAAGCCGACGTGTCGTACGGCTGCTTCCGCTTCAAAACCAAGCAGCCAAGCCGGCGCCACAAATCCGGAAATCGGTCTCTGCAGAAATTCCAGATCGTTCAAGCCTCGTCGCAATCGTCGAGATGCCTCTGATCGATCCAGATCGTAGAATTCCCCTTCGCCGGCGGTGTAAATCTGGTTGGTGAATTTAACGATCCCCGCATCGGTGTTCTTTGGGCTCCGGGCGTGAAAGTAGCCGTGCAAAATCGGCTCATAACCTTCGTTCACCTTTGCCTTCAACCAACCTTGAAACTCCTCATGTTCAGTGACCGGCGCACGTTCATGGTGATTGGGAATGATCAGGAGCGACGCTATCGGCACGCCGATCTCCCGCAAATCGTCTAAGATCCGCGCACAACTCGCCTGAGTCAGTGGCGAGACATCATGGATGGAAACGACGAGGTTCCGCATAAAACTTCTTCAAGCCTTCGCTCAGGGCTAAAAACAGCGCTAAAACACCCACGGTGATGGGAAACCAATCGCCATAGATAGCGTAAGAGGAAGAGTCAACACCAACCGGTGGATCAATTTCTCCTACGGTCGCTCCTTCGATCTCCGGATTTATTGATCCGGTTAGGCGTCCGGAACTAGCCATCAGGATCGCTCCCGCTCGACGCGAGTTGAACACAATCGGTCGACCGAGCGCAACCGCCCACACGCGAACATTCTGTTTGAGTTGTTCTTCTTCCGTCGCGACCGCCATCGGTTGATCAACCAATACAACGAAGCATTGAATTTGTTTCTGGACCGCGGCTCGGAACGTCTCAAGCGAAGCTGCGTCATTTCCCAAAAAAGGGAGTATGGCGGCGTCCTTACAGGCGATTGGCTGATCGTTGCGCAGCCGACGATCGGCCATCAGCTGAAAAAGCGGATGCGACGCAAAGGCAAATACGCTCCTGACCGACCCAGGTGTAAACACATTGTATCCGGTCAGAGGCGCTTCCGGGGAGGCCGCCGTTCCCGCAATTAACGTGATGCTCTGTCCCAGGGAGGCTTTGGTCAAAACTTGGTAATCACCGCTGTGCAATTGAGTTCGGCGCCACACAACCAAATCGCAGTGGGTGGCCGGAGCGACGAGTGACAGGTCCGTCAGCCGATTGAGATCGGTCTCTGAAGAGGAAACCGTGCACACCTTTAGGCCTTTGGGTTCCGGCGCGGATCGGATGGACCAAAAACCGGCGGCTGCGACGAGCAGCAGCACGGCCAATGTGGCAGTGACATCAAAGCGTCCCGCCCAATTCATCCGTCCAGGCTGAAGAATGAAACGCCTGATATTGGCCAGAATGATCGTATTCGCGAACACCACGACAAAGGTTAGCCCGGTGGGACCGACTACCTTCGTGAGTTGAAGTAACGCGAGATTACCGCCGACCGGCAGACCCGCTTGATTCCAAACGGGTAAGAGAAAACCTCGCGCCCATTCCAAGGCGGTCCAAGCGGAGGCGACCAAAGCTGCGAGGCGAAGATGTGTTCCAGAGCCAATCCACGCTTCGGTCGAGCGTCCTGGACCAACCAGGATCGGCTCGAGTGATTTCTTCTTTCCACTTTTTGCCCGGGGGAATTCGGGGAGGACAGCAAATCGGCCAACTAGCCAAGCCCAAACTGCTCCGGCGACGACTAAGGTTCCGACATTTTGCGCCAACTCGTTCCACCGGGTCTCCGCGCCCAGCCAACTGAATGCGATGAGCCCGAACGTCGCAGAAAATACCGTCCCCTGAACAAGCAAGACCAGCGCGGATCCCCGCAGAATTAACAAACCATTCAATACGGGAACGAAAGCAATCCAGACGAGCCAAGAAACGCTCCAGGGCGGAAACGCCAACCCCAAGAGCACACCACTCAGCAAGCTCAGGCCGATTTGCCAAATCAGGGACATTTTCATCTAGCAGCCCGTCGGGATTAGGAACCAGGCGAAAGAGTGGATAGTCATTTGGTGACGAAACAGCTGACCTTGCCACCTTCGCTCTTCGAGCTACGGCGGGTAGACGGGCTGCTGAGATCCGCTTCGCGAAGAGGAAATAATTATTATTTCGATTAGCCAATCGAAATCAGCAGTGATCGAGCTTCTCTTGGCCAGAATATGGCACAAATGCCTCATCCCAGCCAAGGGCTGCCTCCAACTGTGGTTCATTTTCGCTTCGCGAAGCGAAATTTCGGTGGTCCGTTTGCACCGTCTGCTCATCTCGCGCCTGAATTCACTTTCTATCATGCCGCTCAATTCCGTCCTCCGACGGGCTGCCGGTAGAGCTCAATGGCGCAACGCCAGCCGAGCAAAATCGCGAGGGGATAGATGCCATGATGAAACTGTTGGGGCAACCAGGGTGACGCGACTAGAAATAGCGCGATCTCTGCCAGAGCAATCGCCAAATAGACGCGTAGCCAGGACCGCCACGATCGGCGGAGGAAAATCACACCGACGCCGGCCAGGAGATGAGTGGGCACCAACCAGCCAACATTCCAATTATCATAAGTCTCCCAGTGAAATGTGTTCGCCGCAAAGATAAGAAGGAACGTCCCCACAGCGCCGAAAATGAGAAAGACCAATCCAGAAAGGACAGCTGACGCCGAATAGCCTCTGATCATCCACCAACCAATCCAAAAGAGGAGTAGTACCCAAAAGACGAATTCGGGCCGAAAATACCACGGTACGGAAGGCAGCGGCTGCGGCTGATAAATGATCGTTGGTTTACGGCCGAGCGGACCCGTTTCAGTCGAACTCTTCTGCACGGCGCGCTCGAGATTGAATGGCAAGAAACAGGCCTCGCGCGGCGTGACCAAACGATCAACGCCCGTCCCCAAGAGGAGATAGATGCCGAAACGTATCCAAGGGATTCGGAGAAAATACGGGTCCAACATTTGACGAAACGTAATTTTCCCGATCGAAGGATCGGCCACTGGATGACCCCAAACTCTCTCAAATATGTCTCGGACCCGCGTTGAGCAGTTATCCAGGACGAAATCGTATCGATAGAAACGGTTTTCCGGTAGCAGGTTTTTCTCCAGCTCGGAAAACATTGCCTGCCGCTGATCAGCGTTGAAATTCAAGATCGATTCGGTGATACCTTGCCCCAGGCTGCCTCGCTCATTGATCTCGGCGTTAGATAATCCTACCGACAATTGGTAAAGCAGATCTCCGCGAGCAAATTTGAGATAGAAGGCCTCCGTCTCGAAATCGAAAGTTCCGTAATTGTAGAGTCGATCAATCTCTTGGGTATCATCTCGCACTCGGATCGAGCTGTGACCAAACGCAGTATAGAGCTCGTCACCGGGAGAATAGGTAACCAATGAGATGGTGGCCCGATCACTCAACCGTGGAAGGTCGACGCGATCAGCGGCGAAGCTCGAGGTGGAGACGAATCCGATCCAGAATAGAAGGAGTGTAGAATTCAGATGGTAGGAGCTCCTGCAAATGTTCCACTGGCTACGAACAACGCCGGGAACTGAACCGGGGCGCTTTGGTGTAGCGCGTTGGCAACTCCTTGCTGTCTCCATCAACTAGCGCCCGCCATTGTTTTGTTGGTTATTCCTTACCTTGTGAACGACTCGAAGGGAAAGAATCGACACTCTGCCAAGCCTGCGGAGTCTCGCAAGCAAAAGAGAGTGTAGGCCACCGCCCAATCCGTCTAACTGCCCCCTGATGTCGGACAGGTTCGGCGCCCAAGAACTGTCCACGATAGTGGTTCGGCGCTGACGGATGCATTGGCGAAGTCGGAAGCGGTGCACCCCCGACGCCAGGGGTCATCAAGCCGAACAGCTTTCCCCTACCCTACCCGCTTCTTCGCATCGGCCTGCAACCATTCCCACAAGTGATTCAGCGATTCGCGCAGTTCGTTTTTTGCTGCGGGAAGGCTTTGTTGACTTAAACCTTCCCTTTTGCCGAACAGGTAAAATTTAATCTTTGGCTCCGTACCCGAAGGACGAACCGCAATCCTACAACCATCGGCTAGCGCGAAGATCGTCATGTTCTCGTTCGGAAGTAGATCACCCTCGCTATCGCGGATGTCGCCCGAGGTGAAATCCTGGACTTCAGACACCCCCACCCCGTTGACTTCCTTGGGTGGCGTCCGGTTGTATGAATCAGCCAGCCGCCGGATCTTGTCGGCGCCCTCCGCTCCTTCAAAGACCAGCGAACCACTCTGTTCGAAATAATAGCCGTACTGCAGGTAAATCTGGTCCAACAATTCGTCCAAAGTGACACCTTGTGACTTCGCATACGCGGCCACCTCAGCGAACATGAGGGTCGCAGCATTGGCATCTTTGTCGCGGACAAAGTCGGCGCCGCTGTAGCCGTAGCTTTCTTCCCCCCCAAATACGAAGAAATAGGAATGTTCTAACCGGGCTTTGCGCGACTCTTCCTCCGGCAATGTGCGATATGATTGGCGAATCGATTCTGGCAATGCCTTCTCGTATTTCAGTAGCTTGGCGCCGATATATTTGAATCCCGTGAGTGTCTCCACGCAATGGAGTCCCTCGCTTTGCGCAATTGCCTTTTGCAGATCGGTGGTGACCAATGTCTTGATGATGACTCCGTGCTGTTTGTTCTGATCGTTCAGAATTCCAAGCTGTTTGAACGTTCGAGAGCGGTAGTAGGTCAACAGCGAGCCGATCTGATTCCCAGTGAGAAGGATCAGCTCTCCGGCACGGTTCCGCACCGCTACCCCCATTCGGTCGCAGTCAGGATCAGTGCCAATGACCAAGTCCGCGTTTTCTTTGCGGGCGAGTTCCGTCGCCATCGAAAGTGCTTCGGCGTTCTCCGGGTTCGGAGATTTTACGGTCGGAAATAGCCCGTCTTGCCGATCCTGTTCCGGTACCGTCAGCACATTAAAACCAATCTCTCGCAAAAGCGGCACGGAAATTACCCCGCCGGTCCCATGGATGGGCGAGAATACTACTTTGAGTTCTTTCTGCTGCGCGACTACCACCGGTTGCAAGATCACCGAGCGCAATCTCGCTTTGTAGATGTCGTCGAAATCTGATCCGAGAATCACTAGCTTTCCTTTTTGCTCGGGCGCGACCGGCTCATAACCTTCGCTCGTGGTCGCATTCACCTGCCGGATAATGGCGCTGGCCTGGGGTTCGACTACCTGAGCGCCATCCTCAAAATAAACCTTGTAGCCATTATCGTGCGGAGGATTGTGACTCGCCGTGATTACGATTCCGGCGGTCGCATTAGTATGGCGAACCGCAAAAGAGAGCTCGGGAGTCGATCGCGCCGACTCAAAAAGGAAAACGTCGCAACCTAGCTCGGTCGCTACCTTAGCAGCAAGCTCGGCAAATTGGCGGGAAAAGATTCGGGTATCATGAGCAAGCGCCAGACTCGGCCGGCGGTCTGACCGGACAGAGTTGAGGTAACCCTTCAGGTAATTAACCAGCCCTTGCGTCGCGCGACTGATATTATAAAAATTCATCGCGTTAGTGCCAACGCAAGGATGCTCCGGCGGTTCGGACTCAGGCCGCGATCCACGCTCGGCATCGGTGACTCTTTTCCCGATCGATCGGCCACGCAGCCCGCCAGTTCCGAAAGCCAGTGTCTTGAAGAAGCGGTCGTTCAATTCCGACCAGGCTTTTGCTTCCACTAGTTGCGAAATCGCCGATCGGTAGAGCGGATTGTGCCCAGCCGCTAGCAACAGCGAGATATTTCCGGCAGTGGTTGCCAACAAGTGTCCTTCTTCGACCGCTTGCTCCAGAGTTTCCCGCAAGGCGCTCATATTCTTTGCATTTATGCCCGGCTGCGAGGATACGCAAATCAGGATGTACCCGACCGAAAAAATCGTCCGAGCAATCGCCAAAAGATCAGGGCTGCGCCAGAGCGGGACGACTGCCTATCGCGTAGTCGACGGCATCGGTGACGATCTCCCGGATTGGGTGATCGACGATTTCAATGGAAACTGGCTGATCGGTGTCAAACCGGGCCGAGAGCTGCCAAATCTGGACCCGACGCTAGGCTATCGTTCTCTCTATGGAAAAGTGCTGACTAACGACGAGAAAAGGTCTCCCATCCTTTTGGCCGGTGAGCCGGTCGCCACGAGATTCTTAGTTCAGGAACATGGTCTGAATTTCTGGATAGATTTCCGAGCCGGTTACTCCCAAGGGATCTTTCTTGATCAGCGTTTGAATCGGCAGCGCATCAGGAAGATCAGCGCGGACAAGACCGTGCTAAATACGTTTGCTTACACCTGCGCTTTTGGCGTGGCCGCGGCAACCGGCAACGCTTCGACCATCAATGTCGATTTATCGCGAGCGTATCTGAATTGGGGTCGCGAAAATTATTTGGCCAATGATATCGACCGCCAAGGACACGAATTTGTCTACGGCGATGTATTCGACTGGCTCAAGCGATTCGCAAAAAAAGGACGCCGCTTCGATCTGATCGTTTTGGATCCACCGACGTTTTCGCGGGATCGGAATGGGCGAGTCTTTCGGGCGGAAACGGACTATGGCGAACTACTCGAATTGGCGCTTACCGTTTGCACCAAAGACGGCCAACTGCTCTGCTGCACGAATTCCCACCGCCTTCCCCGTGCTGGCTTCGAAAGGATTCTGCGGGCTAAGTTACCGAAGTCTGCCACTACGGTCGACTTCGCGATGCCGGAAGATTTTCCGGGCAGCGATTATTTGAAGTCCTTTTGGATAGAACGGGCTGGCTGAAGTTTCGGTTGAACTCCGCCGCTGCACCGCGTTAGATCTAGCGCAGTTTCTATCCCTTTTCGCCCATGATTCGCTTCGCTTGCTCTTGCCTTGTCCTTATTTCGCTTTGGCTGACCGGCTGCGATAACCGCACTCAGGAAGCACGCCGTTGGGAGACCATCGCCAAGGACCTGAAATCTGGTGATAAGGTTCAACCCTGGAGAGAAGCAGCTGATCCTTGGAGCAATCAAGAGCATCATAACGGTGTCCCGTGGTAGGGTGAGTTGGCGGTTGGCGGTTGGCGGTTGGCGGTTGGCAGTTGGCGGTTGGAGAGGCGGCCGTTTAGCGATTCGGCGCTCGAATCAGTAGGCACCGGCGTGGCAGACGCGCAGGCCGCCGTCGCTACGCTCTAGCGCGCCTTCCTCATTATATCCGAATAGTATCCAGACATTTAGAGTCCAATAGAGCGTAAACGTTCTGGCTTCACGCTCGAAATATTATGGATAATCTATTTCCAATTGTATTTTCGTCTGTCGCCGTTTTGGCTTTTGCGGTTTCGCGGTCCGGTGCGGCAAAATGTATCCTGGCGTTATGTGGATCGTTTCTTTTGAGCAGCTGTCTTTCCTTGAGACTGGGAGAAAACGAAGAGCCTAAGCAGGCGCCGACGCGGACGGTGGTAGCGTACGCTGATCGAGAAGCGAGCGAGGCGCGGCGGTAGGCAACCGGTAGGGGTGCGTTCCCGACTTCGTCCGGCGGTGGCCGGATCGCGGCTAGCCCTGTGATGCTTCCCGAGCCTAAGTCCCAGGGCGCGCTAGAGCGTAGCGACGCGCTCTGTGCGTCCGCAAACGTTTCGCCGGGTCGTTTGTGATTCAACCGTTGCGATCCGCCTTAAACGACGTACACCGACCGGCGGGCCGCCGTCGCTAAAGCGCGCCCTAATATTTAGGTTCGCAAACATCACACAGCTAGCCGCGACGTAGGCTTTGCGAAGTCGGGAGCCGGTCCCTACCCAGTCCGACGAGCGTAGCGGAAAATCGAGTAATCCGGGGTCTCTCGAATCTGCTCCACAGCCGAGAATTTTGATTCGTATTCCGGAAAATAAACGTCGCCGGGATACTCGGCTTTTAGTTGCGTAATCAACAGCTCATCGCATCGGTCGAGAAGTTGCCGATAGATTTCTGCGCCCCCGATCACATATACCTCCTCCTGGTAGTCGGCCGGATCAAACTGAGAGAGATCACGAATCATTTCTGTTCCCTGCCAGGTCTGCGTTCGGCTGACGATCAGATTTCGCCTGCCTGGAAGCGGCTTCCCGATGGAGAGATACGTTTTGCTGCCCATTAAAACGCATTGACCCATCGTCACTTCTTTAAACCATTTCTGCTCACCCGGAATCTTCCAAGGAATGGTGTTTCCGCGGCCAATCACCCGGCTTGGCGTCATTGCGGCAATGGCCTTCATTCCATTCTCGCCTCCAGGCTCGAATGGAATAGCCAATCGCCAATAGCCAATAGCCGAAATCGATTGTTGGTCATCATCGGAACAATTGCGGTGCGCTTTGCTTACATTCGCCGGCACGCCTCCTGCCTCCCGACTCCTAGCTTCTAGCTTCTGCCCGGCTCACACCGCAATTGGCGCTTTGATGGCCGGATAAGGGTCGTACTTTAGCAATTCGATATCCTCGTACCGGAAGTCTTCGAGGCGCTCGGGAATCCGTTGAAACAGTATTCTTGGAAGGGGTCTGGGCGTCCGGCTCAGCTGCTCACGGACTTGGTCGAGATGGTTTTTATAGATATGCAGATCCCCAAACGTGTGCACAAAGTCGCCCGGTTCCAGCCCGCACACTGCTGCTATCATTTGGGTCAGCAGTGCATAGGAAGCGATATTGAAGGGCACACCGAGAAAAAGGTCGGCACTACGCTGGTATAGCTGACAGCTGAGTTGTCCCTCCAAGACGTAAAACTGAAAGAGCGCATGGCAAGGTGGCAACGCCATCTCGCCCAGTTCGCCCGGATTCCAGGCCGAAACGATCAGTCGGCGGCTGTCCGGATTGGTTCGAATCATTTCCACGATCTGAGTAATTTGGTCGACCGATTTCCCGTCCGCAGTCCGCCAGTCTCGCCATTGAGCGCCATAGACGCGTCCGAGATCCCCCTTTTCGTCCGCCCACTCGTTCCAGATGGTCACATCATTGTCGGTGAGGAATCGGACGTTGGTGTCTCCACGTAAGAACCAGAGCAGCTCGTAAACGATCGATTTGAAATGAACCCGTTTCGTGGTGATCAGCGGAAACCCTTGACGCAAATCGAACCGCACTTGCGCGCCAAAATATGATATAGTCCCAGTTCCGGTACGGTCATCCTTGGAACGCCCTTTTTCTAAGACAAGACGGAGCAATTGATGATATTCCTGCACAGTCTGTAAAGGTTTAATGAAGGGGAAAAATTTCGTCCCGCGTCTTCATGACAACACGAAATCTATGGAACAGCAAACCACTTTGATCGATACCCAGAATCTACCCGATCACCGGGAAGTCGCTATCGACCGCGTTGGGGTGAAGAACCTGCGTTTTCCGATCCTGGTTCGCGACAAAGCGCACACATCCCAGCACACGGTGGCAACCGTGAGTTTGACCGTCGATCTACCGCATCACTTCAAAGGAACTCATATGAGTCGCTTTATCGAAGTGCTCAATCACCACGGAAGCGTCATTCATGTCGACAATATCAAGGTGATCTTGCGGGAATTGCAGGCGCGATTGGACGCGGAAGCGGCTCACGTCGAATTCGAATTCCCATACTTCATCGAGAAGAAAGCACCGGTTACGGGCGCATCGGGATTGCTCGAATATAGCGTTCGGTTTAGCGCCGCCGCGTACCAGAACAATTCCGAATTTGAAGTGGCGGTTATGGTTCCGGTCACTACGCTCTGCCCGTGCTCTAAGGCGATCAGCAGGAAGGGTGCGCACAATCAAAGAAGTCTGGTGACGCTTGCGGTGCGGTTCAGTAGCCCAATTTGGATCGAGGACTTGGTGCGCATGGTCGAGACGTCGGCCAGTGCGGAGCTGTTCAGTTTATTGAAGCGTCCGGACGAAAAAGCGGTGACCGAACACGCCTATGACCATCCGGTTTTCGTCGAAGATTTGGTGCGTAACATCGCGGTCAAAGCGAATGCTGACCCACGAATTCTCTGGTACAGGGTCGAAGCCGAGAACTACGAGTCGATCCATAACCACAATGCCTATGCGATGATCGAGAAGGGATGAGGGCCAGCAATTGGCAGTCTACGGATCAGGCAGGTATTCCGCGCGGATTGCATTCATTTCTAATTCGAAACGGCATCACGATCTTGCGTGGCGGATGATGTTGGGCCCGGGCTATTCAGAATCTACCCAACGGTGGCTTGTCTTTACCAGTGCCAAACCTGGTTAGAACTTTCGAAGGGATTGCCGGTCTTGGCCGCTCGGTCAATTAGAATGCCCAGGTAGTGATCTTGTGAGGCTTCGGCCAGGCCATAAAAAGAATTTCCCGTCTTCAGATAGCGAGCCATCGACTCGAGACAGGTCGCGATTGCAATTTCGTCATCAGACAATCGCGCCGGTGCAAACGAATTCCGATACCACCATGCCCCACCGGCAATGTAACCTTTGTGATGATAACCTTCCAGGTTGCCGGTTTGGCCGGCATCAATTCTCTTCAGTTGCATCTCGATCGGTGTCGCGAAGTCGATCAAATATCGGACATCCAGATTGTTAATCTCTCCGCGGTCACCGCGAACCAGGACACGGTGCGATCGGATCCACGAAAAGTACTGATCTTCGACAAAATCGAAGACCGCGAGTTTGCCTTCGAATTCAAGGCTCGCGATGGTTTGTGTTGTCAGAATTTTTCGTTCTTCCAGAGGTGGTCCCGCGCGGTTCGAACCTGCAACAATCGGAGATTTGAATTCCAATGCGTGGATGGAGGCGCTCTCAGAGCCAATGTTCAGAAACTTACGAATCAGCGATACGCCGTGGTACCCATGCGCAACCGAAATCTGGGTCTCAGAAATTTCTCCGAGTAATCCTGATCTTGTCAGCGCAAGCCTGGCCGCATGACAGGGTTGGAACTGATATTGCTCGGCCACCTGGACGCGTGCATTCCCTGGCAATTCCTTCCACAATTTCGTCAAGGCGTCGAGGTCCTCAGCAGGCGGGGTCTCGGCCAGAACGGCGACATCATGCGAGGCAAGTTCGAGAATGACCGGAGCCGATGCGGCCCAAGGCACCGACGTAACAACAAAATCGGGCTTTGATCTTACCAGGCCGCCTATGGTACTGAACGTTGCGATTCCCCAATCGGTCTGGATCCGTGAGCGTGTCGCCTCCGTGCGTGCGACACATCCCGAAATTCGAAAACGGTCCGGCAGGGCCTGGGCGATTCTCAAAAAGAACTCGGCACGCCACGCTCCACCGACGATGCCAAATGTGATCGGTTTATTCATCAGAGATACCTGCCATCTCGCATATTTGGTTCCCCGAAATAAGGCGTGCCCGGCTGCCAGTCGCTCGGCTCGGGCAACGCGAACCCATCAAAAGGAAAACGAACTTCAACGCCATGCCTGGCGGAAAGATAGGCTGCCTCGCAGATTTCAAGGGCTTTCAATGAGCTTTCCGGCAAGGAATAATCCGGTTCCTTTGATTGCAACATCGGAATTAGATTATCAAGATGACGCCGATGAAGCGAGACAGGTTGTTCCTCGGGCTCAAACAACTTTCCGTGGGGAAAAGCCGGACTGACTAGATAATAATCCGGCAGCCAGCCCCAGAATTCGATCTGGCCGACGGTACCGAGAATTCGAAACGTGACTCGCTTTGTCGACTCCCGTTCGAACGGACCGTATCCCCACCCTTTTCATTGCGAGCAGATGGGCGTATTTCGTGACTGAGAGGAAGGAGCACTATCTAAAATGAACTACCGAACACTGGGCAGAACAGGATTGCACGTTTCAGAAATCGGCTACGGGGCGTGGGGAATCGGAAAAGGCCTGTGGATTGGCGCCTCTGATAATGAGTCAATCAAGGCTCTGAATAAGGCCTTTGATCTGGGACTAAACTTTGTCGACACGGCTTTGGGCTACGGAGACGGTCACAGTGAAATACTCGTAGGGCAGGCCATCAAAGAACGTTCCGAGACCATTTACGTGGCGACGAAAATTCCGCCGAGGAACTATCAATGGCCGGCACAACGCAGGGTGCCGGTGAAAGAAACGTTTCCTGCGGAGCATGTCATCGCATGCACAGAACAAAGCCTGAAAAATCTTGGGTTGGAAGCTATTGACGTACAGCAGTTCCACGTCTGGTCGGACGAGTGGGTTAAGCAGGGGGACTGGTTGGAAGCCGTTCAAAAGCTCAAGAAACAGGGGAAAGTTAAATTTTTTGGCGTCTCGATTAACGACTTTCAGCCGGAAAACGCGATCCAACTCATTGAAACGGGCGTACTAGATACCGTTCAAGTTATCTATAACATTTTTGAGCAAAGTCCCGAAGACCGCCTGTTTCCTGCATGTGAGCGTCATCAGGTTGGCGTAATCGTACGGGTCCCGTTTGATGAAGGGAGCCTAACCGGAAAAATCACACCGGAGACCACATTTGAGCCGAGTGATTTCCGCAGTAATTATTTTCGGGGTGACCGAAAGCAACAGGTCTATGAACGCGTGCGAAATATCGCTTCTGATCTCGGTATTCCTTTGGATCAGATCGCGGAAACGGCGTTGCGTTATGTCCTGAGCCACCGGGCCGTCTCCACGGTTATTCCTGGGATGCGTACCGTACGGAACGTGGAACGGAATTGCCAAGCGGGAGATGGACGCGGATTACCTGAGGAGCAGGTTGAGCAATTGAAAGCTCATCGTTGGGCTCACAATTTTTACGAGTAAAAGACAGCGAAACGGTTTCCGGCCCGGAGCGCCAATCGCGTACGGCAAAGTGAGCGTGGGGAGCCAGACCAAGACTTAAAAAACAAGCGCAAAAACTGCTAGGCAACCTTATGCGTCCGGTTGAATTCGGAGAATCGTTAGTCACCGGTACAGGGTTGACTCTGATTCGTCAAACACTGAAACGTTCTTTTGTTCTGTTACGAGTAGTGTCTTATGAAGATGTGCCAAAGAAAGGACAAGCATGGTTTGGTTTAAAATATTGTTCTTACGCAGTCAGGGACAAGGAGGAGCAGAATATATGATTATTGCAAACAATCGTCAGCCTCAAAGCAATGACTATAAACCATGGTTTCTTTGGCGTAATAGCCGCAAAGGTAAGGGTCCAGAAAAATCACGTTTCGATAACCTGGTTGCCAGCGTAGTTGCTGGCGACACCAGGAGAGCCTAGGAACGCTTTTCTTTGCTCCATCTGCTAGGCGCCTGTTGTCGTGACATTGCGCTGCAAAAGAAATATCTTTGCCTGCTATGTCTGAAGAGAGATTTCGTAACGTTGAGCGCAGAGTTGGCAATCTCGAAAACGAGTCACTGAGAGACGGCAAAGAAATCGAAAGACTCAAAAAGGAAGACGCAGTGCTAGAGAACGACATCAGCACTTTACTCCTGCTGTTGGAAAACTTTTTCGTGTGGCCATCATCTACCCCACGCTATGGTGACCAACAAAACGTTGCGTTCGATAAGATCCAAGAACTGCTCAAAGAGATGCGGCAGCGATACCCGCTAGAACGGGCCTAGGAACGCTTTGACGCTGGCCGTTTACCTTTGACCACGGGATTGCACAGATCGCCGCAGGACCGATCTTACCAAGCAATCTGCGTGACAACTCAGTTCCAGGTGCACGCTCTAACATGTCAGATGCAGGATCGCGTTCGTCCTTTCAGGGCGCTTCTCCAGGGTCTTGATAGCTTCGGCCGTCGGCAATATCTGGAGCTTGATTTTCCGGCGCTG
>Ga0070698_100001186_pt1 | contig 28878 bp, 19 predicted proteins | sample KBSK1502metaG_FD_65477 | JGI IMG/M metagenome (GOLD analysis project Ga0070698, IMG submission 65477) | Corn, switchgrass and miscanthus rhizosphere microbial communities from Kellogg Biological Station, Michigan, USA - KBS K1-50-2 metaG | ecosystem: Host-associated > Plants > Roots >...
GCCGACGGCAATCTCGACGCAAAGACGTAGGGTATCGCTGTCGATCTCGCGCCCCGAAAGAGGTCCAATTAACAGTGCCCCAGCGCTGTCGGCCGTCCATCCGAGACGAAGCTTCAGCGGCGATAATGTATTACCAGCGGTCTGCGCCGGTGCAGCTGTTAGTTTGTTTCCACTACTCCCTTCCAGCGGCGGCAATTCAGCATCAGTGATCGAGGAATGAGGGGCGCTCTGCAATTGAGAAAAGGAATCCTGCAACTCATCTTCTGCTACTGATGGTGAATTGCCCGCGCCAAACGAGGCGGCGAGTCTATAACGCCCTCCCTTTCCGTTGCGACTGAGATAAATGGCAACTGCACTAGCCCCGGTCAAACGCGCGATAAGAGCAGCCGGATTCGCGGTGAAGTTATTCGTAGCCACTAGTTCCGGTCCAAAGACCGGAAGCAATTCGTTGGCCTCCGTAAGTTCGAAAATCCTTTCGTCCAAATCCGTGCTCGCGTTTATTGATCGACGGAGGAGCGCCAGGGGCGCAGCAGTGGCAAATGAAACTAGCAAAGCAACAACCGGCAGTACGACAAGGAAGTGCGCGAACGCAATGTAAGAACTGACCAGAATGAAGGCAAGCAAACCGAAGAGAGCTCCAATTTGCTTGACGGTTTCGAGTCGTCCCTGAGCAACGGAGAGTGAGCCCAGAACAGCTGCAGCCACCAATGCTGCTAACAAGGCAACTATCAAGTCTGGGACGTCCCTGTAGAAGCGCGATCGTAGGATCGTGTTTATCGAGTTCGCTAATATCTCGACACCGGGCATGAGTTCGCCATGCTGCATGCCACCAGGTCCCTCGGTATGTACAAACGGGGATGCAAGATGATCTCCAAGGGTCGCCGCAGTCGCTCCAATCAGAATATATTTTCCGCGAAAACTCTGCGGTTGAACGCGACCGTCCAATACTTCGGCGAAGCTATAGGTCTGATGTGAGAACGACCCCGGCGGTCCCACGTAGTCAATCGCCATTCGAGCCGGCTGCAGGTTATCTACTGGACGTTGTGCGTTTTGCGACGCAAGCCTGAGCGTGTGCACGTTCTGTGCAACGGGTATTGTGTGGCTGCCCAAACGAAGATTGTCCGCGGCTGCATGCACACTGTCGGCGCGAACGCCGTCCCCCACACGTATCGTTTCAACGGCTATCGCCCATAGCGCGTGTCCATCATCATCTGCCTTTCGCAAAGGCAGCTCACGTGCGGTCCCGTCGCCTTCGGGCGACACGTTTACATGACCCAGCCCAGATGCGGAGTTCTCGAAAAGAGCCAACGGTCGCAACCAGCGACTGTGATTAGTTACTCCTCCATCGCCTGCCTCAATGAGCTGCGCCCCGATCACCGTATTTCCAGAACGTTTGATTGCCTCAGCCAGCGCTGTATCGTCCGCGCTTGTGGTGGGTTCGCTGTAAAGAATGTCCAGGGCGATGGCCTTGGGCTGGGTTGAGGATATGGAATCGAGGGCCCGGGCCGTCAAAGTCCTGGGCCAGGGAAACTGCCCAAAGCGCGTAATGCTGGCTTCGTCGATGGCAACGATGACGACATCGTCGGGCGGAGAGAGTGGGCCACGCGCCTGCATTAACCTGTCGCGTGCGTAAAGATTTAACCCTGGCGCGCGCCAGGTAATGATCATCGCCATCGCTGTAGAGACAACGATAATCGCGATGATCCATACCGCATGGCTGACTCGACGAACCGGATTAGATCCGTCTTTCATGTCATTCCCCGAAGAACTAGTGCTACTTTCAATTTGGAATAAATCGGCTCGGCATCATAGTCGTCCATTAGAGCGATGAGCGATACGCTCCCTGAGCTGAAGCGAACAGGAAGTCAGGATTCGTCTTAAGACTGAAGCAACACAAATGCCGCGTTCTCAGTTTTAACGCAATGCTCGAACAAAGTGTGGACAAAGCAGCCAGGAGCGTAATGAATTTCCGGGAGTGGACATTTCAAGCGGCAAATTGCCGCGCGAATCGCCTCGGGCGGTGTCGAATCGCCACCCCTCAAGCGTCCTCGCCGCAAAGGTGTTCTCCTGTTGCCGGCTACACGGGCCCTCACGGCCGCGTGGAGAAATATGACCGATCAATACTCAAGCACCAACACAGAGTCCACTTTGTCAAAGGATCAATGTTGCAACAAGCCTTCGCATTCCGATGTTTTGGACATTCAGTTGTTTCTGAGATCGTCGGACTTGAATCCTCATTCGTTCCTCCTGAGTTCACGGAGGGTAAGCAGAACATGAAGTAGCAACATTATGCTGGAGGCTGTGATCACGGCCATTAATCCAGTGCGCACATCTCCTGCAGACCCACCCACGGCGCTGGAGAGATAGCCGACGGCCGGCGGAATCAGAAGAAGTCCCGCGAAACCAATACCCATAACCAAACTCATCGCCGTTCCGGCAATCCGCGGCATCATCACCGATGCGAGACCCACCGAGGTGGGAAAAATCGGCCCCATACCGAACCCCGCCACGATTAACCCCAGACGAACCGTTCCTGCAGAGTTCGCGGTGAAAGCAATGATCAGAGAGACAGTCGTTAACGCCGAGCCTGCAGTCATCAAAAGAAAGCTATTCATTTTGACAATTCCGAGGAGGAAACTCGATACGAGGCGACCGCCAAGGAGCGCCATAGCGAACAAAGCGAGGGTTCTTAATGCATAACCGGCGACAGCGTACCCGAGCGAATCACTTTCAAAAAATCTGCTCAGCAAATCGGGTGAAGTATGCGCAAGGTTCTGCAGCTCAGCAGAACTCAATCCCTGGCTTGCAAGAATACGCGGATCGCGTTCCATAAAAGTCACGACCCACTTTCCGACTGATACCTCCGTGCCCACAACATAAAGAGCGCGATCGCTAGAAGCAAGAAGGAAGGATTGCGGAAGAGGCCTCTTGCTTCCTCCATTGGAGACGATTCAGGATGTGTCGGTCTTGGGAATCGGGAAGCAAGAATCAAAACGAGCAAAATCACGGCTGCTCCAGCGAGCGACGAAAAAATCAAACCGAGTCCGCCGCGTTGTTGTAGTTGTTGCACGACTAGAGGCAGCGAAGCGAGCCCAAGACCAAAACAGATATCGAGCAAGTTGAGTGCTGCGTTGCGCCAGCTTGATGCCACATCGGCCACTAGGGCATGGCCTGCGGCGACGATTGCGTTTGCTCCCAGACCAAGCATCAATGAACAGCAAAAAATAAGTAACAGCGCCGAAGCGGCTTCCACCTTTGTGACCGTCAAGTAGAAACCGGCCATTGATGCGATCACGAGCGCAGTGCCAAACAAGAGTGCAAACTTCTTTCCAACGCGGTCGATGATCGGACCACTGACAGCGTACGCCAGGACAGCGCCCACAGCATTGATCAACAGGAAGGTGCCGACCGCGCTATCGTTCGGCAAATACTGGTTGCGCTCGAGTGTGGGCAGAACTGAGCCCGGCAGCGCGGCGAGCAATCCATAAACAAAGATGCCCAGGAAGGCGATGAACATCAGTAGCAGGTCATGCCGGGAGAAGCTATCCTGCGGTGTAGTCAATCGAGTTTCCATTCTTTGGCTCCTTCGATTCCGACTGCATCAATACACAGAAATCCCACGGAAGAGACGGGTGAAAACAATCATTGTTCATATATCATAATGAACAATGATTGCTTCCGTAGGCGGGATTCCCGGAAAACTCATCTCCCCTTCCACAAGCCTTGAGCCACGAGCGGAATATAGGTATCGAGGCCTTCAGGCCTGAACTGGATTGTGCGTTCCTGCTCTGCACTCATGTAAGCTGTCATCAGCAGCTCTGTTACTTCGAGACCGTCGTAAAAACTCTCTTCCGGTTGCTTACCATCAAGAAAGCTCTGAACAAAATAACGGTTCTGTGATTCGTAGCCGTATTCAGCGGCTTCATTTCCAAGGACCGGCATCAAGCCCTGCTCCGCGTTCTGCTTTTCTACCATGTCCTCGCCCGCCTCGCCCTTCACCTCACGGCTAAGAAACAGCTTTAAGCCGCTATCCAACGAGTTCATGGAAAGTGAATACTCAGGCCCCTGCACTTCGAGGCTCAATCGCAAACCCGAGCCGACGTAACCCCAGGACGTTGTCACTTCAACTATCAGCGTGTTTTGCTCTTCGTCCCGATAGTTGATTGTAGCTCTTGCAAAGTCTTCCGATGGTTTGTTTAGGTAATCGACCTCGGGGCCCATGCGTTCTTGAAGAGCTTTCGCATACTCGGGTTGCGACCACTTCAGGCTGGCGATCTGTGCCGCTACTTTCACCGGACGGATACTCGACCGCGGCGCGCCCGGCCGCGTCAACATGAATCGAGCAACTTCGATGCTGTGGCACATCATATCGTTCAGCACGCCGCCCCCTTGCAACTCTCCCTGCCAGAACCAGGGTGAATGCGGCCCGCTGTGTTCTTCGGCCGCCCGAGCAAGGTAAGGACGTCCGGTGAGCGCAGCAGCCCTGTTCCAGATGATCTGCCTTCCCCGCGAAACACTCGGTGCAAAGATCTGGTCTTCAAGATAGCCGTGCAACAACCCCGAACGCTCTATCATACTAACCATCGCACGCGCCTCGGCCACGTTGCGAGCAAGCGGCTTTTCGCAAGCAACGCCGATCAGCTTGCCTTTTCCGGACTGGACCGTATCGCAGATGATCTGCATATGCTGCAAGCGCAGATGGTTTGGCGCGCAAAGCCAGAGGCAGTCTATCTCAGGAGCCGCAATCATCTCTTCAATGGAATTGAATGCCCGGGTGTTGCCCACACGCAGTTCTCGGGCGAAATTGGCGGTCTCTTCTGCATGCCCATGGTTGGGGCTGTATACGCCGAGCACATCAGCATCGCGCACGCCGACCCACGACTGAATGTGAAAGCGTGTCACGAATCCGCTGCCGATAAATCCAACCCCGAGCCGCCTAGTAGCCATGGATGAAAACTCTCCTTTCGTTTACTGTGTCCGATATGCTTTAGTTGTAATCGTCTTGCTATCTCAGCCCCAGAGTAGGAGCCGACTATGCGGTGCCTTTCAATTGTGATATTCGCTCTGGTCCTCTTCAGTTTGATCCCGGACTGTCAGGCGCAGACACAACCAGATGCGAATACCAAGTCTTCACGTCTTCGGGTCGCCATAGTGGGATTGGTCCATGGACATGTATCTGGATTCTTTGCACAGTCGCTGCATCGCCCCGACATTCAGATCGTCGGCATCTTCGAACCTGACCGGCAAATCTTCTCCCGCTATCAGAGCCAATTCCAACTTGATCAGTCTCTTTTATTTGCAAACCTTGAAGAGATGCTTCAACAAACTCGGCCTCAGGCAGTTCTTGTTTACACTAATACTTTGGATCATCGCAAAGTAATCGAGGCGTGCGCGCGCCGCGGTATCCATGTCATGGTGGAAAAACCGCTGGCCGTGAGCATGGAAGATGCGCGGGCCATCGAGCACGCGGCAAAGCAAGGCAGAATTCATGTGCTGGTAAACTACGAGACTACCTGGTACCGCAGCAACCGGGCCGCATATGATCTCGTCCACGAACAGGCGATCGGCGAGATACGCAAGGTGGTCATACATGATGGCCATCGTGGTCCAAAGGAGATTGGAGTGCAGCCAGAGTTTCTCGCATGGCTCACTGATCCCAAACTCAACGGCGGCGGCGCTCTGTTCGATTTTGGCTGTTATGGCGCCGACTTAATGACGTGGCTAATGGACGGCCAACCACCAGACACAGTTACGGCAATCACGCAACATATCAAGCCGGAAATTTATCCCGAGGTTGACGACGAAGCCACCATCGTCCTGACCTATCCGAAGGCCCAGGCGATTGTTCAGGCGTCATGGAATTGGCCCTTCGATAGGAAGGATGTTGAGGTATACGGGCAGACGGGATATGCCATCACGGTGCGGAGCAACGACCTTCGCGTACGCCGGGGAGCAAAGCAGGAAGAGCAAGTCGCCGCAAAGCCGTTACCACATCCTTATGACGATTCACTTTCGTATCTGCAGGCGGTGCTGTCAGGTGAGGTGCAGAACGCTGGTCCGTCTTCACTGGAAACAAACCTTGTTGTGACTGCAATCCTCGATGCTGCACGACGTTCTGCAGCATCTGGCAAGACTGTACGACTCGCAACTACAAAATAAGCTCAGATAAAGCCCCGAATCTTCAAGACTTAAAACTCATAAATCTTCGACGTAGTTAGCTACTTCACGGGCGCCCGCTCTCCAGACCTGGGCGATACTTCGCAACCCTTTCAGACTCTTCAGCCAACTCAACCACCTTCTCTATAAAAAGGTGTAAGCCTTCCAGCCTGACACCCTGTTCCCGCTTCAGCCGGCAAAGTACCGAAGCACTCTCGCTATCAAGGAAATTGAGGTCAGCGAGATCAAGCGTCACCGGTCTCTGGGTTTCACTGCCAAGGTCCCGGCAGAGCTTCTCCAGCAACTCAGCGTCTCTTAAGTAGAGTGAGCCCTCGACTTTGAGCACTGTCGCCCCGCTCTCAGTAGCAAAAGTATTATCCCGATTGCCTCTTCCTCCTTTGAGAGAGGTCTTATCGCTTCTTGAACTCTCAATCTGTGTAATACGTGTCGGCATCTGTTTCTCTTTTGGTTAGCCTTTGGCGGTTAGCACTGTCAAATCACCAACTCGCTCCTCCCGGTAAGGCGCTGATAGCTGCACATTGTAGTGGTCCATCAGCCATAACTCCGGAATAATTTCTGCCACCAGTTTGCCGTCGTCGAAAACTCTCACCATCGAGCTTTCAGAAACCACGATGGCCACTGCGTCAGTCACTTGTGAAATCGAGGCGCCTGCCAAATGACGACTGGCCATGCCGTAGGGCAACACAACGTCGGAAGCCATGGCGTCCAGATAACGGCAGGCTGCGACCACTATCCCGCGATCCGAAATCACGAAGGCACCGTCAAGCTGCGCGAGCTCCTTTATAGTACCGCGAAGATTTGGGTCTCTTATCTCTCTGGACTGCTCGGGGTGTCCCGCCAATGGGTCAAGAATCAGCGGACGGGAGCGAGCGAGCACTCCATCAGCGTCGCCAAAAGTGAAGAGAGTCCCGATACGGCGACCTTCACGTCCTTCGCGAGCAATCTCAACGGCCAGCTCGATAGTTGGTTCCAGGTTCTTCTTATTGCACCGGCGCACGCGTTGGCAAATTGATTTGAACATGCCACTGCTTCGTCCATTTACAGAGGTATCGCCGACAAGCGGCAGCGCCTGCCGGGCCACAAGCGTCTTGTCTTTTGTTGAGCTAGTTGGTGATTGGAATAAATCAGGCATCACGTTCAGGCTTTCTTGTGTGGGCGCGTCAGCGACATCGACCTCAGAAGGAATAAGGATCTCGTCAACGTAGCACCAGCGCCAGCCCTCGTCCGGTTCAAGAGACTCGATGAGGGGGTGACTAGTTGATTTAAAGTGCGCCGTAGCATGCTTGTTCTTTGAGTCATCGCAACAACCAACATGTCCACAGTATAGGCAGAGCCGCAGATGCACCCACTCATCTCCCGTCCGCAGACACTCTTCACACCCATCGGTGCGCGGTGTTATTTCGCGAGCTTGATCAATGTGGCCGCATTTCTTTGCCACGAGCACTCCAGGTTTATGGCGTGCAAACAGACCCCGCTATTGTCTGCACGCACTTGTGAATCACTACTTCGTTGCGGTGCGCGCCTTCACGCCAGCGGGATTGCGTGACGGTGGCGCATAAACACGGGCGGGTGCCCAGGGATACACACTAGTCTCGCCGCTGATCCTCCCCTGCATCTCAGGGTTGAAAAACAGGTACGGATGACCTGGCTCAAGTGCACTTACCTCGTCGAGTTGCTTTCGCAGTTCCTGCGGAATCTCGAACTCGACACAGCGCAAGTTCTCTTCGAGCTGCACCGGTTTCGAAGCGCCTATAATCGTTGAAGTAATGCCAGGTTGAGTTGCTGACCAGTTCAATGCGACTTGCGCCGGCGATTTGTTGATCTGCTTCGCCACGTCAAGAACGACATCGAGAATCTTCCAATTACGTTCCTTGAATCTTTGGAAAGCGGGAATGTCCTTCGTGATCTCCAGCCGCCCTTCTCCCTGTCCTGTATTGCCCTGACGTTTGTACTTTCCACTCAGAAAACCGCCGGCCAGCGGACTCCAGGGCGTAATACCAATTCCAAGCTCCTGAGCCACTGGAACGTGTTCACGCTCGATGCCCCGCTCGACCAGCGAGTATTCAAGTTGTATAGCCACCAGACGTTCCTTGCCTTCTTTTTCAGCCAGCGTCTGCGCGCGCGCAACGTACCAGGCCGGCGTATCGGAAAAACCGTAGTGTCGAATCTTTCCCGTGCGCACCAGATCGTTAAGAGTTGAGACTACTTCTTCGACCGGCGTCACTGTGTCCCAGGCATGCAGCCAGTAGAGATCGATGTAGTCAGTTTGCAGCCGTCGTAGCGAGCCTTCGAGAGCGCGGTAGATATTCTTACGGCCGTTACCGCCTGCATTCGGATTGCCTGGTTCGCTATTGAAGGTGAACTTAGTCGCCAGCACAATACGGTCGCGCAGGGCACGTTCGCTGATGAACTTCCCGACCAACTCTTCACTGTGCCCCTCGGTGTAAAGGTCCGCTGTATCAATGAAGTTCCCGCCCACATCTACGTAGTGATCGAAAATGGCGTGCGCTATCTGTTCCTCGGAGCCCCAACCCCATTCGTTACCAAAGGTCATGGTGCCCAGGCAGAGCGGGCTTACCCGCAGCCCTGAACGCCCCAGCGTCACATAGTCATTCAGATTTTTGCTCATCCGTTTATCCTTTCTGGAAAATCATTGTTGCCAGCCGCCGCCCAGAGCCTTATACAATTGGACCAACGACAGCAACTCGTTGCGCCGGGTTTGAGCCAGGCTCAACTGCGCATTAAAGAGATCGCGATCAGCATCCAGGGCGTTGAGCAGTGTATCGACACCACCCTGATATCTCAGATAAGCCAGCCGTGAGCGATCCTGCAGCGTGGTTACCAGCAATTCCTGCTGTGTGCGAATCTCTTTCACTTTGCGATACTGAACGAGAGCATCTGACACCTCTCGGAACGCCGTTTGGATTGTTTGCTGGTACTGTACAACTGCGAACTCTTGTTGCGCCTTGGCAAACTTCACATTTGATTTGAGTCTACCGGCCGTAAAGATTGGCTGAGTGATCTGCGGCACAAAGCTCCAGGCCTTAGTTGAACCAGTAAAAAGATTCGAGAGCTGACTGCTTTGAAAACCAAAGAACCCTGTCAAACTAATTGTCGGGAAGTAGGCCTTTCTGGCCGCGGAAACAAGCGCGCGTTGAGCAACCAGATTCTCTTCGGCTGCGCGAATGTCTGGTCTGCGTTCCAGCAGCGAAGAAGGCAATCCCGCGGGTACCGCCGGTAGTTCCTGTTGCTCCGTCAAGGATTTGCCACGTGGGATCGGTCCCGGATTGTTGCCCAACAGTAGACTGATCAGGTTTTCGGTCTGTTCAATTAAGCGCTGGCTGTCGGGAATGGTTTGGGACGCCTGGTAGACCAGCTCTTCTGCCTGGCGCACATCCAACATCGTCGCGACTCCTCCTTGCTGGCGCAGCCTGATCAGCCGTAGCGAATCCTCTCGCGTAGCCAGCGTGCGCTTGGCAATATCCAGTTCGCTGTCCAGTTCGATTAGGCTGAAATATCCAGTAGCAACATCGCCCACAACTGTGGTCATCACGGCCTTGCGATCTTCCTCGGAAGCCCGTAACTGGGCGCGCGCTGCTTTGGTTTCCTGGCGCCGACGTCCCCAGATGTCCAACTCAAAACTAAGGAGATTCAGTAACACGCTCCCGACGCTCCGAGTTCGACCTTGCACACCGGGGAAGGCGAACTGACCATTACTTGACGTGTGGGTGGTAGTGAGATCAGCACTAGCCTCAACTTGTGGGAACTGGTTCGATCGAACAAGTCCAAGGTTCGCGCGTTCGGCGTTTATCCGGGCGACCGCCGCGCGGAGATCATAATTCTGGACGAACGCTGTTTTGAGGAGTTTCTGTAGCTCTTCGTCTTTGAAAACTTCGAACCATTTGAGGTCGCCGATGGAATTCTGATCGGTTGGGATGGTTGCGTCGGTTCCCCGAAATGTGTCAGGCGTTTTGACGGCCGGCGGTTGATATTGCTTTTGACCAGCGACGCTGCCCCCTAACAAACTGACGACCACAATTGCCGTTATAAACGTTTTCAAGCTTAATCTCCTGCTTCCGGTCCAGGTGTGGGGGTATTGATCTCGGGTGTGTGTGCCTTGCCAAACCTCATCGTCAACTTTTCCACGAGGTAGAACGTAACCGGGATAATGAAAATCGCGATCGTGGTTGCGGCCAGCATTCCGACGATCACCACCGTGCCAAGGATCCGCCGCGACGCTGCGCCCGCGCCAGACGCGATCCATAGCGGCGCCGATCCCAGGATGAAAGCAAAGGATGTCATCAAGATCGGTCGCAGGCGAAGACGTGCGCCCTCAAGTGCGGCGTCAACCAAAGGACGTCCCTTCTCTAATTCGGCCTTGGCAAATTCTACTATCAGGATCGCGTTCTTCGCAGCGAGACCAATCAGCACGATCAGGCCGATCTGAGCGTAAACATCAAGGTCATAGCCTCGTAGCCACAGACCCAGGAACGCCCCAAAGATCGCGATCGGTACCGTCAGCAGAACGGAGAATGGCAGCGACCAGCTTTCGTAAAGAGCCGCGAGGATTAGGAACACGAAGACAAGCGACAGCGCAAATACGGCTGTAGCTGCTCCCGAAGCTTTCCTTTCCTGATAAGAGAGGTCGGCCCAATCGTAACTGATCTCAGGCGGCAGTTCCTGCTTCGCCACTTCTTCAAGAGCGGCCATGGCCTGTCCTGAACTGTAGCCCGGGGCGGCTGCTCCGATGACCTGCGCTGCGCGATAGACATTGAAGCGGTTCGTATACTCCGGTCCCGATATTTTTTTCGTCGTCACCAGGGCTGAAAGAGGGACCATGTTGCCGTCGTTGTTTCGCACGTAATACTGTTCGATATCGCGATCGCTGAGGCGCTCTTCGCCCTCCGCCTGAAGGAAGACGCGCCACTGTCGGCCGAAGCGGTTGAATTGATTCAGAAAGAGACCGCCAAGATAAGCCTGCAAGGTTTGATACACATCGGCCACAGCCACGCCCTGCTTCAACACCTTGTCGCGATCCACGTCTGCGTAAATCTGCGGCGCCGCTGCGGAGAACTGCGAGCCCACTCCGGCAAGCTCCGGACGTTTGCGGGCCGCAGCGAGAAACTTCTGCAGATTCTTGTCGAGGAAGTCGACGGAAGCTCCGCTACGATCCTGAAGCCAGAACGAGAATCCACCCGAGTTCCCAAGTCCGGGAATCGCGGGCGGCATGAAGGCAAAGGCCATTGCTTCGGGTACGTCGGTCGCAAGCGCTCCATTGATCTTCGCCAGAATTTCTTTTGCTTCGAGCTTGCGCTCACCCCACGGCTTCAACGCTACAAAAAAGAAACCGTTGTAGCTCGCCGACACTCTATTTAACAGACTGAATCCACCGATAGTGTTGTAGTACTGAACGCCCTCTGTCTTTGCTAGGATGCCCTCGATCTTTCGCGACACCTGATCTGTTCTCTCGAGCGAGGCAGCGGCTGGAAGCTGGACGTTCATGAACAGATATCCGTAATCCTCTTCAGGAACAAAGCTCGCTGGCAGCCTTTTGCCAACAATGCCATCCACAAGTCCGAAGCCGGCGAGAATCAACACACCAATAACAGCCTTACGGATCAACGCATGACTCCAACTGATGTAGCCGTGTGTGGCCGTTGCGAACCAACGGTTGAAAGCGCGGAAGAAACCTGCCAGCGGACCCCTTGATTCCTTTCGCGGCCGCAGCAACAGGGCTGAAAGGGCCGGTGACAGCGTTAAGGCATTGAAGGCCGAGATGAGGACAGAGATCGCGATTGTGACGGCGAACTGTTTATTCAAACGACCCTGGATGCCGCCCATGAAGGCCACCGGAATAAATACTGAGGCAAGGATCAAGGCGATACTAATCACAGGCCCTGACACTTCTTGCATTGCCTTAAGGGTTGCGTCACGCGGACTCATGCCTTCCTCGATGTGGTGCTCGACCGCCTCCACGACAACGATTGCATCGTCGACTACCAGACCGATGGCAAGCACGAGAGCAAAAAGCGACAGCGTATTGATCGAGAAACCAAGAAACGGGAAGAATGCGAACGTACCGATCAAGGAAACAGGTACGGCGATCATTGGGATAAGCGTCGCTCGCCAGTTTTGCAGAAAGATGAAGACCACCAGAATGACCAGCACGATCGCAATCAACAGCGTCTGGACGATCTCGGCGATGCCCTCGGTAACCGAACGTGTGGTGTCGAGTGAGACTGCATAGTCGAGGTCTGAGGGGAACCGCTGTTTCAGATCCGCCATCGTCTGCTTGACGCCATCGGCTACGGCGAGCGCATTTGATCCGGGCGATTGAAAAACCGCGATGATGCCCGACGGCTGGCTGTTGAATCGAGCGATCTGCTGATAGTTTTGCGCGCCGAGTTCGATCCGGGCTACGTCCTTCAGCCGCACGACTGAGCCATCCGGATTTGAGCGAACAACGATCTGGCCGAACTCTTCCGGTGTCTGCAAGCGGCCTTGTGCCCGCAAAGTGTAGGTCATCTCCTTTCCCTTTGGTCCGGGCTCGGCGGAAAACTGGCCGGCCGGGTTAACTGTGCTCTGTTGCTGCACCGCGCGTGCTAGATCGGGAACAGTCAAACCGAGTTTGGCGAGCAGATCGGGTTTGACCCAGATGCGCATCGCGTAGTCGCTGGCGCCGAACAGTCTGACCTCGCCAACACCCGGCACGCGGTAGAGCGCGTCATTGATGTTGATGTTTGCGTAGTTGGCCAGAAAGAGCGAATCGTGTGTCTGCTTTGGTGAAAAAAACGAAATGACCAGGGTCGGCAGTCCGGTAGACTTCCGCATACTCACGCCGAATTGGTTAACGTCCGCCGGCAGATTGGGCTGGGCCTGCGCCACCCTGTTCTGTACGTTAACTTGATCGATGTTCGGGTTTGTATCAACGTCAAAAGTAACGGTTAGGGCCATCGTTCCGTCGTTCGCGTTGGTCGACTGCATGTAGAGCATGTCGTCGACGCCACTCATCTGCTGCTCGAGCGGCGTGGCCACTGACTGTTCGATGGTGACTGCATCGGCTCCCGTGAAGGTGGTACTAACGATAATTTGCGGTGGCACGATATCCGGAAACTGGGCCACCGGCAGTCCTCGCATCGCAACCAGACCTCCGATGACCGTGATGATGGCAATAACCATCGCCACGATGGGCCGGTCAATGAAAAGCTTCGAAATCATCGATTAGGTCCTCTTAAGTGTCCTATAAAGTTCTTCAGTTTGTCGTTTACATTAACGAGTCTGTTTCCCGAGACAACGACAAACTGAAGTTTATCGGACATTCCCCGCAGTCCCACCTACATAGGGCTTTGGGTTTACCACGGTGCCTGGCTTAACTTTCTGTGTACCTTCCGCAACCACGATTTCACCCGACTTCAATCCGTCTTCGATAATCCACATCGTGCCGGTGCGGTCGCTAACCTTAACCGTGCGGATTTCGATCTTGTTATCGGCGCCAACGACCGCCACCTGGTAACTGCCTTGCAACTCAGTGACTGCTCGTTGCGGAACAAGCAATGCTTCCTCTTTCGTGCTAATCACCGCACGAACACGACCGTACTGCCCTGGGCGCAAAACATTTCCCGGATTCGGAAAGATCCCAGCCAGCCGGATCGCGCCAGTCTTGGGATCGACTTGCCGATCCGCGAAGAAGAAACTTCCTTTTTGTGGATAGCTGGTTCCGTCAGCCAGGAGCAACTCCAGTTCGAGTTGCTCCACGCTCGCTCCCTGCTGCGCGTCAATCAGATTGCGCTTTGTGAAGTTGAGATAATCCCGCTCATTGAGAGTGAAAAATACCTTGATAGGATCAACTGTCGAAACCGTTGTTAGCGGACTGCTCGTCGTGCTGATCAAGTTGCCGACCTGTGCCTGGGCGATACCGGCAACACCATCAATGGGCGAGATGATGCGAGTGAAACCTAAGTTGAGTTCGGCCGTCCTGACAGATGCCCTGGCGTTTTCAACTTGGCCCTTTGCCGTCGCAATTGTCGCCTTGGCAGTACCGATCTGCGCATTGGCGGCGCGCACTTGCGCGCGCGCAGTCTCGACTCCAGCTTTGGCTGCCTCCACTTGAGCTTTGGCAACAACGTTAGACTGCACGGCATTGTCATAGTCCTGTTGAGTAACGGCCTTCTGCTCAGCCAGTGGAGCGTACTTGTTTACATCGAGCTGTGTCTTAACCTGATTAGCCTGTGCCTGGGCAAGCTGAGCTTGTGCCTGCAAGAGCTGACTATTGGCCTGCCCCACTTGCGCCTCTGCCTGCGTGACTTGAGAATTGGCCTGCTCGAGTTGTCCCAGAAACTGCGCCACCTGGCCGTTTGCCTGGTCCAACGCCGCCTGAAATGGCCGTGGGTCGATCTCAAACAACAACTGCCCTTTCTTTACAAAAGAGCCTTCCTTGTAATCCTGCCTGAGCAGATAGCCGGTCACTTGCGCCTTAATCTCAGCGTTCACCATTCCGTCGGTTGTCCCGATCCATTCGCTGTAGATTGGTACGTCCTGCTGCTCGACTTTTATCACCTCGACATCGAGTGGTCGCGGAGAGGCTTGGGCCGACTTGCCCGAGCGTCCAGCAACGATTAGAGCTCCAAGAATCAAAATGATCGCGACAGCGATTGTGGAGATTAGTAGCTTGTGTCTTGGCAAAATCTCTCGTAGTCGAACTCGCATGGAAACCCCATTACTTTCCTCTCGATTCAATTGAAGGTTTACAATTTCAGATCTGTGTGGAGATGCCGTTTGAATGTTCATTTTATCAGCGTGGAAATGTGCGTTCTTCGGCGCGCCTTCGCTGCTCCAGTTCCGCTACCCAGCCTTTCACTCTGCTCGCAATTTCACGTTGGCCCTGTCGTCCGGTCTCTGCCTCAGGGCCGGTTTCCAGGTTCTTCAGTTCTCGAGCTCCGCGTTTTACAATTTTCACAACAGGACTCATAAGACCTTTCATCACTTCGATTAGAATTTGCTTAGCAGGCTCTTCCGGCTCTGCCCACTATGACGAATCGAGCGTTTAGCGATGCGATATTCGATCTCGTCAAATATCGTCTCCAGTATCTTCGACACTTTGGTCGCCATGAATTGGAACATGACACACTTGAACCCCCTTCGATATTCCACGTTGTCCCGGTGTTGCTGAGAGGTTAGTTCCACGTTGGAACCAACGAGAATCTTAGAGAGTGGGTGGAATCGCGGCAGAAGACCTACTTAAAGACCACCCACTCTCTTCCACAGGCCTGCCCCCCTGACTGCCTGTGTTTATGACTGAAGGCCTTCCATTTTCGGCCTTCTCCACCGCGCCATGAAAGCTCATGTCTCTGTCACTAGCAATAATCTTGCCAGTCTGACGCGGCGCGAGAAACGCTATGTTTGGTTGCGTTTATTAGTGATAAATAGCGTGGAAGTTAATACTTAGTTAATGAGGACAGCAGACGAGGTGACGATATGCGGCCAAGAGTGACGAGTTGTCGTCACGACTATTGCAATTGCGGTCGAGTAATGCCGAGTTTGCGCAGGCGGTGATTGAGGGTTGTGCGATTTACGCCGAGGCGGGCGGCGGCGCCGTTGGGACCACCAATCACCCAGTTCAACTCGCTCAATATACGAAGAATATGATCGCGCTCCACGGCTTCGAGAGTTGTCGATCCGTTATTGTGATTTGCTACTTTGTTCGAAGGCTTCAACTCAGTGAGAGGTATCTCCAGACTGGAACCGCGAGACAGAATTACGCCGCGCTCGATAAGGTTTTGTAATTCCCGGATGTTTCCCGGCCAGTGATAGCTCGTCAGCGCGGCCATCGTCTCCTTGGGAACGCTCTCGATTCTTCGTTTCATCTGTTGCGCAAACTTCTGTGCAAAGAAATGCACGAGCATGGGAATATCTTCGGGCCGCTCACGCAGCGGTGGTACGTTAATCGGAAAGACATTCAGGCGATAATAAAGATCGCTGCGAAATTTCTTTTCAGCCACTAGTTCGGCCAAATCGCTATTAGTAGCAGCTACCACGCGAACCGATACTCGAAGCGTGCGCGAACTGCCTAAACGTTCGAATTCCTGTTCTTGAAGCACCCGCAGCAATTTCGATTGCAACTCGAGCGGAATGTCCTCGACTTCATCAAGAAAGATCGTCCCCTGGTTCGCCAGTTCGAATCGTCCGATACGCCGATCGATCGCGCCAGTAAAAGCACCTTTCTCGTGCCCAAAGAACTCGCTTTCCAGCAGACCCGTTGGAATGGCAGCGCAATTCACCTTGACCAAAGTGCGTTCGCGGCGTTGGCTTAAATTGTGAATGGCATGAGCGATCAGTTCCTTCCCGGTGCCGGTTTCGCCATAAATCAACACAGTTGAGTCAGTGGCTGCAACGGTCTTTACATCCTGGAGTGCGCGCTTGAGGGCCGGGCTATTGCCAATGATTTCCTCGAAGTTGTATTCAGTCCGAATCTCCTCTTCGAGGTAGAGCTTCTCTTCTTCCAGTTTGTTTTTCAGCGTTTCGATCTCGCGATATGCGAGTGCGTTCTCCACTGCAATCGCAACCTGTTTGGCAACTTGGCCAAGCAGTTCCGCGTCCTCCTGAGAAAATGCGTTTTCACGCAGGCTCTTGATGCTCAGGACACCAAGTGCTCGATCGCGAAAAAGTAGCGGCGCTGTGCAACCAGACTTAAGACCAGTACTGATAATGCGTGCGTCCTCAGTTTTGGAGTAGTCGCTCAAAACGGGTTCCCTGGTGGTCAAGGCTACCCCGGCGGGAGTCCCGTCGAGGGGAATGACGTCCCCTGGCGCGCACGGCTCATCGTGGGCCGGAAAGTCTAGGGCTGTCAGACGAAGTTGCTTCAGCGACTCGTCGTAAAGCGCAAGCGCTGCCGCATCGTGAGGCATTACTGTGTTCAGACATTGAGATATGGCCGATAACAACTCGTGGAGATTCAGATTGGAAACTAGTGTGTTGTTGATCTCCAATAGCAGTTGCGAACGATCGCGCTCACGTGCCAGTTTCTGTTGATGAAACTGGGCCTCCATTGCTACCGCTATCTGGGCCGCCACTAGTTTTGCAAATTCGAGGTCGAGTTGATCATAGGCCCCTACGTGGTCGCTCCAGAAGTTTATGACTCCCAACCGCTGGTGGGCCGTAGTAAGAGGAAGACTACAAACTGAGTTGACGGAAGGGAGGAGGGTCTTTGCGACAGGAAACCGACTTTCCAGTTCGAGATCGCGGACTACAAGGGGTTCCTGGCTCTGCCAGACCCAACCAGCAATCGAACCTTCAATCGGAATGTCGGTGGGCTTTTCCCATCCTGTCGGCTCGCACGTTTCTAGAAGGTGCAACTGCATGACGTTTCGCGAGCTGTCATGAAGCAGAACGCCAAGATAGCGAAAATTGAAAAGATTCTGCAACCGGCACGCAAGATCGTGAAACAAGCCTTTCAAGTCGCGATGTGATGCTATGGCTTTTGAGAGTTCAAGCAGCGTCAGATATTTTTTCGTTTGCACGTCAGGGACGGCAACCTGAGTGGTCTTTGTGTTCACGTCGTACTTACTTCCTCATGAGAATAAGGATCTTTCCAGGCGTTTGGCCAACTCGATTCTACAGCTTGCCTAAGAGGATACTTGACCGAATATATTCGGGCAACTGCTCTCGATTCAATTCGCACAATTTTGCCATTAATGACGACGATATGCCGTCATCTGGCCGGCGGCGGTCACCCTACGGCCAGTGACAGACCTACTAATCTTTCGGATTCCACCCTGATCAACAGCAATATTGGACCCGGTAATGGTTCTGGTCATGTGGCAGCCGAGTTGCGATTGGCTCTCCGCAGAGTGGAGGTGGAAGTGTTCAGGATTACAAGTCGTCATGACAAAGGGGCCACGAGCTTGATTGTCGAAGGGAAGCTGATAGGCGCGTGCGTGGAAGAACTCGAGAAATGTTGGCGAGCAGCTACAGGTGCCGAACCATACGAACCAATTTCGGTCGATCTAACGAGTGTTTGTTTCATTGATGACTCCGGCAAACAACTCTTGACGCGAATGCACGAGCGAGGCACCAAATTTATCGCTGCGGGACTACTGGCAAAACTCCTCATCGAAGAGATTGAATGTGCCGAGAGCATTTCCACCGGCCCAACGAAGGCTTCATACTCGCCGGAGTGAAGCATTATCTGAGTCAATGCTTCGCTTGGGAGGCAAGCGCCGTCTTTATCTTTGCCACCACCGTTCGTGTCTGATCCGCAAACTCTCCTTTCGGTTCGATCCTTAGGTATGCGTCAAACTCGGCCAGCGCGTCCTGAGCGCGTTTTGCCCGCAGTAATAGATCGCCTTTCAACAAATGCGCATCGCCGAAATCGGGTTTGAGTTGTAGCGCATGTTTGGCCTGCTCATATGACTTTTCGAACAACATTCTCGCTTGCCCTTCGTCTTTCGTCGCCATCGCCATGCTCCAATAAACACGACCCAACGCGAGGTGGCCCTGCCATGAATGGTCTTCGATCTGAAGCCCCTGCAATAGCACCCTCTCGGCCTGGTCATCTTTCTTTTGGCGCCGGTAGATCTCGCCCAGCGCCAACAGGGCGTTGGCGGTTCTGGGGTTAAGTTCCAGAACCTCGCGCAGGGCTTGCTCGGCCTTCAACCATTCGCCAAGATCCATCCTTGCTGTAGCCAGCTTCAACTGGGCCTCTAAAAACGGGGGATATAAGCTAACTGCTTTTTCGAGATGACGAACTCCTTCCTCAATCTTCTCTTTCTTTCCGCTCGCCAACGCTTCCTCGCCTTTCTCGAATTCCTTACGCGCCTCCTGAGGAACGTTCGCATCAATAACTTCTGAGGTGGGTGCAGCACGCTTTGGCGAACCGTCTGACCTGAGCAGGATCTGAAGATACTGATCAGGCGTTTGTTGTAGCTCGACCGTTTGTCGTTCCTCAATGTATCCAGGAAGTCGAACAGTAATCACGTATTGATCCAGATTGATATTTCGGAACTGAAACTTGCCATTGCGATCTGTATTCTCCTGGGCGACCAGACCCCCGCTAAACGCATCGCAACTAACCAGCACATTAAACGCGGGCTGGCCACCCTGGGCGTAGCGAACCTGGCCGCTAATGTTACCTGTGGTACGACCTTCAAACTGTCGCTGGGCCGATACTGCCAACACAGCAAAGGCGCCTAGCACGAAAACTGCCGACATGCGAAATGCTAAACACACGATTTGAGGTCCGTCATGCTCTTCAAAAAAGGGAGGGAAACTAAAGTCACCCTCCCTGAAACACCGAAGCCTGGAGACAGGATCGGCTCGATTAAAATTCCAGCCTGAGTCCCAGGCGCATGTTGAACGGCAGATAGAACAGCTGGGGTTTCAGGAAGTCCACATTGGGAATTCCATTGTTCAGCTGATTGTTCTGGTTCGGCAAGCGAACCTTCGTGCTGTTGAAGATGTTGAAGAAGTCGCCAACAAAATTCAGCTTCAACCGCTCAGTAATGCGCCAGGGATAGTTGGCGTGCATATCGAACCGGAAGTAAGGTGCGGTTCTGCCGAGAGCGCCGCGGCCACCAATCGGGATCTCACCAGCATTGAGATAAGCCGGATGCGCGTCGAATTCGCTGATGGGCACTCCCGTTTCAAAGTGGATTCCCGGACCGAGGTTGAGACCCGCCAGACGGTGGCCCCATCTTTCCTTGCTGAATTCATAGCTGCCAAAGACGTTGATGACGTGTAGTCGATCCGTATTCAACAGACCTGGTTTGAACTGATCGCCCAGTAGCCCAAACGAGCCGGCAGTAAAATCAAACAAGGAGCTGATGCCCGGATCGGTCTGCCCATTGTCGTTACGGAAGTGGCCCTCGAAGTTACCTTTGACCCTCGCGATTCTCCAGTTGCTTAGGAGTTGCCAATTCTGCGAGAAGCGTTTGTTCAGCTCGATTTCCACAGCCTTGTAGGTGTGTATTGGATCAGGAAAACCATCGGGTACGCCATCAGGGATGGGACTGCCGGGCGGTTGTCCGTTGACACCCAGGGGTTCATAGCAGACAGCTCCGACCACATTACCGTTAATGTCAGAGACGGACGGTATGTTAAAGGGTACTTTGCCTGCCGCATTGAAGCAGGCGGCAGGAATGGCGCCGCCTACGGAGTAGACATGCGGGATCGGGTTCGTTGCCGCATCGATCTTCGAGCTGATGTTGCCGATGAAGTAGGTCTGTCCGAACAGACCGTTTATGTAATCTTCGGGGGCGAGCACCGCCGCATCCTCAGTAATGCGCTTCAATTTGCGATCAATGTAGCGTACCGATAGAACGAAGTTACGCGGCAGTTGTTGCTCAAACCCGACTGTGTGCTCGTCGGCGAATCCCAGCTTCGTTCCCGGAAGAATCGGGTTAACCGTGCTCTGCGTGCCGATCGATATTCCCGACCCTGTTCCCCCGGCTGCGCCAGTCAGCAAGTGAGCAGCGTCATAAACCGGCGTGACCGTCCCAAACTGGTTGAGATTAACTTGCCTCACGCCGTTCACTAAGGTGTAGTCAGGCGCGAAACGAGCGCCGATGAAGTCCAACTCCGACGAAAGCGACCGTTCCCCCTCGTCCAGCGGAATGTACTCAAAGAAGCGACCAAAGTTATAAAAGATCTTCGTCTTACCCTTTGCGAATGGATCAACTGTAACCCCGATGCGCGGCGCCCATTGATCCGTGAAGCTAAACGCGAGAATGCCCTTGTTTCCTATGACGCGCTCTTGTTCGCCGCGCAGACCCAGGTTGGCTGTGATGTACTTATTGATACGCCAAACGTCCTGTCCGTAAAACGCGTTGTAGTTCGAGCGCGTGTTAAAGGGCGCATTGCCGTACTCACCCCGAATCTGGCTGAGGTAAACAGGCACGTTACCCTTGCCCGGTACATTCATCAGCGGGCAGAGCGTGCACGACGCGGCTGCGAGTTTGAGTTGCCACTCGGCGCTCACCGTTTGTCCGATCGCGCCCACAGCATCCGGATTGAGAGATGAAAGAGATACTCCGGTGGCGTTAGTTGCCGGGATCGTGTAGTTCGGACCACTGTAATTGCGGAAACCGGAATAGTACGCTCGCTGGTATTGGAAACCAACCGTGGCGGTATGTGTTCCTAACAGCCACTTACTTGACTTCGTCTTTGAGGTTGCGACCTCCAAACGATAGGTGTTCCCGGTTGTTGGTTCAATGAAACCCAGGCCTATTGGTGTAAACGCACCACGTTGTCCCGGCAATCCTCCGGTCTGTGTTGCGTCCTGGATCTGATTAAAATTATCAAATCCAGTTTCGTTAAAATGGTTATGGTTCCACGCCCAGGAGCCGCTTAAGGTCCAGGTAGGCGAAAGTGAGCCGTTGTACCGCACCGACATGTTCCGTGATCCATAGTTGAGCACGCTCTGAGCAGTTGTGTTGTCGACATTCAGCGTCCTGAACGACGACTTATTGGTGACAGTCGGGTCGCCAAAGATCGAAAAAGTAAACTGATGATTGGAAGTGAGGGTCCAGTCCGTCTTGAACGCGTAGTTGAGTGAGCGAGAACGACGATCGTGTTCGCCGAGTGTTGCAAGCAAACCGGAACCGACGGCTCCCTGCACGAGATCTCGTTGCACTGACGGATTGAAGGAGCCAAAGAAGAATAACTTGTTCTTAATGAATGGTCCGCCAACATCAACTCCGGCATCGTAAGTTTCCTGATGCAGAATCTCGCCGACCTTGTTGGCGCTGAAATCGTCGCGCTGCTTCCGTGTAGCTTCAAACGCCGCGGGCCGTCCATATGAGTAAACGGAGCCATGGAACTCATTGCCGCCTGACTGCGTGATAATGTTTACCACCCCACCTTCGGACTGGCCATATTGAGGCTCGAAGCCCGCGGTCTTCACCTGCACCTCTTTCACGAAGGCAGTAGTGATGCCGGTGCCCAGGCCACCATAGGAACGCGAGAACGTGCCGATGCCCCCGAATGCAGAATCGGTAATGTTAACGCCGTCGGCAACGTATAGATTGTCGAGCGCCGAACCTCCAGAGATTGATGGATTATTCGTGCCGCCACCCAGACTATCAGTTGAGCCGGGCGCCAGATAGAACAGACTAACAACGCTGCGCTGTACCGGAATGTTGTTGAAGAGTTGGTCGTTCAAGTTCGAACTCGTTGCCGTGCTTTCCCTGTCGATACCACCGGTGTCGGTGACCTCGACAGTTGCCGAGACTTCACCTGGCTCGAGCCTCAATGTCAAAGTGGATTGTTTACCCACTGACACCTGAACGTTGGTCGCTATCGCGGTCTTGAAACCGGGGTTTGTGACCTTCACGGTATAGTTTGCGGGCGTAAGGTTATCCACCAGAAACACGCCGTTTGTACCGGTCGACGCAGTACGATCTCCTTCGGGACCCGAAACGGTGACCGTCGCCCCGGGCAACGCGGCGCCGTTAGCGTCCGCTACCGTTCCGCCGATTGAACCCTTTGTTTGAATGTCTTGCGCAAAGACCTCGCTGGTAATCACCCCAGGAAGTGCGCCAAGGCACAGGATTATCATCAACCTAAGCAAACGTTTCATCGGTATGATTTCCTTTCTAATTGATAGCAATTCGTGCGAAGCCACGAAACTGGTCCAGGATCGGGCCAACCGCGATCAAGAACCATGACTTCCCATCAGCGAGGCTAAAACTTCTCAACGGTATTATGACAAGTACCTTCAAAACATCGCCGAAAATCTCCTCAAACTAGGAATGGGAACGAAGATTATGGAAGCAACACGAGTGCCAATAGACTGGAGAAGGTTGACGGGTCGCCGCGTTTCATATTTATGCGCCACACGATCTAACGCTGAGGGTTTGGTTGAGTTGTTGTTGCGAGTGATGAGTTTGCTGTGTGCTGCAATATGAGAAGTGACGGTTGCTTGTGCAAGGCAGACGACAGCATTGCTTTATTGGGTCTATGCTTTTGTAGCGTTCGCCACATGGTGGTGCGGCTAACGCGAAGCTGCCGCTCATGGGCCAATCGCTCGCACAGTGTTGAAAGTGGCAGTAAGGGATCGCTGGCAGCCAGCGAAAGAATCAGTTCCAGACTGTCTTTGTCTATCTTCAAGTTTGGCCTGCCCGGATACTTTCTCGGTGCGATGCTGCCGGTCTCGCGATAGCGCCTAATGAGGTCTCGCACGAAACTCAAACTAACATTGAATCTTCGCGCAATCTGCCGCTGTGATTGTTCGGTATGTTGGTACGCCTGCAGGACCCTAATCCGAATGTCATAAGAGTACGGTCGCACGATGATCCCCCTTGTGTTTCCGTTCCTGGGCGGCCGCTTTTCCCGGAGTGTGTTGCACCTCAATGAAACACCAACTGGCCATTCGATCGTCTCAAGATGATGAAGAAACCCGTTCCAATCCGAATGTTTGAGTTTGATCCAAAATCTCGGAATTTCACGTGACATTCCATGGCAACGAATTGCCTCAACTTGCTTTGGCTTTCCTCCTGGCACCGCTTGTTAGCGCTTGCGCTCCATGTTGGTGAACAGTCTGAATTGTTTCGTGCGCGAATTCGGCGTCTGACGCTAACGCCAGAGTTGCTTCGCTCGGCACAGCCGATCCGAATCTATCAATGCCGTAGTTCTTTACCTTGGCGTTTAGTGTGGTCGCGTTTAAGCTCAGCAGTTGCGCCGCCCGCCGCTGGTTTCCTTCCGTCTGTCTAAGCGCTTGCCTTATTAGATTGATCTCGTAACTCTCCACCTCTTTGTAGAAGTCGATTGGGTTGTCGCACTGCAGAGAAGCGCACGAGTCGAGCGGTCGAACTGCTCGGGAGCGATTCGTAGTAGCCTTGTTCACCGCAGATCGCAAGTCCTCCACCGCCCGAAGGAAAGCCAACGCCAAGGTTGCCAACGCGTTAATTCTCTGGTGAAGGCTGTAATCCTCTTCTCTTTTTGCGGCGAACTTTGGACCGCTCTTTGCCAGGTCGAGCCTTCGTACCCTTGAGCCCATTCTGCTCTCCCTCTATGAGTGAATCAGCCTCGAGACCTATTGGTATCGCCCACGACTACTGCACAAGCCAAAAAATGGTCACCGACGGTTCCCATCCCTGATTGCAAGAAGGATTCTTGGAACCCTCGACTTTGTTTTCTCTCAGGGTGGTGCTTACCGCGCAATATACATGCCATGAGCTCTTCGGGGAGCACTCCCTAAAGCTTGCCTGAAATGATTGCCCGATTTGCAAATGAGCCGGTTTTGGTGTGGCTCTTTTCACGCTCCAAGGAAATAAAGCCACACTGGGTGAATCAAAGTACAATGATAGCTCGAAGATCGGAGCGCACTTAGAACGAGGTGCCGGCGTGACAATGTTGGGGTGGCCTTGGTTTACTAGTCGGTTTACCAGTCGTAACTATCCTGACGTTTCGCAATATTGAGCCGATGAGTAGCCAACACGCCTTCGGGAATCCTGCATCCTATGAGGCTGAGAAACTTGATCGGCATTGTCTCCATCTGCAAGGGCAAGTCTGACACCTGAGTCTCTTTCGCTATTGTTTCTGTAGAGCACGGGACTTGCTGTACTCCAACCAGGCGTGGAAGCCGCTTGGGGTAATCATGCCCTAAGTTCGCCGCGAACGAGACAGCGATGATTGAGTTTCTCTCAAATCTTCTAACGAGGAGGTGGCAAGCTTTGCGTGTCAGGCTTAACCTGCAGTGGAAGATTCTGCTACTGGTCGCCGTTTCGATGTCGCTGATTCTTTTCACGTCATCCTATCTGCACACAGCCAGGACGCGCGCGGTGATTGCAAAGGATCATTATGAAAATGCGATCAATCAAACGCTGGTACTCACGAACCGGATTTCTGTGTACGACTACTTTTCGAGTCTCGCAGATCTGCAGCAAGAGATGCAGTTGGTAGCTGGTTCGCGCCCGGACTTTAAACAGATCGACGTCTATCAGAATTCTTCAGCCGGCCCGCAACTGGTAGCTACTACGGCCCCCGGGGCAGCTGAGTTGTTGTCACTCGGCAACAGTGGAAACAGTGCTACCACGCAACCGAGAGAGGACGTCACCTCGTCTGAGATTACGCGCAGCAGCAGTGACTACTGGCTGCTTAAGGCCGACATCAGCAGTCCTCAACACAGCGGGTTTATAGAAGCCCTGGTGCTCAAGAGCGCTCATCATGAGCTTGTTCATAACCTGCATCGCGAATACAACCTGGTGCTATTCGGAGCGCTTTTAGCTTCGGTAGGATTGCTTTACTTGCTCTTTAATTTCTTCTTTCGGCGCCCGGTGAAAGAGATTTTACAGGCGATGACCGAAACTCGCAGCGGATCACTGCAGGCGCGCGCTCCCGTACGACGTGATGATGAACTGGGCGCAGTGGCGCGCGGCTTCAACCAACTGATGGACGTTATCGCGGAGCGCTCACGCGAGCGCGAGGATTTGCTGAACGTGATCAGCGAGCTGAATAATGAGTTGCTGAAGAAAGTAGAAATTGCCACCAGTGAGTTGCGGGCCGCAAACACTGACCTTATCCGTACGCAACAGCGGCTGGCATACTCGGAAAGGATGGCGGCGATTGGACAGGTAACTGCCTCGCTGGCCCATGAAATAGGCACGCCTCTGAATGCGGTCGCCGGACATCTGCAATTATTAGATCGCAATCACCGTGACGCGCCGGACACGCAACGCCGTTTGAAGATAATCAATGCGCAGTTAGGCATCATTGTACAAACAGTCAAGAGCCTGCTCGAGCGCACTCATCGTCGTAAGATAACGTTCGAACCGACGGACATTAACGCTGCAGTCCAGGAGCTGGGCCTGCTGGTGGGACCAATGCTCGAGTCGCGGAATATTAAAACTGCAATCAGTCTCGAGGAGGACCTGCCGCGCGTTTCGGCGGACCGTGAGAGCTTGCACCAGGTCTTTCTCAACCTCGTAAACAACAGCTGCGATGCAATGCCAAATGGGGGAGAGTTGGAGATCGCGACGCGCTATCTGCCGCAGAACCAGCAGGTCGAAATAATGTTTAGCGATTCCGGTGCGGGGATTGCTCCTAACGTGGTTGAGCACCTCTTCGAGCCGATGTTTACAACGAAACAATCAGGGAGCGGGCTGGGTCTGGTAATCGCTCGTGACATCATCGCCGAACACCGCGGCCGCATCGAACTAGTTTCCGGATCGTCAGGCGCTGTCTTTTTGTTGGCGCTGCCGGTGGCCGCGCCCTGCAGTGTGAGAACAGAGGAAATTGAGGTAGAAACAAATGCCGCGTAGACCGCCGCACATCTTAGTGGTCGACGATGACATGGTAACTTGTGAGTTGCTTTGTGAAGTTTTCACGCATGAGGGGTTTGATACCAGCTTTGAGCATAGCGGCGAGGGGGCTTTTTCCGCTCTTTCTGTGTCACAGCCCGACTTGTTGCTTAGTGATATTCGCATGAAGACGCGTCTCGACGGTCTCTCTTTGCTTGAGTTGGTGCGCCGTGATTATTCCGCGATTCCAGTCGTCCTAATGACGGCGTTTGGCTCAATCGAGACCGCCGTCCGCGCCGTCAAAGAGGGAGCGTTCGATTACATCAGCAAACCCTTCAACATTGATGAGTTGGTAGCCATCGCCCGACGGGCTCTCGCTAATGGATCAGCGAGGCAACCATCTGCAATTCTGGAAGATCAGGGACGCACGTCCGGGCTCATCGGGCGCACTCCATCGATGCTGGAAGTGTATAAGATGGTCGCGCGTGTTTCTGATTCGCCCGCCGCGGTTCTGGTGAGGGGCGAGTCGGGCACCGGGAAAGAACTCGTCGCGCGCGCCATACATACCCATAGTCCGCGCGCGAGCGCGCCTTTCGTCGCCGTCAATTGCGGAGCGCTGACGGAAACACTACTCGAGTCGGAATTGTTTGGTCACGTTAAAGGCTCGTTCACCGGCGCCACCAGCAGTAAGCGTGGCATCTTTGAACACGCTGGCGAAGGTACTGTCTTTCTCGACGAGGTAAGCGAGACCAGTCCCGGGTTGCAGGTGAAGCTTTTGCGCGTGTTACAGGAACGCGAAGTTGTGCCTGTCGGCGGCAGCGAAGTGATTAAAGTCCGCGCGCGCGTGATTACGGCAAGCAATAGTGACCTCGAGAAACTGTCTGCCGCGGGTGCTTTTCGACGAGACCTTCTTTATAGACTGAATGTGATCCAGTTGCATCTGCCGCCATTGCGTGAGCGACGCGATGACATTCCGCTCCTGGTGTCCCACTTCATACTCAAACACTCACTGAAGGATCAGGCGCCAGCGACAATCGAAGAAGAAGCGATGCGCGCGCTCTGCACTTATGCCTGGCCTGGCAATGTGCGTGAACTGGAGAACGTTGTCGAGCGCGCCATCACTTTGAGCCAGGGTGGACGCATTACCTCAAATGACCTTCCGCTGACAATGTCTCTCGAACATTCCGGCAACGCTACAACGCCGCTCTCAGCCGACGATCTCGCCGACCTCTTTTCCGGACTGCCGAACCTGGACGAACTGGAACGCCGCTACATTCTCCACGTCCTCGAAGCAACGGGTAGCAATCGGAAACGCGCGGCGGAAATCCTCGGCATCAACCGCAAGACCCTCTACCGCATGGCCGCGCGCTTTGGAATCGAACTTGGCTTGCAAACCGCCGCGGGAAATTAGCCATAGCATAAATGACGAGGCGTTGCGTACTGGTCTTGTACGCAACGCCCCATCCCCTTGCAGCTTCGATCCGCAGACGGCTCAAACTCCAGAAATTAAACTTATGAAATGAACTTAAGCCTACCGCGATCTCCTCCCCTTGCTCGAAAACACCTAACGATTCTTGCAATGACGAACCGCCACGTGTATATGACTCGAATGCGCCTTCTGCAATAAACATGCCGGGCAGGTTATTCGCCGCCTCAGTTTTTACTGATTGTTATTGGTGTCGTCCGCGAAGGGTCGGACGAGAAGTGGGGCTCTTTGTCCCGCAAAGGCAATATAGCCACACTTGTAAGAATCGTGGGGCGCGATTAATTTCAGAAGATGGAGTCCCGCAAAAAAGCATTTCCTAACCCGAGGTGACTTACAGCACGTCGACATCAGAACAATCTTGATCGACCAGGAAGGTACAGGAACCTTCTGGTTGAACTCACTCGTAGCGAAGCGCGATCAGCGGATCGACTTTAGTTGCACGAATCGCCGGAAGAGAGCATGCCAGTAGTGCAACCGCTGTCAGCAGCAAACTGATGACTGCGAAAGTCGCCGGATCGGTTGTGCTCACACCGTAGAGCATCTTTGCCAGCAGGCGGGTTAGTCCCAACGCGGCAACAAGTCCAAGCGCCACTCCGCTCAGGGCCATTTTCATTCCCTGGCCTAAGACGAGGCGCAGAACATTCTGGCGTGTCGCCCCCAGTGCGATGCGGATACCGAGTTCATGTGTCCGCTGTCCCACGAGATAAGAAATAACCCCGTAGAGACCAACGCTCGCGAGCAACAGCGCCACAACGGCGAAGGCGTCGAGCAGGATCATCGAGAAGCGCCGCTCCGCCAGCGTCTCGGCGATCACCTCATTCATTGTTTGAGGTGTGAAGATGACGTTCTGGCTGTTCTGGTTTTGTACGACATGGCGGATTGAGTCGAAGAGTGCCGCCCCCGCTTCTCCTGAGGCACCATCCGTGCGCATCACCACTCCGACGCCGCTAACCCCTCCACTCAACGCGTCGTCCGAAAACTGTC
>Ga0070698_100001187_pt1 | contig 28875 bp, 23 predicted proteins | sample KBSK1502metaG_FD_65477 | JGI IMG/M metagenome (GOLD analysis project Ga0070698, IMG submission 65477) | Corn, switchgrass and miscanthus rhizosphere microbial communities from Kellogg Biological Station, Michigan, USA - KBS K1-50-2 metaG | ecosystem: Host-associated > Plants > Roots >...
GAACCCCGATTCACTGGTCCAGAGCCAGTTGTCCTACCATTGAACGACCTCCCAGTCGTTGGCGGAGCGCGATTATCCGGGAAGCCTCGAGGTTGGTCAAATCTCTCCGCAAAAGACCCTCGCCGAACGCTCGACAAGTTTGGGCATGGCCCGGAACTGCGGCCCGCTCCCAGCGTGTCAGAATTCTGGTTCATGCTGAAACCCGGAAGGGGTACTCCCGGACCGCGATGAACGCGACGAATAAATCGGAGGGAACGTCTCCGATCACGCCGGAGGAGGAGCCGCCGCTGCCCTGGTCGAGTCAGCTCGTGGTCCGGACAACTCTCCAGATTCTGTTCCTGGTGTTGGCGGTAGCTGCCGCGCTCTGGATCCTGTACCGCCTGCGAGGCATCCTCCTTCTCCTGGTCGTGGCTGTGTTCTTCGCCTACCTGATCGCTCCTTTTGTCGGCTTCTGTCGGCGACCCGTCGTCGTGAAAGGACGGAAGCTCGTTCTTCCGCTGCCGGCGGCGATCGGTGTTGTCTATGTCTTTATCTTCGGATCTCTGGCGGCTGCAGTGGTGCTCCTCGTCCCTGTCCTCAACAACCAGCTCGCCGAGCTCGCAACGGAGACCCCGGGCTATCTGGCGCGAGCTCAGGCTCGATGGCAGAGCTGGCAGTCGAGCTACCAGAGCCGCGCGCTTCCACAGGCGGTGCGCGATGCGTTCGATCGCGCGATTCCTCAGGCGGTGGCCGCCGGAGAAAAATTCGTGACGACCGAGCTCCTTCCGCGCCTCGCCGGCTGGCTCATCTATCTGCCCTGGCTGATTCTCGTTCCGATTCTGGCGTTCTTCCTCCTCAAGGACGCAGAGTCCCTCCGCAAGAGCGTTCTGCGGATACTTCCCCGGGGGCACCTGCGGTCGCGGGGAGACGTTTTTCTCGTCGAGCTCAACGACACGCTGGCGGCCTACATTCGCGCCCAGGTGACGGCCTGCCTGCTCATCGGAGTGGTCTGCACGATCGGATTCCTCCTGATTGGAGTGCCGTACGCGATCGTCCTCGGGATCGCGGCCGGTGTGCTGGAATTCATTCCGTTGGCCGGACCACTGGCGATCGGCGCCCTGGCAACTGGCTTCGCGGCATTTCACTCACTCGGCCAGGCGGTGACCGTCCTGCTTTTCCTTCTGGTGCTGCGGGCCGTTCAGGATTACATCGTGTATCCAAAGATCGTCGGAACGGGAATTCACCTGCCTCCGCTGGGCGTCATCCTGGCGATCCTCTGCGGTGCGGAGCTCGGTGGTCTGGCGGGAGTCTTCCTCGCGATCCCTGTCGTTGCGGTAATCACGCTGGCCTCCTGGCACTACCGCGACCACCGAGCGGCGGAGGCTGAAGAGGGGAGACCGTAGGGCGGGTCTATCCATCCGCGAATCCACCCCACCGCAAACGGCCTCCGCCACGGCGGAGGCAGCGTTCGACCTAGAGTGACTTGAGGTACTCGATCAAATCGAGCTTCTCCCGCTCGCTGAATTTCAATCCCAGAAGGGTGTCGTAGTGGTCGATGACCTCTCCGAGATTCGCAAAGCGGCCATCGTGGTAAAACCCGCCCTTTTGATGGCTCCAGAGTCCGGCAAGCGGCGCCGTGCGATACATGTGCGTCGGTGAACGGTCGGCCTGGAAAGAGTCGACGCCCATCTCGGCCGGTGAGTGCAGATTGTTACCGGGCTCGGTGTAGAGCGGCGGCACGTGACACCTGGCGCACTGGCCCTTGAGATCGAAAACTTGTTTCCCGCGTGCGGCCGCGCCCTTGTCGAAAGAACCTGCCGGCGGCTTCGGGGCAGGTATCGCCAGCTGATAAAAGTGAAGATCGGCGAGTTTGGAAGTGATCAGATCCGGCTTAGCCCGCGTGTTGCCCGAGCCGCTCTTCGCCGCGACCGGAAACTGATCCTTGTCGGCGAGTCGGGCATCGAAGAATGTCCCCGAGCCATGCATCTCGGTCGCGGCGACATAGGCGTTCCAGTACGGGACCGATCCGAAGCCCGTCCAGGTGTGGAGGTTGACCCCGGCGAGGCCGAAGGCGGGCGGAATGAGCGTGCCTGCCTGTTTCCCGTCCGGCCGCAAGGCCTTGCCGTCCTTGTCGAGCTCCGCGTCGAATCGGCCCGGACCCCAGCTCGTGAGCACCTTCTTCACCGTGGCGACATCGACGCCGAGCAGGTCGCTGAAAGGCTTGAGGTTCGGAGCGAGCGAGACGATGACGCCGACGTTCAGGTCTCGAGCGGCCCACCCGTCCAGTCGTTTCCCGATACCCGGAGCAAAGGAATCATCGACGGTTGAGTGGCAAAAAGCGCACTGGATGCCCATCGAGCGGATACTTCCCTTTTGGTCAAAGAGGCCGGTAACCCCGACGACGGCGTTGAGCTTGAGCAGCGCCAGGGTGATCGCCGGGTCGTCCAGATCGACCTTGCCGTTCTTGAGCTGCTGCTTGAGTGAGTCGGGCAGAGCGTCGGAATCCACCTTCAGGCCGACAGACAGAGCGGTCTTCGGGCTCACGCCACCGCCCACACCGCCGTTCTTCTCTCCCGCGATGGCCTTGTGAAGCTGGAGAGTGTCCCCCCAGAAGGCTTCGCTTCCGAAGGTGTCGAAGCGGAAGATTCGACGACCCTGCTCGATCATCGTCAGCGCATTCTTGGCAACCAAGCCATCGAATGACGAAGGAGGCCGGGACGCTGCTCCTCCGGCCTTCTTCTCCGCTGCGGCCGCGCCAGGCGATGCGGCCTCCGCCGCCGCGACGACGGGACCGCGGGTAAGGAAGATCAGAACGAGACCAAGTACCCCTAAGGCTGTCATGGATGCGGAGTAGACCTTACCCTTCGTCGACATGCGTCCCTCCTTTCGGCGTGTTCCCTCCGACGTAAGCCAGCCGAAACATGAAATCTCTTCATTGATAGAGTCGCGAGATCAACGGAGGTGACAAAATTTAATGAGATGTTTATGGAAGCCGGCTGAGCAGACTTCGCGCGCCGCGACCCGGATTGTTTTTAGGCTCGGCGAGCGAGAAGACTTTCGGCTTTCGGAACCGAAGAGAGGCGAAGCTGGTTCGCCGGAACGGAAACGGAAACTGTGCCGCGGCCGCGTTGACGTGCGTCTTCCTCTCATTACGTCTGACGGGAACTCGGCAACCGAACCGGCAAAACTCCCGCGTTCAAAAGAAGACGCCGGATGACCCGGCTGAGTGCAGAAAAAGTGCCGGTGAGTCTGCGAAGCGAGCGTGCCGGCTTCCTGTCGTTAATCGTCAGCCCGGCTGACGGACGTTTTCAGTCTCATTCCCCTGGGCTAGACAAACCTGAATGGGATCAAGGGATTGCAACCCGAGCGACTCTGGCGCTTCCCTTGCTCTAATCAGTCCTGTCCGCCTGAGCCTGCGGCCGCGGCTCGATCGAGCGGCAGCCGGAGGTCCAGATGAAGATCGAATCCGTACCAGCGGTGGCAGGCCAGCAGACGTACGACGTCACTGTCGATCGGGGATCCCTCGCGCAGGTGGAGCTCCTGGGATCCGGAAGCGGTTACGAGATCGCGCTTCGCGGTCATAAGGATTCGAACTGGCTCGCGTGTTACAAACGACTTCGCAGCGATTCTCCGAGCTTCTTTCGATTCTGCATGGAGGGGGAGAGAGTTCTTTTCGCCTGCCGTGCCGGGGACGCTTTGACCGACGTGGAATCGATCCTTCGAGTCCTGGACACGCTCGTTCAACGCGTCAATGAGCTCGCGACCGCGTCCGCGCCGCGCGACGAGTAGCAGGAACGGCTCGGATGCGTGAGACTGCTCTCGTTGGTAACAATGTATAAATTGTATCTACTCGATGCCGTGGGCTCGTTTCAGGATGACGTAGAGGTGGTGCCCTTCGTGCGCGAGGAAGAACTCGAGCCAGGCGCGCAGCGTCATTGACCCGAACCGTGCGTGTCTGCCCGTGCGGGCGAGTTGCTCGGGCGTCAGGAGCGCGACCCGAGCCGCCAGATCGGCGCGAGTCGCGCGGAGCTTTTCCACCACCTCTTCAAAGGACCGGGCTTGCAACGCCGGCCATTCCGCGTCCTGTTCGGCCCGGTAGGGCGGAAAGATCGGTTCCTCCTCGGCCAGGATCCGCCGCACCCGCTCGATCGTGAGCTCCGTGTGGCGCGCGAGATGCGCGGCGTTCTCCGTGACCGACCACTTGCCGTTGACACGCTTGTCGAGCTCGGCTCGGGGCACGCCTTCGACGAACTGGGGAAGGGCGTCGAGTTGCCGCAGGAGCCGCTCGGAGATCGCTCTGGAATCGTCCACAAATCTTCGCTCGCGCAAGCGAGCTTATCTCCAACGGGACGGAAGCGACCCTGGGAGCCATGCGGCGCGGTTCTTGCCGAGCAACGGCGATGCCACTGTTCTGTCCTCCAGAACGTGCAACAAAAAACGGCGCTCGCGCTGGCCGAGTGCGGGCGTTACACTCCATCCGGCCATGATTCCGGAAGTCTTCGAGTGCCCGCGCTGCGAGCGGCAGTTCGTCATCGACGGCGTTCCCGACAACGGGAGCGAAGAGGTGCACTGCCCGCAGTGCAGCCGCTTCCTCGGCGTGCGCGACATCGCGTTCGTCCTGCGCACCGAGCTCGACGAGCTGATCGAGCGGCTCGACTTCGAGAAGGACCGCCTCGAGAAAGACGAAGCGATCTATGGCATGACCGAATGCGATCCCGAGATGAAGTTCTACGGCCGCGAAGTTTCCAGCGTCGTCCGTGTGCTCCGGACGGCGCTGAAAGACCTGCGCCATTTGCGCGAGGACTACCGGCTCAAGAACGACTGAGGAGCGGGCGGCGAACAAGCGCTGCAAGCGTAAGGACGCCCCTCACCCCGCCCCTCTCCCGGAGGGAGAGGGAGTAGGCCAGCCAGATCTTCCAGTGGAGTTCCCTCTCCCCTCGGGAGAGGGACAGGGTGAGGGGGAAACTTAAGCCGGAGTGTGTGGCTTGAAGGCCTCGAGAAACTTCTTCAGCCGCCGCAGAGTCGTCTCTTTTCCGAGCAATTCGGCGACGTCGAAGAGCGGAGCGCCGACAGTTAGACCAGTCAGCGCCAGACGCGTCGGGTGGATCAGTTTTCCCGCAGAGACACCCGCTTCCTCAGCTGCCGAGCGCAAGGCCGCCTCGAGCGTCGCTGCCCTCCAATCCTCGACCGCCTCATAGCGCGCTGCCAGCTTCTCGAGGAGGACGGGCGTCTCGGGCTTGACCTGTTTCTTCACCCCGTCGGCGTCATACTCGGTGGGATCGTTCGCATACATCGCGAGCGCGCGCGCCATCTCGATCGTCGTGCGAGCGCGGGTGCGGTGCAGTTCGATCGCCTTCCAGGCGGCGCCCTTGGACAGCGCGATAGCGGGTGGTAGCACTGTGCCAGTCGCTGTCGCCGTTAGCGGGTGAATGTCCACCGATATCTCCCCTGCGTGTTCGCTTACCTCACCTATCGACTGGAGAACCTGCTGAGGCTGCATCCGTGCGATGTACTGCGCGTTCATCCAGAGGAGCTTCTCCGGATCGAAGACGGACGGGGACGCGCCGACGCGGTCGAAGGAGAACTCCCGCTCCATCTCCTCTAAGGACAGGATCTCGCGGTCCTCTCCCGGCGACCATCCGAGCAGGGCCAGGAAGTTCACGAGCGCCTCGGGCAGGATGCCCTCCTCGCGCCATTCCTCCACCGCGGCGGCGCCATGCCGTTTGGAGAGCTTCTTCTTGTCGGTGCCGAGGATCATTCCCAGGTGGGCGAATTGCGGCAGTGGTGCGCCCAGGGCCCGGAACAACGCCACGTGCTTGGGGGTGTTGGCGAGGTGGTCGTCGCCGCGGATCACGTGGGTGATCTTCATGTCGACGTCGTCGACGACGACGCAGAAGTGGTAGAGCGGATGCCCGTCGGAACGGACGAGAACGAAATCGTCGAGCGCTTCGGCCGGGAACTCGACTCGGCCGCGGATGAGATCGTCGACCACGATCGTCTCGGCCGGCATCTTCAGACGCACGACGTGGCGCTCGCCGGCTCGCGCCCGGCGCTCCGCCGCTTCGGGGGCGATCTGCCTTCCGGCCCCGGAGTATCGGTAGGCCCGGCCTTCCGACTCCGCCTTCTTGCGGTCGACGTCGAGCTCCTCCGGCGTCTCGAAGGCGCGGTAGGCCTTCCCCTCCGCCAGCAGCCTCTCGACCTGCGCGCGGTAAAGGTCGTAGCGCTGGGACTGGTAATAGGGACCTTCGTCGTACGAGAGGCCGAGCCAGTCCATCGCCGACAGGATCTGAGACGAGAGCTCCTCGCGCGAGCGCTCGACGTCCGTGTCCTCGATCCGCAGCACATGGGTCCCCTTCTCCCGGCGGGCGAAGAGCAGGTTATAGAGAGCAGTCCGAGCGCCGCCGACGTGGAGCGAGCCGGTCGGCGAAGGCGCGAAGCGGACACGAGGAGCGGCGAGATCTTTTGACAAGGCGAGGAATCTTAGATGATTTCGGATTTCGAATTTCGAAATTCGAATTTGTGGAGAATCCAATTCCGAAATTCGCAATTCGCAATTCGAAATCGATGCTTAACTGGAGGACATGCCTGGCGGGAAGAACCTTGGATTGAAAGCCGATACCGTCCTGGTGGCCGTCACCTTCGTCTGGGGCTCCTCGTTCATCGTCATCAAGAACGTCCTGAGAGACGCTCCGCCGCTCGCGTTTCTCTCCTTGCGCTTTTTTCTGGCGGCGCTGCTCATCCTGCTCGCTCTGCCCCGGAGGCCACCGACCCCCTCGTTCCTGCGCGACGGCATCGCCGTGGGGCTTCTTCTGGGCTTCGGCATGTCCCTGCAGGTCATCGGCCAGGTCGATACGACTGCTTCGAATGCCGCCTTTCTGACGGGTCTCTCCGTCGTATTGACCCCGTTTGCCGCCTACCTGCGAACACGGCGGCTTCCTTCTCTGGAGAATGGCCTGGGGATCGTCCTGGCTTCGGCCGGGTTCCTCCTCCTGACGTTTCCCAGGGAGGGAGGGCCGCTTCGCCGGGGAGACCTCTTCGTGGCGGCCTCGAGCGTTCTCTTCGCCTTCTTCATCGTCGAGCTGGCGGAGCGGGCGCCGGCTCACGACGCGGCGCGATTGGCCTGCGTCGAGCTGGCAACGGTCGGAATGATCGCGGCCTGCCTCTCGTTGCTGTTACGCGGAGTGATGCCGGCCGAGCTTGCTGCAACCCTGGGCGAATCCCGCCTCCTGCCCCGAAGCTCGCAGTTCCTCTGGAGTCTTCTCTACCTCGCATCGATCGGCACGGTCGGATCCTTCGTCGGGCAGACCTGGTCGCAGCGCCACATGTCGGCGACGCACGCTGCGATTATCTTCGCGCTCGAGCCCGTCTTTGCGGCGATCCTGGCGGGCTGGTTCCTTCAGGAGCGCCTGGGCCCACGCGGCTTCGCCGGCGGCGCCCTGGTGCTCGCCGGAATCGTCGTTTCGGAACTGAGGTTGAGAAGAACGGGGAGTTGAATCGGCGAGCGGAGGTGGTCGAAATGAGACTCTCTCAACGCGCGACTAATGTATCGGAATAATACATCTGCCGTGACATCTCGATATGCAACCTGCCGCTAAGTCATGATCACTCAATGGCAGGCGCAAACCGACGGTTCTGGCTCGGCGATTGCTCTTCACTTGCTGAGATCGACGCACTACTGTTCGGACGGGAAAGGAGAGAGAGAGATGGTTGCGAAGAACAAGGCAACCACGAAAACTCCCCTAGCAGGCTGCTGAAAAAGGGTGTGAGGCCGCAACCGCTTGCGGCGCGGGCTCTTCGCTCGCGGCGCGCGAAGAGAGGAGAAACGACGTCATCCGGATGTTCTCACGCGGCGCGAGATGCGAAAAGCCTGACGCGACGCCCGCATCCATTTTTCAGCAGCCTGCTAGGCCCCTGCCCTGATAGCGCGGACGAACGGGTAAAAGAAAGGGCCGAGGGAAAAGTCGTCAAGAGAGGGGCGTAGCCTCGATCGATTGCATCAAAGGGGCGGTTCAAGAATCTGAAGGTCATGAAGAAAGTACCTCAGGATGTGACCCCCCAAGAGAAAGGCCGGAATGTCAAAGAAGCGAGAAGCCGCGAGTCCACTGAGGGCGAGAATCTGATTTAGGTTTGAGAAAGGAGACGCAGATGGTCGCGAAGAACAAGGCAACCACGGGCAAGGGAGGGGTCAAGAAGCTGAAGGTCAAAAAGGAAACTCTCAAGGACCTGGACGCCAAAAAAGCCAAGGACGTCAAAGGGGGATATCCACCTATTACTACACGTCTTGAAAAATGTGACAATTGCTAGAGTTTCGCCCGCGTCCTCACGCATTGGACGCCGATACGCTCGAATTGCCGCCCCCCGCCGCGGGCCGAGGTTCCCGCCGCGACAACTCGTCGTTTGACCGGAGGCCTCGAAAGGCTGCCAGGAGCGCATGTGCATCCATCAGGCTCTGCGCTGGTCCCGGGAGAAGGGCAAGGCAGGTGTCAAGAAGCTGTTGTGCGAGAAGGAAACCCTGAGGGACTTGGATGCGAAGAAATCCGCCCAGATCAAGGGCGGGGCAGCGGCAAAGAGCCGCGAGTTCTACGGCGTGACCGTTCCTCCGATTACTGTATTTGCTAACCAGGGAGCCGCCGCTCGCCGGCGCGACTTGGGGAGTATGAGGAGTAAGGGCGGATCCAGCGCTTGGCGCCCGATCCTCACTGGAGAGATTGCGAACCGGGCGCGCCGGGCCGTCGAGGGGATCGCCGCCGCGATCCAGAAGCAGGCGGGCCCTCCGATTGCCGGGACGCGAGCCGCCCGGAAAAGGCTGTTCCGAGACTCGTCGCTCGCCGGCGGAACTGCCGGCCTGGCGGTCTTCTACGGATACTTGAGTCGGGCGGTTTCCAGCAATGACCACAAGAAGACGGCTTTGCGCCACCTCCAGGAGGCGGGAGACGCCGTCGAATCGGTCGTCATGAATCCATCGCTCTACGGCGGCTTTACCGGGGTGGCCTGGGCGACGGCGCACCTTCAGCGAAGACTCCAGCCGGACGAAGAAATCTCGACCGAAGCGATCGATGAAGCCTTGAGAGACCATGTGAACCGCCCGCGCTGGCGCGGCGACTACGACCTCATCAACGGGCTGGTCGGTTTCGGGGTCTACGCGTTGGAGCGATTGCCGTCCCCGGCAGCAGTCGCGTGCCTGGAAGGCGTCATCGACCGACTCGAGGAGACCTCCCGGAGCCGCGCTGGCGGGTTGACCTGGCATAGCTCGCCGAATCTGCTCCCTGAGCACCAACGCAAAGAATGCCCGCGCGGCTATTACAACCTCGGTCTGGGCCACGGAGTGCCAGGGGTCATCGCGCTTCTCGGCGCGGCATGGGCCGCCGGCGTCGGACGACGAAAAGCGCGGAGGCTGCTCGACGAGGCCGTCGGCTGGCTGTTGCGACAGAGGCTGACCAAGAGCCCCGGAGCGCTCTTTCCGGCGTGGATCGCGCCGGGCTTGAAGCGCGAGGGCAGCCGGTCGGCATGGTGCTACGGCGATCCGGGTGTGGCCGCCGCGCTTCTCTGTGCCGCGCAGTGCGTGGGCGAGCCGGCCTGGGAACGGGAAGCTCTGGAAATTGCTCGAGGAGCGGCGAACCGCCCTCCCGATCAGGCGGGCGTCGTGGACGCCGGCCTCTGCCACGGCGCCGCAGGCCTCGGACATCTCTTCAACCGGATGTACCAGGCGACTGGTGATGCGACGCTCGCACGCGCCGCCCGATTCTGGTTCGATCGCACGCTTGCGATGCGGGAAGCGGGTCGCGACGTTGGAGGATTCTCCGCCCTGGCGGCCAAAGGAGATGGGACAAGATTCCGGCAGGACGATCCAGGCCTCCTCACGGGCGCCTCCGGTATCGCGCTGGCGCTTCTGGCGGCGACGACCTCGATCGAGCCCGCGTGGGACAGGATGCTGCTCGTCTCGACTCCGCAAAGTCCGGGGTGAGCTGGGCTGATGTGCCTCAAAATGAGGCCGAAGTAGAAGGAGTGTTGCAAAACGATACGGTTTGATCGGCTTCCACAAGCGGTCGCGCCGCTAAGTCTCGGTTGATCAAGCATCGAGCGGAAAACCGGTCCCAGGCTTGGGGATTGCACTCCACGGATCCCACGGACGAAGATCGACGAGTCGCAGGTAAGAAAGAAAGGAGAGGAGCATGGTCGCGAAGAAAAAGGAGAAGGGGACCAAGAAGAAGCTCAAGCTCAAGAAAGAAACAATGCGGGACCTGGACGCGAAGGGCTCGGGTCGACACGTCAAAGCAGGTTTCGTACCCACGGCAGCCGCGTGTGGCCCAACCAATTCGTGCATAACCTGCAACATGTGGTGCGAATAACTCGGGCGACTTCCTGGTAACGCCAAGGCCAGGGCGGTCAAGGGCGGGAGTGGTCCCCGTGCAACCCGCCCCCGACAACGCTTCCGACGTCCGGGGTAGGCTGCCGATGAGATGAAATCGGAGAAGAAGAGTGAACCGGACGGGATTGGCCCGTCGGGTTTCTTTGCTCTTCGCACGCCACTTCTTCCTTTCGACGAATTCGTAGCGTGGAGCGAGGGGCTCAAGGCGGAGGCGACCCTCGGCGAATCGGCCCGACTCGGGGAAGCGCTCGCCGCCGATCGTGCGCGCCTTCGGAAACGTCTCCGGGCGCTTCTCGAACGGCCCGTGATCCGCGATGCGCTCTTCATCGCGTCGCCGGATCTCGACGAGTCGCTGGACGTCTGGAAGCGCGACCCGGACAGTGAGCGAGGAGAGAGGATCGAGAGGGCGATCGTTCGTTACTTCGGGCGCATGGCTGGCCGTCCGACGCCGTTCGGTCTGTTCGCGGGCGGCTCGGTGGGCGAGATCGGGGACCGAACCCGACTTCTGATCGAAGGGCAGGAAAAGTACGAACGCCATAGCCGGTTCGACATGGACTATCTCTTTGCGCTCGCCAACGCGCTGGGGCGTGATCCCGCCTTGCGCCCCGCCCTCGTCTTCCGCCCGAACTCGAGCCTGTACCGGGCGGCTGGCCGTCTTCACTACGTCGAGGCCCGGTTGGACGGAAAGAACCGGACGCATCACCTCGTGGCGGTGGAGGATTCCGACGGGCTCCAGGCCACTCTCGCGTGCGCTCGCGAGGGAAGCGGCGCGGGATCCCTTTCGGCGGCGCTGATCGGAGAAGAGGTTTCTGCGACGGAGGCCGACGAATATGTCGCCGAGCTGATCGACAGTCAGATCCTGCTTCCCGATCTCGATCTTTTCGTGACCGGCCGCGGTCCTGCGGAAGCCCTCGCGGATCAGCTGCGCGCGCGCCCGGAGACGGTGGAGATCGGCGATCGGCTGGAAAAGGCCGTGCGGGACCTTTCGACGATCGACGCCGCGGGTCCGGGGGCCGATCCGGCAAGTTATCGCGCCATCGCGCGGCAACTCGAAGGCCTCCCTGCGCCGGTGGAGCTGTCGCGTCTCTTCCAGGTCGACATGGTCAAGCAGTCGCCCGAGGCCGTGCTCGGCGGCGCCGTGCTGGACGAAATCATACGAGGCGTCGAGATCCTGCGCCGGCTCACTCCAGTCCCGAAGGCCGGCGATCTCTCGCGTTTCCGGGAAGCCTTCTTGGCCCGATACGAAGCACGAGAGGTTCCACTCGTCGAAGTGCTCGACGAAGAGGTCGGCATCGGTTTTCCAATCGCGGGCGGGACGGATGACGAAGGAGGTCCGCTACTCAAGGGTATCGAGCTTTCAGCGGCGGCGGAACCAACGGTTCCCTGGGGAGCGCGGGAAACTTTCCTGCTGCGCCAGCTCACCGATGCGGCGGCAGCGGGAGCGTCCGAGATCGTGCTCGATCCGGACAAGCTCGGTGAGCTCGAACACAAAGACCCGCTGACGTTGCCGGGAGCTTTCGCCGTGGTGGTCGAGGTGGCCGCGGCGTCGGAGGAAGCCCTTTCCGCGGGCAACTTTCGGCTGCTCTGGAAAGGAAGCGACGGGCCCTCGGGCGCGCGTCTTCTCGGCCGCTTCTGCCATGCCGATTCGAAGCTGCTCCAGTTCGTGGAGCGGCACTTGCGAGCCGAGGAGGCGCTCGACTCGGAGGCTGTGTTCGCAGAGATCGTTCATTTGCCGGAGGGACGCTTGGGGAACATCCTGTTCCGGCCCGTGTTGCGAGGCTATGAGATTCCCTATCTCGGCCGGTCCGGAGCCCCGATCGAACGACAGATCCCGATCACGGATCTCTTCGTCTCGGTGTCCGGCGGCCGCATCCTCCTTCGCTCCGCGCGACTGGACCGCCGCGTGATTCCGCGGCTGACGACCGCTCATAACTACGGGCGAGGCCTGCCCCTTTATCGCTTCCTGTGCGCGCTGCGGGAAGAGGATGCGGCGGTTTCCCTGGGCTGGGATTGGGGCGCTCTCGGGTCGGCATCCTTTCTTCCTCGTGTCGTTTGCGGGCGGCTGGTGCTCGCGCCGGCCTCCTGGAACGTGGGGAAAGACGAGCTGAAGCGTTTCGGCGCTTCTCGCGGAGCGGAGCGGTTTCGGACTATTCAGTCCTGGCGCGCGGAGCGGCGGCTCCCGCGGCTGATCGTCCTCGCCGACGGAGACAACCAGCTTCCCATCGATCTGGCCAACACACTCTCCGTGGAGTCCTTCGTCTCTCTCGTCAAGGACCGCGACGGAGCGAGGTTGATCGAAATGTTCCCCGGAGCAGACGAGCTTTGTGCTCGAGGACCGGAGGGTCGATTCCTTCACGAGCTGATCGTGCCTTTCGTGCGCACGCAGGCCGCGGCAGTGGACGCTCCGAGCGTCTCCTCCGTCGGGGAAAAGAGGCAGCGGCCCGCGACGCCCGCGGTCCGCAGTTTTCTCCCCGGGTCGGAGTGGCTCTACGCCAAGCTCTACACCGGCGTCGCGACAGCGGACCGGCTCCTGCTGGAGATCGTGGCACCCCTCGTCAAAGAAGCTCTCGACTCCGGAGCCGCGGACCGGTGGTTCTTCATTCGATACGGCGACCCGGATCGGCATATCCGGGTGCGTTTTCACGGTGTGCCCGAGAGGCTCTGGAAGGAGGTCCTTCCGGCTCTGCGCGCGGCCACGGCTCCCCTGGAGACCGACGGCAGGCTGCGTAAGTTGCAGCTCGATACCTACGAGCGGGAAATCGAGCGCTATGGAGGACCCGAGGGAATCGAGCTCGCAGAACGCGTATTCCAGGCGGACAGCGAGTCGGTACTCGAGATCCTCGAGATGCTCGAGGAGGGAGACGCGGGCGCCGGCGAGCGGTGGCGGCTGGCCTTTCGCGGAATCGACGCTCTGGTCGATGACTTCGGATTCGCTCCCCCAGAAAGGCTTGCCCTGGTCGGCGCGGCTCGGCGCGAGTACGGCAAGGAATTCCGTGTGGACGAGAACGTGAAGCGCGGATTGGGAGATCGGTTTCGTAAGGAATCGAAAAGCCTCGAGCTCCTGCTCGATCCGGCGCGCGAGGAAGAGAGCCCTCTGGCGCCGGGATTGGCGGTCCTGCGGCGCCGTTCGGAGCGGCTTGCTCCTCTGATTCGAGATCTCGAGGCCTCCGCGAAAGACGGCCGACTGACGCAGCCACTCGCGTCGATCGCCAGGAGCTATGTCCACATGCACGTGAACCGGATGCTCCGCTCGGCGCAACGGGCTCAGGAGTTTGTCCTTTACGACTTTCTCGCCCGCGTCTACGAGTCGCGGGCGGCCCGGGCTCGGAGGGGGCCGTGACGGCGATTCGCTTCAGTTGAGCGGAAACGTCAGCGTGTACTCCCATGCGCCGCGGGCGACGGTCATCAGCAGGGTCGTTCGGGCGTGGTCGCGAGAGAGGAGTTTGTTCAAATCGGCGACCTCACCGACGCGCTCGCCGTTGAGGGCGACGATCACGTCGCCGGTCTCGAGGCCCGCGGCGGCGGCCGCGCCCCTTCCGTCCACGATCGAGATCCGGAGTCCTCCGCGGACCGGCCGGACGGTTACGCCGAGCTGGTCGCGCAGAATTCGGGTTCCGTAGTCGGCGGGCGGAGATTGCGCTTCGAGCGTAACAGCGCGGTCGCCTCCCGATCCGCGCAACCCGATCTTCATCGCTTTGCCGGGGCCGCGGGTGGAAAGCGCCGTCTGGAAGGACTCCTCCGAGTCGATCGGGGTGGCGTCGACAGAGACGATCTGGTCTCCCGCGCGGATGCCCGCACGCTCGGCCGGAGAGCCGGGCTCGACGCTCCGAACGCGGAAGCCACGAGGCCGGTCGTCGTCCTGGCGGGAAGTGATCGTGCGGCCGTGCAGCCCGATCCAGACCGGTTTGACCTCGCCGAATTTGACGAGGTCGCCGACGATCCGTTTGGCGCGGTCGACCGGGATGGCAAACCCGATGCCCTGCGCGCCGCCGATGATGGCGGTCGCGACCCCGATCATGTCGCCCTGGATGTTGACGACAGGGCCGCCCGAGTTGCCCGGGTTGATGGGAGCGTCGATCTGGAGGAAGTCGCTATAGACGCGCTGGTTTTCCCCCGGAACGCTGCGCCCGAACGCCGAGAGAACTCCGGCCGTGACGGTATTGGAGAGGCCGAAAGGATTGCCGATCGCGACAACGGTTTCTCCGATCATCAAATCGGAAGAGCTTCCCATGTGGATCGTCGGCAAGGGAGCGCCCGGTTTCTTCACGCGCAGCACCGCCAGGTCGTTGTCGGCGTCCGAACCGATCACCTCGCATTCCAGCTCCCGGCCCGACTTCGTCGTGGCGAGAATTTTCGAGGCGCCGGAGATGACGTGGTCGTTGGTCAGGATGATGCCTTTCGGGTCGATCAGGACGCCGGAGCCCAGGCTCGTGGCCGTTCGCGGCCTCGTCTCGAACCCGAAAAAGAGATCCTCGAACGACCGGCGGCGGCGGACCGTCTGTTCGGCGGAGATGTTGACGACAGCGGGGGAGACTTTGTCCACCACCTCGACGATCTCGCTGCGGCGAGAGGGGAGGGGGACAGCGGGCAGAGGGAGCGAGGCCGCGAGAGAGAAAGCGAGCACGGCAGCGGGCGTCAAGCGTTTCACGGTTTCGAAAACCTCCATGTCTGGAGGTCAATTCCTACCACGCATCGGGCCGCTGAATCCGCGTGTCCCTGGTCTTTCTGAGGCGCGCATTCCCCGTGTCATTCCGAGGAGCGGGCATACACCTGTCATTCCGAGGAGCGAAGCGACGAGGAATCTGCCCCGGTTGAGAGACCGAACGGGATCAGATTCCTCGGTTCGCTCGCAATGACAAAGGGGGGGTGACGGCTCGGAATGGGAAAGGGGGGTGACGGCACGGTATGGGAACGGAATGACAGGCTCTGAATGATAAAGGGGTTGCGGGCTCGGAATGACAGGCAAGGCCATCTCGTGGATCGAGATGTCGCGATGCATCGGAAGTTTCTCCCGCGCAAAAAAAAGCCCCGCGCAAGCGGGGCGAATTGATCAACCGAACCGGAGCTTCGAGATCCCTCGCAAGCTCGGGACGATGTGACGCGCTTGGTCGCGCGCCTCACCGCTTGACGTTGATGGCTTCCTTCTTCGACTCGCCATTGCCGCCGGTCACCTTGATCTGGCGGGGCTTGGCCTCCTCGCGCTTGGGCAGCTCGATCAAGAGCAGACCGTCCTTGAAGGTGGCCTTAACGTTGTCCCGATCCACGTTGTTGGGCAGCGTGAAAGAGCGGACGAACTGGCCATAAGACCGCTCGACGCGGTGGAAGTTCTTCCCGTCTTGCTTGTCCTCGAACTTCCGCTCGCCGCGGATCGTCAGCACGCCTCCTTCCACCTGGATGTCGATGTCATCCTCCTTGAAGCCGGGCAGCTCCGCCGTCAGGGCGAGCTTCTCCTGGTCCTCTTCGATGTCGACCGGGGGGATCCACGCGCCGAGACTCAACTCTTCGTCGCGCTCCCGTCGCACCGGGCTGCTGCCGAAGAGGCGGTTTTGAAGGGTGTGAAACTCTCGATACGGGTCATAGGTCAGGTAATTCATGGTTCCTCCTTGGTTTAAATCGGCCGCCTCATGCGGTCCGCGTACTCGCTTTCTTCGATTCGGCTTCTGTGTGAATCTGAATGCTCTCGCGGTCGGAGGACAGGTCCACCTCCGCCGTGCCGCCGTCGGCCAGCTCGCCGGCCAGAATCCGCCGGGCCAGCTCGTCGGCGACGTCCTTCTGGATCAGACGCTTCAAGGGGCGGGCGCCGAACGTCGGGTCGTACCCCCGTCCCGCGAGGAATCGCCGCGCCTCCGGCGTCCAGGTCAGCTTGATGCCTCGGTCGGCGACCGTCCGCGCGAGACCCTGGAGCTGAATCTCGACGATCTGCTCGATCTCCTCCCGCGTCAGCCGGTGGAACACGATCACGTCGTCGATGCGGTTCAGGAACTCGGGACGGAAGTGGCGAGCGAGCTCTTCCTCGATCTTCTTCTGGATTTCCTCCTCGGACATCTTTCCGGCCTCTTCCGCGATCCAGTGCGAGCCGAGGTTGGACGTCATGATAATCACGGTGTTCTTGAAGGAAACCACGCGCCCCTTGCCGTCGGTCAGGCGGCCATCGTCCAGGACCTGGAGAAGCACGTTGAACACGTCCGGGTGAGCCTTCTCGATCTCATCGAAGAGCACGACGGAATAGGGCCGGCGCCGGATCGCCTCGGTGAGCCGGCCGCCCTCCTCGTACCCGACGTATCCCGGAGGCGCCCCGATCATGCGCGCGACCGAGTGCTTCTCCATGTACTCGGACATGTCGAGCCGCACCATCGCGTGCTCGTCGTCGAAGAGGAACTCCGCGAGCGCGCGCGAGAGCTCGGTCTTGCCCACACCGGTGGGGCCGACGAAGATGAAGGACCCGATCGGCCGGCGCGGATCGGAGAGCCCGGCCCGGGAGCGCCGGACGGCGTCGGCAACGGCTGTGACGGCCTCTTTCTGTCCGATGACGCGCTGGGATAGACGCTCCTCCATGTGGAGAAGCTTCTGCTGCTCCTTCTCGAGCATCTTTGAGACGGGGACACCGGTCCACTTGGAGACCACTTCCGCGATGTCTTCCTCGGTGACCTCTTCCCGCAGCATGGGCTGACCCTTCTGGAGCTCCGCGAGACGGGCGTTCAGCGCGGCCAGCTCTTTCTCGAGCTGGGGAAGCCGGCCGTAACGAAGCTCGGCCGCCTTCTGCAGATTGCCTTCGCGTTCCGCTTCGGTCGCCTGCTGGCGCACCCGCTCGATCGCTTCCTTGGTCTGGCTGGTTTTCTGGATGAGCTCCTTCTCCGCGGACCATTGCGCCCGCAGCCGGGTCGCTTTTTCGCGTTCCTCGGCGAGCTCCTTGTCGATCTCGGCCAGGCGAGCCTTGGCTTCCTTCGTTTTTTCCTTGGAGAGCGCGCGCTTCTCGATCTCGAGCGACACGATGCGCCGCTCGATCTGGTCGATTTCAGTCGGCACCGACTCGATCTCCGTGCGCAGCCGCGCAGCGGCCTCGTCGACCAGATCGATGGCCTTGTCCGGAAGGAATCGGTCCGTGATGTAGCGCGCGGACAGGCGCGCCGCCCCGACCAGCGCGGCATCGGTAATCCGGACGCCGTGGTGGACCTCGTAGCGCTCCTGCAGTCCGCGCAGGATCGAGATCGTGTCTTCGACCGTCGGCTCCTCGACATAGACGGGCTGGAAGCGCCGTTCCAGAGCCGCGTCCTTCTCGATGTACTTCTGGTACTCGTTCAGGGTCGTGGCGCCGATGGCGCGCAGCTCGCCGCGGGCGAGCGCGGGTTTCAGCATGTTGGAGGCGTCCATCGAGCCTTCCGACGCGCCGGCGCCGACTAACGTGTGCAGCTCGTCGATGAAAAGGATGATCGTGCCTTGCGCCTCCTCGATCTCCTTCAGGACCGCCTTCAACCGGTCTTCGAATTCGCCGCGGTACTTGGCGCCGGCGATCATGGAGCCCAGGTCGAGCGAGACGACACGCTTGTTCTTCAACCCTTCGGGAACGTCGCCCATGTGAATGCGGCGGGCGAGCCCTTCGACGATCGCCGTCTTGCCGACGCCGGGCTCCCCGATCAACACCGGGTTGTTCTTGGTGCGGCGAGAAAGGACCTGGATCACGCGCCGGATTTCCTCGTCCCGGCCGATGACCGGATCGATCTTTCCGCGGCGGGCCAGGTCGGTCAGGTCCCGCGTGTACCGCTTCAAGGCCTGGTATTTGTCCTCCGGGTTCGGATCCGTGATGCGAGTCGAGCCGCGAACCTCTTTCAGCGCCTTGAGCAGCGCGTCTTTCTTCGCGCCCGCCTTGGCGAGACGCTTCGCCGTCTCGCCCGCGTCGGATTCCGAGAGCGCGATCAAGAGATGCTCGGTCGACACGTACTCGTCGCCGAAATCCTTCGCGATCTCGAAGGCACGGTCGAAGACGCGCGTCAGCTCGCGGGCGGGAAGCGCGTCGGCCGAAGCTCCCGAGACCTTCGGCTGCCGATCGAGATCGGCCTCGAGGTCTCGGGTGAGTGAGGCCGGATCGACGCCGAGCTTCTGGAGGATCGGCACGACCACACCTTCGCTCTGGCGAAGGAGGGCGAGGAGGAGATGGTCCCCCGTCAGCTCCGCGTTACCGCGAGCACGGGCGTCGCGTTGCGCTTCCTGGATTGCTTCCTGAGCTTTGATGGTGAGTTGGTCGAAACGCATCGAGTTCCTTCCGGTGCGCTGGCTGGCTGGTACCGAAGAAGAGACGCCGAGCCGACAGCACCAAGGTGACTATAGAATATTGAGTATCAAATTGTCAAGTATTGTTGGTTAGAATATGAGTCTTGTTGGCTAAGATTGTGTACCAGTAAAATCAATGATTTAGCCCGAAACCGGCCGCCTAGTGCGCCAGGAGAGGGTCGATCAGACCGGCCTCGAGGAAGCCCCGGTTTCGCAGGAGGCAGGAATCGCAATGCCCGCAAGGACGGCCGGATTCGGACGGTTCGTAGCAGGAAATGGTGAGATCGAAGTCGAGTCCCAGCGCCGATGCCCGGCCGATGATTTCCGCTTTCGTCATCGACAGCAGCGGAGCACGGATGCGGAAGCGCCGGCCTTCCACCCCGGCCTTGGTCCCGAGGTTCGCCGTCCGTTCGAAGGCTTCGAGAAACTCGGGCCGACAATCGGGATAGCCGGAATAGTCGAGGGCGTTGGCGCCGATGAAGACGTCTGCCGCTCCGATGACCTCGGCCCAGGCAATCGCGTGAGCGAGGAAGAGCGTGTTGCGCGCCGGGACATAAGTGATGGGGATCGGCTCGCTGCCGAGGCTGTCTCGGGGCACGGCAGTCTCCGGATTGGTGAGAGCCGAGGACCCTCGCGCAGGCAGGTCGAGGCGAAGGATCCGGTGGTCCGATGCCCCGTAGCGCGCTGCGAGCGCCCGTGCCCGTTCCAGCTCGACTCGGTGGCGTTGGCCGTAGTCGAAAGAAAGGGCGAAGACTTCAAAGCCTTCCTCCCGCGCGATCAAGAGACAGGTGGCCGAGTCGAGGCCGCCGGAGAGGAGGACGATCGCGTTCATAGTTTTCAGTTGTCAGTTTTCAGTTGTCAGTTTCAATACGGATGCTCAGAACTGAAAACTGATCACTGAGAACTGAACACTTCTCACTTGCCCGGTACGTCGCCCCACAACAGTTTATGCAGTTGAAGGCCCAAACGGACCTTGCGCCCCGAGTCCCGAATCCATTCACCGAGGTCCGTCGCCGCAAGCTTCTCCCACACGGGCGAGAAGGTGACGGAGTGGCGCCTGTCGAGATCGCGTGAGGCGACGAGTCCAACCGCCCACTCGAAGTCGGGGCGATCGGCCAGAACGAACTTGATCTCGTCCCGGGGCCCCAAGAGATCCAGGTTCTCGGGCAGATTCGCCGCTTGCATTCCCGATCCGGGAGCCTTGACGTCCAAGATCTTGATGACCCGCGGATCCAGCCGATCGACGCGAACGTGTCCTCCCGTCTCGATCATCACGGTTCTGTCGTGTTCGAGCAGGCGCTCGATCAGTGGGTAGACCGCATCCTGCTCGAGCGGCTCGCCTCCGGTGATCTCGATCAAGTCGGTGCCGAGGTCCAGCGTCTGTTTCGCGGCCTCCGAGACGCTCATTTCCTTGCCGCCGGAAAAAGCATAGGCCGTGTCGCACCAGACGCAACGGAGCGAACAGCCCGTCAGTCGAATGAAAGCGCAGGGAAAGCCGGCGCGGGTGGATTCGCCCTGGAGGGACTTGAAGATCTCGGTGACTCGGAGAGTCGGTTCCATGAGTGCATTTTATGGCCCGCCTTCTCTCCAGCACATGTTGGTCGACAGTCGACAGTCGACAGTCAACAGTAAAGCGAGCTCTTGAATCCATGCTGTCGACTGTTGACTGTCAGCTGTCGACTACTTTGATCTTCCCATGCAGCATGTTCATTCCGCAGGAAAACGGGAACTCTCCGGTGCGCTGGGGCACAACGTCAATCTCCGTCTTCTGAAAGGCCGGCAGCTCGCGGCGTATCTCGAACTCCGGCAGGACGACCTCGTCGCTGCAGGGGCTGTTTTCGCGGCGATCGAATATGAGCTTCAGCGGAACGCCTTTGCGCGCGACGATGAGGTCGGGATCGTATCCGCCGGAGACGACGATCGTGACTTCCTGCGCGCCTCCTTCCGACGGCCGGGCCGCCGTCTCGCGTCGCCGCCCGAAAAAGAAGAGGTACAGGAACACGCAGAGCGCCGCGCCCAGGCCGACCGCTGCGATTCGATCGAGAGTCCAGGCGATCGCGAGCCCGGCGGCGCTGAGGCTCACGGGAGCCGCCGCGCGAGCCGCAGGCTGTTTCCCACGACCGTGAGGGAGGACGCCGCCATCGCGGCGGAGGCGATCATCGGAGAGAGCATCCAATGGAGCCTGGGGTACAGCGCTCCGGCCGCGATGGGAATCGCGAGAACGTTGTAGAGAAAGGCGAAGAGCAGATTTTGCCGGATCGTGGAGACCGTTGCCCGGGAGAGGCCGATGGCGTCGGCCACGAGCTCCAGGTTTCCGCCGAGCAGAGTGATGTCCGAAGCCTCGACCGCGATGTCGGAGCCGGCCCCGATCGCGACGCCCACGTCCGCTTGAGCCAGAGCGGGCGCGTCGTTGATGCCGTCTCCGACCATCGCGACGATTTCGCCGCGGTTCTGAAGCTCCTTGACCTTGGCCGCCTTGTCGGCGGGCAACACCTGGGCGAAGACCTCCTCGATCCCGACGCGAGCCGCCACGGCGCGGGCGGTGGCCGCCCGGTCTCCCGTGATCATCGCGACTTTGAGGCCCATTGCCCGAAGGCGCCTCACGGCCTCCCCCGAATCCGGTTTCTCCGGATCGGCCACGGCGAGCCCGCCGACGGTCTTTCCATCCACCGCGACGAGCAGTGCCGTTTTTCCTGCCGCGGAGAACCGGTCGACCTCGTCTCGCACGGCGGCGACGTCCAGTCCGTTCTGCTCGAAGAGTCGAAGACTTCCCACGATCACCTGGTGGCCGGCCACGGTTCCTTCGACACCGAGTCCCGGACGCGCTCGGAAGTCCGTGACCGAAGGGAGAGGCAGATTCTTTTCGCGCGCGGCCGCCACGAGCGCCCGGGCAAAGGGATGCTCCGAAGCCTGCTCGAGGGCCGCCGCGAGGCCGAGGACCTGCGCGTCGTCGGCCCCTTCCAGACGCACCCGGTCCGTCAGGGTCGGGCGGCCTTCGGTCACGGTGCCGGTCTTGTCGAGGAGCACGATCGTGAGCTGGCGCGCCCGCTCGAGGGCGTCCGCGTTGCGGAAGAGAATGCCAGACCGGGCGCCGCGGTCCGTCGCGACCAAGAGCGCGGTGGGCGTGGCCAGGCCGAGAGCACAAGGGCAGGCGATGACGAGGACAGAGGCGAGCGCGACGGTCGCAAAGAGCGCGCGCGGATCGGGCCCGGCGACGTACCACACGACCCAGGTCCCGACGCCGATCATCAGCACGATCGGCACGAAGACTCCGGCGATCCGATCCACGAGCTTCTGAATGGGAGGTTTCGAAGCCTGCGCCTGGCCGACCAGGCGCGCGATCTGCGCCAGGGCCGTATCGCTTCCGACCGCACGCGCCTCCATCTCGAGGGCGCCGTTCTGATTGATCGTGCCGGCGACGACGCGGTCGCCCGGCCGCTTCTCCGCCGGGAGCGCCTCGCCCGTCACCATCGATTCGTCCACGGAGGAAGAGCCCGAGAGGACCACGCCGTCAACGGGGATCGCGTCGCCGGGCTTGACGGTGAGCCGGTCGCCGACCACGACGTCTTCCAGCGGCACTTCGACCTCGACTCCGCGCCGCCGCAGCCGCGCCCGCTTGGGTGCGAGATCGAGGAGCCGAGCCACCGCGGCGGAGGTCTTCGCGCGCGCACGCGTCTCGAGGTATCTCCCGAGCAGGAGGAGCGTCAGGATCACGCCGACCGCCTCGTAGTAGACCGGCGCCATGCCGCCATGGCTCGCTCGCGCCACGGATTGGGGGAAGAGAGTCGACGCGAGCGAAAGCAGCATCGCCGCCGTCGTGCCGAGGCCGACCAGAGTGTCCATGTTGGCCGTGCGGTGGGAGAGCGTTCGGACCATGCCCGAGAGGAACGGCCAGCCTGCCCAGAAGTAAACGGGCAGCGTCAGGAGCAGAAGAACAAAATCGCGGGCGGGGAAGCGCAGATCTGCCATCGAGATGACGAGGACGGGAACCGTCAGGACCGCGGCAAAGATCAGCCGCACGAGCACGTCGCGGGTCTCCTGTCGGCGGCGCTCCTGGTCGCGCGCGGGGGAGACCGCCTGCGCCGGCCGCGCGTCGTAGCCGGTGTCGCGAACGGCTTGGATGAGCGGGGCGTGATGAAGTCCCTCGCCCTCGACTTCCGCCCGGGCGGTGCCCAGATTGACCGAGGCCGACGTCACGCCGGGGACCTCTTTCAAGGCGCGTTCGATCGTCGCGACGCAGGAGGCGCAGTGCATGCCTTCGACGGCGAGGGAGAGGCGGCCCGGCTGGTCGCCGGGCGCTGGGCGCTGGGCGCTGGGCGAGACGGAAGGCGTCTTCCGACTGTCACCTGTCGACTGTGGACTGTCGACTTGTTGAAACATCGGCAGCTGCCGCCGCCCCCTCTGTCGACTGCTCCTCAAGTACTTCTCCGGATTCTTCTCGAACGCTGCTGCGCATCCCGGCGCGCAGAAAAAATAGGTCTTGCCGCCATGCACTCTCGAGGCAGCGGCGGCGGGGGGCTCGACCTCCATCCCGCAAACCGGATCGCGCGTCGACATGCGCGTCAACCCGGACTAATCAGGGACACGCAGCGGCCTCGCGGGCGCGAGGGGGACTCGAGGAGTTCCCGACCAGCGAAAGATCAACGACAGCGCGGCCGTATAGGCGAAGCCGTTGAAGAAAATGAAGAGAAACGGGACGCCGATCCAGTAGTTCTCCTTGATCGCGAAGACGATCGAGCCCAAGAAATAAAGGGCCAGGACGACTTCCCCCAGCACTGAAGAGTTCCGGGGGGAGCGGTACTTCTTGTCGCGCCATTCCCCCTGGGTTCCCTCGATCCGGTACTTCGGCGTGCGCGTGAAGGCTGTCTTCCGATTGAAGATGGCTTCCAGAACGGCGTGGACGTTGTTCAAGGAGAGGCCGATCCCGAAGGACATCAGGAAGGGCATGTACTTGAGGGTGGGTCGGATCTTTCGGCCGATCTCCCTCTGGGACGAAAAGTAGAACGCGATGAAGGAGAAAGTCGCGCAGAAGAAGAGCGGAAAGTCGAGAATCGCCATCCGCCGCCAGCCGATCCGCTCTCGGATCACGATGGCGGGCACGATCAGAAGCGCGAGGATGACAACCAAGAGATAGGAGAAGTTGTTCGTGAGATGAAAGAAGGCCTCGGCCTTGACCTTGAGCGGAAAGCGGCTCTTGAAGATGGCCGGTAGGAGCTTGCGGCCCGTTTGAATCGATCCCTTCGTCCAGCGATGTTGCTGGGACTTGAAACCGTTCATGTCGACGGGCAGCTCGGCCGGCACGACGAGATCCTTCAGGTAGACGAACCGCCAGCCGGCCAGCTGTGCCCGGTACGAGACGTCCAGGTCCTCCGTCAGCGTATCCGCCTGCCAGCCCCCGACCTCTTCGAGCGCTCGCCGTCGCCAGATCCCTGCCGTTCCGTTGAAATTGAAGAACCGCCCAGAGCGATGGCGGGCCGTGTGCTCGATGACGAAGTGGCCGTCCAGAAAGATCGACTGGATTCGCGTCAGGAGAGAAAAGTCCCGGTTCAAGTGCTCCCACCGAGCCTGGACCATCCCGATCCCGGGATCCGTGAAATAAGGAAGGCTTTCTTTGAGGATCTCCGGCCGCGGCACGAAATCCGCGTCGAAGATCATCACGAATTCGCCGCTCGCGGCTTCGAGACCCGTCTGCAGGGCGCCTGCCTTGAACCCCGAGCGGTCTTCGCGATGGAGATAGTGGATGTCGAAGCCGCGGGCCCGGCAGCTTTCGACCACGCGCCGCGCCACGTCGCGCGTCTCATCGGTCGAGTCGTCCAACACCTGGATCTCCAGGAGGTCCTGTGGATAGTCCAGGCGCGTCACGGCCTCGATGAGGCGCTCCGCGACGTACACTTCGTTGTAGAGAGGAAGCTGGACCGTCACGCGGGGCAGAGGCGTGAGATTTCCCGCCGGGCGCGGCGTATCGCGGCGATGCCGGTAATAGAGGGCGACCATGAGCATCCGGTGGGCGCCGTACATCGCCAGAATGGCGAGGACGACGTAATAGACGATCAGCGTCGCGATCTGAGCGGTTTCACTCGCCATGGACTTCTTCGGCGGGCATTCTTCCTCGTGGCCGGAGAAGCCGTCGCACTGGGATTCCTGTTGCTTCCCGATGCGCGGAATCACCTGCCGGTTTTGCTCTTGTTTTTCCTTGGAGGCGCGTTCGTCTCGCTCCTCGCGGCCCAGAGTCTATCCGTAACGGGTCCCGGGTTCCCGCTTGCCTGTGGCGCGGTCTTCCGCGCCACGCTCCTGCTTCGCGCGCCGGCTCTTTCCGAGGACGTCTACCGGTATCTCTGGGACGGCCGCGTGGCCCGCGAAGGGATCTCTCCCTATCGCTATGCCCCCGACGATCCGGCGCTTACCCACCTCTCCAGCAATCTCCGCGCCCGAGTCGCGCATCGCGGGTTCCGCACGGTCTATCCGCCGGCGGCCCAGGCGGTCTTCCGCGTCTTTGGCGGAGGCGGCAATCTCCCCCTTCTCAAAGCGTTCTTCGCCGCCGCCGATCTATCGATCGTCCTTTTGCTGTTCTATGGGGCTGGCCAGGCCGGTCCGTTCGCCGCGGTGCTGTACGCGTTTCATCCGCTTCCCGTCTTCGAGGTTGCGGGAGAAGGCCACCTCGATGCGCTCGGCGCGGCGCTGCTCCTGGCGTGCGTGATCTTTCTCCGCCGGGGCCGACGATTCTCTGCCGGGCTCGCTTTCGCCCTCTCGTTCCTGACGAAGTACATTTCGCTCGCCGCCGCGATCCCGATCTTCCGGAGGGGACGCGTCCTGTGCCTGGCCGGCTTCCTGATGCTCTCGTCGGCGCTCTGGCTTGCCGCGCGGCGAGGCGGAGCCGGCCCCTCGGGCGACTTCAAGGAATTCGCGACTCGGTGGGACTTCAACTCGGCCCTTTACCCGGCGGCTGAACGGCTCATGCGGATCACGCAGCTGCCCGAGCGGGCCAAGGAAGTCTTCATCGACTGGAAGGAACGTCACCACGACCCTCCCTGGTCGCAGCGAGTCTTTCCCTACTTCTATCCGGCGTTCTTCGCGCGGCTGCTGCTCGGGGCGCTGCTTTCGGCGACCCTCGCGGTGATCGGTTGGCGGACTCGTGATCTGGAAGGAGGAGTGCTCGCGTCGCTCGGGGCTCTGTTGATCTTCTCCCCCACTCTCCACCCCTGGTATCTCCTCTGGGTGCTTCCCTTCGCGGCCTGGAAGCGAAACGCGGCTTTCTTGTATCTGTCGCTGGCTGTTCCGCTCGCCTACCTGCTTCTGTATCCGGTTACGGGCGTCACCCCGGGGATGGTTCTTGCCGCCGAGTACGTCCCCTTTGCGCTGCTGCTGCTCGCCTCACTCTCCCGCTCTCGACTGGCGGCTGCCGGAATCGCGTGACGCACTCGCAGCGCTACCGCGCCGTCCTCGCGTACGTCGGGACGCATTTCTCCGGCTGGCAGATTCAAAAAAACGCGCCGCGCACCGTCCAGGCGGTGCTGGAAGAGTCGCTGGCGCTCGTCGCGGGCGAGCCGGTGCGCGCAATCGCCGCCGGCAGAACGGATGCGGGCGTACACGCCGAAGGACAGATCGTCCATTTCGACCTGGCTCGGCCGATCGATCCGCTCCGGGTGCGGGAGGGCGTCAACGCACTCCTCCCCTGGGACGTGAAGGTTCTCTCCGTGACGGCCGCCGCCGCCGACTTCCACGCCCGGAGGGATGCGGTCTGGAAGGAGTATCTCTACCGCTGGAGCCGGGCGCCCGTTCTGCATCCGCGAGACGCGCTCTTCGCGGCCCCGATCGCGACGCGGGCCGATGCCGAGCGGATGCGAAAGGCCGTGCGAGGCCTGCTCGGGCGGCGCGATTTTTCCGTTTTCGGCGTCAGGCGCCGGGCGTTGGAATCGGGAGTGCGCGTCCTGCACGCAGTCACCATCGAGGAATCCGGGGAAGAGATTCGCGCCCTCTTCCGCGGAGACGGGTTTCTGCGCGGAATGGTTCGCGCGATCTGCGGCGTCCTGGCCGACATCGCCCGCGGCAAGGCTCCCGTGGACCGCGTCGAGGAGCTGCTCGAGACCGGTGACAGAGACCTGCTCGCCCCGAAGGCGCCCGCTCGGGGGCTGACGCTGGTCCGCGTCTTCTACGAAGACGCGGAATCGGGTCATTTGTCCATCGGGTCATTGGGTGATTTCGTCGAATGACGGCATTTCAATGGCAAATGAGCCGATGAACCGATTTCCCCTTAAACTCATCGCGTGATCGACAAAGACAGTCTGGCTGAGAGAGGTACGCCGGAGCGTGAGCTGGTCGACTCGGCCGATCTGACGCGTCTCCCGCGGCACATCGCGATCATCATGGACGGCAACGGCCGCTGGGCCAAGCAGCGCGGGCTGCCGCGGGTCGCGGGACACCGCGCAGGAATCGATTCGGTGAGGGAGACGGTCGAAACGTGCGCGCGGCTAAAGCTGGACGCGCTGACTCTCTATGCCTTCTCGGTGGAGAACTGGAAGCGGCCCCGCTTCGAGATCGTTACGCTGATGTCCCTGCTCAAGGAGTATCTGAACAAGGAGCTCGCCAACCTCTTGAAGAACGACATCCGTTTCCGAGTGGTCGGTCGGATGAACGAGCTCGACGCCTCCGTTCAGAAGGAGCTGTCCAAGGGGCTCGCCGCGACCTCTTCCTGCCGGGGAATGACCTTCAACATCGCCTTGAACTACGGCGGCCGCACGGAGATCGTCGATGCCTGCCGATCGCTCGCCAACGACGTGGCGGCCGGGCGTCTGGCGGCCGAGCAGATCGACGAGGAGACACTCGGGTCGAGGCTGGGAACGGCCGGCCTGCCGGACCCGGATCTGCTCATTCGCACGAGCGGGGAGATGCGCGTGTCCAACTTCCTGCTGTGGCAGATCGCGTACTCCGAGATCTGGGTCACTCCGACTCTCTGGCCGGACTTCCGCAAGCGCCACCTCTTCGAGGCGATCCTGGAATTTCAGAAACGCGAGCGCCGCTACGGCGGCGTCATCGAGCCGGGCACCGCCGAGGCGGGAGAGGCGGCGGGGTGAACCGGGCGGAACTCGGGACTCTCGTGCTGCGCAGCGAAACGCTGCTTCGCAGAGCAGGACGGGGCTCGGGACTCGAAAGGCGTATCCAGTCATCCTCTCATCCGGAAGAGAGCCTCTCAATTGCTGTCATTCCGAGCCCCTCCACTTCCAATGTCATCCCGAGCGAAGCGAGGGATCTATCCTCGTGAATTCCTGCTCGGCGACAGCCCTTCTCGGGACAGGCTACGCGAGGAATCGACTCTCGTCTGGACTACTTCGTCTGAGCACCACGGAAGAAGATCCCTCGCTTCGCTCGGGATGACATCAGGGTGGCGCTCCGGATGACATCAGAGTGGCTCTGAAACGAGAGCTCGCGGCGGCGGTCGCGATCCCGATCGTCCTCGCGGTTCTCTTCTTCGCGCCGCCGCTTGCGTTTGACCTGCTCGTCGCTCTCGTCGCGCTGGCGGCGCTCTGGGAGTTCTACCGGCTGGCGGAGAAGACCGGATCTCCCCCGGCGAAGACGGTCGGAATCGCGGCAGGCGCGGGCGCCCTCTTCGTGGGCTCGATGCTCTGGTCCCGGCCGGAGCTCCAATTGGGCTCGACCTACCTGGGCTCTTTCGAAATCCGCGTCAACTGGCTGGCCTTCTTCGTCGCTCTCGCTTTTGCGGCGGCCGTCGCACCGCTCTTCTCCGCCGTCGACCTTCCCTTTGCTCTCGGGAGCGCGAGCGCGACGGTGTTCGGCGTGGCTCTGATCGCTCTGCCCGCGATCGCGCTCTGTTATCTGCGGAGCTTCTCTCCGCGAGCCGTTCTCTTTCTCTTCCTGATCGTCTGGAGCTGCGACTCCTTCGCCTACTACACCGGCAGGAATTTTGGCCGGCGAAAGCTCGCGCCCCGCGTCTCTCCGAACAAGACCTGGGAAGGAACAATCGGCGGGCTCGTCGGGGCAACTCTCGTCGGCGCGGTCGCGGGAACGTGGGGAATCCTGCCGGAGCTCGGTTCCATGCGCGGGGCGCTCGCCGGCGCGCTCGCCTCGACCGCCGGGCAGATCGGAGACCTCGTGGAATCGATGTGGAAGCGCGGGGCTGGCGTGAAGGATTCCGGAGTTTTCCTTCCGGGCCACGGCGGGTTCTACGACCGGATCGACTCGCTTCTCTTCGCCGGGCCGGTCCTCGCCTGGTTCGTCGCGACGCTTCGGTGACTGGAACGGCC
>Ga0070698_100001188_pt1 | contig 28865 bp, 28 predicted proteins | sample KBSK1502metaG_FD_65477 | JGI IMG/M metagenome (GOLD analysis project Ga0070698, IMG submission 65477) | Corn, switchgrass and miscanthus rhizosphere microbial communities from Kellogg Biological Station, Michigan, USA - KBS K1-50-2 metaG | ecosystem: Host-associated > Plants > Roots >...
CTGATGGCAACGCGCACATTGCCGGCCGAGATTTGCGCTGAGCTTCGCCGCGGAGATGACGTCCTCCGCGCGTGATAGCTCGCGCGCGGCTCCCCGCACGTTCGCGAAGTACGGCTGCCATTGCGGCAACGCGTCGGGCTCTTCGAGCGCCGCGATCGTCGCAGCCTCGAAGCGGACCTGCCGCACGTTACCCGTGACAAATGCCTGTTCGATCGCTTGCACGCCCGTATAGCGCCCGTGCATACGCTGCTGCACGCCCTCGAGCTTGTCGATGAACGTTTTCGAATCGCTGTCGAGGCAGGCAGCGAGCGGAAGCAGAAACACAAACCGCATGACTCACCTCCGACCGAGCTCGAGATCGTGAATCGCGCGTCGCTGGAGCTCGGGCACGAGCTCGGGATCGCGCACCGACAGCGTCAGCGTGAAGCCTTCGTCTTCGCCGTACGCATCGAGGACGAGGCCATCGAGATCGAGCGGGCAGTTATCCATGTTCGCGGGGCCAAGCATCATCCACGCGCGATGACACCGGAGGTCGGCGATCAAACGCTCCGCCGGTCCCGCCTGCGGCGAGAGGTAGAGAATGACGCCGTTCGCGGTCGGGCTGCCGCCCATCCCATAGCGCACGATCGGCGAGACCGTGATTGCGTGATCGCCGCAGGCCTGCTCGAACTCGGCCTCGAGCGCCGCCGCAGAGCTGCGGTGGTGCGCAGCTGCGCGTTCGTGCTCCGCGGAGGTATCCCACCGCGCGTGGCCGACGAGCAGCGGCTCGCGACCCGTCGCATCGGATCGCATATCGGCGCGGAGTGCGCTGTCGCGCGCGGCATCTTCATGCTCGCGTGCCTTCGCGATGTGCTCGCTCGCGCGTGGACCGCGCGAGCCCGGCGATGGACGCGGTTCCTGCGAAGAGCCGACACAACCGGCGATCGCGAGCAACATTAAAGATCTGGCGTGGCAGTCCCGCACGTAGCACTGCATGATCGGCACACTCAGCACGGCGCATGCCGCTGTAACCGTCGAGAACTCTGCGGCCTACGCCGCAATACATGCGGTGTTCTCGACGGTGCTGCCGAATTTGCGCGAGTGGAACGAGGCGTGCAAAGCAAATGCAGCTATGCGGACAACTCTCGGCCAACTGGTGAGCGAGCTCGTCGATCAGTACGAGCGCCTCTATCACGATCACGAGCTGGCAACCGTTGCAGCCAGCGTGACGCTCGAAGAGGTCTTGAACGACAGCGAGCGTCGATCGAACAGTGACGCGCCCACGTTGCGCGTGCGCCGGATGCGCTAGCGTGTTATTTCGATCGTGTGCCTAGTGTCTCGGAGCTCGAGCGGCGCATCGCTCGCCTCGAGCAGCGCCAAAACCAGGTGAGCCTGGCAATCGGCGTCGCGCTAGCGGCGCTCTACGTGTTCTGGCAGTACACGTACAACCACTGGATCGCGACGTATACGTGGATGGTGCCGTTCGCGATCGGGTACTGCGCACCGCGTATCTGGTTTGCCGTCAGGATCACGAAGCTCGACCAGACGCGGCGCGAGCTCGTCAATCCGTCCTCGGTGCAGCGCGAGCTACCGGTGGCGCGTGTCGTCGAACGTCCCGCCGAGCTGCAGCCGGCGCGGCCGGCGGTCGCGGTGCCTGCGCCTCAGCCAGCGCCGAAAGCGCCGGGCGAAGGCCCGACGTTTCTGAAGTAGCGATCAGTCGTCGATCAGAATGCGACGCGGCGGCGTGTCGACATCATCGAGCTGACCGCTGCGCACGGTCCACGCGAACGCGGCGACGGCCGCGCCTGCGATGAGGAGCGCGAGCGGTAACACGACATAGAGCGCAGTCATCGGCGACCTCCAAACGCGCGCGAGCGCAGTGAGCTCACGAGTACCGTGAGCGAGCTTGCAGGCATGAGCAGAGCGGCGATCAGCGGGTGAATCACGCCGGCGATCGCGAGCGAGCCCGCGATCAGGTTGTACGCGAGCGAAAGCTTGAGGCTGCGGCGGATCGTCGCGAGCGTCGCCGTCGCGCCCGCGGCCGTCGCGGCAATCGCGCCGATCGAAGGTTCGCGCAGGTAGACATCGGCCGCCTCGATCGCTGCTTCGGCTGCGCCCGACACCGCGATGCCGCAGGTGGCTGCTGCGATCGCGGCGGCATCGTTGACGCCGTCGCCGACCATCGCGACCGGGCGCTGTTTGCGCTCGTTCTGCACGATCGCGAGCTTGCGTTCGGGCGGTACGCCACCGCTGCAGCGATTCGCGGTGAGGCCGAGCTGCTCGCCGATCGCGGTGACGACGCGCGGGTCATCGCCGGAGAGCACCTCGACGCGCCAGCCGAGATCGCGAAGCTGGAGCAGCGCACTGCGCGCATCGGGGCGCAGCGGATCCGAGAGGCCGGCGATCGCGACGATCACGCCATCGACGGCGACGGCAACAGGCGTTTCGGCCGCGCGCGTGACGTCGGCGATCCAGCCCTCGACATCGCCGCGCGTCTTGCACCGGCTGCGCACCCACGCCGGTGCTCCGACGACGACGCGACGACCAGCGACAACACCCGCGATGCCGTGGCCGAGCTCCTCGCGGATCGAGCGGGCAGTGTCCGTCGGGATCGTATACGCCGCGATCGCGCGAGCGATCGGATGCGCACTGCCTGCCTCCACCGCCGCCGCGAGCGCGCGCGCGTCGATGTCGCCGTGCCACGAGGTGACGGCAAGTGTGCCTTGTGTGAGCGTGCCCGTCTTGTCGACGAACATCGTGCCCGGCGTCGCGAGACGCTCGAGCGCATCGGCCCCTTTGATCAAAATGCCGCGGCGAGCAGCGCGCCCGAGCGCGACGGTGACCGCGAGCGGCGTTGCCAGCGCGAGCGCACACGGGCACGTGACGATCAGTAGCGACATCGCGTGCTCGGCTCCGACGAGCGGCGATGCGAAGATGCTCCACGCGATGAACGTCAGCGTCGCTGCGACGGTGACGACCGCGACGAATCGACCCGCGATCCGATCGACGAGCCGTTCGATCGGCGCCTTGCGCGTCGACAGCGCTTCGATCTGAGTGACGAGCGCGCCGACACGCGTCTGTGCACCGATCCGCGTCGCGACGATGATCAGCGGCGCTGTGAGGTTCACGGTGCCGGCGTGTACTTGCTCGCCGACACCGACGTCGACGGGTCTCGATTCGCCGGTGAGCAGGCCGCTGTCGATCGTCGAGCTGCCGCGGGAGATCATGCCGTCGACCGGAATCGTCTCGCCCGCGCGGACCTCGACGCGATCGCCCTCGCCGATCGCTTCGACGGGCACATCCTCGACGCGGTCACCGCCGGCTACACCGACGACGCGCCGCGCGCGACTCGGCGTGAGCGCGAGCAGTAGCTCGGCTGCCCTCGCAGCGCGCCGCTGATGGCGCAGCACGATCCAGCGCGCGACGAGCAGCAGAAATACGAGCATCGCGAGGCTGTCGAAATAGATCTCGCCGCTGCCGCGCACCACATTGACCGTGCCCCACACGAGCCCGGCGAGGATGCCGATCGAAAGCGGCAAGTCGAGGTGCAACCGCCGCGCACGCAACGCGCCGAGTGCGGTCTTGAACATCGGCGTCGCGGCGTAACCGAGCGCGGGCAATGCGACCGCGAGCGACGCCCAGCGAAAAAACGCCGTATCCGCTGCCGTCATGCCTTCGAACCAACCTGCATAGAGCGCAATCGCGAGCAACATGAGGTTGCCGACGGCGGCGCCGGCGACCCCGAGCTTCACGAGCAGCGTGCGGTCCTCGCGGCGACGCTGCGCATCGCGGTCGAGGCCGCGATAGGGATGCGACGCATGACCGATGCGATCGAGATGCCGCGCGATGGCGGCAAGCGACGTTCGCGCGGGATCCCAGCTGATATCGGCGCGGCTGCGCCCGATATCGACGCGAATGTCGGTAACGCCTGCGACGCAGCGTGGCGTCGACTCGACGAGCCACAAACACGCCGTGCATCGCAGCTCTTCGAGGTACAGCGCGGCGTGCGCCTGCCCTGCCTCGTCGGTTGTCACGTGCAGTCGCTGAAACGTCGGATCGTCGAGCTCGGTGTACGCGCGGTCTGTCGTTTTCGCAGGACGCGCGTCTTCGCGCAGCGAGTAGAACTTCGCGAGGCCGTATTCATCGATCGCGTCGTGGACGATCTCGCAACCCGCGCAGCAAAAATCGCCGCTGCGCCCGGGTGGAACCGGCAGCGCGCAGTGGATGCACTGATGAACGACCGCGAGGCTCGTCGTCACGATGCAGCTCCATGGTGGTGACAGTGCGGTGCGGTCACCTGCTGCGTGCCGATATCGCGCCAGCGGATCGCGAGTGTGCCAAGACCGATCGCGATGAGCGCGACGGCGGTGATCGCGGGCAAGCGCGCGCGCAACCGCGCAACGAGCGGACCGGCGAACGCGAGCAAGCCGACCATCGCGGGCACCGTGCCGAGCCAGAACGCGAACATCGTGGCGGCCCCCGCGATCATCGATCCTGTACCGGCTGCCGCAAGCACGAACGCCCACAGCCAGCCGCAGGGCAAGAGTCCCGTGAGCGTCCCGACCAAGAACGACCGCTTCACCGCAGAGCGCGGCCGGATCTGCACGAACGCTCGCGCAAACATCGAGCGTCGATCTCGCTCGCGCGCGCGTACGCCGCTCACGGGCACGATCTGAAAGAGCCCGATGACGACGAGAAGGCCCGCAGCGACCAGCGTCGCTGCACGCTGCACGTTGCCGAGCTTGCCCGCGAGATTGATCGCGCTTCCGACGAGGCCGGCAGCCGCGCCGAGCGCGATATAGGTCGCGAGACGGCCGAGCGAATGCGTTGCTGCGAGGCGCATCGTCTTCGCGCCGCCGTGCAGGCCGACGAGCGGCCCGCACATCGCCACGCAGTGCAGGCTGCCGAGCAGGCTCGCGAGCACGACACCACCGAGCAGCGCTGCGTTCACTTCGCCTCCGCCACGCGCTGCTCGATGAACCGCTCGCCGCCGCGCGCGATGGTGATCGTGAGATCGTAGATGCCGGCGTCGACGGGCGCGCGATATACGAACGGTCGCGCGTTGCCCGCGCGCGGCGCTCCACTGACCTCGACCGTCGCATCTGCGAGCCGCGCACCGGCGCGATCGCGCACGTCGACGACAAGCACGCGATCGACAAACCGCGCTTCGACACGCCAGCCAAGGGCTACATTCTTCGCGGATTGTTCGATGACGTCGTCGTAGTGGACGGCGCGGTCGTAATACTTCGGCACGACACGCGAGCCGCCCGACGCCGAGAAGCTGATGAGAATCACCATCGCGATCAGGTTCGCGACGAGAAGACCCACGATCGCGAGGAGCCATTTCATTCCAGCGGTCATGTTGGCCCCAGTAGCGTGAGCGCGACGACGCGCTCGAAGCCCGTGCTGTCGTGGATGCGCACCCACACGCGGCGCTTGCCCGCCACGAACGAGCTGCGCGGCACATCGATGAAGAGCGGAATCTCGAGCGACTTGTGCGCCTTGATCGTCCACTGCGCCTGCGAGCGCAACGATGCGTTCGGCGAGTCCGCGAGCATCAAGATGTAGCGGCGCTCGCTGCTGTCCTTGTTCTCGAGCTTGATGCGCGCCTGCGCCGAGATCGTGCCGTCGGGCAGCTCGACGAAGCTCGGCCCGCTGACGCGCTCGACCCAGACTTCGGTGAACGCGCGCGTCGAGATGGTCCACGCGAGGAGGCCGAGACCGAGCACGAGCAGCGCCGGATACATCACGGTGCGTGCGCGCCAAATGCGGCGCGGCAGCCCGGCGAGCTGGTCTTGCGATGTGTAGCCGATCAGCCCGCGCTTGCGCGAGAGCTTGTCCATCACGCCGTCACACGCATCGATGCACTGCGCGCAACCGATGCACTCCATCTGCAGACCTTCGCGAATGTCGATGCCCGTCGGGCACACCGCGACGCACGCGCCGCAATCGACGCAATCGCCACCGACGACGGGCAGCTTCTTCTTCGCCTTCGTGCGCGGCTCGCCGCGCTTGGCATCGTAGCCGACGATCAGCGATTGCTTATCGAGCAGCACCGACTGCAGGCGGCCGTACGGGCACGCGACGATGCACATCTGCTCGCGAAACCAACCGAAGTCGATCAGCATCAGCATGCTGACACCGACGACGATCATGAACCCGCCGAGGTGATCGAGCGGCGACTCGAACACCCACTGCTCGAGGCGATCGGTGCCGACGAAGTACGCGAGAAATACATTCGCGATCGTGAAGGAGAGCGCGACGTAGATCGTCCACTTCAGCCCCAGCCTCCACACGCTCGCGCGTTGACCGCGACTGCCTTCGAGCCAACGCTCGATCGGGCGAAACACGAGCTCGAGGTAGACGGTCTGCGGGCAGCCCCAGCCACACCACACGCGACCGAATAGCGCCGTGACGAGGAACACGGCGAGTACGATCGTGATGCCGAGCAGCGCGAGCACGAAGCCCTCGCTCGGTCGGAACACGGCACCGAACGCATAAATCTCGCGCGTGACGAGATCGATCAGGACCGCCGGATGACCATCGATGCGAAGCCGCGGCAGCAGTACGAACAGCGCGATGAGCGCATAGCCGACGATGCGCCGGCGCGTCCAGAACCGACCGTGCGCGAGCTTCGGGCGAATGTAGCGACGCGTTCCGTCCTGGTTCAGCGTGGACAGCACGCGTTCTGCCAAGGGAAGACCTGGCCGGCCCGGGCCTTGGCCCGGGGCGGTCACGAAGTTGTGTGTCATTTAAATGGCTCGACGGGCGCGCCTTGCGGCTCCTTGCCCTTGATGTTCTGACCGCGCAGCGTCGTCACGAACGACGCGACCGCGACGACATCCGTCGCCGGCATCTGCTCGCCCCACGCCAGCATCGCGCTCCCCGGCACGCCGCCGCGGATCGTTTTCAAGATGTCCATGCGCGTGGTGCCGTGGATCTGAAAGTTGTCGGTCAGGTTCGGGCCGATGAGGCCGCGGCCGTTCTCGGTATGACAGCTCACGCAGCGCGACGCGAAGATCTCGGCGCCGTGCGCGAGCAACTTCTCGTCGTGCGCGTTACGCGCGAGCAGCTCCTCGGAGACGCTCGCTGCGTCAGCCGCTTCGCGATCGGCGCGCCTGCTCTGGTACACGCCGAGCGCGGCCTTGTACTTGCCGTCGGGCGTGTCGCCCCAGCCCCCGACGTGAAACCAGACCCAGTAGCCAGCGGCGAAGATGATCGACGCCCAGAAGATCGCGCGCCACCACCCGGGCAGCGGGTTGTCGTATTCGCGAATGCCGTCGTACGAGTGGGTCATGAGCCGCGCGTCGTCGTCCTGCTTTTCCGGAACGGTGGCGTCGGCGCCCACTCTGGACATGGTTGCGATTCGTTGCGTCATCGGCGGTCTCCCGCGTCGTCTTGAAGAGGAAGCTGTGCACAGGCCGTGTGCTCGGCGGCGCGGCGCTTGCCGCCGTGGCGGATCGCGACGGCGACGAACACCGCAAAGAACAGGAGCAGCGCGACCTGCGCAAATTGCGAAGGCGTGAGCGCCGACACCAGCTCGGATAGACGAATCACTTGCTACCCCCATGTAATGGGTTGCCGTCCGCCGAAGGCGGCGGCTTGTCATAGACCCCGCCGGAGGCGGGTCCTTGCTTGCTCAGGCGGATGTCCACACCGAGCCGCTGCATGTACGCGATCAGCGCGATGACCTCTTTGTTCTCCATCCCCGCCGGTCCGCCCTCGGTGCGCAGCTCGCCCGCGAGGTGCTGCGCCTGCGTGTGCGCGACGCTCTGCGCGTTGATATCGCCGTACGGCACGCCGAGCATCGCCATCGCATCGACGCGGCTCTGCAGCTTGTCCCACGGAATATCGTCGCTAAGCAGGTGCGGATACGACGGCATCACCGAGCCCGGCGACGTCGCGCGCGGATTCTCGAAGTGGCGCAAGTGCCAGAGCTCGTCGCGTCGGCCGCCTTCACGCGCGAGGTCGGGCCCCGTGCGCTTGCTGCCCCACTGGAACGGGTGGTCGTAGACGAACTCGCCGGGCTTGGAGTATTCGGCCGGCTCGCCGTTCAATCCGTAGCGCACCGTCTCGTCGAGAAACGGCCGGATCATCTGCGAGTGGCAGTTGTAGCAACCCTCGCGCAGGTAGATGTCTCGGCCGTAGAGCTCAAGCGGCGTGTACGGCTTCACGGTTTTGATCGTCGGCACGTTGCCGCCGATCAAGAACGTCGGCAGCACCTCGAACAGCGATGCGACGATCACCGCGGCCGCAACCATCACCGTGAAGAACGTCGGCAGACCTTCCCACGTGCGGTGCCAGTGGACCGGCGGCTCGGCGATCCGCTCGAGCACCTTCTTCTCCTTCTTCACCATCGGCGGCACATCGATGACGACTTCCTCGTACTGCGCCGGCCGCGTCTTCCACGTCTTGTAGATGTTGTACGCGCCGATCAAGAGGCCCGCGATGTAGAGCGAGCCACCGAGCGCGCGCATCCAGTACATCGGCATGATGCGCGTGACGGTCTCGAGGAAGTCGGGATATTGCAGCCGTCCCGTCTCATCGAACGCGCGCCACATCAGGCCCTGCGTGATGCCCGAGGCCCACATCGCGACGACGTAGAGCACGATGCCGATCGTCGCGACCCAGAAATGCGTCGTCGCGAGCTTCTTCGAATACAGCTTCGTCTGGTACAGGCGCGGCACGAGCCAATACACCATGCCGAACACCATGAAACCGACCCAGCCAAGCGCGCCGCCGTGGACGTGCGCGATGTTCCAATCCGTGTAGTGCGACAGCGCGTTGACGCTCTTCACCGAAAGCATCGGGCCCTCGAACGTCGACATGCCGTAGAACGTGATGCCGACGACGAAGAACTTGAGCACCGGATCTTCGGCGACCTTGTTCCACGCACCGCGCAGCGTGAGCAGGCCGTTGATCATGCCGCCCCACGACGGCATCCACAGCATGACGCTGAAGATCATGCCCAGCGTCGACGCCCACTGCGGCAGCGCCGTGTAGTGGAGGTGATGCGGCCCCGCCCAGATATAGATGAAGACGAGCGACCAGAAGTGCAGGATCGACAGCCGGTAACTGAACACCGGCTTCTCCGCCGCCTTCGGCAAGAAGTAATACATGAGGCCGAGGAACGGCGTCGTCAGTACGAACGCGACGGCGTTGTGGCCGTACCACCACTGCATGAACGCGTCCTGCACGCCGGGATAGATCGAGTAGCTCTTGAACAGCCCCGCTGGGATCACGAGGTTGTTGAACACGTGAAGCAGTGCGACGGTGATGATCGACGCGATGTAGAACCACAGCGCGACATAGAGGTGCTTCTCGCGGCGGTTACGCACCATCGCGAAGAAGTTCACGGCGAACGCGATCCAAACGATCGTGATCGCGATATCGATCGGCCACTCGAGCTCGGCGTACTCCTTGCCCTGCGTGTAGCCGAGCGGCAGCGTGATCGCCGCCGCGACGATGATCGCCTGCCAGCCCCAGAAGTGGATCTGCGACAATCTGTTCAGCGGTCGCGCCTTGAGCAGGCGCTGAGACGAGTAATAGACAGCGGCGAAGATCGCATTACCCGCGAATGCGAAGATCACCGCGTTCGTGTGGAGTGGTCGTAATCGACCAAACGTGAAATACGCTCCGATGTTCAGACTCGGTGCTGCTAGCTGCAGCGCGCACCAAAGCCCGACCAACATGCCGACCGCACCCCACACGATTGTCGCCGTGACGAAGCGCCGGACGATCGCATCGTCATAGCGAAGGCTTTCGTTTGACATCGGCGCAAGTGCTTCGCAACCCGCGTGCCTACTGCAAACGGCCAGTTGAGGCGGAACGCGCGCAAGCGCTGCGTCGCCGGCAGCGCGCGCTGCAGTGCATGCGCACTACCGCGATAACGGTGCTGGCATGTCGCGTGCTGCATCGTCGCGCATGCCCAACGCGAACGAGTCCTGGACGATTCCGCTACACGTCATCATGTGGACGACAATGATCGTCGGCGTGATCATGGCGATGGCCGTGATCATGATGCATTAGCCCGTGCTCTCGAGCGTGACGAGATCGTCGCGCAGCACCTTCGACGACAAGAAGTAACGCTCCTCCGCCTCGAGGTGAACGCGGAGGCTATCGATCGCTCCGCGCAAAGCGTTCGTCGGGCCATCGCCGAGCTGCAAACGCATCGCGCGATGTTCATCGACGTGGCTTCCGAACATGCGCTCGACGCGAACCTCGCCGAAGGCGTCGATCTCGCGCAACACTGGGCGCAGCAGCTGCTCTTCGAACTTGTTGTGCGTATCGAACGCGATGCGCAGCTTCGCCACTTCGCGCGTCAGCTCGCCGGCATCGCCACGACCGGCGTCAAGCTCGTCGGCAAGCGCTTCGCAGCGATCCATCATGTCGCGAAGCGTATGATGTTGTTCGATCAGCGTTTTGAGTAACTTGCTTGGGTTGGTCACGAGCTCTCCTAGATCGTCGTCGAGAAACGGGCTGCGTCGTGCACGTAGCGATCGAACATCATGCAAACGTTACGCACGAGCAGCTTGCCGATCGGCGTGGTGCGGATCGTGTGGGTCTCCAGCGATGCAAGCTCCGGCTTTGCCGCGAGTGTTTCCAGCTCCTTCGCGAAATAGCGCATCGGATCGATCCCGAAGCGCTCCTGTAATTTGTCGAGATCAGCTTCGCCATCGCACATGAGCCGCTCGATCAGCGTGCGCCGGATCTGATCGTCTTGATCAAGCACCGTGCCGCGATGCGCGGGTAGCCGGCCCGCGGCGATGTCTGCTTCCCATGCGGCGAGCTCGCCGCGGTTTTGCCACAACATGCGCGGCGTCGAGGAGATCGCGGTGACACCGACGCCGAGCAGCGAATCAGCGCAATGCTCGACGTAGCCCTGGAACGTTCGCACCATGCGGCCTTCGGCAGCCGCGCGCGCGAGCGCCGAGCCCGGCTTTGCAAAGTGATCGAGGCCGAGATGGACGTAGCCGGCGTTCGTCAGCCGCTCGATCGCGGCGAGGAATAGCGTCGCGCGCTCGTAGCGATCGAGGACGCGCCCCGCGCGCTCGACAAGCCGCTGATGCGGCAACTTATCCGGCAGGTGCGCGTAACCAAACAGCGCGATGCGATCCGGTGCGAGATCGATGACGGCTTCGATCGTCGCCATGAAGCTCGCGTCGTTCTGGCGCGGCAACCCGTAAACGACATCGACGTTGACATCGGTAAAGCCCGCGGCGCGCGAGCGTTCGATCAGCCAGCGCGTCTGCACGAGCGTTTGATGGCGATGAATCGCATCCTGCACCGCCGCCGAAAAATCCTGGATCCCCATCGATAGAACGCGAAAGCCCGCGTCGGCGAACGCCGCGATTTGCGAGCTCGTCGTATTGCGCGGATCGAGCTCGACCGAGAGCCGCGCGCCCGGCTGCCTCGTGAAATAGCGATCGACCGCGACCATCAGCGTGCGCAGCGCATGCGGCGACAAGAAGTTCGGCGAGCCTCCGCCGAGCGCGAGCTCCGAAATCGGAAAGCCAACGCCGAGATGATCGGCAAGGATCGCGAGCTCGGTCGCGAGTGTGTCGATGTACTGCTCGCCCTTGGACTGATCGCGCGACGGGATCACGTTACAGCCGCAGTACCAGCAGAGGCTCCGGCAGAACGGGATGTGCGCGTATAGCGAGATCGGCGCGCCATCGCTCTTCACCGCCGCAAGCTCGCGCGCGATTCGATCATTCGAAAGCGGCGCGAACTCAGTCGCCGGCGGATAGCTGGTGTACCGGGGCCCTCGGCTGGACAGGTCCGCGAGGGTTTCGGGGGAAATCATGGCTTCCCCTCCATCAAGCCCCGTGCCTATAGTTTCGGGCCCAAAGCGCGCAAAGGCTGCGTGGGGGCTCGCACCCGCTGCAGCTCTTGCACGGGATCGTGTCAAAACCCGTGATTTTACGTGGCACGATTCTGGCTGAAGGGGACGATATGGCGCGCTCAGGTCGAATTCTCGTAGTGGACGATGAAGTCAATGCTCGCACCGCGCTCGCGGAGCTGTTGCGAGATGAGGGCTTCGAGGTGGAAACCGCGGCAGATGCGTTCAAAGCGCTCGGCAAGTACGAAGCGTTCACGCCGCATATCGTGGTGACCGACCTCAAGATGCCCGGCATGGATGGCATCGAGCTGGTCAAGAAGCTGCGCGCGATGGAGGACCCGCCCGCGGTCATCGTCATGACCGCATTTGGTGCGGTGTCTTCGGCCGTCGACGCAATGCGTGCGGGCGCAGCCGAGTATCTGACGAAACCAATCAACTTCGACGAGCTGCTCGTCGTCATCGATAAGGTCATGGAGCACCTCCAGCTCAAGCGCGAGACGCGCCAGCTGCGAGCCCGCGTCCGCGACCGCGTCGCGCCGAGCAACATCATCGGCTCGAGTCCGCCGATGCAGCGCGTCTTCGAGATCACGGATCAGGTCGCGCCGAGCAAAGCGACGGTGCTGATCACCGGCGAGAGCGGCACCGGCAAGGAGCTCGTCGCCAACGCGATTCACGCGCGGTCGCCACGCGCGAACGGGCCATTCGTGAAGCTGCACTGCGCGGCGCTCGCCGAGACGCTGCTCGAGAGCGAGCTGTTCGGCCACGAGCGCGGTGCATTCACCGGCGCGATGGTGCGCAAGGACGGCCGGTTCTCGATCGCAGACGGCGGCACGCTGTTCCTCGACGAAATCGGTGAAATCTCGCCGTCGGTTCAGGTCAAGCTGCTGCGCTTCCTTCAGGAGCACGAGTTCGAGCGTGTCGGCGGCACGCAGACGATCAAGGTCGATGTCCGCGTCATCGCCGCGACGAACAAGAACCTCGCCGAAGAAGTCAAAAACGGCAGGTTCCGCGAAGACCTCTACTATCGGCTCAACGTCGTGACGATCGACATGCCGCCGCTGCGTGATCGCAAGAGCGACATTCCGGCACTCGGAAAGTTCTTCCTCGATCGCTATGCGAAGGACAACGGCAAGAACCTCGAGGGCTTCTCGCCGCAGACGCTCGAATTGCTCATGAGCTACGACTGGCCCGGCAACGTGCGCGAGCTCGAGAACGCGATCGAACGCGCTGTTGTGCTAACGACGACGAATGCCGTCGAGCCGCGTAACCTGCCGCCGAACGTGCGGCCGATGACGCGCCCCGCGGGCATGCCGCCGATTCCGGGCGCGACGCTCGCCGATATCGAGCGCTACGCGATTCTGGAAACACTGAAAGCGACTGGCGGCTCGACGTCGAAGGCGGCCGAGATGCTCGGCATCAGCGTGCGCACGATTCAGTACCGCCTCCATGACTACAACGCTGCGCCTCGGTCCGATGTCGCAGTTGTCGCGAGCAATGGCAGCAAGTGAGTGAGTTTGTCGCCGAGCTAATCAGTTTTGTCGAGCTCGGCGAGACCGAGATCGAGCTGTTGCGCACGTTGCATCCCAAGCTCGCGCCGCATTTTCCTGCGATCGCCGACCGCTTCTATCAGGCCGTGTTCGAGAACCCCGGCGCGTCGGCCGCGATCAGCGGCGGGCCCGAGCAGGTCGTGCGCCTGCACTCTTCACTGATCGACTGGATGTCCTCGGGTCTGCTCGGCCCCTACGACGACAAGTTCTACGAGAAGCGTTCGCGCATCGGTCGGCGGCACGTCCAGATCGGCCTCGCACAGCAATACATGTTCACGGCCATGAACGTGGTGCGCACGGCGTACATCGACCACATCACCAAGCTCTATCCGGCCGTCGAAGCGTGCGCAGTCGTGATCGCGGTCAACAAGCTGCTCGATATCGAGCTCGCGGTCATGCTGCGTCATTACCAGCTCGATTCGGAAGACAAACTGTTGCAACGCGAGCGACGGATCCAAGCGGACCGCCTCGCAGCGATGCGGACACTCTCCGCAGGACTCGCACACGAGGTGCGTAACCCACTCAACGCGGCGCGGCTGCAACTCGAGCTACTCGAGCGCCGGTTGCGCCGCCAACTCGGTAACGATTCCAAGCTCGCCGAGCCGACGGTGATCGCGAATCACGAGCTCGAGCGCCTGACGAACTTGCTCAATGACTTTCTATCGTTCGCGCGGCCACCGGAGCTGCACGTTCAGGAACACGATGTCGTCGCGATCGGCCGACAGGTCATCGAGCTCGAGAAGCCGCTCGCCGAGCAGCGCGCCGTCGTGCTCGAGTTTGCCGAGCACGATCCGATCATCGCGCAGATCGATTCCGGCAAGATCCACCAGGTGATCCAGAACCTCGTGCGCAATGGCATCGAGGCCACACCGCAAGGTGGTCATGTGCGAGTCGCCGTGAGCAACGGTCACGAAAACGGCGTGTGCATTCGGGTCAGCGACGATGGGCCAGGTATCCCCGAGGCTGTCCTGCCGCGGATTTATGAGCCGTTTTTCTCGACGAAGGAGACCGGCACCGGCATGGGGATGGCGATCGTGCACAGCCTTGTGACTATGCATGGCGGCAAGATCGAGATCGCGACGTCATCACACGGTTCGACGTTCGACGTGTACGTGCCGCGCACTTGAGCTTCCCGAAAGACCACTTGCGCGCCGCAGCGGGCTAGCGCATCGTGGCTTTTGGTTGGCGTTTCACGGTGTCTGACGACCTCGAAGTCCTGCGCGGTGAAGTCGAACGCTTGCGCGCGAATCACGCAGCACTAGCGTTAGAGCGCGCTCGTCTCTACGAACGCGAGCAGCAAGCGCGTCATCGCATGGAGGTCCTGGCGCGCGTATCGCGGCGCTTCGCCGAGACCACGCTCGACCTCGGCGTCATCGATCGGATCGCCGCCGAGATCGGTCAGGTGATGAGCGCGCGCGTCGTCGTCGCGGTCGATCAACCGACGATCGAAGCCGCGACAGATGCGACCGTCGTCATCGCGCTGCGCGCGCACGGTCGCGTTCTCGGCTCGCTCATCGCGTCTCGCAGTGCGGACCAACACGCGTTCACCCTCGATGATCGTCAGTTGCTCGAAGAGCTCTCCGACCGCGCGGCGATCGCGATCGAGAACAGCCGGCTCTATCGCGACAACGTGCAAGCGCGTTCGCGCGCGGAGCAGCTCTACTTGTTCGCGCAAGCCGCTGTCAGCGCGGAACGCGTCGAGGATGTCTACGAGGCGGCGCTCGAGAGCATCCAGCGCGCCGTCGGTGCCCGGCGCACCGCGATCCTCTCCGTCGACAGCGACGGCGCGATGCGGTTCTGTGTGTGGCGTGGGTTGTCGGAAGCGTATCGACGCGGTGCGGAGGATCGATCGCCGTGGCCGCGGCACATCACCGAGCCAAAGCCCGTCGTCGTGCGCGATGTCGCGCAGGATCCAGATATGCAGCGCGAGCTCGCGCTGCTGCGCAGCGAAGCGATCGGATCGCTCGCGTGTTTTCCGATCGTGATGAGTGGCCAGGTGATCGGCAAGATCTCCGTCTATTACGATCAACCGCACGACTACTCGGCGCACGATCTGGAGCTCGCGATGTCGATCGCGAATCACCTCGCATCGGTGATGCATCGCTTCACGACCCTCGCGAAACTCGAGGATGCCATCCGCTATGGCGAGCTGTTCGCCGGCATCCTCGCTCACGATCTGCGCAACTCGTTGAGCGCGATCGGCACCGCCGCGCAGGTGTTACAACGACGCGTCGAGAAATCCGGCGATGCGACGGCGCGGCCGCTCGGCAACATCATTCAAAGTTGCGATCGGATGTCGCAGATGATCAATCAGCTGCTCGACTTCTCTCGCGCGCGCGTTAGCGGCGGGCTGCAGATCCAGGCACGGCCGTGCGACCTCGCCGACATCTGCGATCGCGCGCTCATCGAGCTGCGCCGCATGTACATCGAACGCGAAGTTCAGCTCGACGTACGCGGCGATTGTCGCGGCGAATGGGATCCCGAGCGCCTGCTGCAGATCTGCTCGAGCTTGATCGGCAACGGCATCCAGCACGGCAGCGGCGGCATCGTGGCCGTCGAGCTCGATGGCACGAACCTCGATGTCGTTTCGCTGCGCGTCCACAACCACGGCTGCATCCCGGCCGCCATGCTACCGACGCTGTTCGACGCATTCACGAGCGCCGAGCGTCGCCGCGAAGAATCGCGCGGCCTCGGCCTCGGGCTGTTCATCGTGCGCGAGCTCGTCGGCGCGCACCGCGGTACCGTGCACGTGAGCTCGTCCGACGAGCAGGGCACGACGTTCACGCTGCAGCTGCCGCGCAAAGCCACCTGAGCTCAGAGATAGCTCTTCGCCGCCGCGACGAGCGGATCGACGACGCAGATCCGATTCGATGCGTGCGCGATCGTGTCGCACGTGACGATGCCCGCAGCGCCGGCCGACATCAGCTCGTCGAGCACCGCATCGGCAAACACCGCATGGATCGCGACGCACATCGGTGCCGCGCTGCCGGCCGCGCGCAGCTGGCGCGTCGCTTCGATCATCGTCTTGCCGGTCGAGATGATGTCGTCGATCACGACCGGCGTGTGCCCGTTCCACGCGCCTGTTGGCGGCGCAGTGATCGAGACATCGCGATCGCCGCGTCGCGTCTTCTCGAGGATCAAAAATGGTGCGCCGCAGTCGGCAGCCACCGCCGATACCCACTGCGCGCTCTCGGCATCGGGACCGATCAGATACGGATGTTGGATCTCCGTCGCGATCCAGCGCGCGATCGACGGCGCCGATCGCACGATCGTCGTCGGGATCGTGTAGAGGCCTTCGAGCGATGCGTGGCGATGGAGATGCGGATCGACGGTGACGAGCCAATCGACGCTGCTCGAGACGAGCCGCGCGAAGTACTTCGACGTTACGCCCTCGCCCGGCAAAAGCTCGGCATCCTGCCGCATGAACGCGAGATACGGTGCAACGAGCCCGACTCGTCGCGCACCACGATCGCGCGCGGTGGACGCGAGAAACGCGACTGTGAGGAAGCGCTCCGATGGCGACGGATACAGATTGCCGACGAGCACGACCTCTTCGCCGTGCAGCGCGCGCTCGATGCGCGTGTAGATCTCGCCGTCGGGAAACTGCCGCACTTCCGCTGCGACGAGCTCGGCGCCGAGTCGAGTCGCGAGCGCCTGTGCTAGCTCTTCGTTGCCCGGCACGCCGATAACTACTGCCATCGGCCGATGCTACCAAATGCGTTCGGGAGGAGAAGCGGTTAGGAGCCCTCAGGGACTTGGTGGCAGCCGGAACCAGCTGGCCACGCCGGCGGAGTCGCCGCCGCGATGGCGCGCCTCACGCTTCTTCCCGACGGTGTCGAGCGAGGTCATCCGCAAGAGGAGCGGGATGACCTTGCTGTTCGTCACGATCTCCATGTGCCCGAACTGCGAGTGCACGTACAACAGCTTCGCGCGGCGTTCGCGCTTCGTGAAGTCGCTGTACTCGGCGGGCATCTTCTCGCGCGCGATGGCGAACTTGTACTTCTTCGCGAACGCCTCCGAGCCCGTCGCGGTGTCGGCACCGACGACGATCAGCTTGTGCTGATCGGCGCGCTTGCCTGTATCGATGAACGCGTCGAACGCCGCTTCGCCGGCGTACATCGCATCGAGCAAGATGATCTGCTCGACGAGGCGGTGGTCGACCCACTGCATCACGGTGCGAAACGCGCCCGAGTGCCCCATCACGACGACCGGGCCGTTCGGCAAGATGATGTTCGCGCGCGCGATCGCGTGGCGCAGATCCTTGAGCGCGGGCCACTTCACCGAGTCTTCGTTGCTCGATGGCGCGTCGGGGACGATAAATAGCGCGTTCTGGCGGCTCTGGCGAAACTGCTTCGCGAGGTTGTAGTCGCGCCATGCGCCGTCGGCGTCGGTCCAGTAGCCGTGCACGTAGATCACGGTGCCCGCCGTCGAGCGATCGTAATCCGGCGGCACCCAGACGTGCACGGCGCCGGCGCTCGTCTTCACGCGCCAATGCCGGCCACCCGCAACGGTGTCTTCGGTCTTGTCGAGCCTGCCCTCCGCATCATTGATCTTCGTGCTGCGCTGCGCGGGCGTCGTCAAGCGCGCGGCAGCTTCCTCGGCAAACGCGATCGACGAGTACACGAGCGTTGCGAGGACGAGCCACTTCATTTCTTCTGCTCCTTATAGGTGATCATCAAATGCACGTGCTTCTCGACGTCGGGATAGCCGTAGCGAAACGACAGCCGGCGCTTCGGCTGCACTTCCCACATCTTCACCATCTGCTCGTTGACGTCTGCGTTGAAGTCTTCGAGGAACGCGCCTTTGAACACGCCGTATGTCTTCTGCGCGAAGCCGGCCTTCTTCGCCACCTTCGGCGGCAGACCCGTCGCGTCAGATGCCATCCACACCATGTTCGCGGCGAGATAATCACGAATCCCAGAAAACCCCCAGTTCCAAAGCAAGTAGCTTGCGGCTTTCGTCATCGCGGCGATCTTCCCCTTCGCGAGGAGATGCTTCTCCAGCGGCGAGCCTTTGAACTTCTTGTCGTCGAGGCTCCACGCGATGTGGCGATGCACGATGAGCGGCGCGTTCGGATCGCCCGCCTTGCGAAACGTCATCTCCATGTTGTTGAACGCCTGTGAGAAGTCAGTGTCGACCCACGTCTCGCGCAGCTTCTTTGCCTTCTTCGGCGCGAGCGAATCGATCTCCGCTTGCGTGAGGTAGTGCAGCGTGCCGTCGTCGTTGAACCGGAAGAACTTCAGCGAGACCGGCTCGTAGCCGAGCGCGGTGATGCCGGTGAGGTGAAACGACAGCTGCCCGGGAATGCCGCCGCTCTCGAGCTTACGCATGTTCTCGCTCGTCGAGTCGTGCAGCGAGAGCAGGCCCTCGATCGCGGCGCGAAACACTTCGAGCTCCTCGCGTAGCTTCTGCTTCTTGTCGAGCTTCGGCAGCCGCGTCGGATCGCCGGCGTGCTCGAGCGAGATCGTCGTGATCTCGCGCGCGTTCGGAAACGTGACAAGCGCCGACAACAGATCGCCACCGCCGAACGGATACACGACGGTCGTCGGCAGATCCGCGGGCAACAGCGGCGCGAAGAACGCGCGCGCCTTCTGCACGTAGTGCTGGTTGATGTACTCGTAGCGCTTCTTCATCTCGACGCAGTGCTTTTCGATCACCTGCGCATCGAGGTTCGCCGGCGGTGCTTCGGTGCCGCCGCACGCGACGACGCGATAGAAGATCCTCACCTCGGCGGTGAAGTCGCGCCCCTGATCCGTCGGAGCGGGGGTCGGAGCCGGTGGCGGTGGCACCGGCTGCTGCTCGGGTGGCGCCGGCGTCGTCGGCGCGGCCGGTGGCGGCGGTGTCGTCGACGTCGGGGCACGCCGCTGCGTGCTCTCCGAGCTGCACGAGAGTGCGAACGCGGCGAACACGGGGATCAACATGGACCGTGTCATATCCATACGACGTTCACGATCCGAGGTCTAATTCACGTCTCCACGATCGGAGACGGACCCCGGCTTCGGCCCGACGAGACTGTGCAAGATCGCATGCGCAACCTCGTCGCCGGTTTCGTCACGCAGCGTCACCGGAACGTCGTACGCGGCGCGCGTGCTCGAGCGTGGAACCGGCGGCTCACCGACGGCGCGGATCGTGCCGCGCGCCTTCTTCGTGTATTCGATCTCCATGCCGCTGACGATGAAGCGCGCGTCGTCGGGAAGCGAATACGCGAGCGCGACGTTGCCCGCGAGCTCGGCGAGATTGGCAAGCGCGACCGCGTGCACGCAATCGAGGTGATTGCGCACCGCGCGACGATCCGCCATCTGGACCTCGGCGTACCCCTGGCGCAGCACCGTGACGCTCGCGTGGATCGTTCCGCTGTATGGGGCCATCCGGCCGATGAGCCGCGAAAATAGGGTCTTGCCGCCGGGCACCCCCGACATCAGATCCCAGGCCTGGCGAATGAGGTTGCGACTCCCGTCCAACGAAGGCACGGCGAAGAGCCGCCTCAGGTCCATCGCCGGGACCATACACAAGAAGCACCTTGGGATCTCCACATCTATTTGTCTGATCACAGCTCGGGGGTAGGATGTGCTCGTGCCGATGACCTTCCGCCTCTTGGCCGTGCTCGCGCTCTGCGCTTGCAGCAGCGGTAACAAGAAGCGCCATTTGACGCCCGAACAGATGATCACCGCCGACCCACTGCCGCTCGCGAAGGGCGCGAAGTGGACATACACGGTGACGACAAAGAAGTTCGATCCCGACACCAACAAAGAGACCACCAAGACACTCGAATGGACGACAGAGGTCCTCGACGAGAAGGCGGGAAACGGCGTTATCGCGTACCGCGTCAAAGGCTGGCCTGAAGATCTTGCGGACTTCGAGTTCGATGGCGGCGGGCCGCGTGCGACCGAGCGCACACTTCTGCGATCGGGCAACAGCTTCATGTTTGGCGCGCCGTCGGCGGCAGGCGAGCCCACCGTCGAGGGCGCTGAAGGCTGGTTCTCGTGGCCCGTTCACGACGGGCAAAAGATCTGCCCGAAGGCCGACATGGTGTACTGCTGGAAAGTTACGGCAGTCGAGACGGGTTATTCGCTGCTGTTCTACACGGGCCCCGACGAGAAGACGTTCGAGCTCGAGCCGGGCACGGGTGTGGCGCGGTTTCACTATGCGCACCACGGCACGACCAACGAGGTCGAGGCGAAGCTGAAGTCGTACGAGAAGCCTAGCCGATGAGGTAGGCATTATCGGCGCGCAAGCGCGCCGGGGGCCCGCGCACGTTGCGCGGGCGCCGCCGGGCTCGTAGAGTCGATCTCGATGAAGCCGGTGATGAACTATCTGATCCCGACCGTGATCGAGCAGACCCACCGCGGCGAGCGCGGCTGGGACATTTTTTCGCGCCTGCTCAAAGATCGCATCGTGTTTCTCGGCACTGCGATCGATGATCAGGTCGCGAATGTCGTGATCGCGCAGCTGTTGTTCCTCGACTCCGAGGAGCCGGAGAAGGACATCATGCTGTACATCAACTCGCCGGGCGGTCACGTCTCGGCGGGCCTCGCGATCTACGACACGATGCAGTACCTGCATTGCGACGTCGCGACGATCTGCATGGGTCAAGCGGCGTCGATGGGCAGCTTCCTGCTCGCCGCGGGAACGAAGGGCAAGCGCTATGCGCTACCTCACTCGCGCGTGATGATTCACCAGCCGCTCGCCGGCTTCCAGGGCCAGGCGACCGACATCGAGATCCACACCAAAGAGATCTTGAAGACGCGTGACACGCTCAACGAGCTGTACGCGAAGCACACAGGTCAGCCCGTCGATAAGATCAAGAACGATACAGATCGAGACAACTTCATGTCGTCGGCCCAGGCCAAGGAGTACGGCCTCATCGATGAGGTGCTCATTACAGCCAAGAAGAAGCCCGACGAGAAATCCGACAAGAAGTAGGCTACGCTTCGGTCGAGATGCCAGTCGAGAAGCGTGACGGAGCCTCGCTGACCTGTTCGTTCTGCGGCAAGGCGCAGAAGGAGGTCAAGAAGCTGATCGCGGGGCCAACGGTCTACATCTGCGACGAGTGCATCGGACTGTGTAACGACATCATCGCCGAAGAGATCGAGAAGGAAGATCAGTCGTACGGCACGTCGTCGATCCCGAAGCCGGCGCAGATCAAGAAGGTGCTCGACGAGTACGTGATCGGCCAGGACCGCGCGAAGAAGATCCTCGCGGTCGCGGTGCACAACCACTACAAGCGCATCGATCACAAGCAGACCGGTCAGACGGATGAAGATGTCGAGCTGCAGAAGTCGAACATCTTGCTGCTCGGCCCGACGGGCTCCGGCAAGACGCTGCTCGCACAAACGCTCGCGCGCATCCTCAACGTGCCGTTCGCGATCGCCGACGCGACGAATCTGACCGAGGCCGGTTACGTCGGCGAGGATGTCGAGAACATCATCGTCTCGCTGTTGCAGAACGCCGATCACGATATCGAGCGCGCGCAGCGCGGCATCGTCTACATCGATGAGATCGATAAGATCGCGCGCAAGAGCGACAACCCGTCGATCACGCGCGACGTGTCGGGCGAAGGCGTGCAGCAGGCGCTGCTCAAGATCATCGAGGGCACCACTGCGTCGGTGCCACCAAAGGGCGGTCGCAAGCATCCGCAGCAAGAGTTTCTGCAGGTCGATACGACGAACATCTTGTTCATCTGTGGCGGCGCATTCACGGGCATCGAAGACATCATCGAGAACCGCATCGGTCAGAAGCTCATCGGCTTCGGCGCCGGCATGAACAAGAAGATCAAGCGCACGCAGTGGGAGCTGCTGCAGGAGATCGAGCCGGAAGATCTATTGAAGTACGGCATGATTCCCGAGTTCATCGGTCGCTTGCCGGTGATCGCGCCGCTGCACGAGCTTTCCGAAGAGGCGCTCGTGCAGATCCTCACGCAACCGAAGAACGCGCTCGTCAAGCAGTACCAGAAGCTGTTCGAGATGGATGGCGTGAAGCTCAAGTTCGGCAAAGGCGCGCTGACGAAAGTCGCGAACATGGCAGCGTCGCAGAAGAGCGGTGCGCGCGGCCTGCGCGCGATCCTCGAGAGCGCGCTGCTCGACATCATGTACGACACGCCCGGCCAGCCGGTCAGCGAAGTGATCATCAACGAGGACGTGATCGAGAAACACGGCTCGCCGCTGATCACGTACGCAAAAGAATCGAAAGCCGCTGAAGCGTAGAGCGCGCTGCTCGCGATCCATGCCGTGATCCATAGCTGGCGTGACATCGATTTCGCGTAACGCCACAGCTTCGAGCGCCACTACCCAGCGATGACGTCTACCCAAGTGTTAGAACCGAGCGCGGTGGACGAGCGCGAGTTGTGTCAAATGTTTGCCGGCCGGATCCGCGGGTACGGCCTGCGCCACTTGCGGGATGCGGCGGCTGCCGAAGATCTCGTGCAGCACGTGCTCGTCGCGGTCTTGCAGGCGGTGCGCGCGGGCAAGGTCGAGAACGTCGCGTCGTATGTGTTCGGCACGTGCCGATTTGCGGTGCGCGATATGCAACGCGCTGAGGCGCGACAGCGCAAGATCGCAGAGGCGAATCGCGCGGTACTGCCCGAGGACTACGAGCCGCCGTGGCCGCAGGTCGATCGCGTCCGGCTCGAGATGTGTTTGCTCGGCCTCGACGCCCGCGAACGCTCGATCGTGATCGCGACGTTCGCATACGACCGCGATGCCGACGAGATCGGCCGCGCGTTCGACTTGTCTGCCGGCAACGTGCGCGTGATCCGACATCGTGCACTTACCAAGCTGCAGACGTGCGTTGGAGGTGCGGCATGACGTGCCCCGTGCCGTTCGAAACGCTCGTCGCGCTTTGGGCCCGCGAGCTCGATGACGGCGATGCCGTCGAGGAACATCTGTTCGCGTGCGAGCGCTGCGCAGCGACGGTGGCGCAGCTCGATCGATTGCTCGGCGGCATGCTCGAGCTCATCCCGCCCGTCGTCTCGCATGCGCAGCGCGACCATCTGGTGCAGCGCGGCCTCACGTTGCAAGAACAGACGTTTCGACCAGGCGATCGCGGCGAAGCGTTTTTCGCGCCCGAGCTCGATGTGTACGTGTTTCGCCTGCGCGCCGACCTCGCGACGGCACAACGAGTGGACCTCGAGATCGGCACGACGTCGATTCGGTTCGAGTTCGAGCACGTGCCGTTCGATGCGGCGCGCGGCGAGGTGCTTGTCGCATGCCAGCAGCACTTCAAGGCGTTTCAACAGCCGAACGAGCCGGATCCGGTCTTCCGCGTGTACGTCTATGAAGCCGGGACGCGGCGTGAGGTTGGCAGCTACACGATCAAACACGTTTGGCCGTAACGCCGAAGCGGCGAGTGCCACATATCGATATGACGACACGCATCGACGAGATTGCCGACCGAATCTATCGGATCAGTACAGCCGTGCCGCCCGGGCCGGAAATGCCGCCGGGCTTCACGTTCAACCAGTTCCTGATCCTCGACGACGAGCCGCTGTTGTTTCACACCGGGATGCGGCGGATCTTTCCGCTCGTGCGCGACGCGGTCGCGCGCGTGATGCCCGCCGAGAAGCTGCGCTGGATCTCGTTTTCGCATCACGAGTCCGATGAGGATGGCGCGCTCGCCGAGTGGCTCGCGGCAGCGCCACAGGCGCAAGTGCTATGCGGACGCATGAACGCGATGTATTCGGTTGCCGATGCATGCGACCGCGCACCACGCGTGCTCGCGGATGGTGAAGCCGTCGCGATCGGTACGCGCCGCGTGCAGTGGATCGATACGCCGCACGTGCCACACGGCTGGGACGCCGGCCTTTTGTTCGAGCAAACGACACGCACGCTGTTCTGCAGCGATCTGTTCACGCAGCCCGGCGCCGAACATGCCCCGCTCGGCGCTGGCGAGATCGTCGAGCCCGCCGAACGCATGCGCGCGATGTTTGACTACTACTCGAATCCCGCGCGTGCGGCGACGACGATCGAACGCCTCGCCGGCTTCGAACCCGCCGTGCTCGCGATCATGCACGGCGGCGCGTACAACGGCGATTGCTCGGCGGCGCTGCGCGCCCTCGCGGCGAGGCTCGCATGACGTTGCGCCTCGTCACGTTCGCAGCGGCATGGGGGTTGCCGACGGCGGGGCCGTTCGGGCTCAAGCTCGAAGCCTGCTTGCAGATGCTCGGCGTGCCGTACGAGCGGCAGTATCAGAACAACAGCCGCAAAGGGCCCAAGCGCAAGAGCCCGTGGATCGAAGACGGTGATGTCGTGCTCGGCGATACGGAGCTGATTCTCGGGCATATCGAAGCAACGATGGGCAAGGCCCTCGATCGGGAGTTGTCCGAAACCGAGCGCGCGCACGCTCACGTGCTGCGCCGGATGCTCGAAGAGCACTACCACCAAGTGTTCGAATACGAGCTGTGCGTGCGCGACGAAGGCTTCGCGCTCTTGCGCGAAATGTTCGCCGGTGACATTCCGGCACTGCTGCGACCGATCGTCTTGCCGTCGATACGGCGCGCGATGAAGCACCACTTGTTCGAACGCGGCATCGCGCGACACAGTGCCGACGACGTCATCGCGATGGGCTACGCCGATATCGATGCGCTGTCGTCGTGGCTGGGCGATCGCGAGTGGTTCATCACCGATCATCCGACGAAGGCCGATGCGAGCGCGTTCGGTCTGCTCGCCGTGTCGATCCGCTCCGAGCTGCCGACGCCTGTGTGTCGCTACGCGCGTACGAAGCAAAACCTCGTCGCGTTCGTCGAGCGCGGCATCGCGCGATGGGTGCACCACAAACAAGAACGCCCCGACGAGCGGGGCGTTATCGCGGAGCGAGCCTCGGCCTAGTAGAAGTTCAGGCCAAGACCGATCGTGCCCGACGTGACGTGATCGTTCAGGCTGTTGAACGAGCCCTGGATCAGTCGGCCCTGCAGATCGAGCGCGAAGTTGCGCGCGCTCATCAGCTCGAAGCCGATCGCGCCCATGATCGCGCCGCCGACACCGAAGTCCCAGATCTGGTACTGGTTGTCGGCGTAGAGGCTGGCGAGGCCGAGGCCGCCCTTCACCCACAGCTGCGGCGTGATCCAGAACTGGCCGGCGATCATGATCGTGTTCATGCTGAGCACGGTGTCACCGTAGAAGTCGCTGACGACCGTCTGCGCGTTGATCTGGCCTTCGCCCATCAGCGCGAAGCGCGGCCCGATGAAGCCACCAATGTGACCATCGAGCTCGACCGCGAGCGGGTTGTAGTTGCAGTTGCCGCACGCCGTGACGTTGCTGCCGTTGTCGGCCATCCCGCCGAGGCCGAGGCTGGCTCCCAGCGCGAGGCGGCCTTGGCGATTGTGGAAACCACCCGGCAGAGTCGCCGCCGGTGGTGGGCTACCGTAGTAACCGGGTCCGCTGCCTCCGTAGTACCCCTGCGCGGCCGCGAGGCCGGGCACGAGCAGGATTGCGAGCGCGAAAATGATTTTCGTAGGCTTCATGGCAAGCTCCATCATCGCAAGTCTGGGGCCACCGCGCCAATGTGCAACCCCTTGCAACTACTGCATGTTAGGCGGTCCGACCGGAGAACAAACGTTCACAGGTTGGGGTGATTGCAACACCTGATGTGCGGCATCACACGACAACCTCCAAAAGCCGATCGATCGCCTGCCGCGCCCGCCGCGCCTCCCCATGCATGGTGACGCACGGAACATTGCGCGCGTTAAACAAGCTCTCCACGAGCGTGGCCGACGCTTCGTTCTGGAGCCAGTCGGCATCGATCAAGACGGCATCGGCGGGGCGAGCCTCGGCATTCGCGAGCTGCACGAGTGCGCCCGGATCCGTGCCACCTGTCACGGCGTAGCCAAGGCTCGCGAGCCCCGCTTGCAGCTCGGCAAGGCGCGCGGCATCGGCGCCGATCAAGACGCGCTTCTCGGCGCGGCGTTCGATGCGCGCCAAAAATCCGATCCAGCGCATGCGATCCGATTCCGACATGCTGACGATGAGGAGGCCAAAGCCGGCAGTCAGCCCACCGACGCGTGCTTCACCTTCTTTGATCTCGCGCACGACGCGCGCGCGTCCTGCCAGCTGTGATCTGCCATCGTCGAGCATCACCGAGAACGTCAACGCGCTGCCGACCTGGAGCGGCGACGCGGCTTGCACGAACATGCCGAACGTCGAGACATCGAGCGCGACGGCTTTGACCCCACCGCGCAGCGTGCCGAGCGAGACCTGCCACTCGACGGGAAATCTGCGCGTCGCGCGCGGCGGTGGCGGTTTGATCGTGATCTTCGCATCGCGCGCGGCAAGCAGCAGCGCCGTCAGCTGACGCCGCGCTGAATCGTCGAGCTCGAACGACAGCGTGAACGTCGATGCGCCGGTCGAGGACGCCTCGCGCGCGCTCGACACTTTGTTGACGCGGCCGCGCACGATCGCGCGATTCGCACCGAAGATCAGCGCGACGTCGACGCGATCGTCGAGGCGCGGCAATGCGCCCGACAATAGCGCGGCGCCTTTCAGGCTCAGCGCGCCGATGCGCACCGGCACCCAGCGGCCACCGCGGAGATACCGCGCATAGATCGTGTTCTGCTCGCGCGGCTCCGGCGGCGGCAACGGTTGCGCGGCGCTACCGTGTTTCGTCGGCGGCTGTGTCGGCGGCACGAGCGCATCGAGATCGATCACCTTCGACGATGCCGTCGTCAGCTTGTGCGCGAGGTCAAACGGCATCGGCACCGTGCGATGACGATCAGGATTCTCGAGCGGGTTCACCTGCTGCTGCACCACCTTCGGCGGCGCTTGCGCGGCGAGCATCTTCGGGAACGTCTTCATGTCGTCGCGCGTGCCCTGCGCGATCATCGGTTTCGTGACCGCGTCTTCGCGTGCGGGCAGCGGTGGTGGCTGCGCTTTGCCAAGACGCGCATCGCGAATCTTGCGCGCGATCTCGCCGAGTGCGCCGACGGCAGTGCGCTGCGACGTCACGCGGATCGTGCAGCGCGTGAGTCGGTCGGCGAGAAACCGCACGCGTTCGCCTTCCGAGAGCGCCGACGGTTGCACCATGATGAGCTCGGCAAGCTCGGCGACGCCGGCGACATATTTCATGTCTGCCGACTGCGCGTCGTACTGCAGATCGAGCAACGCTTGATCGCAGGTCGGATCGTAGTAGGCGACGATCGCGCACGTCCTCGGTGCCGTCTGCGCGTCGAGGGCGGCGAGCATCTGGCTCCAGTGCCCGAGTCGCTGCCTTGGTTGTTCGATCAGGAGGAACGCCTCGACGATCTGCGTGGACATATATGGGGCCGCTCTAGCCCCGCCCGCAGCAGCGCAGATGCCACGGACCCCCACTGCAACGCTGCTTACGGGTGAACCCAGATCTCGCGACGATCGTTACGGTACCGATGTCTAGGTGATCGCCTCATTTCATGGCAAGAACACCGCACTTACTGTGGCAAATTTACCCTGACTCGTCTTGAATTCTTGCTCAAGTGCTCGTCCCCCCTAAAGTATCGTGAATATGAAATCGGACGATCGCGAGCCGCGGGGAAGTGGCTCTCCTGGGATGCGCCTGCCCCTTCTCCCTCTTCGCGACATCATCGTGTTTCCTCATATGGTCGTGCCGCTCTTCGTCGGCCGCGACAAGTCGCTGCTCGCGCTCGAGGACGCGATGGCTGGTGACAAGCAGCTGCTGCTCGCAGCGCAGCGTCGCGCCAAAACGGACGACCCGAATGGGGAGGATATCTTCGCGATCGGCACCGTCGGTCACATCATCCAGCTCCTTCGCTTTCCCAAGGGGCCGGTGAAGGTTCTCGTCGAGGGTCGTGCACGCGCGCGCATCCGCGGCTTCCAACAGCTCGACCCATTTTTCGTATGCGATGTCGATGCAGTCGAAGAGCCCGACGACGACACGAGTGAAGTCCAAGCGCTGATGCGCTCGGTGCAAGATGTCTTCGAAGACTACGTCAAGCTGAACACGCGCATCCCGCCCGAGATGCTCGTCAGCGTGCGCACGATCGACGAGCCCGGTCGGCTCTCCGACACGATCGTCGCGCACGTCGCGCTCAAGCTAAAGGACAAGCAAGAGCTCCTCGAAACGCCCTCGCCCGCGCGCCGCCTCGAACGTCTCGGCGAGCTGATGCAAGGCGAGATCGAAATTCGTCAGGTCGAAAAGAAGCTGCGCACTCGCGTCAAGAAGCAGATGGAGAAGCAGCAGAAGGAGTACTACCTGAACGAACAGATGCAGGCCATCCAGAAGGAGCTGGGTGACCGCGACGAGTTCAAGAACGAGCTCAACGAGCTCGAGCAAAAGATCAAGTCGAAGAAGATGAGCAAGGAGGCAAAGGACCGCTGCCTCAAGGAGCTCAAGAAGCTCAAGCAAATGTCGCCGATGAGCGCAGAGGCGACGGTCGTGCGCAATTACCTCGACTGGGTGATCGCGCTGCCGTGGGACGACAAGACCGAGGATCGCCACGACATCAACGAAGCAGAGCGCATCCTCGAGGCCGAGCACTACGGCCTCAAGAAGGTGAAGGAGCGCATCCTCGAGTA
>Ga0070698_100001189_pt1 | contig 28864 bp, 34 predicted proteins | sample KBSK1502metaG_FD_65477 | JGI IMG/M metagenome (GOLD analysis project Ga0070698, IMG submission 65477) | Corn, switchgrass and miscanthus rhizosphere microbial communities from Kellogg Biological Station, Michigan, USA - KBS K1-50-2 metaG | ecosystem: Host-associated > Plants > Roots >...
GGCGTTGCGGGTCTGTCATGTGGTGGAGGGGGCAGTTTCTTATTCTGCCGAACGGCTCCGACAAAACGCCCCTGCGCTCAGCCGGAACGGCCCTGCCTAGCTGCCGCTGCACGCGGCAGGCGCTAGCTCGTCCGTCACCTCCCCCGCGGGGGCGGTTCCCCTGGTCATCTTGCGCAGCAGCGCGAGCAGGCACTCACGCTCGCTCGTGTCGAGCGTGCCGGACCACGGCATTCTGGCCGACAGCTCGGCCTCCAGCTGCTGCCGCAGCTCGAGGCCCTCGGGCGTCAGCAGCAGGTTCTTGATGCGGCGGTCCCGGGAGTCGGTCTCCCGTACGCCGAGCCCCCTGGAGGCCAGCTGGTCGGCGATGGCCGTGACGAAGGACGGGTCGCAGGGGATCCTGCGCCCGAGCTCCTTCATGGTCATGGGAGCGCTGAGCATGTGCAGTGCCTTGACGCAGAAGGCCGGCAGCGCGTGGCGGCTGGCGACCGCCTCTAGTTGCTGCCCCATGTGGCCGAGCAGGCCGCCGAAGGCGTCGACGAGCTCCTCGTCAAGCCGCTCCTGGCCGGTTTGCGTGGACACGACGCCTCCCCTCCGTTGCCTATGACACGGTCAACCTTTGACTAACTCAAAGATATTCCGCTCCCGGCGAGAGGTCAAAGGAATTTTCTCCGGCCGGTCACCATGTCGACGAACGGGAGCGCCCGCAAAAGACATGCCATCGCGGTCCGGGGTCAGCCGGGCAGCGCCGCGCTGGCCGCTCCCGCGCCGAAGGCCTGCTGGTAGCTCTCGTAGAGTTCCTTCCACCTGTCGCCGGCCGGCCCGGCGGTGCCGTCCAGCCGCGCCTGCAGGCCGTCGAGGCACACGTCCCAGCCGTCCCCGTCCCGCGCCGCCTTGCCGCGCAACGGTGACCGCACAGCCGGATCGCGTCTCACCGACCCAGAGCGGGAGCGCGGCCCGGCCGCCCCGCCGGAACGGCCGCCGGCCCGCGCCTGGGCCCGGCCCTTAGCTCGCGCTCGATTCGGCCCAGATGTTGATCCCGGCGTCGACCGCGTCGCGGTCGATGGCGGCGAGCTCGTCGCCGGTGAACGGCGCGGCGCTCACCGCGGCGAGGTTCTCCTCGAGCTGCGCCACGCTGCTGGCCCCGATGAGCACCGACGTGACCCGCTCGTCGCGCAGCGCCCAGGAGAGCGCGAGCTGGGCGAGCGACTGGCCGCGGGCCCGGGCGATCTCGGCGAGCGCGCGCACGTGCCCCAGCGTCTGGTTGCTGAGCTGGTCCGCCGACAGCGACGAGTCCTGGCTCGCCCGCGAGCCGGCCGGGATGCCGTTGGCGTACTTGCCCGTCAGCAGGCCCTGCGCCAGCGGCGAGAACGCGATGCAGCCGATGCCCAGCTGGCCCAGAACGTCGAGCAGCTCCGCCTCGATCCAGCGATTGAGCATGGAGTAGGAGGGCTGGTGGATCAGCAGGCGCGTGCCCAGCCGCCCGAGAATTTCAGCCGCCTGCCGCGTCCGTTCGGCGGAATATGAGGAAATCCCGACGTAAAGCGCTTTTCCCGAACGGACCGCAGAATCCAGCGCGCTCATCGTCTCTTCGAGCGGGGTGTCCGGGTCGAACCGGTGACTATAGAAAATGTCCACGTAGTCCAGCCCCATCCGCGACAGCGACTGATCGAGGCTGGCCAGCAGGTACTTGCGCGAGCCGTGGTCGCCGTACGGGCCCGGCCACATGTCATAGCCGGCCTTGGTCGAGATGATCATCTCGTCACGGTAAGGGCGCAAATCCTCGCGCAGGATCCGGCCGAAATTGATCTCAGCGGATCCGTACGGAGGCCCATAATTGTTGGCGAGATCGAAATGCGTGATGCCGAGGTCGAACGCGCGGCGGACGATCGCCCGCTGGGTCTCGACCGGCCGGCCGTCGCCGAAGTTCTGCCACAGCCCGAGCGAGATCTCGGGCAGCAGCAGCCCGCTGCGGCCGCAACGCCGGTAGGGGATCTGCTGGTAACGGTCCTCGGCTGCTACGTACGTCAACGCGTTCCTCCACCTTCCCGCCGGAACTGGGGACGTGCCCGGCGGCCCGCGGGCGCCTGGCAAGATTGGGGCGGACTCCCAGACAGTATTTCCGGACGCAGTATCGCCCGACACGCCGGCCGCGCCCGCCGGGCGGAGAGGACGCGCATGTACGACGCGATGATGGCGGAGACCATCGGCTTCGCCGGGCACGGCGGCGACGTGATCGAAGGTTACCTCGCGAGGCCGCTGGGGCCGGGGCCGTCCGGCAGCGTGGTGGTCATCCACCACATGCCGGGCTACGACGCGCCGACCAAGGAGATCACCCGGAAGTTCGCCGCGGCGGGTTACCTCGCGCTGTGCCCGAACCTCTACACCCGCGAGGCGCCCGAAGCGAGCCCGGACGACGCCGCCGCGGCCGTGCGCGCCCAGGGCGGGGTCCCGGACGAGCGGCTGGTCGGCGACGTCGGCGGCGCGGTGAGCTACCTGCGCGCGATGCCGGCGTCGAACGGCAAGGCCGGCGTCATCGGCTACTGCTCGGGCGGGCGCCAGGCGTTCCTCGCCGCCTGCAGCCTCCCGCTGGACGCGGCCGTGGACTGCTACGGCGCGTTCGTCGTCGGCACGCCGCCGGAGGGCATGCCGCTGAAGGTGGGCCCGCTGCTGCACCTGGCCGGGAACCTGTCCTGCCCGCTGCTCGGGCTGTTCGGCGCGGAAGACAATCACCCGTCGCCCGAGCAGACGGCCGAGTTGGACAAGGAGCTCACCCGGCTGGGCAAGACGCACGAGTTCCACACGTACGAGGGGGCCGGGCACGCGTTCTTCGCGGTCGACCGGCCTGCCTACCGCCCGGAGGCGGCGAACGACGGCTGGCGACGGATCTGGGAGTGGTTCGGCCGCTACCTGGGGAACTGAGGTTTACCATGTGCACGTATATCACCGAGAAGGTCACGGTCGAGGGCAGCGGCAAGGGAGCCGGCGGCTGGTTCGGCCTGACCGAGGCCAGCGTCTACTTCGACCACCCGGTGCACGCGTCGGCCGAGCACACGCTCAACATCGACTTCCTCGCCCCCGAGCGCGGGCCGTCGGCCCGGGTGGCGGTCGAGCTGTCGGTGGCGTCCGCGCGGGCGCTGGCCCAGGCGATCGAGGCCGCGCTGGCCGCCGCGCCGCCAGGCCTGACCTGACCGCGGCGCTTACCCTGCTGCCCGGCGGCGCGTCCGGTCCACCCGGCTCACGCTGGCCTGGCCCGCGCGCCTCGCGGTCGGCGCCTACTCGTCAGGCTGGCCGCCGGGGTGACCGCTGCCAGGTGCCGGGCCGCCGCGCGACCGCGTAGAGCGCGGCCACCCGGTCCGGGCTGAGCACGGCCGGCTGCCTGCGCAGCCACCGGCGCAGCGCGCCGGCCGACGGCAGCACCGCGACGTCGGCGGGGCCGCCGCGCTGCGTGGTGAAGCGCCGCGCGCCGACGAACACGATGACCGGCTGGACCGGTACCCGCCAGCCGGCGGCGGCCGAGGCGAGCGCCGCCGCCCGACGGCCCTCGGCCCGCGACTTGGACAGGTAGTCAACCTTGGTCCGGCCCACCACCATGCCGAACTGGCCGACCCAGACCGAGGTGGACGTCGTCTTGGTGTTGACCGTCACCAGGCCGAACGGGCCGATCACCACGTGATCGATGTCCGCGCCGCGATGACCGACGGGCACGGAGCTTTCCGGCCCGCAGCAAGGCGTCGCTCTCTGCGAGCGCCGCGGCCCAGAACTCCGCCGCCATCTCCGGCTCGGTCAGCAGGAAGCGCCCTGTCCGCGGGTCGTACCAGCCGATTTCCCGGTCGCCGGCCGAGACGTACAGGCGCACCTGGCCGTACCGCCGCCACACCCGTACCGAAAGACCGCTCACAACCCAGCCCTGTCACTGCGTGATTACTGACAGCATAGGCGGCGGCTTCCGAGTCGGCCGATTTGTCGGACCTTCGTGCCAGGATCGGGATCGGAGGCAATGGTGATGAGATTCCGGATCGAGCGGGACGCGCTGGCCGAAGCCGTGGCCTGGGTGGCGCGCGCGCTTCCCTCGCGGCCGGTCGTGCCGGTGCTGTCCGGCATGCTGATCGAGGCGTCGGACGGGCTGGCGCTGTCCTGCTTCGACTACGACGTCTCGGCGCGGTTCGAGGCCAAGGCGGATGTGGCCGAGCCGGGCACGGCCCTGGTGCCAGGGCGACTGCTCGCCGAGATTACCCGCAGCCTGGCCGGGACCGAGGCCGAGTTCGAATCCGAGCCCGACGCCGTGCGGCTGACCTGCGGGGCGGCCGAGTTCACGCTGGTCAAGCTGTCGGCGGAGGAGTACCCCGCGCTACCTGAGCTGCCGGCGCGCAGCGGCACGGTGGACGGCGCGGAGCTGGCCGTCGCGGTCAGCCAGGTCGCCTCGTCGGCGAGCCGGGACGACACCCTGCCGATGCTGACCGGGGTGTTCGCCGAGATCGACGGCGAGACCGTCACGCTCGCCGCGACCGACCGGTACCGGCTCGCCGTCCGGACGCTGTCGTGGACCCCGGACCGGCCGGACCTGCGGGCGAGCGCGCTGATACCGGCGCGCGCGCTAGCTGAGGCGGCACGGACGATGACCTCGGGCGGCCCCGTGGCGATCGCGCTGCGCGACGCCGACGACCGGGGCGCGGGCGGCCCGGCGCCGCAGGCGGCCGCCGGGATGATCGGCTTCGAGGGCGCCGGCCGCAGGCTGACCATGCGGCTGCTGGGCGGCGAGTTCGTCCGGTACGCGTCGCGGTTCCCCGCCGAGTTCGGCTCGCGGGCCGAGGTGGCGCCCGGGCCGCTCATCGAGGCGGTGCGGCGGGTGTCGCTCGTCGCCGAGCGCGGCAGCCCGGTGCGGCTCGCGTTCGGCGACGACGAGGTGGTGATCGAGGCGGGCAGCGAGGGCCAGGCCCGCGCGGTCGAGAGGGTGCCGGCGGCCTTCGCCGGGGAGGAGCGGGTCATCGCCTTCAGCCCGCACTACCTGCTGGACGGGCTGACCGCGGCCGCGACCCCGGCCGGCCGGGCCGCAGCCGTGAGTGATGATCCCGACGAAGACGCGCAGACGGCCGGGCGGGGAAGCGCCCCAGGCAGGATCCGGCTGGAGTTCACCAGCGCCGTCCGCCCCGCGGTGATCACCTGGGTACCGGGCGGCGAGCGCGGGGGAGCACCCGGCGAGCCCGGGGGAGCGCCTGGTGACTCCGGGGGCGCGTCCGGTGGATCCGGCACGCCGGACTTCCGCTACCTGGTCGTGCCGCTGCGGATGCCCGGTAGCACCTGACCGGTTATCAGCGGCGGCGACGGGCCGCGCGGAAGGGCCCGCAGCGCCGGCGCCCGCGGCCGCGGCCGAAGATCCACCGGATCGCGGCCAGCGCCGCGAGGAAGATCGCGACCAGCGGCGGACCGGATCCGATGCCGAAGGCGAGGACGCTCACCACGGCGACGCATAGCCACAGCGCGACCGCCACCGGGATGAAGCCCAGGATCCCAGCGGCTGGCCTGCGTCCGTACCCGTAACGGTAGTCACCGCCCGAGCCGCCGCGCCAAGCGCCGTCCGACGGCAGCACCCCCCGGGGCGCCGCGTAGGGAAGGTCAGAGGTCACGGCGTTGAGGTCCGCACGCGTCCGGGACGCGAACACCCGGTCGAGCCGCTCGTTCAGCTCGTCCATGGTGAGCCTGCCCAGGGCGTAGTGCTCACGCAGCTGTGCGGCGACAGAGTCCCGATCGGCGTCGCTGACGCGCACATCGCGTTCCGTGGTCATCTGTCCTCCGTGCCGGATTGGACGGGTACCGACACCACCAAGATATATCTCGATGAGAAGGAGGGCAAGCCCGACGGGGAGCGGCCCGTCCGCCCTCACCAGACCGTATTTGACGGCGTGCTGCCAGACCGCATTCGACGGCGTGCAGGCCGCTGGCGTCGGCGGCGTCCGCGGGCGGCACCTTCGCGAGCGCGTACGTGACCAGCGGGCTGTACGCGACCCCGAGGCCGGCGCCGAGCACGAGCAGGATGAGCGGCAGCGCCACGCCCCCGTGCGTCCCGGACCGCAGGTCGAGGCCGAGGACGACCTCCGCCGCGGCGCCCACCTGCAGGAAGCGCGCCGCGACGAGCGCCGCGATGTCGGGTGCGAGGCCGCAGGCCAGCGAGCTGGCCGTGAACGCGGCGACCCCGGCCAGGAACAGGCGACGCCGGCCATACAGCGCGCCCAGCCGGGCCCCGGTGATCAGCAGCATGGCGTAGGCCACCGTGTAGCCCGCGACGACCAGCTGCAGCGCGGCGCCGGAGGCGTGCAGGTCCGCGCCGATCGACGGCATCGCGACGTTGACGATCGTGACGTCCAGCAGGGCCATGAACTGCCCGCCGAGCAGGACGATCAGCGCCACCCAGAGACGGCCCGCGCGCGGACCGGAGGTCCCGGCCGGGAGCACGGCGAGATGAGGTGTCGCGGTCATGACTCGACTATCGGGCCGCTCTGCCGAGGCTGGTGAGAGCCTGCTGATACTGGTGCTGCCACCACCAGTCTCGCGATCAGGGCCGCCTGCCCAGGGCGCCGCACCCGCCCCACCCTCGCAAAGTCGCCAGGGCGTTCCGCAAAGTCGCTCGTCTCACATTCTGAGACGATTCGGCTGCCCAGCATGCCAGGCGACGCCCCCTCAGTGAACGCGAAACCTCGGTATCGCCAGGGCAATACCACCGAGCTGGACATCGCCTCGGTCGATGACCTGCGCATCGTCGTCAACACGCCGCTCGAGGCCGCCACCTGGGCCCGGCTGCCGATGACCCGCCGCAGCGAGGCTTAGCGAGCCGGCGTGGCCTGAGCCCGGTGTCAGCCAAGGTGCCGGGCGAAGAACCGCAGCGTGCTATCCAGATCGAACGCCGGGACCTCGCGGGTCAGGCCGGCCCGGTCAGTGCCAGGGTGAGGCGGTGCAGGACGAGGTCCATGTCGGCTCGGGCCGTCGCCGCGTCGTCGGCCTGGGCGATGTAGAGGGCTGCCTCGTCCACCGCGCCGACGAGCAGGTGGGTCAGGGCCTGGACTGGCTGGGGCGGGAGGGAGCCGCGGTCGATGCCGTCCTGCAGGAGGGCGGCGATGAGCCCCACCGTGTGGCGCAGGCAGATCTCGCGCCACTTGTCCCACCCCAGCACCGAGGGACCGTCGAGCAGGACGATGCGCTGCAGATCTGGTTCGCTGCTGGCGTCGAGCCAGGCGCCGGCGCCGGCCAGGAGCATCCCGGTGGTGTCGGCGGGGTCGAAGCCCGCCACGGCGCCGGCGACCCGCTGGGCGATCTCGGCTTCGACCTGGTCGAGTACCGCGGCGAACAGGCCGGTCTTGCCGGCGAACTGATGGTAAACGGCGCCGCGGGTCATGCCTGCCTCCCGGGCGATGCGCTCGGCGCCCACCTCGGCGAAGCCCTCGGCGCCGAACAAGCGCCGGGCCGCGGTGATCAGCGCGGCCCGGGTCTGCGCCGTCCGCTCGCCCTGGGTCCGTCGCCCGGCCCGTATCCCCGTTGACACCGCTCCCAACTTTCATACACACTGTATGGAACTTCAATACACCTTGCACGAAAGTTTGGATAGTACCGGAGGCCCGCCATGCCCACCATCGACCTTCCGATCGGTCCCATCGACTACCGCGTCCACGGGCCTGCGGGCGCCGGGACGCCGGTGGCCGTGTTCGTCCATGGCTTCCTGGTCAACGGCACGTTGTGGGACCCCGTGGCCGAGAAGCTGGCGGCCGATGGGGTCCGGTGCATCCTGCCCGACTGGCCCCTGGGCGCCCACCGCCGGCCGGTGAACCCGGACGCCGATCTGTCGCCCACCGCAGTCGCCGGCGCGATCGCCGGCCTGCTCGACGCGCTCGACCTCAACGACGTCGTCCTCGTCGGCAGCGACACCGGCGGCGGCCTGTGCCAGCTCGCGCTGCGCGGCGACACCCACCGGGTGATCGGGCTCGTGCTCACCAACTGCGACGCCTTCGAGCAGTTCCCGCCGCGGTTCTTCGTGCCGCTGTTCACGCTGGCCCGCTCCCGGCTCGCGGTCTGGACGCTCGCCCAGCAGACCCGGCTGCGCGCCGTGCGCCACTCCCCGCTGGGCTTCGGGCCCCTGCTCAATCGCCCGCGCCCGGCGGGCCTGACCCGGGGCTGGATCCAGCCCCTGCTCGACAGCGCCGCCATCCGGCGCGACGTCACCCGGTTCGCCCGCGGCATGCGGCGCACCGAGCTACTCGACGCCGCCGCCTGGCTGGGCCGGTTCGAGGGCCCGGTCCGCCTCGTGTGGGGCACCCGGGACAAGCACTTCACCATCGAGCTCTGCCGCCGGCTGGCGGCCGCCTTCCCGCGAGCCCAGCTCGACGAGGTCGCCGACGCCACCACGTTCGTCTCCATCGACCGTCCCGACGCGGTGGCCAGCGCCGTGCGAGACGTACTCGGCAGGTCACACGGGTGAGACGGCCCGACGCCCCGGAACGCAGACACCGCCGGACGCGGGACACCGGGCGATGACGGCGGAGCGGGACGCGCGGGAAAGGCTCGCCGCGGACCGGGCCGGCGTGCTCGCGCGGCTGGGCGGGCTGGAGCGGGAGTTCGCCGCGATCGTCGAGTCGTCGCGCTCGGCCAACATCGACGACGAGCACGACCCCGAGGGCGCGACGATCGCGTTCGAGCGGCAGCACGCGGCCGCGCTGATCGGCCAGGCCCGCCGGCACCTCGCGCAGATCGACGCCGCGATGCTCCGGCTGGCCGACGGCAGCTACGGCCGGTGCGAGCGGTGCGGCCGTCCGATCGGCGCCGAGCGCCTCGCCGCCCGCCCCGCCGCCACCACGTGCATCACCTGCGCCGATCGCCGGTGAGCCGGTGGGCGACCGCGAGCCCGGAGCCGCGGCAAGCCACGCTCACCATGATCGTTGGCGGAAAACAGCCCACCGGTGGGCGGAAATCCGCCAGGAGGGTGGCAGCGGTGCGCGCAGCGGCCTAGGCCGACTGCTCGGGCGCGGGGGGGGGTCACTCCTTCTTGCCCGCGGGGTACAGGAGTGCGTACACGGCGGCGGACAGCACCCCGCCCACCAGCGGCGCGATAAGGAACAGCCACACCTGGCTCAGCGACGTGCCGCCGACGAAGATGGCCGGGGCCAGGCTGCGGGCCGGGTTGACCGAGGTGCCGTCGATGGGGATCCCGATGAGGTTCACGACCGCGAGGGCCAGCCCGATCACGATCCCGGCGATCGCGGCGTTGCTCGTGCCGCGGGTGACCGCCAGGATGACGAACACGAACAGGAACGTGAGGACGGCCTCCATCAGGAACGCTCCCCCGGCGTTCGTCCCGATGAGCGAGGACGCCCCGAAGCCGTTCGCCCCGAGGCCGACGGCCTTGGTGTACCGCGAGCTCAGGTGGAATATGCCGTAGAGCAGCGCGGCCCCCGCGATGCCGCCGGCGAACTGGGCGATCCAGTACCCGATGGCGTCGGCGAGCGTGATCCGCCGGGCGGCGAGAAAGCCGATCGTCACCGCGGGGTTCACGTGGCAGCCGGAGATCGGCCCGATCGCGTAGACCAGGACCAGCAGCACGAGGCCGAAGGCCAGCGACGTCACCGCGACCCCCGATGCGATGCTCGACCCGGCGGCGCCGAAGCCGAAGATGAGGGTGGCGGTCCCGCACCCGACGAATACCAGCAGTGCCGTTCCGAGGGCCTCGGCGATCAGCGGCCGGTTCTTCATGCGCCCCACCCCTGATGCGCGATGTCCGGAAGTAATGCTGCGTAGTGTGTCACTTCCGCCGGCCCGTGCCCAGGCCCGGCGCGCCGCAGAAGGTGATACACCTGAGGCATCGAGGGGCAGCAGAGGCGGCGCAGCCACTGGGCGTGGGGGTACGAGGACGAGACCCCGGACGGCCCGGGGCTGCGCTCGGCCGCGGCAGCGATGGCCGGCGTGCTCGGCTTCGGCGACCCGGACGAGCTCGAGGACCCCGTTCCGCTCGACCGGGTGCGGCTGCCCGAGCCACGGCTCCGCCCGCCCGCGGAGCTCGCCGGCATCTGCTCGCAGACGACCTTCGACCGGGCCTCGCACGCGCACGGCCAGTCCTACCGGGATCTGATCCGCGCGTTCCGCGGGCAGTTCGACCACGTCCCCGACGTGGTGGCCAGGCCGCGCGGGGAGCGGGACGTCGCGGCGCTGCTCGGCTGGTGCGAGCAGGCCGGCGCGGCCGCGATCCCGTACGGCGGCGGCACCAGCGTGACCGGGGGAGTGGAGCCCGACGTCGGCGACGGGTACGCGGGGACGGTCTCGATCGACCTGGGCCTGATGACGCGGGTGCTCGAGGTGGACGGCGTCTCCGGCGCCGCCCTGGTCGAGGCCGGCGCGGCCGGCCCGGCGGTCAACCGGCAGCTCGCGGCGCACGGGCGGACGCTGCGGCACTTCCCGCAGTCCTGGGAGTTCTCGACCGTGGGCGGGTGGATCGCCACCCGGGCCGGCGGCCACTACGCCACCGGCCCCACCCGGATCGACGACTTCGTGGAGTCCGTCCGTGCGGTCACCCCGCGCGGGATCTGGGAGTCGCGGCGGCTGCCGGCCTCGGGCGCGGGACCCTCGCCGGACCGGCTGCTGCTGGGCTCGGAGGGCACCCTCGGCGTGATCACCCGGGCCTGGCTGCGGGTGCAGCGGCCGCCCGGCCACCGCGCCTCGGCCGCGGTCCGGTTCCCGTCCTTCGCGGCCGGCACGGAGGCCGTCCGGGAGATCGCGGGATCGGGGCTGTACCCGGCGGCCTGCCGGCTGCTGGACCCGGCCGAGGCCGCGCTGACCGCCGGCGGCGACGGATCCGCCGCGCTGCTCGTGCTGGGCTTCGAGTCGGCCGGCCACCCGGTCACCGGCTGGCTGGACCTCGCGCTGGCGATCGCCGCCGGGCACGGCGGCCAGTGGGACGAGACGCGCGGCACCGACCGCGCCGCGCCGGACCGCGACCGCGACCGCGCCGGCACCCCCGGGGCCCCCGGCACCGCCAGCCCCGCGGCGGCGGACTGGCGGCACGCGTTCCAGCGGATGCCCTACCTGCGGAACGTCTACCCGGCCATGGGCGTGATCGCCGAGACGTTCGAGAGCGCGATCACCTGGGACGCGTTCCCCGCGTTCCACGAGGCCGTGTCCGGCGCGGCGCGCGACGCGGCCGTGCGCGAGTGCGGCCGCGCGACCGTGCTGTGCCGGCTGGCGTTCGCCTACCCGGACGGCCCGGCCCCGTACTACACGGTGCTCGCCCCGGCCCGCCGCGGGCACGAGACCGCCCAGTGGGACGCGATCAAGCGGGCGGCGTCCGACGCGGTGCTCGCGGCGGGCGGCACGATCACGCACCACCACGCCGTCGGGCGCGATCACCGGCCGTGGTACGAGGAGCAGCAGGCGCAGCCGTTCGGAATGGCGCTACGCGGCGCCAAGGCGGCGGTCGACCCGCACGGAATCCTCAACCCCGGCGCCCTGCTCCCGCCCGTCCGCGCCGGCGGGCCCGGCCCCGGGCCCGGCCCCGGGATCAGGCCAGGGTGAGGATCTCGTGCCCGCTCTCGGTCACCAGCACCGTGTGCTCGAACTGGGCCGTCCGCTTCCTGTCCCTGGTCACCGCCGTCCAGCCGTCCGGCCATACGTCGTACTCGATCGTGCCCAGGGTGAGCATCGGCTCGATCGTGAACGTCATCCCCGGCTCCATCACCAGGTCGGTCTCCGGGTCGTCGAAGTGCGGTACGACCAGCCCGGAGTGGAACGTGGTCCCGATGCCGTGGCCGGTGAAGTCGCGCACCACGCCGTAGCCGAACCGCCGCGCGTAGGACTCGATCACCCGGCCGATCGCGTTGAGCGGCCTGCCCGGCGCCACCACGCTGATCCCGCGCATCATCGCCTCGCGGGTGCGCTGGACCAGCAGCCGGGACTCCTCGTCCACGTTCCCGGCCAGGAAGGTGGCGTTCGTGTCGCCGTGCACCCCGCCGATGTACGCGGTGATGTCCACGTTCACGATGTCCCCGTCGGCGATCACCGTGTCGTCGGGGATGCCGTGGCAGATGACCTCGTTCAGCGATGTGCAGAGCGACTTGGGGTAGCCGCGGTAGCCGAGCGTGCTCGGGTAGGCGCCGCGGGCGACCAAGAAGTCGTGCCCGACCTGGTCCAGCTCGTCGGTAGTAACGCCGGGCGCGACGTGCCGGCCCACCTCGGCCAGCGCCAGCGCCGCCAGCCGCCCCGCCACCCGCATCCGCTCGATCGTCTTCGCGTCCTTGACGTCGGGCTCGCCGAGCGTCGGCCGCTTCTTGCCGACGTATTCGGGTCGCGGGATGCCCGGGGGGACCTGCCGGAGGGGGGAAAGCCGGCCGGGCTGGAGCGCAGTTGTCATGTAATGGGATTCTAATCGGCATGAACGAGCAGCAGCGCTGGTACTTCTGCGTGACGCACCAGACCGTCGAGCCCGAGGACGGCCCCTGCCCCGGCAAGGACAGGCTGGGCCCGTACGCCACCCGGGAGGAGGCCGAGCACGCGCTGGACACCGTGCGACGGCGCAACGAGGAGTGGGACGCCGGCGAGTGACACCGGCCGCCCCGGCCGCGCCGCCCGCCCACCGCGGCCCGGCACCGGCCGCCCGCCCACCGCGGCCCCGCACCGGCCGCGCCGCCCCGCCCACCGCGGCCCCGGCACCGGCCGCCCCCGGTAGGGTGAGGGCAGCAGGAAGGGACGGGTTGTGACCCACGATCGGCCAGGCGGTCCCGAGCCGGCCGCACGCGCCCCCGGGTCGGCCGCACGCGCCCCCGGGCCGGACAGGCACGGGCTGCCGGCGGCCGCCGAAGCCCGGATGGCGGAGATCCGCGGCAGCGGCACCTGGGGCTCGGCGCTGTCGAGCGACGAGTTCGCCGCGATCCGCAGCGTGGGGTTCGAGCCGGCCGGGCAGGTGCTCGGCGCGGCCGTGTACAACATCGGCTACACCGGCGGCTGGGGCTGCCCGGGCGCCTGGGCGGGCTACGGCGGGTGGGTGACGCCGTACCGCAGCGTCACCCAGGTGTCCGGCCAGGGCGGCTACGGGTCGTTCGGCCCGCTGGTGGAGGCTATGTACGCCGCGCGCCGCGCCGCGATCGGCCGGATGACGGCCGAGTGCGCCGAGCTGGGCGGGCACGGGGTCGTGGGGGTCTCGCTCACGATCGGCCCGTTCCCGGCCGGCGGCCTGGAGTTCAAGGCGATCGGCACCGCGGTCAGGGCGCCGGGCGCGCCGCTGCCCCGGACGCCGTTCACCTCCGACCTGTCCGGCCAGGACTTCGCCAAGCTGATCATGGCCGGCTGGGTGCCGGCCGGGCTGGTGCTCGGCATCTGCGTGGGCGCCAGGCACGACGACTGGCTGACCCGCGGGCAGACCCGGTGGGGCGCGGGCAACGCCGAGGTGACCGGGTACACCGAGCTGGTCAGCGACGCCCGGCACGACGCCCGGCAGCAGCTGGAGCGGGACGTGCGGGCGCACGGCGCGGAGGGCGTGGTGATCGCGGAGATGAAGATGAACGTCCGCGAGCGCGAGTGCCCGGCCCAGGAGCACGGCCGGGACCACATCGCCGAGGTGACGATCATCGGGACCGCGATCGCCCGGTTCGCGCGCCAGCCGCGGCAGGAAGTGCCGGCCGTGCTGCCCGTGCTGTCGCTCGACCCGCAGCGCCGGCAGGCCGCCCGGGTCCGGCTGGGAGGGCCGCGCTGAACCCGGCGCGGCGAACGAAGTGATCGACGCAGCAGACGCGGCTGACGCGGTAGGCGCGGTAGGCGCGGCAGGCGCGGCAGGCGCAGTAGCGTAAGCGCAGGGAGAGGCGATGACCGAGCAGCAGAGCACGGACGTGAGCACGGCGCAAGAACACCACGCGCCGTCGGGGGTGCCGCAGGACGCGATGCGCCGCCTGGCCGAGCTGCAGCCGGGGCGGGCCGGGGCGATCTTCACATCGGACCTGTCGGTGAACGAGTTCCTGCTGGTCCGGGAAGCCGGGTTCCGGCCGCTGGGCCTGGTGCTGGGCAGCTCGATCTACCACGTCGGCTTGCAGCTGGGCCGGTGGAGCAAGAACCAGGAGCTCGACGTGCTGTCCCAGGCCATGTACCACGCCCGCGAGCTGGCGATGAGCCGGATGGAGGCCGAGGCCGACGAGCTGCGCGCCGACGGCATCGTCGGCGTGCGGCTGGACGTGGAGCTGAAGGAGTTCGGCAGCGACATCGCCGAGTTCATCGCCGTCGGCACCGCGGTGAAGGCGGAAGAGGGAGCCGGCGGCGGCGGCGTCAGCCAGTGGCGCAACAACAAGAACCAGCCGTTCACCTCGGACCTGTCCGGGCAGGACTTCTGGACGCTGATCCGGGCGGGCTACGCGCCGCTGGGCATGGTCATGGGCTCGTGCGTCTACCACGTCGCGCACCAGCGGATCGGCGGCATGCTCGGCAACATCGGCAAGAACGTCGAGCTCGAGCAGTTCACCCAGGCGCTCTACGACGCGCGCGAGCTGGCGATGAGCCGGATGCAGGCCGAGGCCGAGGCGCTGCACGCCGAGGGCATCGTCGGGGTCCAGCTGCGCCAGCACAGCCACACCTGGGGCTCGCACACCACCGAGTTCTTCGCGATCGGCACCGCCGTCCGCCCGCTGCGCCCCGACCACATCATCCAGCGCCCCCAGATGGTGCTCAGCCTCGACTCGTAGGGCGTCCAGCAGCGGCTACTCGGGCGGCGGGCCGCTGACCGTATCCAGCAGCCGGGCCAGCCTGCCGCGCAGGCCGCGCAGCCCGCCGGGCGGCCCCGCGCCCTGCCGGGGATCCCCGGCCGCGGCGCTGACCAGGTGCTGCGCCGCGTCGAACGTGACCGGGTCGGCCGCGGCCCGCACCGTGAGCGCCTCGTGAGCGAGGCCCTCGAGTTCCTCGTCGCCCTGGCCGAGCGCGAGGATCACCGCGCCGGCCCGGCGCGCGTCGCTGACCCGCTCCAGCAGCGGCGCGGGCGCGGCCTCCGGGCTGACGACGAACAGCGCCTCACCCTCCCGCGCCGCCTCCAGCCGCTCCAGCCCGACCCGAAGGTGCGCGGGCGCGCCCGGCGCCGGCTCCCACCGCACCAGCGTGGGCGCGAGCTCGGGGATGCCGGCGAACCGGCTCTCCTCGTCGAGGTGCGCGGCCAGGTGCCAGGGCTCCTCGCCGGGCGTGCCCACGAGCAGCAGGCCGCCGGGGGTGCGCGCGCTCGACCGCAGCGCCCGGGCGAACGCCCGGGTGCGCTCCAGCCAGCCGGTGGGGGCGAGCAGCGCGCGCAGGGCGGCCACCTGATCGGCATCCACCCGCCCATGGTGCCCTACGGCGCCGCGCCGCGCACCCGGTACAGCGGGTAACCGCCCAGGTCGCAGGCGTGTACCGGGGCAAACCCGGCCGGTTCGCCCCGCCCGCCCGGCCGATGGCACCATGGAGCCCGTGACCCAACCACAGACACCCGAGCCCGGCCCCGACCTCGCTACGCTCAGCATCGGCATCCTCGGCGGCACCGGCGACCAAGGCCGCGGGCTGGCCCGCAGGTTCGCCATGGCGGGCCACCGCGTGATCATCGGATCCCGCCGCCCCGAGCGCGCCGCCGCGGCCGCCGAGGAGCTCGGCCGCTCGCTCGGCATCGAGGGCGCCGCCAACGAGCAGGCCGCCCGGCAGGCCGACATCGTCATCATCGCGGTGCCCTGGGAGGGTCACCAGCAGCTGCTGCACGGGCTGGCGGACGAGCTCGCCGGGAAGATCGTCATCGACTGCGTGAACCCGCTCGACTTCGACGCGCGCGGCTGCCGCCCGCTGGCCGTGCCGGAGGGAAGCGCGGCCGAGCAGGCCGCCGCGGCGCTGCCCGCCAGCACGGTGGTCGGCGCGTTCCACCACGTGTCGGCGGTGCTGCTGCTGGACCCGGAGATCACCGAGTTCGACCTGGACGTGCTCGTGCTCGGCGACGACCGGCGGGCGACCGACCTGGTCCAGGCGCTGGCCGCGCGCATCCCCGGCATGCGCGGCGTCTACGCGGGCCGGCTGCGCAACTGCGGCCCGGTGGAAGGCCTGACCGCGAACCTGGTTTCGGTCAACCGCCGGTACAAGGCGCACGCCGGTATCCGCATCACCGATGTTTGAGATCCCGAACGGCTTCGCCCCAGACCCGTCGCGCCCCGCCCGGCCCGGGCCGGGGTGACCCGCGGCGGCCGCCCGCCGCGCGACCCCGGGCTCAGCGGTAGGAGTACTCCTCGGACGGGAACGCGCCCGAGACCACGTCCTTCGCGTACTCGGTGACGGCCGCGCGCAACGCCCCGGCCAGGTCGGCGTACTTCTTCACGAACTTCGGCACGCGCGGCGACAGCCCCGCCATGTCCTGCCAGACCAGCACCTGGGCGTCGCAGCCGGGCCCGGCGCCGATCCCGATCGTCGGGATCGAGAGCGACTCGGTCACCCGGGCGGCCAGCGTCGCGGGCACCGCCTCGAGCACCACGCTGAACGCGCCGGCCGCCTGCAGCGCCTTGGCGTCGTGCAGCAGCCGCTCGCCGTCCTCGCCGCGGCCCTGCACCCGGTAGCCGCCGAGCGTGTTGACCGACTGCGGGGTCAGCCCCAGGTGGCCCATCACCGGTATCCCGGCCGCCACCAGGTCCTCGACCTGCCGGACCACCCGGTCGCCGCCCTCGAGCTTCACCGCCTGCGCCCCTGCTTCCTTGAGGAACCGAGCCGCCGTCGCGAGCGCGGCCCCGGCACTGGCCTGGTAGGAGCCGAACGGCAGGTCGGCGACCACCATGGCGCGGCTGGTGGCGCGCACCACGGCGGCGGTGAGCGGGATCAGGTCGTCCACGGTGACCGGGATCGTGGTCTCGTGCCCGTAGACCACCATCGCGGCGGAGTCGCCGACGAGCAGCACGGGGATCCCGGCGTCGTCGAACACCTTAGCGGTCAGCGCGTCGTACGCGGTGAGCATGGGCCACCGCTCGCCGCGCCCCTTGGCCGCCGCGATGTCCCGCACGGTGATCCTCCGCCCTGCCTTGCCGCCGTAGAGGGGCTCCGGCGCGGTGCGCGCCGTGGCCGTGCCGCCGCCCGAAGCCGGGCCCGCCGCGCCCTGGCCCGCCGGACCCTGGCCCGCCGGACCCAGGCCCGCCGCACCTTGGCCCGCCGCACCCAGGCCGCCAGAAAGAGAAGTCATGAGAGTCCTCCTGCCTCGAGGCGCCCCGATGGCGTCCCCGGACGACTCGATCATCGCACGCCCCTCGCGCCGGCGCGAGGCTCCGGCGGCCCGGGAAAATCAGTGGGCTCCGGGGAATGTTTTTCGATACGATACCGTTCCGTATCGATAGCGGCCACGGTCCGGAACGCTGGCTGCGACGTCTTGGTGAGAAACACCGCGGGCGGGCCCGGTCTTCCCGGCCGGGGGAACCGCCACCATATCCGAAGGGAACCATGGACAAGCAGGTGATCTACCGCCGCCGCTGGGCCATCCTCAGCGTGCTCATCGTCGGTCTGCTGGCCATCGTCATCGACAACACCGTCCTGAACGTCGCCCTGAAGACGATCGCCGACCCGCGCGCCGGGCTCGGCGCCAGCCAGAGCCAGCTCGAATGGGCGATCAACTCCTACACCCTCGTCTTCGCCGGCCTGCTGTTCACCTTCGGGGTGATCGGCGACAGGTTCGGCCGCAAGCGCCTGCTCATGATCGGGCTGGCGCTGTTCGGCATCGCGTCGCTGCTGTCCGCCTACGCGCACTCGCCCGACCAGCTCATCGCCGCCCGCGCGGCCATGGGGTTCGGCGGCGCGGCCGTCATGCCGCAGACGCTGTCGATCATCTCCAACGTGTTCGAGCCGGCCGAGCGCCCGCGGGCGATCGGCCTCTGGGCCACCGCGGTGGGCATCGGGGTCGCCACCGGCCCGGTGCTGGGCGGGCTGCTGCTCTCGCACTTCTGGTGGGGCTCGGTCTTCCTGATCAACGTGCCGGTCACCGTGCTCGGAGTGATCGCCGTCGCGATCCTCGTCCCCGAGTCGCGCAACCCCGACCCAGGCAGGGTCGACTACCTCGGCGTGCTGCTGTCCGTGGCCGGCCTGGTCCTGCTGGTCTACGGCATCGTCCGCGGCGGCGACACCAGCTCCTGGCTGCGCGGCGACGTGGTCGGCCCGGTGCTTGGCGGCCTGGCCGTGCTCGGCGTCTTCGCCTGGCACGAATCGCGCATCTCCCACCCCTCGCTCGACGTCCGGCTGTTCGCCGACCGGCGGCTGTCCGCCTCGGTGGGCGCGATCGCGCTGCTGTTCTTCGGTATGGGCGGGGTGTTCTTCTTCACCACGTTCTACCTGCAGAACGTCCGCGGCTACACCCCGCTGGACGCCGGCCTGCTGACCATCCCGTTCGCCGCCGGGCAGCTGTTGATGTCGCCGCGCAGCGCCGGCCTGGTCCGGCGGTACGGCCCCAAGGCCGTCGGCGCCACGGGCATGTTCGTGATGGCCGCCGCGCTGGCCGGGTACGCGCTGCTCGGCACCGCGACCCCGATCTGGGTGCTGGGCGTGCTGTTCGCCATCCAGGGCGGCGGGGTGGGCGTCGCGATGCCGTCGGCCACGTCCGCGGTGATGGACGTGCTGCCGCGGGAGCGGGCCGGCGCGGGCTCCGCGCTGACCAACACCTCGCGCCAGGTCGGCGTCGCGCTCGGTGTGGCCGTGCTCGGCTCGATCCTCGCCGAGGCCTACCGGTCCCGGCTGCAGCCGAGCCTGGCGGCCGTGCCGGCCGCGGTGCGTGGCACGGCCAGCCAGTCGATCGCCGCCACCCAGGCGGCCGCGCAGCACCTCGGCGCGGCGGGCCGCGGCCTGATCGCCCCGGCGGACGCCGCGTTCACCGACGCGATGCACGTCACCGCCCTGGTCGCGGCGCTGATCGCGCTGGCCGGCGCGCTCGTGGTGCTGCGCTGGATGCCCGGCCTGACGCGCGGCGCGAGCGCGCCGGAGCTGGCCGGCGAGCCCGCCGACCGCGGCGAGATGGCCGTCGAGCGCGCGGGCGTGGAAGGATAACAGTGAACCCTTTTCAACCTCACCAGACCGGCACAGCTCTCAGCGATACGTCACAGGCGGTTGAAAAGGGCTCAGTCATGGCTGAGGCAGAGGTCCTGCCCATCCCGGCCGGCGAGCAGTGCGCTCGCCGGCCGGGACGCCCCCGCAGCGAGCGCGCGGAGCGCGCGATCCTGGACGCGGCGCTCGAGCTGTTCGGCGAGCACGGCGTCGACGGCGTGTCGATGGAGACGGTCGCCGCCCGGGCCGGCGTGGGCAAGGCCACGATCTACCGGCGCTGGCCCGGCAAGGAGGAGCTGCTCCTCGACGCGCTGGCCCAGCTGAGGTCGCCGCTGCCCGAGCCCCGCGGCGAGTCGGTCCGCGAGGACCTCGTCGCGATGCTGGCGGTGATGCTGCGCGACGCGGCCGATCCGGCGAGGACGCGCCGGTACGCGCTGCTGCTCGGCGAGGGCGACAAGTACCCCAGGCTGCTGCGCCGGTACAAGGAGACCGTGCTCGAGCCGCGGCAGGAGATGATCAGCTCGGTGCTGCGCCGGGGGGTCGCGTCGGGAGAGCTGCGGCCGGACGCCGACGTCGAGGTCGCGATGTACATGCTCACCGGCGCGGTGATGGCCCGGGGCAAGCACGCCGAGGGAAACCCGGCCGGCTTCGCCGAGCGTGTCGTCGACGAGGCGCTGCTCGGCCTCCGTGCGCGCTGACCGGTAGGCCGGAGCGCCCCTCTGGCACCATGGGTGACCTGGCACCATGGGTGACTGGAGCGGGAGCGAAGGAGGACAGCGTGGGCGCGGTGGAGGTCGGCGGGGTCCGTACCGAGTACGACGTCACGGGGGAGGGGCGCCCGGTCGTCCTGCTGCACGGCTTTCCCGATTCCGGCCGGCTGTGGCGGCACCAGGTGCCCGCGCTGGCAGGCGCCGGGTTCCGGGTCATCGTCCCCGACCTGCGCGGCTACGGCCGCTCCGGCAAGCCCGAGTCCGTCGAGGCCTACTCGATGGCGCTGCTCGCCGCGGACGTCCAGGCGATCCTGGCCGACCTCGGGATTGGCCGCGCCCACGTGGTCGGGCACGACTGGGGCGCGGCGCTGGCCTGGGCAATGGCAATTCTGGCCCCGGACAGCGTCGACCAGCTGGCCGTGCTGTCGGTCGGCCACCCGGCCACGTTCCTGCGCACACCGCGGCAGCGCGAGAAGTCGTGGTACATGCTGCTGTTCCAGTTCGACGGCGTCGCCGAGCAGTGGCTGTCCGCAGACGACTGGGCGAACTTCCGGGCCTGGTCGGGGCACCCGGACACCGACCAGGTGATCGCGGAGCTGGAGGCGAACGGCTCGCTCACGCCGGCGCTCAGCTGGTACCGCGCCAACATCCCGGCCGAGATCTGGGCGGCGCCGCCGCTGGTGCTGCCGCCGGTGCGGGCGCCGGCCATGGGCATCTGGAGCACGGGTGACTTCGCCCTCACCGAGACGCAGATGACCGACTCCGCGCAGAACGTCGCCGGCCCGTGGCGGTACGAGCGGCTCGACGGCCCCGGTCACTGGATGCAGCTGGAGGCTCCGGACGAGGTCAACGCCCTGCTGCTGGACTTCCTCGCCCGCTAGGCGCTCGTGTCCCCGCGGGAGCGGGGTCTAGCCGGCGGGCTCCAGGATGACGACGGGGATCTGCCGCGTGGTCGACCGCTCGTACCCGGCGAACCCCGGGTAGGCGGCCTTCTGCGCGGCCCATATCCGGTCCCGCTCGTCCTTGGTCGCCACCCTGGCCCGCCACCTGCACAACACCAACCCCTCCCGCCACCTGCACAACACCAGCCCCATCCGCCACACTCGGTCTCAGCATGCGAGACGGAATCCAGAGGTCTCCGGACGACGTGAAGGGCCGGTATTGCCCTGGCACACGTCGGTTTTTTAGTTGACCATCTCGGGCGTGTTGGGCCGCCCCAATCCTGCTCCCGCACCCGGCCATGTCAGATTAAAAATCGACACGTCCCTGGTGATACTAGCGTTTCACGTTCGCGGAGAGGGGAGTCGCCCGGTTCCCGGACAGTCGGAAGCGTCTCAGTATGTGAGACAATCGGCTGCGCGGCACTCCCTGGACGGGCGCACCGGCGCCCACTGGGCGCGGCCGCGCCGATGCGCCGGCTGGGCGCGGCAGCGCTGGTCAGGTGGCCGGCGCCGGGCGGGGCGCGGTGATCGCCCAGCGGATCGCGCCGGTCATGGCGTGTCCCGCCGGGCGCACGAGGGCGGCCTCGGTCACCGGCAGCCGGGGCAGCCGTAGCGGCCAGCGGGCCCAGCCGGGCAGCAGCGACACCGCCGCCGCGGCCAGCACCCCGTACGGCGCCCGGGCGAGCAGCGGCAGCGGCGGGCGCAGCAACAGGAACCGGGCGGCGTCGCGCGCCTGGGCGGTGCCGGCCAGCTCGTGCCGGTAGGCCTCGATCCTGGCGGTGAGCTCGGCCTCGGTCCGCGGCGGGTCGGGCACGCCGAGCGCCGCGCCGATCCGCGCCATGTCGGCGACGTACCCGTCGCGGCCGGCCTGGTCCAGCGGCCGGGCGCCGAACGCGGTGTGCGCCCGCAGGAAGCTGTCGGCCTCGGCGATGTGCACCCAGGTCAGCAGGTGCGGGTCGGAGGCCGCGTACGGCCGCCCGTCCGGCGCGGTCCCGGTGACGCGCCGGTGGATAGCCCGCACCCGCGCGATCGCGTCCTGCGCGTCGCTCGCCCCGCCGAACGTCGTGACCGCTAGGAAGTAGCTGGTCCGCTGCAGCCGGCCCCACGGGTCGCCGCGGTAGTCCGAGTGCCCGGCCACCGCGGCCATCGCCAGCGGGTGCAGCGACTGCAGCAGCAGCGCGCGGATGCCGCCGGCGAACATCGACGAGTCCCCGTGCACCCGGCGCACCGGGCGGTCCTCGGCGAACCAGCGCTCACCGGCAGCGTCGTGAACCACCCGCCGGCGCGCCGGCCCCGCCGGCCCCGCCACCCGCTCGACGATCGCCGCGCCGATCCGCCCCCGCAGCCGGTCGGCGCTCTCTTTGGCCCGCACCGTGCCAGTATCGCCGGCATCAGACCGCGAGCTCTGCCTCAGATCGCCACGAGCAGCGGGCGGCTGGCGAGCGCGGCCGAGGCGGCCAGCGTGCCGGCCACGAGCCTGCGTGCGCGTAGGCCACCCTGCAGCGCTTCCCGCTTCAGCCGGAGATCCACGCCTGGCTGCGCTCCCACAGCGTTCGGGCCAGCTCCGCGGTGGCAGCCTTGCTGGGCTCGCGGACCCGGCTGGCCTCGTAATAGCGGCCGCTCTCGGCGCTCACCTCGGGCGAGGTGGCGCAGTACAGCGACGTCTGGGCGCCTTGCTCGGGTGATAGCATCCGCAGCTTGATTAGCGGGCGTACCGGCGCGGGGACTCGCCGCCAGATGTCGGAGGCCACTACCCCTGGGTGCAGCGCGTAGCTGGTGATGCCCAGCTGCTGCCCACGGCGGGCCAGCTCGGCGGAAAACAGCACGTTGCACAGCTTGGACGTGGCGTACTCCCGCATGCCGGTAAAGCTGGGCGTCCGCTGCCGCACCGCGGCGAAATCTACACCCTTGGCTTGGTAGTGAGCGTCGCTGGCCACCGTGACCACCCGGGCCGGGGCGCTGGCCGCCAGCCGGTCCAGCAGCGCGGCGGTGAGAGCGAAGTGGCCCAAGTGGTTCACCCCGAACGCGAGCTCGAAGCCGTCCGCGGTCAGGCCGCGCTGCCCGCCTACCCCGGCGTTGTTGATCAGCACGTGCAGCGGCTGTCCCAGCGCCAGGAACCGTGCGGCGCAGCGGCGCACCGACCCCAGGTCAGCCAAGTCAAGGGGCAGGAAAGTGACCGCCGGGTTCCCCGTTCTCGCCGCGATGTCAGCAACCGCCGCCCGGCCCTTCGGCTCCGAGCGGCAGGCCACATACACCTGGCCGCCCCGGCTGGCCAGGATGGCCGCCGTGGCCCGGCCGATCCCGGTGTTGCCTCCGGTCACCAGGAACGTACGCCCGGCTAGGTCACCCGGTGCCACGGCCATGCTCCCTTCATACCGCACACCTGATCCGAGATCATCCCGGGCTGGACAGGAGGTCCGCGCAGCAACCCGTCAGAGGTAGGTCGCCGTCGGCCGCCCTCGTTCGGCTCCGGCTGACCGCCTCTTCCGGATCCGGATGATCGACCCAATGGGTCGACACTGTCATGCCGAGATCCGTGCGGGCGCTCGTCCGAGCTGGTTAGCGGCAGAGTGCCCGGTCAGGCCAGGGTCGCCCCGAGGCCGAGGAGTTGCTGCTCTACGAGGTCAAGGGCCCGCATGCTGTGCTCGGCGCGAGCGAAGACGAGTGCGCCTTCGGTTGAGGCGAAGAGCATCCACGCGAAGTCGGCCGCCTTCGGCGGGTCAACGCCGGCGGCTTCAAGCAGTTCCGTGAGGTCCTCGATCCAGACCTCGAAGACTTTTCTCGCCGCAGCCCTGACCGTTTCTGACTCGCCGCTCGTTGTGACGCCCGCAGTTGCGCAGCCGGCCGCGAACTCGCTCTTGGCCAGGACGCCCCGCCACAGATTGGTGAATCCGGTGACGATGCCGGCTACATCGGAGCCACGGAGCGCTCGCAGCGGGGCTCGGCCGTCTGTCGCCATGTACTCCATGGCGGCGCCGACGATCTCGTCCTTCCCGCCTGGGAAGTGGTGGTAAACCGAGCCGCGTGGCGCGCCGCTGCGCTCGAGCACGTCGGCGATGGAGGTGCCCTGAACCCCGCGCTCGGCGATCAGATAGAGCGCGCTCAGGACCATCCGTTGTCGTACGTCGCCAGCCAGAATCTCACCTCTCGGCCACCTTGCGATGAGCGCATTCTATGTTAGGTTGCATAGCACTATGACGATCGTCATAGTGGCCCTCGAACCTCTGTGGAGACCGCCGTGCCGATGATCGATGTGTACGCCGCGACCGGGACGTTCCCTGACACCGCGCAACTCGCCCGAGACCTCGCCGCCGCGGTGATGGCGGTTGAGGGAGTCCCGGACATTCCGATGTTCCGCAAGAACACGGCTGCCTTCGTGCACGACCTGCCAGCGACAGCACTCGCGAACGTGGACGGCGACAGCGCGTACGTCCGGGTGCAGGTCCTGACCAACGCCGGCGCTCTCGACCGTGAGAAGCAGATCGCCGTGGTCCGCAGGCTCACCGAGCTCATCGCCGCTGCCGCCGGCGACCCGTCGCTGACCGAGCGCACGTGGGTGCTGCTGACCGAGGCGCCTGAGGGCGGGTGGGGGCTGTGGGGCCACGCCCACACCAACGACGAACTTGTCGCAGCCGCGCGGGCCGAGATCGCCAAGCTGACGCCCGAAGCCCCCTAGCGAGGAGAACGCGATATGAGCACAAGTCCGCTTTCGATTGACGTCTACGTCGCCCCGATGCGGCCGTACGCCTGTCCCGATCAGCTCGGGGAGGGTGAAGTCGCGACCTGGGCACCGTCGAGCAGCACGCTGATCTCCGGGCCGGCCGAAGGGATCCTCATCGACGCCCTGCTGACCTTCGAGAACGCGGACCAGATCGCCGCCTGGGCGAAGGGCTTCGGCAAGAAGATCACGGGTGTCTACATCACCCATGGCCACTCGGACCACTGGCTCGGCCTCGAGCGCCTTCTCCAGCACTTCCCCGAGGCTCGCGGGTATGCGGCGCCGGAGGTTGCAGGTCGCGCCGCGTGGGAGGCGGAGTTCAACAAGACGAGCATGTACTGGACGTCGCGCTTCCCGGGCGAACTCCCCGAGACGCCCGTGCTGCCCCAGGTGCTGAACACTGACGAGATCCTGGTGGACGGACAGGTCGTCAACCTGATCCACGTCGGCCAGGGTGACATTGAGGGTTCGACGATCTTCCACGTGCCGTCCGCCGGCGCAGTTGTCTGTGGTGATGTGGTCTACAACAACGTGCACATGATGATGTATGAGGCCGGCGAGGCGAAGCGGGAGAACTGGATCGCCAGCATCGACACGGTCGCCGCGCTGAACCCGAAGATCGTCGTCGCCGGTCACAAGAGCGTGGGCGCCGCGGACCTGCCGGAGAACCTCGCGGCCAGCCAGCGGTACCTGCGCGACTTCACCACCCTCGCGAAGAAGGGCGGCACGGTCGAGGACTTGGTCCACGGCATGCTCGAGTTGCATGGCGAGCGCGACCAGCCGCACACCCTATGGATCTCGGCCCGAGCCGAAGTCGCTCGACAGGCATGAACCGCACAACGACGGATTTGCCGCGAATAGTGCACGACCGATCCGGCGGCTGGGCCGAGAGCCCGTGGTGCTCGATCTCGCCCGCTATGGCCCGGCCAATGGGGGCAGGCTGCGCGGCTTTTTCGACGTGTTCGCCTGGCGCGCACCCGGCGAAGTCCGGTCGTCGAGGTCAAAGTGGGCCCGGATCGGATCCGGAACACCAAGCGCGAATTCCTGCACTGCCCAGCGACCGCAGTGCAGAAGCGGGCATCTTGTCTGTATGCCTCGTCAGGTGGTGGCCGCGGGCGTGTCGGCTGAAGGGGACGGCATGCCTCGTTATTTTAGGCAGATGAGCATTAGCCAGACTGGTGGTGGCGAGCAGTGCCCGCAATGTGGTGAGAGTGACCTGCGGCCATATGGCAACGGCTCGAAATGGGCCTGCCCTCGGTGTTACTTCATCGTCCCGTGCTGCGAAGGCGGCGAGCTGGCCCCGACGCGGGCCTGTTTGCCTACCGCGGGCACCGGGCGGCCGTCTTCCAGGTAGACCAGTCCCCGGCCGCGGCACGCCGCCTGCACCCGCCGCCGGATCGGGCCTCGAAGCAGCCGAAGGGCGCCGGGCAGGGCGATGATCCGGTACTCGGAGATCTCCTCGGGCTGGATCACGATCGCCGCCAGGCTCTGGTCGTCGATCGTGCCACAGTCGAACAGGAACCGGATGCCTCCTGGCTTACCGGGCCGCCGGGGGCGGAAATCCATGCAGGCCAGCCGGCCGCTGCGCACGTCGATGCCGCATTCTTCGGCGACTTCGCGCCGGCACGCCTGCCAGGGCGTTTCCCCGTCGGCTTCCATGATTCCGCCGGGGATCGTCCAGCCCGGCTTGTAGGTCGGCTTCAAGATGAGCAGCCGACCGGCCCGGTCGAAAATCAGCGCCCCGGCCGAAACCGGGATCGCCGGAACAGCCGGAATCTGCCGATCGCTGGCGCTTGCCACAACATCACGCTACGACCTGTAGACCGCTCCGAGCTCCCGGACCCCCAGGCAGGTCAACCATCACAGTCGTCTCGGGCAGGTGCCGGCGGCCCGTACAGGTATAGGCACTGCCAGCGCCAGATGAGGACGTTCGCAACGTCGGGAAACTGTTGCCTGCCGCAATGGCCGGATCCGTGCCGTCACTAACCATTTTGGTGGGGGAGTCGGCGCTGGCGGCTTTCAATCTCGCGGAAGATTTCACTGTAAGTGCCGTGCAGATCACGTGGCACCCGCCATACGTCGACGGTCGCAAAACAGCCAAGCGCGCGAACGTGCACGGTCGGCGCGTCGGGGCGGCCGATGTCTGGTCCCCAGTCGCGCCGGTGACCGAAGATGGTGATCCCGCCGGCGTCCACATTGACGCCCTCCGGGACGTAGACATCCACGTTACCGAAGGCCGCCAGGACCATCACCGTCGTGCTCGGATGGCCGATCGCGGCGTCGCGCAGATCGAAGTCGAGGTCGCCGCAGGCGGCCGCGGCGCAGATCCACCGGCCCAGCCTGAGCCGTCCGCGCCGTATGACATGACCGCACAAGGCGGCGGTCAAGCGGGTCGGTCTGCGCCTCGAACGGGAGATGCCGGGGAGATCTTCCTGGACACGCGCCAGTTCGCCGCGGACACGGGCCCCGAGGGCAGCCTCAACCCGGTCAGAGAACTCGTCAAGGGTTAGCCGGCCCGCCAGAAGATGGTCGCGAAGCGAGATGACGGCCTGCTCCCGCTCGGCATCCGAGACGCGCAGCGAAGCATCATCCACCCCGCCAAGCTAGATCACCCCCGAGCCCTGCCGCTACCCGCCGCCCAGGTGAAGCTTTGCTGCCGACCCGACATCTCGCCGCTGACGTGCAGACCCGGAGAAGGGACCCAGTCCGACGCCCACAGGGTGAGCCATCCCGGATTCCCGAGCGCTCCCGGAGGTCGAGTAGGAGGGCTGCCTTGCGGCAGCCCTCCTCTCTCAGAACCGTGCTTGAAACTCGTCGCTTCACACGGCTCAAGCAGCCCGCGTGGGCGGGCAGGCTCTGCATCAGCTGCCGGTCCTTGCTGACCCGCCGCCTGGGTGACGGTGGGCGCAGTGGATATGCACAAGGCGGTTGGTGGTCCGGTTGCCGTTGCGCGCGGGGCTGGCCTGGAAGGTATATCCCGCGCGCAGTGCCGCGTACCAGGCTTCCGCCTGGCTGGCGGAGTCTGGGCGGCTGGCGTCGAGTAGCTGGTTCCCGCACAGGTAGCAGAGTCCCTTCTGGGCGCGGAGCGCGATGGTCCAGGACTCGGCTAGCTGGGGTGCGGGCTGCTTGCGCCTGCGGTCGGCCCAGTACTGGGTGAGGGCGGGGTCATCGGGGGATGCCCTGCCGGTGACCACGGTGTGCCGGACGATCTTTGTCCAGGAGTACTTGTGGAGGTAGGCGCCGCTGGCGCGGTCGCCGAAGACCCACTTGTCGTTCCTGGCTTTGTTGAAGGTGCCGAAGTAGCGGGTGGTGACCCATTTGCGGCCCTTGTTGCGGTGCCGGTGGAGGCCCCAGGTGTAGAGGTGCCGCCACAGGTGGTGGTCCAGGGCCGCGTAGGCTCGGGTGGACACCCCGGTGCGGTGGTAGCCGGCCTGCCCCCGGATGATGGGGTTCAGCCGGCTGATGACCGCCTCGGTGGTGGCGCCGCGCAGGTCGCGCAGCTCCTGCCTGAGCCTTCGCCGGATCTTTGCTAGCGCGTCTTTGCTGGGTTTGGTGAACACCTTGGTGCCGCTGGTGGTGGGGTAGCGGCGTATGTTGAAGGACAGGAAATCGAACCCCTGGTCAAGGTGAACGATCCGTGTCTTGTCCTGGTTGAAGGACAGCCCTCTGGGCTTCAGCCAGGTGCTCAGCTTTCCGCGGACCGCCTCGGCCTGCTCGCGGCTGTGGCACAAGGCCACGAAATCATCCGCATAGGTCACGACGGTCGGGGTGCCGGGTATAGCGTGACAGTTCTTGTCATAGCGTGCCCCGGCGGCTTCTTCCATTCCCTGCATGGCGATGTTAAGTAGCAACGGCGAAATCACTCCACCTTGGGGGGTCCCCTCATCGGTCGGAGCGTACCGGCCCCGGTCGACGACTCCAGCTTTCAGCCATTGGCGGACCTGTTCCCTGGCGGGGAACATCCCGATCCGCTCCAGAAGAAAGCTATGGCCGATCCGGTCAAATGCGGCTTTCAGGTCCGCGTCAAGTACCCATACCCGGTTAGCCCGCTTGAGGCGCACCGCGTTGTAGATAGCCTGGATCGCGTCCTGGCAGCCGCGGCCCGGCCGGAACCCGTACTGCCTCGGGTCCAGCCTGGCCTCCCATTCGGGTTCCAGCGCGTTGCGTACCCTGGCTTGCTGAGCACGGTCGGCGATCGAGGGAATCCCGAGCGGGCGTTCTCCGCCTTTTTTCGGTATGTACACCCGCCGCACCGGCAGCGCCTTCCCCGGTCCGCCGTGGCGATGCAGATACTCCGCCAGGCTGGCCCGGGCATGGGAGGTCAATGCGACCTGCCCGTCGACGCCGGGGGTGCGGTGGCCGGTGTTGCGCTGGCTCACCTGCCGCACGCTGCCTATTGACTGAACTACCTGGGTCGTTTCCCCAGTTCAGAGGACACGCAACGTGACACTCGGCTACCGTCCGTGCCCATGCTTGGA
>Ga0070698_100001190_pt1 | contig 28851 bp, 31 predicted proteins | sample KBSK1502metaG_FD_65477 | JGI IMG/M metagenome (GOLD analysis project Ga0070698, IMG submission 65477) | Corn, switchgrass and miscanthus rhizosphere microbial communities from Kellogg Biological Station, Michigan, USA - KBS K1-50-2 metaG | ecosystem: Host-associated > Plants > Roots >...
TGGCCGTCGCCAAGGGCGCGGCGCAAGGCGCTCACCTGAATCTTCAGGTTCGATTCTTCGACGAACGTCTGCGGCCAGGCTCGGGCGATCAGTTGCTCTTTGCCGACCACCTCGCCGGCGCGTTCGACCAGAGCAGCCAGGATGTCAAAGGCGCGGCTGCCGAGCCGCACCGGCTGGTCGCGCTCGAGCAGAAGCCGCTGCGCTGCAAGGAGCCGGTACGGGCCAAACGAGATCGCCTGTTCGTCCATGAGGTCGCCAGAGTACCTCATTTTACTTAATTTTACTTGACTGCCAGAGCGAGGCTCCGCCGCCGCTGCCCGGGCTGAGTTGGCAACTTAGCCCTGACCCAATCGACAACGATGGATTGTCTTGTGATTGGTCTGCCAAGGACGCCTTGGGAGCTGCGGATTCGGCGCTTTGCAGCGCCGGAATGATGCTCCACGGCAATGGTCACGACGTCTGGGAAATGATCGTGGAGAATTTCCCCTGAGCCACTCGAGGTTCCGGGCGGACCTCGCTCGGAAGCTGACTTAAGAAAGCACCAGAAGAAGGTGGGGTTACCAGCCACATCATCGTTGGGACTGACCTCATGAGCTTGCGCCTGCCGCTGAGGTAACGGCTTGGGCAAGCTCGACGATGTCTGCTTTGGGTCCGACGGCAGTCATAGAGCAGGCGCCCCATAGGTCCGCTTTGCACCAGGAGCGGACTTGGGAAACCTCCATACAGCGGGCGCTGCTACAGGGGCGCATTTTTTCACGAACGCGCCGTCGTTTGTCTAATTCTGGTGAAAACGCCAGAGAATCCGCTATTGGGCCGTCATAGTCGTTGTCGTAACCGGCGGTCTCATATTTCGTGGGCTTGAAGACGTTCCATAGCTGAACAACGAGGTCCGGATGACTGCGAGGAAGGAGTTAAAGCAAAAGGCTCGTCAACTCACCGAAATGATCCATGCAACCTACGAAGCGCTCGATGCCATAGCGCTGCGCGACCCCCATCGCGGACCTTCGCCGGCGTGGTCGGGAGCAGCCCAGGCAGCTGGCGGCGCCAGGTCCGCCAGTAGCGCCTCCGTGCTGTGAGCCAATACGGCGTGCGGACGCAGGCCGGCCAATCACGGCGCTCGGTCTTGGTGCTGGAGGATTGATGAGGCGGCGCGCCTTGATTGTTGGGATGGGCGCGGCAACGGCGCTGCCTGCCGTCGCGCAGGCGCGGCCGCGAACAAAGCCAAACATCGGCATCCTTGTCCTTGGTGACCCGGATCCACAACCTTTCGTGAAGACCTTTCGCGAGGAACTGCACGAACTGGGCTACGTGGAGGGTCAGAACATCGTGCTCGACATCAGATCGGCGAACGGTGACTCGAATAGACTTTCTTATCTGGCGGAGACTTTGGTTCGCAGCAACGTCGACATATTGGTCGCCTACCAGACTCCCGCGGCGACGGCGGCGCAAAAGGCAACACGCAGTATTCCAATTGTGATGGCTTATGTCGGCGATCCGGTCGCGACCGGTCTTGTAAGCAGTCTTTCCCGGCCCGGTGGCAACATCACGGGATCATCGACTGTCGCAGACGAGTTGGCGGGCAAGAATCTCGAGCTGCTGCGGCAGTTCCTGCCGTCTGCGCATCGCGTTGGCGTTCTGGCGAATGCCGTCGACACGTTCACTGGGCCCTTCCTGGAACAGGTCCGGCAGGCGGCTCGACACTTGAGCTTCGAGGTTCGGCTATACCTCATCCATCCAGGCGACGACACTGGGCGGGCATTCAACCAGATGCGGAGCGATCGGGTCGACGTTGTCATCGTCCAATCGAGCCTGCTCAGACCGAACACCGTCGAGCTGATGCTCAAGTATCACCTTCCGACGATCTCGCCGATCTCGGTGTTTTCCCGCGCCGGCGGCCTGATGTCGTACGCTGCAAACCTGGAAGAAAGCCTGCGTCAATCCGCGTTCTACGTCGACAAGATCCTGAAGGGCAGCAGACCCAGCGATCTGCCGATCCAGCAACCAACCAGGTTCGAGCTGGTCATCAACCTCAAGACCGCCAAGGAGCTCGGATTGACTGTCCCGCCGCTGTTGCTCGCCCTCTCCGACGAGGTGATCGAGTAAACCACCGCGATGTCCGCTTTGTGCCAAAAGCCGACATCCGACACGCTTCCCAATCACTCGAAAGCACGGTCATATGGCGTCCGGGAATAAACGCTTAGGGGCGGGAGCCTAGTTACACATGAGACGACGTGCGTCCGCAACCGTGCCGACGGCGCAATCCTCGGCCGCTCCGATGAGGTGATCGAATGAGGCGACGGGAGGTCATTTCCACCATCGGGGCCACCTTCGGACTGCCTGCGGTGGCCCTGGCGCAGCAAGCAGTGAAGACTTTTCGTATCGGCATTACGACAATCCAGCCTCGAACAGCCCCAATATATGCTGCATTTGACCAACGACTGCGCGAACTTGGATATGTTGAAGGCGTGAATCTCATCGTGGATTTTCTGAACCCAGAAGATCAGACCGAGGGCATTGCCGGAGCAATCAATGAGCTCGTTCGGCGGAAGGTCGATGTCATTGTTGCACCCTACGAAAGCGCATTGAAGTCAGCGCTTACGGCAACGGAGAGCGTGCCGATCGTGATGATTGCAATTGACTATGATCCACTTGCGCGGGGCTACATTGCAGGCCTTTCCCGACCTGGCAGGAACGTTACCGGCCTGTCCTTGCAGCAGATTGAACTTGCAAAGAAGCGCCTTCAAATCTTGACGGATGCTCTTCCCAGCGTTCGCACAGCGACGATGTTTTGGGACTCATTTTCGAAGGATCAATGGGACGCGACTAACAGTTCTGCAGGGGCACACGGATTGCGCCTAGCTGGCGCCGAATTGCGGGAACAGCCTTACAACTACGAAAGCGCGTGGACACAGGCACCGCCTGATCATCGCGCCGCTCTCATTGTTGCAATCTCGCCCACATTTTATCGCGACCGCCAGCGTCTGGTTGATTTCACTATTCAGCGAAAAATTCCTTCCGTGTACGCGTTGCGCGAGTGGGTTGAAGCGGGTGGTTTGCTTTCCTATGGCGTGAACTTTCCCGCCACGTTCCGACGAGTTGCTGATTACGTTGACAGGATAGCGAAGGGAGCGAAACCGGCTGAGCTGCCGATTGAACAGCCAACTAAGTTCGAACTAGTCGTGAATCTCAAGACTGCTAAAGCAATAGGTTTTCCCATTCCAACTGAGATCATCGCCCGCGCCGACGAGGTGATCGAGTAAGCGGCTCCGCCATGTCGGCTTTGGGTCATTTTCGGAAGTAGCGGCGCAACGCAGTCATGTCCGCTATAGCGCGTTGCCAATTCGGACACGCCCTTTCAGCCCTTGACCGACCCGGCCGTCAGTCCGGCGACGTAGTGCTCGACGAAGAACGAATAGATGATCGCCACGGGAATCGAGCCGAGCAGCGCCGCGGCCATGAGCTGGCCCCAGTAGAACACATCGCCGCGCACCAGCTCGGCGATGGCGCCGACCGGCACCGTGCGCACCTCGGTCTTGGTCAGGAAGATCAGCGCGTAGAGGAACTCGTTCTGCGCCAGGGTGAAGGCGAAGATCCCGGCCGAGATGAAGCCCGGGCCGCACAGCGGCAGGACGATCTTGACCAGGGTCTGCAGCCGGCTGGCGCCGTCGATGCGGGCGGCGTCCTCGAGCTCGATCGGCACGGTGCGGAAATAGCCGAGCAGCAGCCAGGCGCAGAACGGCACCAGCAAGGTCGGGTAGGTCAGGATCACCGAGGTCAGCGTATCGCCCAGGCCAAGCCGGTTGATGAGGTCGGCCAACGGCACGAACAGCAGCGGCTGCGGCACCAGATAGGTCGCGGCGATGGCGAAGGAAACCAGTGTCGCGCCGGCGAAGCGCATGCGCGCCAGCGGATAGGCCAGCATGGCGCCGAACAGCAGCGAGATCGCCGTCGACACCACCGCCACCAGGAAGGTGTTCCAGGTCCACTGCAGGAAGCTGGTTTCGGTGATCAGGTCGACGTAGTGCTTGAGCGTCGGGTGATGCACGATCAGCGGCATGATCTTGCGGTTGTAGAGCTCCTGGTTCGATTTCAGCGAGGTGATCGCCATCCAGTAGAACGGGAACAGCGCGAACACCAAGGACACGCCGAGCGGCAGCCACAGCGTCAGCAGGTGCGCCGACCAGCCGCGGCGCTCGACCGTCATGACGTGCCCCTCATGGGAGCGTCTTTGCCGGGAGCGCGCCACTCCGTGGCGCTTCTTCGTGGATCACGCAGCCCATGAGCGCCACGGAGTGGCGCGCTCCCAGCGATGATCATGACTTGGCGGGACGCATGTAGATCGCCATGGCAAGGATGATCAGCGCCAGCGGCGGCACCATGGAGAGGGCAATCGACGCGCCCTGGCCGAACTGGCCGGCGCCCATGGCGATGTCGAAGGCATAGGTCGCGAAGACATGGGTGGCGTTGGCCGGCCCGCCGCGGGTCAGCACGTAGATCAGCTGGAAGTCGGCGAAGGTGAAGATCACCGAGAACATGGTGACGATGAAGATGATCGGCTTGAGCAGCGGCAGGGTGACGTAGCGGAAGCGGTCGAAGCGGCTGGCGCCGTCAATGGTCGCCGCCTCGTAGAGCTCGGGCGAGATGGTCTGCAGGCCGGCGAGCAGGGTGATGGCGTAGAACGGCAAGCCGCGCCAGGTGTTGACGATGATCAGCGAGAACATCGCCAGGTACGGGTTGCCGAGCCAGCTCGGGCCGGGATTGGCCAGGCCGGTCGCCATCAGCGCCCAGTTGATCACGCTGAAGGCGGGGTCGAGGATCCACTGCCAGGCGATGGTCGACAGCACGGTCGGCACGATGAACGGCAGCAGCAAGAGCGCGCGCGTCAGGTTCTTGAAACGGAAGTCCTGGTTCATCGCCAGGGCAAGCCCCAGGCCGCCCATCATCTTCAGCAGAGTCGCGGCGGCGGTGTAGACGATGGTGTTGACCACCACCAGCCGGAATACCGGGTCGTGCCAATCGGCGACGAAATTGTCGAGGCCGACGAACACGCCGGCCTTCGCCACCGGCCGGTTCTGCAGGCTGAGCCAGATGCCGTAGAAGAAGGGATAGCCGACCATCGCCACCAGGAAGGCGACCGGCGGCGCCACCATCAGCCAGCTGAAGACACCCTCGCGCTCCAGCCAGCGCCCGAATGAGAAGGCGGGGCGCCGACGCACCGCCGCCGGCGCGAGGACTGCCGTCATCCGCTCACGCTTTGTAGATCTGCTTGAGCTGCGCCTGGGCGTCGGCGATCACTTCCTTGGTCGACTTGCCGGCGCAGGCCTTGGCGAACATGTCGATCACCACGAATTTCGCGATGGTCTCCGACTGAGCCCGGCTGAGCGGCGCCGGCCAGCCCGGCAGATGCGCGGTCTTGAGCGCGTCGCGGTAGGGCAGGTTGCGCGGCTCGACTTTCCACATCGGCGCGTCGTCATAGGCATGCAGGAAGGGCTGGTAGTAGGTGATCGCCACATCGTACCAGGCGCCGGCCTGCGGCGGCGCCATCAGCCAGCGCAGGAAGTCCTTGGCCGCCTTCTTGTCCTCGGTATGGCTGAAGATCGCATGGCATAGCGGGTTCAGCATGTGGAAGCGGCCCTTCGGCCCCTTGGGATTCTCCGACTGGTCGATCACCTTGGCCATCTCCGGAAAGTCGCGCTTGGCCGCCCACAGGATCGATTCGGCATTGTTGGTGCAGGAGATCTGCTCCGACAGGAAGGCCTTGTTGTTGTTGACGTCGGTCCAGCCGAGCACGTCCTCGAACATGGTCTCCTTGAAGAACTTGCGGCAGAAGTCGATCGCCCGCGCGGTTTCGTCGGAATCGATCACGATGGTCTTGCCGTCGGCCTCGACCTCGCGGCCGCCGTACGACCACAGCAGCGGATAGAGCCAGCCGTGATTGTCGCCGAAGCCGTGACCCAGCTCGAAGCCGAACGGGTGGCCGGCCTTCTTGAGCTTGGTGCCGGCTTCCAGGAGCTCGTCCCAGGTGTCCGGGAACTTGTCGTAGCCGGCCTGCTTGAACCAGTCGGTGCGCCAGTTCATCAGCTGGCCGATGTTGCCGAACGGGATCGCCTTCCACTTGCCGCCGACCACTACCGATTCCTGCGCCGATTCGTACCAGCCGCCGGATTCCTTGCCGATCTCGAGGGCGATGTCGCTCACGTCGACGAACTTCTCGTCGAACAGGAAGGCCCAGTTGAAGCCGATCGCGGTCATGTCGGGGCCGCTGCCATTTTCCGCCGCGGTGGTGACGCGGGTCTGCAGGCTGCCGACGCTCACCACCTCGTAGTTCACCTTGATGCCGGTCAACTTCTCGTAGGCGGCCGCCAGCTTGTTCTTGAAGAAGGCGTCGTAGGGCGGCACGAACGAGCTCTCGTGCATCATCGTGAGACTCTTCGGCGCGGCCCGGGCGCCGGACGGACCGAGCAGCGTGCCCGCGGCGCCGAGCGCCGTAAGCTTCAGGACGTCTCGACGAGACTGACGGGAACGACCGATCATACCCACGCCTCCCTTGTGCTTGTTGAAAGAAGCATAGCCGAGGCGCAGGGCGTGCACCACCTCGACGGTTCGCCCACCCGCTGGAAGTCCGCACAGCTGGCGGGACGTCCTAGAGCGCGTCCCGATCAGTGTCATGCCGAACCGCGAGCCTCCGGCAAGAACGTGCTCTAGTGCGAACCCGGTCCGGTGATCAGCCGCGCGCCGGACTGGAAGGTGACGTAGGACCACAGCCAGTCGAGGATGACGACCAGGCGGTTCCTGAAGCCGATCAGGAACGAGACGTGGATCAGGCCCCACAGCAGCCACGCGAGGGTGCCGTCGAGGCGCAGCCAGCCGAAATCGACCACGGCGGCGCGCCGGCCGATGGTCGCCATGGTGCCCCAGCTGCGGTAGCGGAACGGTGCGGGCGCGGTCCGGCCGCGCAGCCGTGCGCGTAAGAGCCGCGCCACGTAGGCGCCTTGCTGCTTGGCGACCGGCGCCAAGCCGGGCAACGGCTGGCCGGCGGCGCCCGACACATGCGCCGTGTCGCCGATGACTAAGATCTCGGGATAGCCGGGCACGCCAAGGTCGGGGCCGACCACGACGCGGCCAACGCGATCCGTCTCGACGTCCAGCCATTGCGCGGCCGGCGAGGCCATGACTCCGGCCGCCCACACGATGGTCGCAGCCTCGAGAGGCTCCTTGCCGATCGTCACGCCCATGGCGTCGCACTGGGTGACCGGCCAGCCGACGCGGACCTCGACATGCAGCCGTTCGAGTGACTGGCGCGCCGCCTCGCTCAGCATCGCCGGAAAGGCCGGCAGCACGCGCGGACCCGCTTCGACCAGCACAATGCGCGCATCGCGCGGGTTGATGGTGCGGAAGTCGTAGCGCAGGGCGACGTGGGCCAACTCGGCGATGGCGCCCGCCATCTCCACGCCGGTCGGTCCGCCGCCGATCACCACGAAGGTGAGGAAGCGCCGCCGGGCTTGCGCATCGGCGGCCTGCTCGGCGTGCTCGAAGACGGTCAGGATGCGGCGGCGAATGCCGGTGGCATCGTCGATCTTCTTGAGACCGGGCGCTACGCTCTCCCAGTCGTCGTGACCGAAATAGGAATGCCGCGCGCCGGTCGCAACAACGAGATGGTCGTAGGCGACCTCGCGGTCCTCGACCATCACGATCCGCCGTCGCTTGTCGATGGCCGTCACCTTGCCCAGCATGACGCGCACGTTGGTGGCGCGACGCAGGATGGCGCGGATCGGCGAGGCGATCTGTGCCGGCGACAGGCCGGCCGTCGCCACTTGATAGAGCAGCGGCTGGAACAGATGGTAGTTGCGCCGATCGATCACCGTGACGTCGGCAGCGGCCCCGGCGAGCGCATGGGCGGCGCTGAGACCGCCAAAGCCCGCACCGACGATGACGATGTGCGGCCGGGCCATGGTGGTCTCCCTGGTATTTAGCCGCGGCCGAAAAGATTGAAGGCAATGATGCGGTCGATCGACAGCGCGCCGGGCCCGCGGCTCAGTACATAGGCCAGGATCGAGGCCCACATCAAATGCTCGGGCCAGTTCTCCGGATAGACCAGGAACTGGATGGTCAGCGTCATGACGAGCAGCGCCGCGGCGCCGAGGCGGGCAAACAGGCCGAGCACCAACAGGACGGGTGCTGTGAGCTCGACCGTCGTGCCCATGTAGGCGGCGATGTCCGGCGGCACCAGCGGCAGGCGATACTCGTCGCGGAACAAGGCGATCGCGCTGTCGAAGCTCTGGAACTTGTTCGTGCCCGAGCGGAAGAACGTCGCGCCCACCGCCAGCCGCATGCCGAGCTCCAGGAGCGGCAGCGGGAAGCGGCGAGCCGAGCTGCGAAGCATGTCGAGCCGGGCAATCAGGCCGGCATCATGCGCCTGCGGATCGAGGGCGAAGGTCGTCATCGCGAAATCCTCCGGGATGGTTCGGCCGCCGGCCCGAAAGGCCGACGTTGGGTGGGGCGGGGAATGGCGCCGGCTGCAAGCCGGACGCGGCGGCCGATGGCGTGAGCGATCAGCTCTTTGTCGAAGTCAGCGAGCCGCCGACGATCTTGGCGCAGGCGCCCTTGGGCACGCTGAGCCAGGCGTCGGTTTGCGCGTCCTTCTTGGACGTGCCGGCGCAGGACGAGGTCGCGGTCTGGCAATCGTTCTTGCCGGCTTTGGCGACGCCGAAGCATTTCTCGGTCGAGGGCTCCTGGGCTTGGACCGAGGCGGCGAGCAGCAGCGCGCAGCTGAGCGCGGCGGCGATGGTGAGCGTGGTCTTCATATCGATCTCCTTGGCAGAGGTGTCCCTTTCGGGTGGGCGCACCTTGCCTCGGCACGGCCGACGCCTGGAATATCGAATCCCTATGAGATCAATGCGCTGTCGCTATGGGCCGAACGCAGGCGGCACGGTCCCTCACCGGCCGCAGGTGCCGGCGTAGTAGGCCTTCGCCTCGCACGCCTTGCCGCCCGGCAGGGCGCAGGCGCCCTGCTCGTCGGCGCCGCCGCTGTTGGCGACCACGGTGTAGCGCCCGCCGGTGATGGCGCAGTAGCGCGCCGCCGGCGTTATGTACCCCGTCACGCGCAGGCCGCCCGCGGGGCATTCGCCGCGCAACATCGCCCATTCCTCGCACTGGTAGTTGTTGGTGAAGATGCACACGCCGTATTGCCCGCCATCGGGGCGGCGCTCGATGCGGAGCGTGCCGCCGCGCGCCACACAGTTCTGCGACGCCGGGTTGGCAAGCTGCGCCGGCGGCTGCCCCTGGGCCGACGTACCGGCCGGCGTGCCGGCGCAGCCGATCGCCAGCAAAAGTCCGACCACAGTGCTGATCGCTCGATGCATCGTCTGGCTCCGCCTGTTCCTGTCCATCACTTCAGCTCGAAGGGATAGATCACTTTCCAATCGTTCTTCATGTCGACCACGCTCCAGCCGCGCCGCACTGCCTCGTCCCACGCCTTGTCGAGGCGGCCGATCGGGGAATTGCGATCGTAGGCATATTCGCGCACCGCGTCGGTGTGGTGGACCAGGCCCATGAAGCGCGCGCCGGCACCGGCGGCCGTCCATTCCAGCATCTGTTGGTCGCCGTCGGAGTTGCCGAAGGACAAGATCGGGCGCCGGCCGATGAACCGGTTGATGCCCTCGGCCTTGCCCGGCCCGTCGTCGATGAACTCGACCTTGGACTCCTTCCTCAGCACCGGCCGGTCGGGCGCCTGCAGCACATACTTGGTGACGCCCGAGGAGCCGACGACCTGCTCGGGCGGGATGCCGTAGGTGCGCTCGGTCCATGGCCGCATGAACTCGATGCCGCCGCCCGAGACGATGAAGGTCTTGAACTGGTTGGCGCGCAGGAAGGCCATCAGCTCGAGCATCGGCTGATAGATCAGGTCGGTGTAGGGCCGCTTGAAACGCGGATGGCGCGCCGTGGCGAGCCACTCGAGCACGGCCTGCCTGAACTCCTCGGTGGTGAGGCCGCTATGCGTCGCCACCATGATCTCGAGCATGCCCTTCTCTCCCATGGCGGCCAGCGGATCGCGGTTGTCCTCGATCACCCACTTGAAGGGCTCGAGCGCCTTCCACTCGGGATGGCGGGCGGCCAGCGCCTTGACGCGATCCATGGCGAAGATCACCTGGAAATAGTTGGGCTGCTCGGTCCACAGCGTGCCGTCATTGTCGAAGCAGGCGATGCGCTCGGCCACCGGCACGAAGTCACGGCTGCCCGCGGTGGTGACCTTGGGCACGAAGTCGAGGATCGCCCGTTTGACGGCACCCTCGTTCCACGACGGCAGAGGATCGGTTTGCGCGAACCCCGGCGTCGCCCGCAACCAACCGATCGCGACGAGACCGGCAATGAATGATCTGCGCTGCATCGCGCTTCCTCCTTTTCACACCGTCGGATTGAGCCGCCAGATCGCGACGTTGAGCACGGTCGCGAACGCCACCCAGGCGAGATAGGGCGCCATCAGGAGCGCCGCCAGGCGATCGACGGTGCGGAAGGCGAGCGCCGTCACCAGGATGGCGACATCCAGCACGACGATCGTGGCCACCGCCGCGCCGATCTTGTGCAGGCCGAAGAACACCAGGCTCCAGCCGAGATTGAGCGCAAGCTGCAGGGCGAACAGGGCGAGCGGCCCGCGCGCGGTATCGCGGTCGGCAGCACGCCAGACGCGCCACGCCGCCACGGCCATCAGGATGTAGAGCACGGTCCACACCGGCCCGAAGACCGCGTTGGGCGGATTGAACGACGGCTTGGCGAGATCGGCATACCAGGTCTCGACGCTGCTCGCCGTCAGCGCAGCGCCAAGCGCGCCGATGCCGAGGCAAAGCGCCACGAACAGCACCAGGCCCACAAGGTCGCCGAGCCGCGTGCGCGCCGCCACGGCGTCAATGAAGCAGGCTCGCGCCGACATTGATCGTGAGCGCGAGGATGGCGGTGTTGAAGGCGAAGGCGATGACGCCGTGCACCAGGGTGATGCGGCGCATCGCCGGCGAGACCGTCGCAACGTCGCCGGTCTGGGAGGCGCAGCCGATGACGAAGGAGTAGTAGAGAAAGTCGCGGTAGTCGGGAGCGCGATGGCCGGGGAAGGCAAGGCCGCCCGGCCCATCGTCGTCCGGCTTGTAATAGACATTGGCATAGTGGAGCGTGAACACGATGTGGGTGAACGCCCAGGACAGCGACACGGTCGCCAGCGTGATGAAAAGACCGAGCGCCGCCGGGCCGCGCTGCGCCGTGAACGAGGACAGCTCGGCGAAGATGGCGACGAAACTGGCGCTGGCGCTGGCGACCACCAGCGCCAGGATGACCCAGTCGCCCTCGTCGTAGAGCGACGCCCGGTCGTGGCAGGTCTCGACCGTCGAGTTGAAGATCATGGCGAGCGTCAAGACGACGTAGAGCAAGGCCGTAAGATCCCAGGCGAGGATGAACCGCGTCGGCGTTCGCATATGGCCCGGCAAGAAGGCGAACAGGACCACGCCCGCCACGAACGACAGCAGCAGGCGGCGGCGGCCGACGACGAACCTGGTGACCCACCAGTCGCGGAATGATCTTTTAGGCATGCCCTCTCCCTCGGCCGCACTGTGCCATCTCGGACGGCCCCTGCAATCGGTGTAATCTTCGTCCAATGCTGTTCGAGGCCATGGATCTCGGCGCCATTTTCGTGTTCGCCATCAGCGGCGCCCCAGCGGCGTGCGCCGCCGGCTCGACCTGTTCGGCGTGCTGGTGGTCGCCTGGGCGGCTGGCGTGGCCGGCGGCATTGCCCGAGACCTGCTGATCGGCGCCGTGCCGCCGGCCGCCATCGCCCAGTGGCACTACCTCGCCGCCACCATCGCCGCGGGGCTGCTGGGCTTCTTCGCTTCGACCCTGATCGCCCGGCTGAAGACGCCGGTGCTGCTGTTCGACGCCGCCGGCCTCTGCCTTTTCAGGCGCTGGCTTGGGGCCTCGATCCAGTCATGGCGGCAGTCCTGGGCATGATCACCCGCATCGGCGGCGGCGTGGCGCGCGATCTTCTCACGCTCCGGATTCCCACCGTGCTGCGCGCCGAACTCTATACCGCAGCCGCCCTGGCCGGCGCCGGCTCGCTGTCCTTGGGCTTCGCGCTTGGCCTGCCGCACCGGCCGGTCGCCCTGTTCGCCGCCGGCCTTTGCCTCTTCCTGCGGCTCATGTCGATTTACCGGGGCTGGCGTCTGCCGATTGCCGGGAGGGGCAAGAAAGTTGCCTGAAGAGACTGACTAATTTCCGTGCAGCGACCCGTGTCATCCGTCGTCGTCGTCGCCCTTGCCGGTCCTGTGGATGAACGCTAAACACACGACCGTCATATTGTCGCAAGCGGCGCGGGGGGAAAAGGCAGCATGGCGACGACGAAGAAGACCAAATCGCCCGGAGCTATTACCTTGCCCAAGCCAGCCAAGGCATTGAACGGAAAGGCCGTTTCCGCCCGGGCCAGCGGCACGCCGGAGGCCCGCGACACCGCGCGCCTGCTGCTCGAGATCGAGGCCATCCACTGCCGGCCCGACAACCCGTACATATTCACCTCGGGGCGGGCGAGCCCGGTCTACATCGACTGCCGCAAGCTGATCTCCTTCCCCGAGGCGCGCGCCAAGATCATGAACCACGCGCTCAAGGCGATCGACAAGCAGATCGGCTGGAACAGGATCGACGCCGTGGCCGGCGGCGAAACCGCCGGCATTCCCTTTGCGGCGTTCCTGGCGGCCTTGGCCAAGAAGCCGATGGTCTATGTCCGCAAGCAGCCCAAGGGTTTTGGCCGCATGGCCCAGATCGAGGGCGAGCTCAAGCCGGGCAAGCGCGTCCTGCTGGTCGAGGACCTCGCCACCGACGGCGGCAGCAAGCTGGTCTTCATCGAGGCGCTGAAGAAGGCCGAGGCCAAGGTCACCGACTGCTTCGTGATCTTCCATTACGGCATCTTCCCGCAGAGCGTCGAGATGCTGGCCGCCGCCGGCGTCAAGCTGCACGCGCTGGCCACCTGGTGGGACGCGCTGGAAGCGGCGCAGAAGCACAAGTACTTCGACGAGCGCGGCCTGGTCGAGACCAAGGCGTTCCTCGAGGCGCCGGAACAATGGTCGGCCAACCACGGCGGCCGCCCGCCCGCGCCACGCCCGATGCTGGGGCGCTAGTCATCGGAGCGCGGACCTCCAGGTCCGCTCAGGAGCCATGATGCGGACCTGGAGGTCCGCGCTCCGCTGAAGTTGCCTCGCGCATCAGTCGATGCGACCTTCGCACAATGATCCGTCGCGTTCTTTTCTTCATCCTCGCGCTGTCAGCGCTGGCCGGTCCCGCCCGCGCCAAGGACGAGCTGGTGCTCGCCATGACGCAGACGCCGGGCACCTGGAATCCGCTGATCAACGCGATGCTCGCCAAGTCGTTGATCGGCAACATGACGGCCAGGCCGCTGACGGCGTGGAACGCCGACTGGAAGCTGGTTTGCCTGGTCTGCACCGAGCTGCCGACCATCGAGAACGGCAAGGCACGGGTGATCGACCTGCCCGACGGCAAGAAGGGCATGGAAGTCGATATCGAGATGCGCGACTTGCGCTGGGGCGACGGCGTGCCGGTCACCGCCAAGGACGTGGCGTTCACGCTGGAAGTGGGCAGGCACCCGCTGTCCGGCGTCGCCTCGTCCGAGGGTTATAAGCGCATCCTGAAACTCGACGCCAAGGACGACCGTCATTTCACCATGACGATCGACCGCGTCACGTTCGACTACAACAGCATCAGCCTCAGCCTGGTGCCGGCGCATATCGAAAAGCCGATCTTCGACGCCAACCCGGCCGAATACCGCAACAAGACCGCCTTCGACACCGCTCCGACCAACCCCGGCCTCGCCTTCGGCCCCTATCGTATCGTCGAGGTGGTGCCGGGCAGCCGCGTCACGCTCGAGCAGAATTCGAGCTGGACGGGCGAAAAGCCGCACTTCAAGCGCATCGTCGTAAAAATCATCGAGAACACCGCGGCGCTGGAGGCCAACCTGCTGTCGGGCAATGTCGACTACGTGCTGGGCGAGCTCGGGTTGTCGCTCGACCAGGTGCTGGCCTTCGAGAAGCGCCACAAGGACAAATACGATTTCATCTACAAGCCGGCGCTGATCTACGAGCACATCGACACCCTGCTCGACAACCCGCTGTTGGCCGACCGGCGCGTGCGCCAGGCCATCCTGATGGCGATCGACCGCAAGGCGATTTCCGACAAGCTGTTCGAGGGCAAGCAGCCGATCGCCGACGGTCCGGTCAGCCCGCTCGACCCGATGTACAGTCCGGGCGCGCACCACTACGCCTACGATCCGGCGGCGGCGCGCAAGCTTTTGGACGAGGCGGGCTTCGCCGACGTCAAGAACGGCGTGCGCCACAACGCCAAAGGCGAGCGCTTTTCCATCGAGATCACCACCACCGCCGGCAACCGGGTGCGCGAGCTGGTGGCGCAGGTTATCCAGAGCCAGTTGCGCCAGGTCGGCATCGAGCTTCGCATCAAGGCCGAGCCGCCGCGCATCTTCTCCGAGGCGCTGAACCGGCGGCAGTTCACCGGGCTCGCCATGTATGCCTGGGTCCAGCAGCCCGAAGGCGTGCCGCGCTCGATCCTGCATTCCGAGGAAATCCCCTCGGCGCAGAACGGCTGGAGCGGCCAGAACTATCCGGGCTACCGCAATCCCGACATGGACAAGGCGCTCGACGCCGCCGAGCGCGAGCTCGACGCCGCCAAGCGCCGCGCCCTGTTCGCCGACATCCAGCGCATCCACGCCGATGACCTGCCGGTCCTGCCGCTGTTCTTCCGCGTCGATCCCTTCGTCATCCCCAAGCAGCTGAAGGGTGTGGTGCCGACCGGCCATCTCAACAGCTCGACCCTGTGGATCGAGCAGTGGCGCTGGGAGAGCTAGATGGCGCTCGCCAAGCTGGCGCTGAACGGAAAATTCGTGCGCCTCGAGCCGCTGGAAGAGCGCCATCGCGAGCCGATCCGGCCAGCCGCGCAGCATCCCGAGATCTTCGCTTTCTTCACGCCGATGTTGGGGCCGCTTTACGATCCCTATATCGACAATGCGCTGAAGCGCAGTGACGGCAGCCTCGAACTCGCCTTCGCCGTGCTGCTGAAGGCGGAGAACCGCTATGTCGGCATGACGCGCTACCTGAACATCGACGAGGCGCACAAGAGGCTCGAGATCGGCTCGACCTGGTACGAACCCTCGGTGTGGGGCGGCCCGGTCAACCCGGAATGCAAGCTGCTCCTGATGCGGCACGCCTTCGAGACGCTGAAATTCCATCGCGTGGAGTACAAGACCGACGCGCGCAATGCCAGAAGCCGCGCCGCCATCCTCAAGCTCGGCGCCACCCAGGAAGGCGTCTTCCGCAAGCACATGATCATGGCCGACGGCCATGTCCGCGATTCGGTCTACTTCTCGATCGTCGACACCGACTGGCCCGCGGTGAAGGCTGATCTGGAAACGAGGCTGGCGGCGTGATGGCGCTCTTGCCATGAGCCGCTATCTCGCCAGCCGCGCCGTCCAGACCGTCGTCACGCTCGTCCTGATGAGCGTCGTGGTCTACCTGCTGATCGGGCTGATGCCGGGCGACCCGATCGACCTGATGATCGCCGGCGATCCCAAGATGACCAGCGCCGATGCCGCCCGGCTGCGCGCCGTCTATGGCGTCGACAAGCCGCTGACCGACCGCTACCTCGCCTGGGCGGCGCAGGCGCTGCAGGGCAATTTCGGCTACTCGCGCTCGTTCAGCCAACCGGTCCTGAGCGTGCTGTGGCCGCGCCTGCTCAACACCCTGGCGCTGGCCGGCACCGCTTTCGTGCTGTCCGCCGCCATCGCCTTGCCGCTCGGCATCTGGGCCGCCAACCGGCCGCGCAGCCGGGCCGACTACCTGATCAACCTGCTTTGCTTCGCCGGCATCTCGGTTCCGCCGTTCTGGCTCGCCCTGCTGATGATCACCCTGTTCGCGGTCGCGTTGGGCTGGCTGCCGGCTGGCGGCATGGCCGACATCAGGTCAGGCACGCCATCGATCGCCGCGCTCGGCGAACGGTTGCGCTATCTCGCCTTGCCGGTGGCGACGCTCACCCTGGTCCAGCTCGGCACCTACACGCGCTTCATGCGCGGTGCGATGATCGAGACGCTGCGCCAGGACTATGTGCGCACGGCGCGCGCCAAGGGCGCGCCGGAGAGCCGCGTACTGTGGGGCCACGCCTTCCGCAATGCGCTGGCGCCGGTGCTCACCATCCTGGCGCTCTCCTTCGGCGCCTTGTTCTCAGGCGCGCTGATCACCGAGACGATGTTCGCCTGGCCGGGCATGGGCAAGGCGATCTACCAGGCGATCCTCGAGAACGACTACAACCTCGCTCTGGTCGGGCTCTTGATCGCGACCTTCACCACCATCGCCGGCAACCTTTTGGCCGACCTCGCCTATGCCTGGCTCGACCCGCGCGTGTCGATCGCCGGGAACGCATGACGAGGGTTGCGAGTCCCGGCCGCCTGCTGTGGATGCGCTTCCTGCGTCACCGGCTGGCGCAGGCGTCGCTGGTGTTCCTGGTCGTGCTGCTCGCGCTGTCGCTGGCAGCGCCCCTGATCGCCGATCTGCGCGGCGTCGATCCGACCATGACCGACCTTTTCCGCCGCCTCGAGGCGCCATCGGCCGAGCACTGGGTGGGCACCGACGACCTCGGCCGCGATCTTTTCCAGCGACTGCTCGACGGCGGACGGGTGTCGCTGCTGGTCGGCATCTCCGGCGCGCTCCTGTCGGCGATCCTGGGCGCGGTGATCGGTGTCGTCGCGGGCTATCTCGGCGGCCGGCTGGACAGTTTCCTGATGCGCTTCACCGACGGCGTGATCTCGCTGCCGCTGTTGCCGCTGTTGATCGTGCTGGCCGCCATCGACCCGCGAAAGATCGGCGTGCCGGCCGAGATCGCCCAGTCGGAGACCTTTTCGCTCTACCGCATCGTCATCATCGTGGCGCTGACCGGCTGGACGACGGCGGCGCGGCTGGTGCGGGCCGAGACGCTGTCGCTCAAGGCGCGCGATTTCACCCGCGCGGCCCAGGCGCTGGGCGCCCGGCCCGAGCGCATCATGTTCCGCCACATCCTGCCCAACGCAGCGGGCTCGCTGGTCGTCGCCACCACTTTGTCGATCGGCACCTTGATCCTGCTCGAATCGACGCTGTCCTTCCTGGGGCTGGGCACCCAACCGCCGGCCGCGAGCTGGGGCAACATGCTGACCGGCGCGCAGGAGCTGCTGCAGCAGGCGCCGGTGCTGGCGCTGTGGCCTGGCCTGCTGATCTTCCTCACCGTGATCGCCTTCAATTTCGTCGGCGACGGCCTGCAGGACGCGCTCGATCCGCGCAGCGAGAGACGTTAGCGCTCCGGTGCGACGCGCTCTCGCAGCGCTCGTTTCCAATCCAAGGGACATGCTTTAGGGTCTGGGCGGGAAAACAATCAGCGGCATATGACGTACAGTTTCCAGTTCCGCGACGTCTTCGCCGCCTGGGAGTTCCTGCTCGACGGCCTGGTGCTGACCCTCGAGCTTTCGCTGTTCACCATGGTGGTCGGCCTGGCGATCGGCGTCGCCGGCGCTGCAGCCCGCGTTTATGGCCCGCCTTGGCTCAGCCGGCCGGTTGCGGTCTATGTCGAGGCGATCCGCAACACGCCGCTGATCGTCCAGCTCTTCCTGATCTTCTTCGGCCTGCCCAGCGCCGGCATCAAGTTCGACGCCGACACCGCGGCGTTCATTGCGCTGTCGATCAATCTCGGCGCCTATTCCATCGAGATCATCCGCGCCGGGCTGGAGGCGATCCCGCGCTCGCAGATCGAGGCCGGCCAGTCGCTCGGTCTCTCGGGCCTGCAAATCTTCCGCTACGTCATCGTCTTTCCGGCGCTCAAGACGATGTATCCCGCGCTCGCCAGCCAGTTCGTGCTGCTGATGCTGGCCACCAGCGTGGTCTCGCAGATCTCGGCGCAAGACCTGTTCCACATGGCCTCGATCATCCAGTCGCGCACCTTCCGCGACTTCGAGGTCTATGTCGTCGTCGCCGCGGCCTACCTGGCGCTGGCCATGATCTTCCGCCTGCTGTTTGCCGGCCTCTACCAGCTCGTGTTCGCCCGCCGATGATCCGCGAGCTGTCCTTCATCGACGTGCTCTACCTGATCGCGGCCACGCGCTGGACCCTGGCGCTCACCGCCATCGCCTTCGCCGGCGGAGGCCTGGTCGGCCTGGCGGTCGCGCTGCTGCGCGTCTCGGGGCTGGCGCCGCTGCGCTGGCTGGGCGGCCTCTATGTCCTGGTCGTGCAGGGCACGCCGCTGCTCGCCTGGCTGTTCGTGTTCTTCTTCGGCTTTTCGATCTTCGGCATCACCGTCTCGCCGTGGATCGCCGCCGCCGCCTCCTACTCGATCTATGCCGGCGCCTTTTTGGGCGAGATCTGGCGCGGCTGCCTGCAAGCCATCCCGCGCACCCAGTGGGAAGCCGGCGCTTCGCTGGGCCTCGGTTTCACCCAGCAGCTGCGCTACATCATCGTGCCCCAGGCGCTGCGTCTGGCCATTCCGCCGACCGTCGGCTTCCTGGTCCAGCTCATCAAGAATACCTCGCTCGCCGCCGTCATCGGCTTCATCGAACTCACCCGCGAGGGCCAGCTCACCACCGCCACCACCTTCCGTCCCTTCACCGTGTACCTGATCGTCGCCGCCATATACTTCGCGCTCTGCTTCCCGTTGACGCAAGTGTCCCGGCGGCTCGAGCGGAGGCTCCATGTCGCTCGTTGAACTTTTAGACGTCGTCAAGCGCTACGGCCGGCACACCGTGCTGAACGGCGTGTCGCTGAGCGTCGAGAAAGGCGAGATCATCGCCATCATCGGCCGCTCCGGCTCGGGCAAGAGCACCCTGCTGCGCTGCGTCAACGGGCTGGAGCCGATCCACGGCGGCACCGTGTCGTTCGACGGCACCGTGGTGAACGATCCCGCCACCGACCTGCGCAAGCTGCGCCAGCATGTCGGCATCGTGTTCCAGAGCTTCAACCTCTTCCCGCATCTCAGCGTCGAGAAGAACATCACGCTCGCGCCCAAGGTGGTGAAGCGGGTGCCGCCGGCCGAGGCGCGCCAGCTCGCCGAAGCGGTGTTGCGCAAAGTCGGCCTGGCCGAAAAGATCGACGCCTATCCCGACCAGCTCTCCGGCGGCCAGCAGCAGCGCGTGGCGATCGCCCGATCGCTTGCGATGTCGCCGCAGGTGATGCTGTTCGACGAGATCACCTCGGCGCTCGACCCCGAGCTGGTCGGCGAGGTGCTGAAGGTGCTGGAGGAAATGGCGCGCGACGGCATGACCATGATGCTGGTGACGCACGAGATCGGCTTTGCCCGCAAAGTGGCCGACCGCGTCGTGTTCATGCACGAAGGCAGGATCTGGGAGGAAGGCCCCGCCGCCGCGACGCTGGCCCAGCCGCGCACGCCGGAACTGGAGACGTTTTTAAATGCGGTCTTGCACTAGCTCCTTCGGCACCCAACTCCGCGCCTCGCCGGCGTAGATCGCGCCCGGATTGCCGCGCACCGTGGTGCGCCACATCATGCGTTGCTCGGTGTCGGCGTCGTACCAGGTCGCGGCGTGGACCAGGCAGCGATTGTCCCACACCAAAACGTCGCCCACGGTCCACTCGTGGACATAGACGAACTCAGGCCGCGTCAGGTGCGTCATCAGCGCGTCCAAGAGCTTGGCGCCCTCGCCGTGCGGGCCGGGCTCGAGGCCGATGAAAGGTCCCTCGTGCCAGTCCATCTGGCCCGATTCGCAGAGGTAGAGCGCGGGCTTGCCGGTCACCGGATGGCTGCGCACGACGGGCTGGCGCTGCGAGCGCGCATGCGGCGGCTGGTCGGGCGGCGTGTAGCCCGACAGGATGGCCTCGCGCGAGCGGCCGGTGCCGGGCTGCGCATGCAGGCCCTCCAGCCCGTCGACCCTGGCCTTGAGGTCGGCCGGCAGTGCGGCGTAGGCCAGCGTGCCGTTGGCGAACAGCGTCTGGCCGCGCTCGCGCGCCACCGGAGTCACGGCATAGAACAGGGAGATGTCGGGCGGCGGCCGGCGATAGCTCTGGTCGGTGTGCCAGCCCTTGCGCTGCGGATACTGCACCGGCAAGCGGCCGTCGGCGGTGAGCGGCGGATCCGGCCGCTTCGGTGGCGCCCGGTTCACCGGCGCAATGTTGGAGACCAGGAAAATCTCCGGCACCTCGGCGTGCACCGAGCTCGCGCTGGTCAAGGTGTAGCGATAATCCTCGACCTCCGGCCCGAAGGCGCGGCTGAGGCCGACCAGCAGCTCGGGCTTGTCGGCGATTTCCTGCAGGCCCGGGATCAGCAGCAGGCCGCCGGCGTCGGCCAGGACATCGGTCAGTCCATCGGGAATTTGCCGCGCGAGCGGCCCCTTGAGCCGCACCGTCGCGCCGAACGCGGCGCCGGGCAAAGGCGATGCAATTTCGAAATCAACGCTCATCTTCGCTCTCCGCGCCACTAACGTTGTGGACGTCCCTCTGTATCGTAATCAAAATCCATGCCGGGGATAAGAAGGGAGACTCTCCATGAAACGCTTAATCGCGGGCCTGCTGGCCCTGACTCTTGCCGCCTTCAGCGGCCACGCCGCCAAGGCCGACCGCTTCGAGGACATCCTGAAGAAGGGCGTGGTGCGCATCGCCGTGCCGCTCGACGTGCCGCCGTTCGGCTCGCAGAACCAGGCGCGCGAGGCCGAGGGCTTCGACGTCGAGCTGGCCGGCATGGTGGCCAAGGCTCTGGGCGTGAAACTCGAATTGCAGCAGGTCACCGGCGCCAACCGCATTCCCTTCCTGCTGACCGACAAGGTCGACATCGTGATCTCGGTGATGGGGCTCACGCCCGAGCGAGCCAAGCAGATCATGTTCACCTCGCCCTATGCCGACACCCAGCTCGCGGTGTTCGGGCCCAAGAGCGCCAACGTGAAATCGGCTGACCAGATCGGCAGCCTGAAAGTCGCCGCCGCCAAGGGCACGACCCAGGAGCTGGCGCTGTCCGCCATGAATCCCAAGGCCACGATCATGCGCACCGAGGATGACGCCACGGCAGCCGCCGCCTACCTCTCGGGCCAGGCCGAGCTGTTCGCCACCAACAGCCTGATCATCCCCGATCTGCAGAAGCGCAATCCGGCCAAGGAGTTCGAGGTCAAGTTCACCATCCGCCGCAGCCCGGCCCACATGGGCGTGCGCATGGGCGAGCACAATCTGGTGCGCTGGCTCGACAGCTTCATCTTCTTCAACATGATGAATGGCGAGATCGAGCGCCTGCATCAGAAGTGGCTGGGCATCCCGCTGGCGCCGCTGCCCTCGCTCTAGACCATGGGCGAAATCGAATGGTCGAGGCTAAAAGCCTCGCAAATCAAGGGGCTGGCTCAGCGCAACGCCATCGTCATCGTGCCGATCGGCGCCACCGAGCAGCACGGGCCGCATTTGCCCAGCATGGTCGACTGGCGCTGCGTGCACGAGGTGTCGCATCGCGCCGCCCGCCTCATGGAGAAGACGACGCCCGTGGTGGTGGCGCCGACCATCCCTTACGGCATGTCCGAGCATCACATGTCGCTCAACGGCACGATCACGCTCGACTACGCCACCATGTATGCGGTGATCCGCTGCGTCGTGACCTCGGCGGTGCGCCACGGTTTCAAGCGCATCTTCGTGCTCAACGGCCATGGCGGCAACACCACGGCGCTGCAGAACATGATCGGCGAGCTGACGGTGGAGTACAAACTGCCGTTCGCCACCGGCACCTACTGGGACATCGCCGCCAAATCGATCGCCAAGCTCCTGGAGAAGCAGAAGGCGCTGTTGCACGCCTGCGAGGCCGAGACCTCGATGATCATGGCGATGGCGCCGGAGCTGGTGAATCCCGACGAGCTGTCACAGATGCACGGGCCCTACATCCCGGGCCTCGCCGCCATCCCGACCGTCAACGAAGGCGTCTATCGCTGGCGGCAGCTTGCCAGCCGCTCGCCGATCGGCGTCATCGGCGATGCCGGAGCCGCCAGCGCCGAGAAAGGCGAGAAGCTTCTGGCGGCGATCTCGGCCGACGTCGCCGAAGCGTTGGTCAACGAGCGCCTGTGGAGTGAACCGATTTGAGCAGCGCACCAAAGCAGACCGACTTCACGGCGATGAGCCGATTGTCGGCCGACATCGACCTTTTGGCCGACGGCAAGGCGACCGGCTTCGTGCGGGTGCCGCATTCCGTGCACCGTTCGGCTTATGGCTGGATCCCGATCCCCATCGTGCGCATCAGGAACGGCGACGGACCCAGCGTGCTGATGCAGGCCGGCACTCACGGCGACGAATGGGAAGGCCAGATCGGCCTCGGCAACCTTTTACGCGCGATCGAGCCGCAGCACATCACGGGCCGGCTGGTGATCCTCCCCTCGGCCAACTTTCCCGCCGCCATGGCCGGCCAGCGCACCTCGCCGATCGACGACGGCAACCTCAATCGCCTCTATCCAGGCGATGCCGAGGGCACCATCACCCAGCAGATCGCCTACTGGATCGAGCACGCCCTGCTGCCGGGCTTCGACTATAGCTTCGACTTTCATTCCGGCGGCAGCTCGCTCAGCTACATCCCGAGCGCGCTGGCGACGCGTCACCCTGATCCGGCACGGATGCAGAAGATCGTCGGCTTGCTAAAAGCCTTCGGCGCGCCGGTGAGCTACATCGCGGCGGCGCCGCAAGGCGGCGGCCGCACCTTCACCGCGGCTTCCGCGCGCCAGGGCGTGATCGCCCTGGGCACCGAGCTTGGCGGCGGCGGGCTGGTGACGCCGGGATCGCTAAAAGTGGCCGAGGACGGCATGCGCCGCGTGCTCGCCCATGTCGGGCTGCTGCAGGGCCCCGTGCCGCCGCCGTCGCCGACCCGCCTCACCGAGATCGGCGGCGACGACTATTACGTCTACGCCTCCGACGGCGGATTGTTCGAGCCGCTGGTCGACCTCGGCGCCGAGGTCAAGACTGGCCAACCCGCCGCGCGCATCCATTTCCACCACACGCCGTGGCGCGAACCCGGTCTCCTGTCGTTCAAGCGCGACGGCCTGGTGCTGTGCAAGCGCGTGCCGGCGCGCTGCGAGCGCGGCGATTGCCTGTTCCATCTGGCGACGGATATTGCTGGGTAAGTGCTGGGGGCGCGCCACTCCAGTGGCGCGATCTTCTCATGATCATGAGCGGGCCAGAGGCCCGCGGTCCGGAAGACCATGACGCGCCAGTGGAGTGGCGCGCCCCCAGCGACCTAGCGACAGGCCTTGCAGGAGAGCTTGGGCGCCGTCTTGCGTCCGTCCTTGCGCAGCCGCGCTGTAGCGTGGCCGCAGGCCGAGCAGGCGTCGATCTCGAAATCCACCCAATGAGTGGGTTCCCCGCAGCACTCGCAGGGCAGCCCGCGCCGCGCGCCGATGGCGCCGAAGCCCGGCGTTTGGCATTTCGGGCAAAGCCGTTGCAGCCGCTTGGCAAGCTTCCAGGACAGCGCCCGCAGCACGCGCATGCGCGTCGGATTGCGATTGGCGCGCATGTCGGCGATGACGATGGCGAGGCCTTCCTCGGAGCGGTTGGCTTCGCGGTTCACGGCGGCCACGAGCTCGTCCATGTTGGACAGGTCCTTGACCGGGCGGCTGGGATCGGTGCTGCTGATCACGAACACGCCGTAGCGCGGGAAGCCCATCGCCGTCACCACGACGGGCACGTTCGGGTCGCCCGCCTTGAAGCGCGACAGGCGCCAGTTGGTGCGGTGCGTGCCCAGCGTTTCGACGATCCTGAGGCCGCGCTTGCGGTCGATGAAGGCCATGATCTCGATGCCGCTCGGCACCAGCGGCACGCGCTCGATCGGCCCGTAGCTGCCCTCGTTGGCGATGGCGCAATCGACGTCGAGCACGCGGAAGGTGAGCTCGGCCTTGATGAGGCAGGTCTCGACCAGCGCGTCGGGCCGCGGCACCTCGCCCGAGAAGGTGCCGAGCGCGTCGGTATCGAGACCGTGCGCCACCACGACCTCGGCATCCAGCACGCGACGAAACGGCGGCGCGACCGCCAGCTCCTTGGCATGGATCGTCGCCAGGCCGATCCGCGCATTGGCGTAGGGGTGTCGTCCCATCACATTACCGCCACTGGCACGGCGCGACCGCCGATCAACTGACGATGACTACTCCGCGGCTTGCGGCACCGCTTGGCGCGCGAGCTGCTGCTCGACCAGGGTCGCCCAGTACGAGGCACCGATCGGCAGGATCTCGTCGTTGAAGTCGTAGCCCGGGTTGTGGACCATGCAACTGCCTTCGCCGTCGCCGTTGCCGATCCAGATGTAGCAGCCGGGCCTCTTCAAAAGCATCCAGGCAAAATCTTCGCTGCCCATGGCCGGCGTCGGGTTGCGGTTGACGTTGTCCAGCCCGACCAGCGCTCCCGCCGCCTTGGCGGCGAACTCGGTCTCCTGCTCGCTGTTGACGGTCGCGGGGTAGCGCCGCTCGTAGCGCCACTTGACGACCTCCGCGCCGAAGCCCGCCGCGACGTTGCGCGCGATCTTCTCGATCTGCCGTTCGATCATGTCCTGCACCGACTTCTTGAAGGTGCGCACGGTGCCGCGCAGCGTGCATTCCTGCGGGATGACGTTCCAGGTGTCGCCGGCATGGATCTGGGTGGTCGAGACGACCGCGGTGTCCATCGGGTCGACGTTGCGCGCCACGATCGACTGCAGCGCGGTGACGATGTGCGAACCCACGACGACGGGATCGATGCCGTGATGCGGCATGGCGCCGTGCGCGCCGACGCCCTTCACCACCACCTCGAAGATGTCGTAGGCCGCCATCATCGGACCGGGCCGCACCGCGAAGCGCCCCACCGGGATGCCCGGGATGTTGTGCATGCCGTAGACACCCTCGACCGGGAACTTGTCGAACAGCCCCTCCTCGACCATGACCCGGCCGCCGCCCTCGTTCTCCTCGGCGGGCTGGAAGATGAAGTAGACCGTGCCGTCGAAGTTCCGGGTCTCGGCCAGGTACTTGGCGGCGCCCAAAAGCATCACCGTGTGGCCGTCATGGCCGCAGGCATGCATCTTTCCAGGGACGGTCGACTTGTGGTCGAAGTTGTTGGTCTCGTGCACGTCGAGTGCATCCATGTCGGCGCGCAGCCCGATTGCCCGCTTCGACGTGCCCGAGCGCAGCACGCCCACCACGCCGGTCTTGGCCAGGCCGCGGTGCACTTCCAGGCCGAACTGCTTCAGCTTGTCTGCGACGATGTCGGCTGTGCGCACTTCCTCGAATGCCGTCTCGGGGTGGCTGTGAATGTCATGTCGCCACGCCGTCATGTCCTTGTGAAACGAGGCAATACGATTGATGACCGGCATCCGGGATACTCCAAAATAAGCCGCGGATCGTAAGGAAGCGCGGCGGTGGGTCAAGCGCGCCGAGCATACTGGCGCGCACATCTCGGCCCGTTCCGTCCGGTCAGCCAGGCGCAGCGTAGCTGCGTTCCTCAACCGCAAGACGACCCTCCTCGATGGCGTGGCAGGCGACCGTGCCGCCCTCGATCGGCAGCAGCTGGGGCTGCTCGACCCTGCAGCGCTCGTTGGCGAAGGGACAGCGCGGATGGAAGGTGCAGCCCGAAGGCGGGTTGATCGGGCTCGGCACCTCGCCCGCCACCGGCGCACGCTGGCGCCCGGTCATCTCGAGGTCGGGGATCGTGTCCAGAAGCATCCGCGTGTAGGGATGCTTGGGCCGGCGGAACAGCGTGTCGGTCGGCGCCACCTCGACCAGCCGGCCGAGATACATCACGCCGACCCGCGTCGAGATGTGATAGACGACCGCCAGATTGTGCGAAATGAACAGGTAGGTGAGGCGCAGGCGGCGCTGCAGGTCGACCATCAGGTTGAGGATCTGCGCCTGCACCGAGACGTCGAGCGCCGAGGTCGGCTCGTCGCACACCAGAAATTCCGGTTCGCTCGCCAGCGCGCGGGCGATCGAGATGCGCTGGCGCTGGCCGCCCGAGAATTCGTGCGGGTATTTGCGGCCGTCGGCCGGCGTGAGCCGCACCTGGCGCAACAGCTCGCCGACCCGCTTCTCGAGGTCGGCCTTGCCGCTCGACAGCCCAAAGGCGCGGATCGGTTCGGCGATGATGTCGAACACCCGCCAGCGCGGATTGAGGCTGGCATAGGGGTCCTGGAAGATCATCTGCATGCGCCGGCGCAGCGCCGCCATGTCGGCGCCGCTGCGCCGTCCGGCCATGTCGTTGCCGTCGAACTCGATCGACCCCGCGGTCGGCGAATAGAGCCCGACCACCAGGCGCGCCACCGTCGACTTGCCGCAGCCCGACTCGCCCACCAGGGAAAAGGTCTCGCCTTTGGCGATCTCGATGTCGACGCCGTCGACCGCCTGCACGATCTGGCGCGGCCTGCCCTCGAGGACGCGCACCAGCCACGGCGCCGACACGTCGAAATAGCGCTTTAGCCCCGACAGACGGACGAACTGATTGGCGCTGCCAGTCGGCAGAGGGGCGTCAAGCATCGGCCAGTTCCTTGACGACCGGCGCGCCGACGCCGCCGCGATCGTGCAGCCAGCAGGCGGCGCGGCTGGTGCCGGCCGACATCAGGTCGGGCCGCTCGACGAGGCAGCGCTGGCCGCGGAGGGTGCAGCGCGGATTGAAGGCGCAGCCCGGCGGGATCTCGGTGAGCCGCGGCATGGCGCCGTCGATCTGGGTGAGCCGGTCGTGGCGCACGCCCAGACTCGGGATCGAGCCCATCAGTCCCTTGGTGTAGGGATGCTTGGCGTGCTTGACCACGTCGCGCACCGGCCCGATCTCGGCGATGCGGCCGGCATACATCACCGCCACGCGATCGGCGGTCTCGGCGATCACGCCCATGTCGTGGGTCACCAGCATCACCGCCGTGCCATGCTCGCGGCACAACCGCTTCAAGAGGGCGATGATCTGCGCCTGGATGGAAACGTCGAGCGCCGTCGTCGGCTCGTCGGCCACGATCAAGCGCGGACCGGCGCAGAGCGCGAGCGCAATCACCACCCGCTGGCGCATGCCGCCGGAGAACTGGTGCGGATAATGGTCGATGCGGCTCTCGGCGGCCGGAATGCCGACCTCCTTCAGGAGGTCGAGGGCGCGACGGCGCGCCTCGGCGGCCGACAACGGTAGATGGGTCTGGATGGTCTCGATCAGCTGGCGGCCGATCGAATAGAGCGGGTTGAGGCTGGTCAGCGGGTCCTGGAAAATGGCGCCGATGCGGGCGCCGCGCACCTTGCGCATCTCCTCGTAGGGCAGGTTGTCGATGCGCCGTCCTTCGAGTCGGATCTCGCCCGAGGCGATGCGGCCCGGCGGCTCGAGCAGGCCGATGATGGCGTTGCCGGTCAGCGACTTGCCGGCGCCGGACTCACCGACGACGCCCAAAACCTCGCCAGGCGCGATGTCGAACGACACATCGTCGACGGCCAGCAAGGTGCCGCGCCGGGTCGGGAACTCGACGCGCAGGTTCTTCACTTCAAGAAGCGGCGGGTTGTTGGAGGAGGTAGCCATTACCGCGTCCCTGTCATCCCGAGGCCGAAGGCCGAGGGACCTTTAAGGCCGCAGTAAAGGTCCCTCGCTGCGCTCGGGATGACAGTCATGGCGTGGCGGCGACCTCGAGTCATGATGCTCATCGCAGCTTCGGATTCAGCGCGTCGCGCAGCCAGTCGCCCAAAAGGTTCACCGCCAGCACCAGGGCGGCGAGCGTGATGCCGGGGAACACGGTGATCCACCAGTCGCCCGACTGCAGCACCTCGTTGCCGAGGCGAATCAGCGTGCCGAGCGAGGGCTCGGTCGAAGGCAGGCCGACGCCCAGGAACGACAGCGTCGCCTCGGTGATGATGGCGAGGCCGAGATTGATGGTGGCGATCACCAGCACCGGGCCGGTGACGTTGGGCAGCACGTGGCGGACCATGATCAGGATCGGCGACAGGCCGATCACGCGCGCGGCCTGGACATATTCCTTGTTCTTTTCGACCATCACCGAGCCGCGCACGGTGCGCGCATACTGGACCCAGAAGGAAAGGCCGATGGCGCCGACGATGACGAAGAGCGCGATCTCGTCGTGGCGCTGCACCGAAATGATGCCGCGCACCACGCCGTCGATCAGCAGGGCCACCAGGATCGCCGGAAAGGTGAGCTGGACGTCGGCGATGCGCATGATCACCGCGTCGACGGTGCCGCCGATATAGCCGCTGACCAGGCCCAGCGCGATGCCCAGCACCATGGCCACGATCACCGACGCAAAGCCGACCTCGAGCGACAGCCGCGTGCCGTACATGATGGACGACAGGATGTCCCGGCCCTGATCGTCGGTGCCCAGCGGAAAGGTCCAGTCGCCGTCGGATGACAGCAGCACCGGCGGCTTCAGCCCGTCGCTCAGGCTGAGCGTCGCCGGGTCGAATGGCGTGTGGGGCGCCAGCACTGGCGACAGGAACGCGACCGCGATAATGAAAAAGGTCGCCGCTGCCGCGGTCACCGTCATCGGCGAGGACTTGAAGCTCCACCAGATGTCGCTGTCAGTGACCCGATGCAGCCATCCCGCGAGCGCCGAACCTGTCGCCATGTCAGTGGCCCGCCACGCGCGCTCCGCCGCCTTCGGCACGCAGGCGCGGATCGACGGCGAAATAGAGCAGATCGACCACGAGATTGATCAGCACGAACAACAGCCCGATCAACAGCAGGTAGGCCGCCATCACCGGGATGTCGGAGAATTGCACCGACTGGATGAAGAGCTGGCCGACGCCCGGCCAGGCAAACACCGTCTCGGTGACGATGGCGAAGGCGATCAGCGCGCCCAACTGCAGGCCGGCGACGGTGATCACCGGCACCA
>Ga0070698_100001191_pt1 | contig 28850 bp, 25 predicted proteins | sample KBSK1502metaG_FD_65477 | JGI IMG/M metagenome (GOLD analysis project Ga0070698, IMG submission 65477) | Corn, switchgrass and miscanthus rhizosphere microbial communities from Kellogg Biological Station, Michigan, USA - KBS K1-50-2 metaG | ecosystem: Host-associated > Plants > Roots >...
GCCCGGACCTCGAGCAGTATCGCAAGCGGGCCAAAGCCCTCGTCACCGCCGCCAATTCCGGTGACTCGAATGCCGTCAAACAGTGGGCGACCGACTGGCTCGACGCGCTGACAAAACTGCTGGGCGTGGAGATCACGCCGTTTGTTCAGCACAGTTTCGACCGGGCCGTCGAAGGACTCGAGAAGGACGTCGCCTCTCGAGTCGCGAAAAATGAATCCGCGTTCACGCTGGCCGATGCCCAACACCTCATCGCGCAGACACACAGCTACGACACCTGGGCCGACTTTGCGCGTGAAGTCGAGGGGCTGCGCTCCGATTCAGGGAAAAGTGATTTCGAGCGGGCTGCTGACGCCGTCGTCGAAGGCGACCTGGATAAGCTCGACGACCTGCTGACGACAAATCCGGGACTCATTCGCGAACACTCGGCGCGCAAACATCATGCGACGCTGCTGCATTACGTCGCCGCCAACGGTGTCGAGGACTTTCGCCAGAAGACGCCACCTAACGCGGTGGACATCGCCCGCCGGTTGATCGCGGCAGGCGCCGACGTCAACGCCCTGGCTGACACCTACAGCGGCGACCTGTACCAGACCACGATGAACCTGTTGGTATCCAGCACGCACCCGGCCGAAGCGGGACTCCAGCCGGCGCTCGTCGAGGTCCTGCTCGATCACGGCGCGGCCATCAACGGACTCGAGGACAACGGATCACCGATCCTGACGGCGCTCGCATTCGGATACCGCGACGCCGCGGACGCGCTCGCACGCCGAGGGGCGCGCATCGATCACGTGGTCGTGGCGGCCGCGGTGGGCCGGCTCGATCTGGTTAAACAGTCGGTCGTCAACGCGACGACGCTGGTGAAGGAACATGGTCCATATGTTGGCCCGTATTGGGTCCACATTCCGGACGACACGAAGGGCCAGATCGAGATGGCGCTGGTGTGGGCCTGCAAATTCGGTCGCGACGAGGCGGCCAGGTTCTTCCTCGATCTCGGCGTGAGTCCGGCGTCACAGGATAACGACCAGATGACAGCACTGCATTGGGCGTCCGGGCGCGGCTTGATTGAAATCATGGACACACTGCTTTCCCGCGGCGCACCGCTCGAGGTCCGCAACACATGGGGAGGCACGGTGGTGGATTCGACGGTCTGGTTCGCGGTCAACTTGCCGTCGCCAGGCGTGGATTATTCCCGAGTGGTCGAGCGGCTGCTCGAGGCCGGCGCGGATGCAAAGGAGATCGATCCGTTTCCTACCGGCGATGCGAAACTCGATGACGTAATTCGGAGGTTCCGCACGTGATGATCGAACCTTCGTCTCTGCTATCGCAATTCAAGAATGGGCGCTGCTACCGGACGCGTGCTCGGAGTCATCTGCTCAAGTTCGCGAGATCCGCGATCAGGTGTTGATGTTCTTTTCCACTACTGACACTGCCGCAGCCGCGTGCCGGTTCGCTTCGCGCAACACCTTCTCCGCCTCGGTGGCGAGCTTCACGCCCCGTGACTTGTCGGTCATCGATGACACGTTGATGCGCACGTTGTAGACCGCACCGCGACAGGCCGCTTCCGCGAGCAGCGCGGCCACACCCGCGTCCGATGCGGCGTTGGTGTTTCCACGCTCCGCGGCAACCGCTGCGAGTTCAGCGACTGCCGCGCACGCGCGTGCTGTCTCCAACGGCACTCGCGCCGCGTGCACCAGTGCGGCGTCGACCGCTGCGGTCCGCTGCCGCACCTGCTCGTCGGTATCCTTTGGGAGCTTGAAGGCGGTCGTCACCTCCTCGTATGCCCGCGCGTCGCGAGCGACGAGTTGCTGAAGCTCGAGCCCAAGCGCTGCGGCTTTGAGGCCGAGCTCTTTCATCTCCGCGTCGACGGCCGCGTATTTCTTTCGGCCTACCGTTAGGCCGGCAACCATCTGTGCCAGCGCAGCAGCCAGTGCCCCAACGTGTGCGGCGACTGATCCGCCACCGGGCGCCGGCAACGGTGACGCGACGGCCGCGGTGAACCCGCTCACGGTCTGACCCCCTGCCACCGCTTCGCGCACGCGACGGTCGAGGACCATCGACGGCGTGAAGCCGCGCAACTGGATATGTCGCGCGGCGGTTTCGTACAGCGCGGCTTCGGGCACGAGACCAACCACTTCGCTCCACGTGACCGACACCCCGTGAGCTGCCGCCTCGGTGCGAACCATCTCGAACGTCCGGTGCAGGGGAGTACCTTCGAGATCGACGAGATTCATGGACACCTGCGCCTGCCCGTCAACTTCGAGCGCCAGCGCCTTCACATGTCGGAGTCCACCCGTCGAAAACCGCACCGCGCGCGCCACTTCACGCGCGACCGGCATGTTGGCGGCCGGCCCCAGGTAGACGTTGAACGCGACCAGGAATGGACGAGCGCCGACCGCGGTGGCTCCAGCCGTCGGGTGCACTCGCGATTCGCCAAAATCCGGTTTCCGCGTCGGGTTGGTCGCAATCTCATCGCGCAGTCCTTCGAACTCGCCCCGGCGCACGTCGGCCAGGTTCACGCGTTCGGGACGACTCGCCGCGCGCTCGTACAGGTACACCGGAATCCCCAGCTCCCGCGCTGCCCGTTCGCCTAACGATCGGGCGAGGAGGACGCAGTCCTCCATGGTGGTTCCTTCGAGCGGCACAAACGGGACGACGTCGGTTGCCCCGATCCGTGGATGTTCGCCCTTGTGCGTCGTCAGGTCGATTCGCGCGGCCGCCTCGCGCATGCCCGCCAGCGCGGCGTCCACGGCCCCCTCAATCGGGGCAACGAAGGTGATGACCGAGCGGTTGTGCGAGGCATCGGACGAGACGTCGAGAACCACCACGCCGTCGACCGATGCGATAGCCGACTTGATTGCGTCAATGACGGCCCGGTCCCGGCCTTCCGAGAAGTTTGGAACGCACTCGACGAGTTTTGACACGAGATGTGTGTTGTGAGATGTCAGATCAACTGAACCAGCCGATCAATGCGGCTACACGCTTGTCTGCCCGTCTGCCCGTCTGCCGGCCTACCCGCTCAACGAAGGCATTCCAACAGCCACTCATGAAGATGTCCGTTCGACGCAACGACCGGCGAATGATCCGGCACAATATCGCGACCTTCGAGATCGGTCACGCGACCGCCAGCCTCGCGCACGAGCAGCAATCCGGCCGCGATATCCCAGGGAGCGAGACGAAGTTCCCAGAACGCATCGAACCGGCCGGAGGCCAGCCAGGCCAGGTCGAGGGCGGCGCTGCCGGCGCGCCGGATACCGGACTGCGCCCTCGTGATGCGCTCGAACTGGCGCAGGTACGCCTCGATGAACTCGAGGTTCTTGAACGGGAACCCGGTGCCGACGAGCGCGCGTCGCGGCGTGTTGACCGTGGACACGCGAATCGGTTCACCATCGCAGAAAGCGCCGCCGCCAAGCGTCGCCGTGTAAAGGGTTCCGTAAGGAACGTTGAGCACCACGCCCGAGACGACGGTTCCCTCGACCATGGCGCCGATCGAAACCGAATACGACGGAAAGCCGTGCAGAAAGTTGGTCGTGCCATCCAGCGGATCGACGACAAATACGATGTCGCCGCTGGTCGAGGCTTTGGGCGACAGCTCCTCGCCAACGACCGAGGCCCCGGGAACAAGGCTTGAGAGCACTTCACGGATCCGCGTTTCGGCGCCCGTGTCGACCTCGCTGACAAAATCGGCCGCCTCTTTCTCGCGGACGTTGAGTGCGCCGCGGTTGGCGGCGCGTTCCCGAATGAATTCGGCCGCCACTTGCGCCGCGGCGACGGACGCCTCCCTGAGGCTCGCGATTCGATCGTGGTCGAGTCGTTGCGACACCATTCACGCCGCCCTTAGCTTGCCCGGATGCCAAGAATCTTCAGCGGCATCCAGCCCTCGGGCGAACTGCACATCGGCAACTACCTCGGCGCCGTCAAGAACTGGGCGCAGTTGCAGCACGAGATCGAGTCGTTCATCTGCATCGTGGATTATCACGCGATCACCATCCCGTACGAGCCGGAAGACCTGCGCCGGCGCACGTACGAGATGGGACTCTCGCTCATGTCGGCGGGCCTCGACCCCGCCAAGTGCACGATTTTCGTCCAGTCGCGGGTGCCGGAACATACCGAGCTGGCATGGATCTTCAACACGATCACGCCCCTCGGTGAATTGGAGCGCCAGACGCAGTTCAAGGAGAAGTCCCAGCGGCAGGAATCGGTCGCTGCCGGCATCCTCAACTATCCCGTGCTCCAGGCCGCGGACATCCTCCTCTACAAGGCCGATACGGTCCCGGTTGGCGAGGACCAGGTCCAGCACCTGGAGTTGTCACGCGAGGTGGCCCGCCGCTGGAACGCCCGTTTCGGTGAGGGGTTTTTTCCCGAACCGCAGGCGCGCCTAACGCCGACGCGTCGCATCATGGGCCTCGATGGCCAGGCCAAGATGTCCAAGTCGCTCGGCAACACCGTCGCCCTGCTCGAACCGCCTGACGAGATCTGGAAGAAGCTCCGCCCGGCAGTCACCGATCCGGCCCGCGTCAGGCGCGAAGATCCCGGCACGCCCGAGATCTGCAACATCTACCACCTCCACAAGGCGTTTTCACCGGCCGCGACGGTCGACCATGTCGCGGTCCAGTGCCGCACGGCGGGCTGGGGCTGCATCGACTGCAAGAAGGTGCTCCTCGAGTCGATGGACGCCGAGCTCACGCCGATTCGCACTCGCGCGGCGGAGTTGACGGCGAATCCGTCGCTCGTGAAGAAGGCACTCGATGAGGGTGCGGAGCACGCGTCGGGCATCGCGAAGAAGACGATGGCCGACGTGCGTGAGCGCATGGGTCTCACCTGAGGCAGGCCAGAGGTCAGAGGCCAGAGTCCAGAGTGACTGAGTCTGCCATCCGCCATTCGCCTTCCGACATCCGTCATCGGCTGGTGGTGGACCTCGCCGCCACATCGAAAAACTGGGCACTCAAGCAGGACGGCGAGGCGAGAATACGAAAGGCCACCCCGCCTGACTGGGACATCACGTTCGCGACAACGCCCGCCGTGTCGGACGGCGATGGAGGGACGAAACCGGCCCCGGAGCTCCTCGCCGCCATGCGCGACGCGGAGATCTACTTCGGCTTCGGGCTGCCGCGCGACTTGTTTCTGGCCGCGAAAAAACTCCGCTGGGTTCAGTCTGCGTCCGCGGGCGTCGCCAGTCTGCTGTATCCGGAAATGTTGGCGAGCGACGTGAGGATCACGAACTCCGCGGTCATCATGGGCGATCCGATTGCCGAGCAGGCGCTGTCCGGAATCCTCTATTTCGTCCGGAACCTGGACATCGCGGTCGACCAGCAGCGACGCGCGGAATGGAACAAGGCGCCATTTGTCGACGACGCGTCCATGGTGCGCGAATTGTCGGAATGTCGTGCGCTCATCGTGGGCACCGGTGGAATAGGGTCGGGAATCGCTTGGCGGCTCGCCGCGCTGGGCTGCCCGTGTGTGGGCGTCCGTCGTCGTTCGGACCAGCCCCTGCCGCCCGGTTTCGAGCGCGTTTGCACGCTGGATGAGATCGATGAGGAGCTGCCCGGCGCGGATATCGTCGTCCTGGCCACGCCCCTCACGCCCCTCACACGCGGAGTGCTTTCTGCGTCACGAATCGATTGCGTCAAGCCCGGCGCGATCGTCGTCAACGTGGCGCGCGGCGCGCTGCTCGATGAGAGCGCCCTGATCCGGAGCCTTATGGCTGGCCGGCTGCGCGGCGCGGTGCTGGACGTCTTTGCCGAAGAGCCGCTCCCGGTGACGAGCCCGTTGTGGGGAATGCGCAACGTGCTCATCACCCCTCACGTGGCCGCGGTCTCCCCGCGACTCTTCTGGGAGCGGGCGCTGGAACTGTTCATCGACAACTGGGAGCGGTATCGTGCGGGCATGCCGCTCAGAAACCAGATCGACAAGCACGCGGGATACTGACTGAATGGAAAAGATCATCAAGGCGGCCATCGATCGCGGCGCGTCCGACCTGCACATCAAGGCCGGCGACGTTTTTCGCGCTCGTATCGACGGCAAGCTCGTGGCCATGACGAAGCAGGCGCTTACGCCTGAGCAGACCAGGGCGATCGCGCTGCGGCTGATCTCGAACGAGAAGATCCGCGAGAAGATCGACCAGATGACCGATTACGACTGCTCGTGGGGCGCCCCGGGGATCGGCCGGTTTCGTGTGAACATCCTGCGCCAGCGCTCGAGCTTCATGATCGTTATGCGGGTCATCCCCTTCAAGGTTCCCAGCGTCGGTGACCTGACCCTCCCGCCAGTGTACGAGAGGATCGCCGAGGTCGAGCGCGGAATGGTGCTCGTGACCGGCGTGACGGGGTCGGGAAAATCGAGCTCGTTGGCGGCGATGATGCGGCACATGAACGAGACGATGGAGAAACACATCGTCACGCTCGAGGAGCCAATCGAGTTCCTGCACCGTGACGTGCGCTCCTCGATCACGCAACGGGAAATCGGCACGGACACGGAATCGTTCCGCATGGGACTTCGAGCCGCGCTACGCCAGGACCCTGACGTGATCGTCCTCGGCGAGCTGCGTGACGCCGAGACTATCGACACCGGGATGAAGGCGGCTGAAACAGGGCACCTGCTGCTGTCCACGCTCCACACACCGGACGCGCAGACGACGATCATGCGCATGATCTCGATGTTTCCCCCGGAAGAGCATGACGGGGTGCGCCTCCGTTTGGCGGAGGCGCTTCATGCAGTCATTTCGCAGCGCCTGCTTCCCCGCGCGGACGGCAAGGGTCGCGTGGCGGCTTGTGAGGTCATGATCGTCACAGCAACTATTCGCGACCTTATTCTTCAGCAACGCATCGGCGAGATCCGGGATTTTATCGCCGACGGACGCGAACAGTACGGCATGCAGACATTCGACCAGCATCTTGCAGAGCTCGTGACCACGGGCGTCGTCGCGTTCGACGTGGCGCTGGCAGCATCGACACAACCGGCAGACTTCGAGCTCAAGATGAACATGTTCCGTGAAAGCGGAGAATCGGCCTACGAGGGCGTCACCGGAGGAAAGAAGTAATGGCACGACGTTTCAGCGGCGTCATGGGTCCAATGGTCACGCCATTCAAGGCGGACGAATCGCTCGATGTAGCGGGTTTCGAAGCCAATGTCCGCGCCCACATGGCGGCGGGCCTCGATGGCGTCCTCGTTGCGGGATCGACCGGTGAGGCCGCCCTGCTGGGGGACGATGAGCGCCGGCTCCTGATCGAAGCGACCAGGAAACTGGTGCCGGGCAATCGCACATTGCTTGCCGGAACGGGCGCCGAGTCTACGCGCCATTGCATCGCGCGCTGCCGCGACGCGGCCTCGTCAGGCGCCGACGCCGTGCTGGTGGTTGCGCCGCACTACTACTCCAGTTCGATGACTCCGGCGGCGCTCAAGGCGCACTTCACGAGAGTCGCGGACGAAAGCCCCGTGCCGGTGCTGCTCTACAACATTCCGAAATACGCGCATTTCCGGCTGGAACCAGAGCTCATCGCCGAGCTGTCTCAACACGGCAACATCGCCGGTATGAAGGACTCGGCGGGAGACATGGCGTATTTCGCGCGTTATGCAGAGTCGAACAGCGAAACCTTCGACGTCATGACTGGGCACGGTGGATCATTCGCGACGGCATTGAGCCTTGGTGCTCGCGGTGGCATTCTCGCCGTCGCGTTGTTTGCCGCGGAACTCGCACTCGAGGTCTGGCAGGCCCACGGCGAAGGCCGAACGGCGGACGCTGAGGCGGCACAGAAGCCCCTGGTGCCCATGGCAGCCGAGATCGTCGCTCGAATGGGCGTGCCGGGCGTGAAGGCGGCCATGGATCGAGTCGGCTTGCACGGGGGTCATGTTCGCTTGCCCCTGCTGCCCACGCCGCCCAACGACCTTGGCGTGATCGACACGCTGCTGGGCGAGTCAGCACTGGTGAATCGTGAATCGTGAATCGGATCTGCCCGTCTGCCCAATTACCCGTCTACCGGGTTGAATCCCACAGGGTGACCGCCGCGTAGGGTAGAGCACGATGCTCCTCGTCCTGTTCGTTCTCGCCATGCTGGTGTCGATCTTCGTGGCGCCCCTTGGGCTCCCGGGGACGTTCATCATGGTCGCAGTGGCGATTCTGGCGAACTACGTGGCCGCCGCCGGAATTGGCTGGTTCGCAATCGGCCTGTCGCTCGCGTTGGCTGTAACCGCTGAGGTCCTCGAGTGGACGTTATCGGCCAGGTTTGCGCAGAAATACGGCGGATCCAAGCGAGCAGGGTGGGGAGCCATTCTGGGTGGCTTGATAGGCGCCTTCGCCGGTATCCCGGTGCCCATCATCGGTTCCATGATTGGAGCCTTTGCCGGGGCGTTTTTGGGTGCGTTAGTCGCTGAATACACGCAACCCCAGGCGGATGCTTCGTCCGCAACGCGCGTTGCCACGGGTGCCCTGATAGGCAAAGCGGCTGCGACGGCCCTGAAACTCGCTATCGCCTTCACGATTGCGTTCCTTCTGACGTTTTCGCTCATGGCTGGTTAGCTGCTGGAGCACACGGAGAAAAGCTCTTCACCACGGAGGACACGAAGGACACGGAGGTCTGTCCGAGGCGTTCAAGAAACTGTTCTAAGGATTGTTGATTCGTTGTCTCCTCAGATGTCCCCCGCGTCCCCCGTGTCCTCCGTGGTGAAAGGCTTTTAGCGAAAGGCTTTTGAGGAAGTGGCCAATGCACGACCAACTTGCCATTCGCCGTTCCGTTTTCACGCTCGCACTGTAGTTTTCATCAACGCCCCACCGACGCAGCCGCACCGGACCGGGGCGGATTTTTTTTGCCCTCGCTCCACCCTGATTCCTGCCTCCTCATGTTCGATTCAAAGACGCGGACGGTGGTCGTTGTTGGCGCCCAGTGGGGCGATGAGGGCAAAGGGAAACTCGTCGATGTGATGGCCGAACGCGCCGACTGGGTCGTGCGCTACCAGGGCGGCGCCAATGCCGGCCACACGGTCGACCTCGGCGCCAAGTCGTTTGTGCTCCACCAGGTCCCGAGCGGGATTCTGCATCCTGGTGTGCGTTGCGCGATCGGCAACGGCGTTGTGCTGGATCCCGAGACACTGTTCGCCGAGATGGACGAGATGGTGCGCGACGGTGTGGACGTCGAGGGGCGATTGTACGTCAGCGATCGCGCGCATCTCGTTCTGCCGTACCACAAGCTGGTCGACGGAGAAAGCGCCGCTAGCAAGGCCATCGGGACGACAGGGCGCGGCATCGGGCCTGCTTACGAGGACAAGGTTGGTCGGCGCGGTGTGCGCGTGACCGACCTCCGTCATGTCGACCGGCTTCGCCAGCTCGTCGAGAAGGGCGTCGAACACGCGAATGGGCAGCTTCTGCGATTCAACTCGACCAGTCGTGCCGATGTCGACGAGACCATGTCGCGTCTGCAATCGATAGCACCGCGACTGCTCGCGCTGTCCGAGGACGTCGGGTTGGTGATTCATCGCGCGCGGCAATCGAGCGCCGCAGTACTCCTCGAGGGCGCACAGGGATCGCTCCTCGATGTCGACCACGGCACGTACCCGTTCGTGACCTCGAGCAACACGACCGTCGGGGGCGCTTTCGTCGGGGCGGGTATTGCTCCGAACGGCACACACTCGGCGCTCGGCGTCGTGAAGGCGTATACCACGCGCGTGGGCAACGGTCCACTACCGACCGAGTTCGACGAGGAACTTGGCAGCCGGGTTCGCAAGCTGGGCAACGAATACGGCGCGACGACTGGTCGGCCGCGACGTTGCGGCTGGTTCGACGCGGTGGTCGTGCGTTATGCGGTGCGCGTGAACGGACTCACACACCTCGCCGTGACAAAGCTCGACGTCCTCGACACGCTCGAACGGATCGCTCTCTGCACCGGGTATCGCGTGCACGGGGATCACGTGAACGAATTCCCGGCGGATATCGGCGCGCTCGATGGCGTCGAGCCGGAGTACGAGTGGTTCGAGGGTTGGCTGTCGTCGACCGGTGCCGCGCGCCAGCTCGAGGATTTGCCGGCCAGCGCGCGACGTTACCTCGACCGGATCGAAGCGCTCTCCGAGGCTCCCATTCGTTATGTGAGCGTTGGCACCCGGCGGGACCAGATCATTGAACCGTGACGGGAGACCGGGGACGGGCGACGGACGTTCTTGACGCGGTCGTCGTCGGCGCCGGGCCCTGCGGGTTGGCCGCCGCCATCTCGCTTCAGAAGGCGGGCCTCTCGGTGCGGGTCTATGATCGCGACTGCGTTGTCAGCAGCATCACGCAGTACCCGACGTACGCGACGTTCTTTTCGACCGCCGAGAAGCTTTCGTTAGGCGGCTTGCCGTTTGTTGTGCCGGTGTCCAAGCCGTCCCGTCGCGATGCGTTGGCCTACTACCGGACCGTCGTGGCGCATTTCGGCATCGACGTACGCCAATACGAGACCGTGGAGTCGATTGCCAGCGAGAAGGGGGCGTTCGTCGTGCGCACGCGGCGCCGCGAGTCAGGTCCGGTCAACGTCGAGGCGCGATCGGTGGTGGTCGCCACCGGGTACTGGGGATCGCCCAACAAACTCAAGGTGCCGGGCGAAGACCTGCCGCATGTGTCTCATGCTTATCGCGAGGGGCACCACGCGTTCCAGCAGGATGTTGTCGTGGTCGGCGGGGGCAACTCTGCGGCCGAAGCCGCACTTGAATTATGGAGAGCCGGCGCCCGCGTGACGCTGGTCCACTTCGGCCCGACGTTCGACAAGAAGATCAAGCCGTGGATCCTGCCCGACGTCGAGAATCGAATCGCCGAGGGGAGCATCGCCGTCCGCTGGAATTGCCGGGTGACGGCGATCGATCCGGAAGTGGTCCACCTTCGCGGCGCGCTGGGCGACGAACACGAGATCCGCGCCGACCACGTCTACTTGTTGACCGGCTACTCGCCGAACGTCGACCTGCTCCGGGACATTGGCGTGGCCATCGACTCAGCAACGGGCATCCCGGCGCACGACCCGAAGACACTCGAGACCAGCGTGCCGGGTGTCTTTATCGCTGGGGTCGTGATTGCCGGATTCGACGCCAACAAGGTCTTCATCGAAAACGGCCGGTACCATGGGGAGAAGATTGTGGCGCGCTTGAAGGGGCGGCCTGCGCCCGTCACGCCCGGCGTGAGTCGCGACTTGGACGGCTGAGTTATTCGGGCAGACGGGCAAACGGGCAAGCGGGCAAGCGGGCGGCGCAACCGCTGGCTCTCCCGCTGCTAGGTTAGTTGCTTAGCTTCGCCCGGTCTGCCCGTCTGCCCGTCCGCCCGTCTACCCGACCAATGCTCCCAGACGTCTTCGAAAAGCTCGTTTCCCTCTGCAAGCGCCGCGGCTTCATCTTCCAGTCGTCGGAGGTGTATGGCGGCGCCGGATCGGTGTGGGATTACGGCCCGTTAGGCGTCGAGCTGAAGAAGAACCTCAAGGATCGATGGTGGCACGCGATGGTTCGTGCCCGCGATGACATCGAGGGCTTGGATGCCGCCATCCTCATGCATCCGAAGGTCTGGGAGGCCAGCGGTCACGTCGCGGGCTTCACCGACCCGCTCATCGACTGCAAGGCGTGCAAGGCCCGTTTTCGCGCCGACCAGGTGGCGGAGGCGCAGTGCCCGCGGAAGCCGAGCAAACATCCCGGTGAGCACACCGATTGCCAGCTCACCGAGCCTCGTCTCTTCAACCTGATGTTCAAGACGTTCATGGGTCCGGTGGAGGACAGCGCGGCGGTCGTTTACCTGCGGCCCGAAACCGCGCAGGGGATCTACGTCAACTTCCTCAACGTCCAGCAGGCGACGCGCCAGAAGGTTCCGTTCGGCATCGCACAGATCGGCAAGGCGTTCCGCAACGAGATCACGCCAGGAAACTTCATCTTCCGGACGCGCGAGTTCGAGCAGATGGAAATGCAGTTTTTCGTCGATCCGCAGCAGGCGTCAGGCGGCCGCACGGACATGGAGTGGTTCGAGTACTGGAAGGAGCAGCGGTTGGAATGGCATCTGTCACTGGGACTCCAACAGGAAAGGTTGAAGTTCCATCAGCACACCCCTCAGGAGCTCGCCCACTACGCGCGCGCCGCGTTCGACGTGCAGTTCGATTTCGGCGGATCGCTCGGGTTCCAGGAGATCGAAGGCGTTCACCACCGCGGCGACTTCGACCTCACGCAACACCAGAAGTTTTCCGGGAAGCGCCTCGAGTACCTCGACCAGCCGGCGAACCGCCGTTATGTGCCGTTCGTGATCGAGACATCGGTCGGTGCCGATCGCACGTTGCTGGCCGTGCTGGTGAACGGCTATCGCGAAGAAACCGTCGAAGGAGAGGAGGAAGGGCGCACGGTGCTGCGTATTCTCCCGTCGCTCGCGCCGATCAAGGCGGGGATTTTCCCGCTCGTCAAGAAGGACGGCATGCCGGAGTTTGCCGAAAAGCTCGCCGCCGACCTGCGACCGCATTTCCCCGTGTTTTACGACGAGTCCGGCGCCATCGGCCGCCGGTACCGGCGCCAGGACGAAGTCGGCACGCCATTCTGCCTGACGATTGACGGACAGACGACCCAGGACCAGACGGTCACCGTGCGCGACCGCGACACGCTCGTGCAGGAGCGCGTCGCGGCGGATCGCGTGCGCGAGTATATCACCAGCCGGTTGACCTGAGCGGGTACCTAACGAGTTCCGAGCAGGCGGAGGAGTTCTTCGACGGCGGTGGCGAGAGCGGTCCAGTTGTACGGCCGCTCGCTGGCGATGTCCTCGAATTGACGGGCCGCCGCCTCGATCGCGGGGCGCGCGTCGAGCGTGATCGCGCCGCTCGCCACGTATTTGACCACGACCGGGTCAAATGCCGACGCATCGCCCGTTGCAGCAGCGAATCGCGCGCTCTGAAGCCACGCCCCGAGGCGCACCGCCCGCTGTCCGCCAGCGCGTTCAGCCATCCTGGACGCCGACTGCAACGCCGAATCGTCAGCCGGGATCCTGAGCGAGCGATACGCGGTCATGGCACCTTCGCCGCGAGGGAATGTGCTCAGCGCTCGAACGACCTCCTCGAGGGATGTACGTGCGGAAGAATCGGCCCGACGGTTTCGAAGTTCGAGCTCGGCAATCGCCGCGCCGAGCCGGACCGCGCGGGCTTCCGGTGGAAGGGTTCCCTCGCCGTCGCCTCGTGTCTCGATCCACAACCCCTGCGCCAGCAGGTTTTCGACGACGCTGTCCGTCGCGGTGGTGGTGGCCAGGAGGATCCTCTCATACGGCAGGTCGAGTGTTCCGAGCTGCCGGCCCAGGGCGGTCGCGATAACCGCAACGACACTCACAGCGATCGCGAGCGCAAACCATCGCCGTGATCGCGCCGTCGGGTTTATCCGGCCTGGTCCCGAGTCATTCGCCATGAGAGCATCCTGACAGTGCGTGCTCGTCCACGCAATTGATCGCGTGGGGGTCAGACTCCACTCCGACCCTACTCTGACCCATCAAGCGGGCTCGTCGACGCCCCTGCCGCGAGGATAATCGTGCGGGTAGCTTCGGGCGTCGTCGAGCGGGCGACGGCTCTCATCCCCGTGAACGTGGCTGACGTGATCGATTGGGAGGGCACTCTCTGGGAGTGCATTGCCCACCTTCAGGCGTTGATCCGGATGGACACGGTCAATCCGCCAGGAAGGGAGATTGGTGTCGCGCGTTATGTCGATGACGTGCTCCGCGGCGTTGGCATCGATACCACACTCCTCGAGCCGGCTCCTGGTCGCGCGGCGTTGATCGGTCGATTGAAAGGCTCGGGCAAAAACCGCCCGGTGCTGCTGCTCGCTCACATGGACGTCGTTGGTGTCGAGCGTGATCGATGGACCACCAATCCGTTCGGCGGGGAAATCCTCGACGGCTTCCTGCACGGCCGCGGCGCCATCGACGACAAGGGCATGCTGGCGGTGAACCTCCAGACGATGCTGCTGCTCAACGAACACGTCGTGCGTGCCGGTGGCACCCTGGATCGCGACGTGGTCTTCCTGGCCACTTCCGATGAAGAGGCAGGAGGAGAGTTCGGGATCGACTGGGTGATCGCGAATCATCCGTCGGTTGTCGAAGCGGAGTTTGCGTTCAACGAAGGCGGTCGGATTCGGGAGGTGGGCGGCAACCTCGCTTACGCAGCCGTGCAGTGCGGGGAAAAAGTAGCGAACGTGCTCCGTCTTACGGCGTCAGGCACGCCGGGTCATGCGTCGATTCCGATTCCGGATAATGCGGTCGTCAAACTCGCGCGTGCGGTGGCCGCAGCCGCGGCTCACAAGGAGCCGGTCACCGTGACGCCGACCAGCAGTCAATTCTTCTCTGGCCTGGCAGGGTTCTGGAAAGAGGCCCGTGTGCGCGACGCCATGGCCGACATTACGTCTGGCGAGCCTTCGAGGGTCGCCGCCGGCGCGCGAGTGATCGAGACGAATCCGCCGTTCGACGCGATGATCCGCAATGGCATCGCTCCAACGATGTTGAGCGCTGGAGTGCGGGCGAATGTGATCCCTGCCGACGCCAGCGCGACGCTCAACGTCCGTGTCTTGCCGGGTGAAAAGCTGGAAGATTTGATCGACCGCCTGCGCGCCGCCATCGACGACGACAGCGTGACCGTGACGGTCGAAAGTCGTGGCGACGAAGCGCCCGCTTCACCTGGCGACACCGCGATGTACAGGGCCATCAGTGAAGCCGTCGCCGCACTCGCGCCCGGCGTTCCCGTCGTGCCGTTCCTCAGCACGGGCGCGACTGACAGCGCTCCGCTCCGGCGGGCCGGCGTAAAGGCGTACGGTTTGCTGCCCTTTCCGTTGACCGAAGCCGACGAGGGAAGAATGCACGGGCATGACGAACGCGTTGCCGTGGCGTCGCTGGCCTTCGCGGTGCGCCTGAACTGGGAGATACTCAATCGCATCGCGGTCGCCTGACGTGGCCGGTCGACCGACGGCGGTCGTCACCGGTGCATCGCGAGGCATCGGTCGAGCCATCGCGCTGCGACTGGCGCAGCGGTACCGCGTCGTGGCCATCGCGCGCGACAAATCACTACTCAACGAACTGGCCTCAGCGATCGCCGCACAGGGGGGTGAATGTCGTCCGCTGGTCGTCGACCTCGCGAAACCTGCGTCGATCGAAAAGGCACTCGACGACGTAGAAGCCGATGTCGTCGTGAACAACGCCGGTGTGATCACCAAGAAGCCGCTGGCAAAAATGACGTCGGCCGAATGGCACGAGATGATGGACGTCAACGTGAGCGCGCTGTACCACGTCACGCGCCTGCTTCTTCCGGGCATGATCGCGCGCCGCCGCGGCCACATCGTGAACATCGCGTCCATTGCCGGCCGGAGCGCGTTCCCGGGCGGGACCGGCTACGTCGCGACCAAACACGCGGTCCTGGGGTTCAGCGAATCCTTGATGCTCGAGGTGCGCGAGTTTGGCGTGAAGGTGTCGGTCGTCATGCCGGGATCCGTCGCGACGGACATGATCGTCGGCGACAGCACGGACCAGAGCTGGATGCTCAAACCGGAAGACGTCGCCGAGGTCGTGGCGCAGATCCTGGATTCACCGTCGCACGCGCTGACCTACCAGGTCGAGGTGCGCGCGTCCAATCCGAACCCAAAACGCTCTTAAACGGCGCCGTTAAATAACCTCAAACGCTTTTCAGACGGCGCCTTTGGTGGTAGCAACGTGAACGGATGAACTGCGCCGTTTGAAGGGCGTTTGAGGTTTTGTGAGCTGCGCCGTTGGAACGGCGTTGTGGGTTTATGAACCGCACTGTTCAAACATCCCTTCTCACATCTCCCATCTCCCACCTAGTTTCAAGCGTGCCAAAATCCACGCGAATCCTGACGCACCAGCGCTTCAAGCATCAAGGCGAGACGTCGGACTCCTCGATTCGCGAGTTGATGGCGGTTCGGGAGATCGCGCACGCGTTCCTCCACGCCGATCGGCCCGAAGAGGTCTTCCAGTTTGCGCTCGAGCGCGTGAGTCCGCTGGTTGGTGCGACGTTCGCATCGATTTACCTCATCGACGGCGCGTCGGAGCTGATGCGCTTGGCCGCGTCGTACAACTGGCCGGAAAAGCATCGACCCTGGCTCGGACAAATGCGCGTCCGACTCGGCTTCGGCCCGAGTGGTGAGTCGGCGGCGGAGCGGCGCGTAATCGAGGTGCCCGATGTGATGGCCGATGCTGATCTCGAGGACTGGCGCGAGGTCGCCCAGGAACTCGGGTTCCGCTCGCTCGTTGCATTGCCGCTGGCGTCGGGCAACCGGATGCTGGGCACGGTGACGTTCTACTACGCCGAGCCCGGCGCGCGGACAACAGAAGCGCGCGGCCTGCTGCGAATCGTGGCCGACCAGATGGCGGCCACCGCGGAAAAAGCTGCGCTTGCGGACGAGATGCGGCGCGCGAACGTCGCACTCACCGAAGCGAACGAGGAGCTCGAACGCCAGTACGCCGCGGTGCTCGAAGCGCGAAAACTGAAGGACGAGTTCCTGGCCAACATCTCGCATGAGCTTCGCACACCGCTCACGGCCGTCATGGGGTATGTGTCGCTCCTTCAGGATGAACTTTCAGGACCTCTGACTGCCGCGCAGCAATCCGACCTGGCCCAGGCCAAACGCGCCAGTGAGCGACTGCTCGAGCTGATCGATGACCTGCTCGAGCTTACGGTACTGAAGCGCGGCGCGCCGGACCTCATCGTGGAGGACCTCGACGCCGTCTCGCTCCTCATGCACGTGATGGATACGACGGACGGTCGGCAGCCAGAAGTTGGCGCTCAGGTGCTGGCTCCTGCGTCACCCCTACCTCGGATTCGTACCGACCGCCGAAAGCTCACTCGCCTGCTTGGCACTATCGTGAGCAACGCGTACAAGTTCACGCCCTCGGGCTCGGTCACGGCGGTCGCCGAAGTCCACGGCAACCGCGTCTTCTTCCGGGTCACCGACACCGGGATAGGGATTCCGGCTGACGCTCGACGGCTCATCTTTGACGAGTTCCGTCAGGTCGATGGATCCCAGACGCGCCGGTACGGTGGGTCCGGGTTGGGCCTGACCCTGGCGAGACAACTTGCCCGCATCATGGGAGGCGACATCGACGTGTCGTCGACTCCCGGTTCCGGATCGACCTTTACGGTCGACCTTCCGGTCGACCACTCGGCGGGCCGGCGCCCCGAAGCCACCTAACGACTACCATCGCATGAACTCGCAGCGAATGACCCTGCTCGAACACCGCACCTCACTCGAGCCCACACTCGTGCTTGATGCCGCGCGCGAATTCTTCTCGCGGCGCAATTCATTGTACGCCGCGTTCATCGAGCAGGAATCACCAACACACGTGACAATGCGCGGGCAGGGCGGGGAAGAACTCGTCATTGCCGCGACGCCCGGTGCCGGGCACACGCTGGTGACGGGTTCGTCGTATCTCTTCGACGCGCAGATCTCGCGATTCTTCGCGACGCTGCCGCCTGTCGAGGTGCCCGCGTGAGTAACGCGACGCCCTTCGTGGCGCAGCTCCGGTCCCGTCCCGAAGTCATTCGGCTCGGCACCGCCGATGCTCCCGTCATCACGGTGCGGGTGCAGGTGCCCGAAGTGTGGGATACGATACGGGTCGATGCCCCCCCTGACACACCCGTGCTGGCCCTGAAAGAAATCGCGCTCGATACGCTGGTGACCACCGCCGTAGCGGCGGAATGGGTCACCAAGCTGCGCGGCTTCGAGATTCTCGATGAGACGGCCTCGCTGTCGGCTGCTGGCGTCGTGAACGGGTCGACGCTGCTCGTCACTTCCCGGCGCCGCCGCCCGGTCCGCTGACCGCGACGCGTCAACCCGGCTCGGTGTCAACGGAGGCCAGTGATCGCGATCGGCTGGTCGCCGCTGCGGTCAGGTTGCGCGCGGAAGTGGGACGCCGGATCGTCGGCCAGCAGAACGTCCTCGACGAGATACTGATCGCGATGCTCGCGGGTGGGCACGCGCTGCTGGTGGGTGTGCCTGGCCTGGCCAAGACGCTGATGATTCGCTCGGTTGCTGAGGCGTTCCACCTCGACTTCCGCCGCATCCAGTTCACTCCAGACCTCGTGCCGAGCGATATCACCGGCACCGAAATCCTCGAGGAAGACACGGCCACGGGTGCGCGCTCGTTCCGGTTTGTGCGCGGTCCGGTTTTCGCGAACATCGTGCTCGCCGACGAGATCAACCGCGCGCCGCCGCGTACGCAGGCCGCACTGCTCGAGGCCATGCAGGAGCATCGCGTCACCGCCGCCGGCGAGACCATGGCATTGCCGGAGCCGTTTTTCGTACTCGCCACGCAGAATCCCATCGAGCAGGAAGGCACGTACCGGTTGCCCGAGGCGCAGCTCGATCGATTTCTCTTCGACATCAGGCTTGGCTACCCGCAGGAGAAGGACGAAGTTGAGATCCTTCGTTCGACAACCGGCAACCAGGTCGTGGCGCTGGAGGCGGTGCTCGACGCCCGACAGGCGTTGGCGCTGCAGCGTCTCGTGCGCGACATCGCCTGTGCCGAACCGGCGCTTCGCTACGCCGCCGCGCTGGCACGCGCCACGCGGCCCGACGACCCAACGGCCACGCCACTCGTCAGGCGTTATGTGCGATGGGGTGCCGGACCGCGCGCGGGACAGGCTCTCGTCCTGGGAGCCAAGGCGCACGCGCTGTTGTCGGGTCGCCTGCATGTTGCACCAGAAGACATCCGCCGCGTTGCAGCGCCAGTTTTACGCCATCGCGTCCTGCCGAACTTTGCCGCCGAAGGTGAGGGAGTAAGCGCCGAGAAGATTGTGGAGGACGTCATGAGCGCAACGTCCGAACCGCGGAGCGGCGTGGGCCTGTAGTGTGTCCTCGGATCTCTTCGACTCGGTGCGGGGCCTGTCGTGGCCTTCCCGCCGACGCGTGCCTGGCGCGCTTCCTGGGACCCATCGCTCACGCCTTCGTGGCGCGGCACCGGAGTTGTCCGAATACCGCCTGTATCGGCAGGGTGACGATCCGCGACAGCTCGACTGGAAGCTTCTCGCGCGCAGCGATCGGCCGTACATAAGGCTGGCCGAAGATCGGTCGCTCCTGGCGACGTGGTTCATCGTCGATGCATCGGCGTCGATGGCGTTCCCCGAGCCAACACACGCGAAGTGGCAACTGGCGGTGAACATCACGCTTGGACTCGCGTCGGTTGCGTTGTCGTCCGGCGATCCCGTTGGGTTGATCGTCTCGCATCGATCGGCGCCGCCACGTACGCCAGCGCGCTCGCGTCGCGGCACGTTGCGCGAGATGACGTCGATCCTCGCAGCGATTGAGCCTTCCGGTGCCGCGCCCATCGCCCCCCTGGTGGCCGACGCGCGACCCGGGGCTCGCATCGTGATCGTCAGCGATTTCCTCGGCGACGAAGGCGCGATGCGGGTCGCGGCTGGTGCGCTGCTCGCCGCGCATAGCGATGTCCACGCCATCCACGTCATCGCGCACGAGGAGCTCGAGCCCTCGGCGAATGCCATTCGCGCGGTGGATCCCGAAGATGCGTCCATTATGCGGCCGCTCGATGAGACGCTGCGCGCGCGCTACGCGGCGAATTTCTCCAACTGGAGGAGTGATACCGCGGCAGCCTGGCGGCATGTTGGCGCGACCTGGACCGCCGTCACGACGGGCGAAGATCCGGCGATGGGAGTCAGGCGAGTAATTGGTGCGTCAGTGGGCGACCTGTCGGCAGCCGCACGATGACTTTCCTCGCGCCGGTCTGGCTCGCCTCGGCCGCGGCGGCGGCTGCGGCCGTTGTTGGCATTCATCTCATCGCCTGGCGGCTCCCGCGAAGTGTTCCTCTCCCGACCGCGCGTTTTGTGCCTGACGAGCCGGCTCGACGCGCGTCGCGGACGTTGCGACTGTCCGATGTCGGTCTCCTCGCGCTGCGTGCCGCGATCATCATGGCAGGTGGTGTAGCACTCGCCAGACCGACGCTCAACGTGGCGCCGAGCGGCACGGCGACGGTATTCGCCATCGAGCGAAGTGCGATGATCGGCGACACGGCGACTTTGCACGAACGTGTGCGAGCAGTGCGGGCGGCAAGTCCGGTGTGGTACGTCGCATTCGACACCGGAGCCGCGGTGTTTCAGGATGAAACGGAGGCCTGGACGCATCTGGCGCAGGTCAGCGCGAATCAACACGCCTCGCTGACCGTCGGACTGCTCGCCGCAACTCGTGAGGCACGGCGACTGATCCGCGAATACGAGACGGTCAACATTGTGCTCGTGTCCACGTTTACGGGGGGCCTGTTCGACGAGGCCACACCCGGCGTTCGTGGCACATGGGGCGACTCCCTGCAGATCATCCGCATCGCCCCTGCTATCGCTCCGTCCGCGCCCGGCAACGTCGATCTCCAATCGGTCGGCGACGATCCGGTAGCCGCCGGAATCCGCCTCGCCATGTCGCACGGCATGGTGCGGGGCGCCTCACGCGTTGTGCGAGGTGTCGCAACTTCCGCTGACAGCGCCTGGGCGGCGGCGGGGCGTGTGTTGGTCCTCTGGCCGCGCGAGCCGACGGGCACGGAGCGCATCGATGGCGTACACGCCGGCGATGTCACAACAATCGCCCACTTCATCCGACCGGCACTCGCCGCCGATTCAGGGCGGGTTATCGCGCGTTGGGTCGACGGGTCCGCGGCGGCGCACGAATCTCCACTCGGCACCGGCTGCGTTCGCACCATCGGGTTCGATGTCCCCGACGCCGGCGATTTCACACTGACGCCGGCGTTTCAGCGGCTCGCGGCGGTTCTCGTGGCGCCGTGCGGCGGTAGCCAATCCAGCGAGGTCGTTGGCGATTCGGTCATCGCGGGGCTTGCGGCGCCCTCAGGTGCGGCGCGGTCCGACATCCTGCCCGACGATGTGAATGCGCCGAACCGCCTGGCCGCCGTGATCATGATGCTGGCGATTATTCTCGCAATCGTGGAGCTCGCGGTTAGGCGCCGCGGACGATCGGGCGATGCGGTCGTAGTGGAGCCGGCCGCATGAGATCGCGGGAGCGCGTTGAGGCGACGGGCCGCAGCCTCGCGGCAATTGCACTGGGCAAGAGCCTGCTGTTGGGGACCGCGGCTGGTGCTACGCTGGCCGCGGTCACGTGGCCGCTTGGAGTCGGCCGAGCCACGGTGTTCGTCAGCCTGATGTTGGCGGTCGGTATTGGCTGGTGGACCTACCGGCGAGCCCGCGGGACTGGATTCAGTGTGCCTAACGTTGCGCTCTGGATCGAGGAGCGGTTGCCGTCGTCAGGCTGGAAACTCGTTACGGCGGTGGAGGACGGGGCACCGGAAGCGCTCGAACAGTCGGTGGCCGCGTTGGATTGGTCCTCCGTCACTCGTCAGGCCACGCAGAAAGCCCTCGCCACGCCGGCCGTGGCACTCCTCGCCGCCCTCGGCCTGCTCGCCACCTCGATCGTCTTCGCTCCCGCCGTGTCACGCGTGTTGGCCACACGCCTAACGCCTGGCGCCCGCGTTCCAACAGAAACACTCGACGTCACCGTCGAGGTGATTCTCCCTGGCTACGCACGCCGTCGTGGAGAATCGCTTCGCAATCCGGCCGTGGTTCGGGCGCTCGTGGGGAGTCGGCTGCGCTTGTCGACCGTTGGCCGCGACTCTCTGCGCCTGACGGTCGGCGACCGGGAGGTCGCCACGTCATCGTGGCCCGTCGGTCCCCAGGCCGTCGCGCTCCGCCTGCGATCCGGAGAGACGTCGCGACTCATCGCGATCGACCCGATCCCCGACAGCGCCCCTGCGGTCCAGCTCCGCAATCCGCCGCGGGACACGGTCCTGGCCGTTGCCGGGGGCGTGTTCGCGTTAGGTGCCGACGTCCGCGATGACCTGGGAATCGCCCGGGCGGCCTTCGAGTACATCGTGAGCTCGGGAAGCGGTGAAACGTTCACGTTCACCACCGGCAGCATCGGCGCACGGCAGCTCGGCGGCGCCCAAACCGGGGCAATCACCGGCACACTGTCGCTCGCCACCTTGAACCTTAAGCCGGGCGATTTCGTTCATGTGCGTGCGGTGGCGACCGACCTGCGACCTGACAGCGCGGCGGCTCGAGGGGCGTCGGAAACGCGCACCATTCGGATCGCGAGAGCCGGTGAATTCGACTCGGTGGCCGTTGAGGCCGCGGCGCCACCCGAAGAGGACAAGGCGGTGCTCAGCCAACGCATGTTGATCAACCTGACCGAAGCACTCGTCAGGCGGCGGCGACAGCTGGCGCGCACTACGCTTGCCGACGAATCCCGCACCATTGCCCGCGATCAGGCGCGGCTGCGAAAACAGGTCAGCGATATCGTCTTCGCCCGGTTCGGCGACGATCCCACGGGCGAACATTTTCACGGCGACGGCCACCAGCACGAAGGGCAGGAGCTGCGCCCGGCGCTGACGCCTGACGAGTTGCTGCAAGCAGCCGAAAACGCCACCAGCGCCGCCGCCGGCAAGGTGCTCGACTTCGAGAGTGACGAGACGCCCGTTGTGGCCGTCAATCGGCCGCTGCTCGAGGCCTACAACTTCATGTGGGAGGCGGGACGCGAGCTCGATCAGGGAGCGCCGGAGAAAGCGCTGCCGCCGATGTACCGCGCCCTCGACGCGATCCAGCGCGCGCGCGCCGCTGAACGGCTGTACCTCCGCAGTCGTCCGCCGCGGGCAGTCGTCGACGTCGACCGCGTCAGGCTCCAAGGGCGCGAGAAGGGAACCCCCGCCGCGCGCGAACCGCGCGAGGCCTCCACGGGCGCTGCCCGTGTCGCGCTCGCGCGCTTCGCGCGCGTCGTGGTGCTCGCCCGCTCCGACGCGGCCGCGGCAGCCGACTCGCTGCTACTGCTCCGCATCGACCTGCTCCCACGTTTGTCGCCAGCGCAGGCGGATGCGGCGGCTTCCGCCGCGACGAGTCTACGAGCCGGGCGTGATGCCGCCGCCGATCTCGCCGTCCTGCGTCGCGCCCTCGAGGGTGTCGTCGCCAGTGACTCGATGTCGCGCTGGAGCGGCGTGCGATGAGCGAATTCGTCTTTGCCACTGCGCAATACGAATCCGGTGACTGGGATTCGGCGCCTCTCGTGCCGGCGAATCTCATCGACTCTATCGCGCGCTATACGTCGATCCCCGTCGCGCCTGCCGGCGTTGTCGTGGCGCTCTCCTCGAATGACGTGTTGCGCTTCCCGTTCCTCTTCATGACCGGCCACCTGCCGGTGCGGTTCACCGAGGCCGAACGCGCGAGCGTTCGGCGGTTCATAGACAGGGGCGGGTTCCTCTTCATCGACGATCACAACCACGACATCGACGGTGCGTTTCACAAGACGGTCACCGAGGAGATCCAGCGCTCGGCGGGACCACTCGTGACCGTGTCAAAGCGCCACGAGCTCTTTTCGTCGTTCTTCACGTTCCCGGACGGCCCGCCTAACACCAGCCACGAGCTGAACGGCTGGGGCGACAACCTCCTGCATCCCGACCTCAAGGCCGTGTTCCGCGGCGACCGGATCGCGTTGCTCTACAGCAACAAGGATTACAGCTCGGAGTGGAGTTACCACCCCGAGAACAAGCGCTTCTACAGCGTAGACAACACGCGCTTCGGCGTGAACCTCGTGGTGTATGCGCTCACGCGCTGATCGGCGCCTGACTGCCGAGCGCGCGCTGCGCGGCATTGCGTTCGCGGCGATGGCTGTTCTCGCCTGGCGCTTGTCGATCGGGCAGCCTTCTGCGGACCGCACGCACGTCACGAGCGGCTCACTCGACTCGGCGCTCGTGCGCTGGTCGGCAAGCGCGCCCAAATGGGCGACAATCGATGCTGACACGATTCCCGGGTCGCGCCAACGAGACTGGCTCGTCGCGCTGCGCCGCACCGGCACGACGATCACCTGGTCGGCGAGCGACTCGTCGGGCGGCGCCGTTACCGTCGAGCAGGGGCCGCTGACAGGCTCGCTACATCGAGTCACCGCGCTGGCCGTCGCGGGCCATGACGTAGTGTTGTCCGACGATCTCGGGACGATCGACACCGCGCGCACCGGTCCGGATGGCATCGCCTCATGGCGAGCAAGTCCGATTGGGCAGGCGCGCGTAGCGCTGGGACAGGCGAACGCGGCTTCCGCCGCGCGCGATTCGCTCATCGTGCGGCCCGTATTGGTGATTGGCCAGGCTGGCTGGGAATCCCGGTTTGTTGTAACCGCGTTGGAGGAGGACGGCTGGTCCGTCATGGCGCGGCTCACCGTCGCGCCGGGCGCTCTCGTCAGGCAGGGGCCCGCCGTGCGCATCGACACGGCGGAGCTCAGCGCCGTCGTCGTCCTCGACAGCAACTCAACGGTCGACGCGAGCGAGTTGTCGCGTTTCGTACGCGAAGGCGGCGGCATCGTGGCGTCGGGCGCCGGCGCGAATCACCCCGCCGTCAGGGCCCTCGTCGCATTGCGTCCCGCCCCGTTTCGTTTCCAACGAGACGCCGCCCAGATCAGTCAGTATCCCGTTTCGTTCGAAGCCAGTCCCGGCGCGATTGGTGCCCTCCTTGGACCGGCGCCTCGCGAAGGACTCTCGGCGCGCACATTCGGACTGCGCGCGGGCTCGGTTGCACTAGAACGTCGTGGTGACGCGACCGTGGTGCTGGCGCGTCGCGTCGAGTCAGGAAGGGTGATCGTTGTCGGATATGACGACACCTGGCGGTTGCGGATGGTGCCGGCGAGCGAATCGGCGCCGGAGGCTCACCGCGCGTGGTGGTCATCGCTTGTGGCGGGAGCGGTCTACGTGAGGCCCGTTCCGCGCGATGCCGCCCCGGTGGATGAAGCGCCCCTGGCGTCGACCATCTCGGCGCTCGGTCCCCCAAGTGCGTTAGGCGGGCCCGTTCCCGACATGCCCTTGCCCTGGGACGCAGTACTGGCGGCAGGTGCCGCGGCTTCGCTGCTCGCCCAGTGGTTGTCTCGCCGAATGCGGGGCGTGGCGTGAAGGTCGCGTACGTCTCGCACGCGGACTGCGGCCGGCACGACACCGGCTGGCGCCACCCGGAGCACGTGGGTCGCTTGCGCGCGATTCCGCGGGCGTTGCGCGAAGACGTGGAGCTCTACCACGCGCTGGAGCAGGTCGAGGGGCGTCATGCCACCGAGGACGACATCGCCCTCGCCCACGACGCTCGTTATGTGGCGGGCGTCAGGCGGCTCGCCGAGTCGGGTGGTGGCGCGCTCGACCCTGATACCGTCGTCAGTGAAGGTTCGTGGGATGCCGCGCGGGCCGCGGTGGGTTGTGTCCTCGACGCGGTGGACATGGCGGTCGATGGTAATGCGCGCGCGTTCTGCGCGGTCCGTCCACCCGGCCATCACGCGCTGAAGGATCACGCCATGGGTTTCTGCCTCTTCGGCAACGTGGCCATCGGCGCCCACTATGCGCGCCAGCGACGCGGGGTCGAACGCGTGCTCATTGTGGACTGGGATGTCCATCACGGGAACGGCACGCAGGCGCTGGTCGAACATGATCCGTCGATTCGATTCGTTTCGATGCACCAATGGCCGTGGTATCCCGGAACCGGAGCCGCCGCGGACCGCGGTCCACATCGCTCGGTGTGGAACGTGCCGATGCCGGGCCACCTCGCGCCGGATGTGTACGTCGCAGCGCTCCAGTCCGCGGTCACCGACGCGACCCATGACTTCACGCCTGGTCTCGTCATGATCTCCGCCGGGTTCGATTGTCTCGCCGGCGATCCACTCGGCGAATTCACGCTCGAGATCGAACACATCACGCAGTTGACGCGATGGTTGTTGTCGCACGCCATGAATTGGTGCGACGGCCGGATGTTGGCCGCGCTCGAAGGCGGCTATGATCCCGATCGCGTCGGCACGGCATCTGTGGCCATGATGGCCGCGATGTCGTCGCCATAGGGGTCAGTAAGCACCGACCGCTTTTTCGAGGACGCTCTTCGAGGACGCTCTTCGAGGACGCTCTTCGAGGACGCTCTTCGAGGACGCTCTTCGAGGACGCTCTTCGAGGACGCTCTTCGAGGACGCTCTTCGAGGACGCTTTTTCGGTCATCCCCTCAGCAAAACCCGCTCCTGTGCGTTCTCCAATCTTCGCGGTCGTTTCACCGTCCGATATCAGCCGACTCCTGAGGTATTTTGTGTTCGCCGTCACGTTGCCGACCGATTCAGGCACGCCGGGGGAAGGCCCTTTTGTGGCAACGCCGCCACGTGAAAACATGACGCCGATGAATCGTCCAATCCCATGCCGACACGTCAGTTAGGTGATTTCAGACGGCCCCGGCGATTCTCGCGGACAGACCTCACCAAACCCCGACCCCAGGCCGATAATTGCACCGGAAGAATCTGCCCGGCTCGGTGGGTCCAGTGACGTCGGCCCCCTGGTCGTGCCTAACGCAACCATCGTTAGGAACGAGGAACGAGTTCTGATGCTCTTCAAACGCGCCGAGCAGAAACTGCACGAAGCGCTCGTGCTGTGCGGCATCGTGTCCCGCGAAGGCCGGCCCGCCCCGCACGTCGCGGATGCGCAGACGGTCGACTATCGCGACGTCAGCGCTGTGGTCCGCAAGGCGGACTTCATCCGCGTCGAGCCCACTGAAGACGGCATCGCCGCCTACCGCGAGGTCGTCGAGGGCGCCTTCGCCTGCGGCGCCGTGATCCCGGCGCCTTACGGCACCATTTTCCGCAACCGCGACGCGCTCCTCCGCTGGCTCGAGCTGCACTACTTCACGCTCGCCGACGCGCTCCGCTACCTCCACGATCGGCAGGTGGCGCGGGTCCACGTGTCCCCCGCGGCGTTAGGCACCTGGGACACCGTCGAGCATCGGGCTCGCGGCGCCGACCTCGAGGTGACGGCGTTCGACGCGTTTCGCGTGCTCAAGAGACAGGCCGTGGCCTACGTGCCCATCGAGGTCGCCGGCCGCCGATCGGAACAGGGCGCCGAGGGCGCGTTCCTCGTCGAACGCGAGCACTGGTCGCAGTTCATGTCCCTGCTGAAGGAAGAACAGCGCCGCCTCCCGGACCTGAAGTTCGAGCACACCGGCCCGTGGCCGGCGTACGATTTCGTGAGGCTGGACCTGAATGGCTGAACGCGCCTGATGTTCTGCCCCTCCTGCGGAACCTGGAACCGCACGCGCGCGGTCACCTGCCTCCGGTGCAAGGCGGACTTGCCGGAGCTGCGTGACATTCCGCGCGAACCGCCGGATCCCGAGATCTCGCTCGTGCGCAAGGCCACCGGTGGCCGCTACCGGATCATGCGCCGACTGGGCAGCGGTGGCATGGCGCACGTCTACTACGCGCTGCACTCCGTGCTCGAGCGGCCGCTGGTCGTGAAGGTGCTGCACCAGCATCTCGCCCGCGATCCCGAAATGCGCGAGCGCTTCCGCCGTGAGGCCGAGGCGGCGAGTCAACTCGTGCATCCGCACGTCTGCGCGATCGTCGACTACGGCGCGCTCGGCGACACGGTCTATCTCGTCATGCCGTTCCTCGCCGGTGGCTCACTCGCCGACATCCTGGTGAGAGATCGCACCGTGCCCGGCACCAACGCGGCGGCAATTTGCGGACAGGTGGCCACGGCGCTCGACTACGCGCATCGCCGCGGCATCATCCATCGCGACGTGAAGCCCGACAACGTCCTCTTCGACGAAGACGGACACGCGGTGATCACCGACTTCGGTATCGCCACGGCGCGCTTCCATGGCCGCCTCACCAAGACCGGTCGCGCGATGGGAACGCCGCACTACATGTCGCCCGAGCAGGCCATGGGCCGCATGGTCGACGGCCGCAGCGATCTGTACGCGGTGGGCGTGATGTTGTACGAAATGCTGGTGGGCTTCCCGCCGTTCGATGGCGCCGATTCATATTCGGTCGGCTACAAGCAGGTGCACGAGACCGCGGTGTCGCCGGAAGTCATCGACTCACGCATCCCAGCGGAACTCGCCGCCATCGTCATGAAGTGCCTCTCCAAGACCGCCGACGATCGTTACCAGACCGGCTTCCAGCTGTCGGACGCACTCCAGACGTTCCTGACCGCTGCCGCAACCGCCGACGAGTCGCGCCTGGCCTTTTACGCGCGCCACACCGGCGCATCGGCAACAGCAACCGACCTCTAATTGGGGTCAGACTCCAATTAGCAAAAAGGGTCAGACTCCAATTAACAAAAGGGGTCAGACTCCAATTCCCTGAGCTCGGAGCTCGGCCGACGCCGGTTATGATTTACCGGTGTCTATTCGGTCCGCCGTTTCCGTTGCGCTCCCCGTCCCGCTTTACGGGACTTACGTCTATACCGTCGAGGAGCGGCACGGGACCCGTGTGGAACCGGGTTCGCGCGTCGTAGTCCCCGTGCGTGGCCGCCGTGTCATCGGCGTCGTGACCGAGGTGGATCCACCGCTGGTTCCGGGTCGCAAGTATCGCGCGGTCCTCGAGGCGCCAGATGAGCAGCCGTCGCTCACGGAGCCACTGCTCGCGACCTGTCGATGGATCTCGACCTACTATGCCGCACCGCCCGGGCTTGTTCTCCGGGCCGCGCTGCCCGCGTTGCTCACCGGGGCGGGCAAGCCGGCGCCTGAACCCAGGTCACGACGGATCGCCAGCATCGCCGCGCCACTCGCCACACTGGTCGAGCGCGACGCCGCGTTCCGACGGTCCCCGAAGCAGCGCGAGGTCTTCGAGCTGCTCGAGTCGTTAGGTGGACGGGTCCCGGTCGAACACCTCGAGCAGCAGCTTGGCGTGTCGCCGTCGGTGATCACGGCACTCGCCAAGCGAGGTTTCGTCGCCATTGAACGGGAAGCCACCATGCGCGACGCGTTCGCCAAACGGTCCTCGGGGCCGAGGGTCACTCTCGACCCGACCGAGGCGCAGCGCGACGCGATCGAAGCACTGTCGGCCGGAAACGCTGGAGAGGTGTTCCTGCTCCACGGCGTCACCGGGAGCGGGAAGAC
>Ga0070698_100001192_pt1 | contig 28850 bp, 27 predicted proteins | sample KBSK1502metaG_FD_65477 | JGI IMG/M metagenome (GOLD analysis project Ga0070698, IMG submission 65477) | Corn, switchgrass and miscanthus rhizosphere microbial communities from Kellogg Biological Station, Michigan, USA - KBS K1-50-2 metaG | ecosystem: Host-associated > Plants > Roots >...
GGCGTGCTCCTGATCTCGAGCGAGCTTGATGAACTGATCGCCGTCGCCGACCGCATCGCTGTGCTCTATCGCGGCCGGCTGGTCGGTGAGCGGCCGGCGGCGATGAAGGAACGCAGCGCCATCGGCGCCCTGATGTCGGGCCAGATCGCATGACCGCGCTTGCGCTCGCATCGTCACTGCCCGATCGCCGCCGCCTCGCCGGCATCTCCATCCCGTTCGCCGCTGTCGTCGGTTCGATGGCGGTCGGCCTGCTGCTGATCGCCGCCAGCGGCAAGTCGGTACCCGACGCGATCGACGCCTTCCTCGATGGCGCCTTCGGCACGGCCTTCGCCTTCGGCGCTTCGGTCAATCGCGCCGTCGCCCTGTCGCTGGTCGGGCTGGGCTTCATCCTGGCCTTCCGTGCCAACCTCACCAACGTGGGCGGCGAGGGCCAGATCGCGGTCGGCGGCATCGCCGCCGCCGCACTGGCGCTGTGGCCGCCGATCGCCGGCCTGCCGCTGGGACTCGCCGTGATCGTGCCGCTGCTGGGCGGCACGCTCGCCGGCGCGTTTTGGGGCGGCATCGCGGGCTTCATGAAGGTGAAGTTCGGCACCAACGAGGTGATCAGCACGCTGCTGCTGGGCTTCGTGGCGCTGCTGATGGTCTATTGGTGTGTCCAGTCGACGGCCTTGCTGCGCCAACCGCAGACCTCGTCGGCGACCCTGCCGGAGTCGCTGCCGATTCCGGACCCGACCAAGCTGCCCGGCCTGACCGGCGATTCTGAATCACCGCTGCATGTCGGCCTGATCATCTGCCTCGTGCTGGCGGTCGTCACGGCCGTGGTGCTGCAGCGCTCGACCTTCGGTCTGCGGCTGCGCGCCATCGGGCTGAACGAGCTGGCGGCACGCCGCGCCGGCATGCCAGGCGGCGTCCTGCTGGTCGTGGCGTTGGCCATCGCCGGCGCGTTCGGCGGGCTGGCCGGCGCCATCATGCTGCAGGGCGAGCAATACTACCTCAAGACCGGCTTCTCCTCGGGCTACGGCTTCGACGGCCTGGTCGTCGGCCTGCTGTCGCGCGGCTCGACGGTGGGCGTGCTGGCGGGCGCCCTGTTCTTCGGCTTCCTGCGCTCCGGCGGCATCTCCATGGAAATCATGGCGGGCGTGCCGGCGGCGCTCACGCTGGTCATCCAGGGCCTGATCGTCATTGCCGTCGCCGGATCGGTGATCCTGGTCGACAAGCTCGAAAGAGGGTCGCGCTGATGGAAGAGACTTTCGCCATCTTCCTCGCCTCGACCTTGCGCCTTGCCATGCCGCTGATGCTGGCGGCGAGCGGCGAACTCGTCTCGGAGCGCTCGGGCGTGCTGAACCTCAGCCTCGAAGGCATGATGCTGACGGCCGCTTTCTTCGGCGCGCTGGGCTCGTGGGCCACCGGCGATCCCTATCTCGGCGTCGGTTGCGCCATCCTGGCCGCGCTGTGCGTAGCGGCGGTGCAGGCCTGGCTCAGCGTCAATCTCCGCGCCAACCAGCTCGTGGTCGGCATCGGCTTCAACATCCTGGCGCTGGGCGCCACGACGCTTTTATACCGCATCATCTTCGGCGGCCTGTCGCGCGAGGAGATCCCCGGCCTGCCCAAGCTTGCCGTGCCGGGCCTGAGCGATCTGCCGTTCGCCGGCACCGCTTTCTTCCAGCAGTCGGTCATCGTCTATGTCGGGCTCGGCCTGATCGTGCTGATCTGGGTGATGCTCAATCATACCTCGTTCGGGCTGGCCGTGCGCGCCGTCGGCGACGAGCCGCGCAGCGCCGACAAGGCCGGCATCCCGGTCGCGGCCACGCGCTGGCGGGCCGTGCTGGTCACCGGCTTCATGGCCGGCGTCGCCGGCGCCTTCATCTCGATCGCCGACATCCACACCTTCACCGAGAACATGACCAACGGCGCGGGCTACCTGGCGCTGGCCGCCGTGATCTTCGGCGGCTGGAACGTCGGCCGCACCATCGCCGCCTGCCTGCTGTTCGGCGCCGCCACGGCGTTGCAGTTCCAGCTTCCGGCCATGGGCATCAACGTACCGACCGCCTTCCTGCTGATGCTGCCTTATCTCTTGGCGCTGCTCGCCGTTGCCGGCGTCGTCGGAAGGCTCGAGCCACCCACTTCATTGACCTTGCCGTTCCAGCGCGGCAAGTGACCGCCGTGCCCATGATCGCCGCCCAGCCCTACGATTATAACTTCCCCGCGGGCAAGCTCGCCTTGATCGTGATCGACATGCAGCGCGACTTCATCGAGCAAGGCGGCTTCGGTTCGGTCCTCGGCAACGACGTGCGGCCGCTTGGCGCCATCGTGCCCACCGTGCGTCGCCTGATCGACGGCTTCCGCGCCGCCGGGCTGCCGGTCATCCATACCCGCGAGGGTCACCGGCCCGACCTCGCCGACTGCCCGCCCGCCAAGCGCGCTCGCGGCGGCGGCAAGCTCACCATTGGCGACGAGGGCCCGATGGGCCGCATCCTGATCGATGGCGAGCCCGGCAACGATCTGGTGCCCGAGCTGGCGGCGTTGCCCGGCGAGACGGTGATCGTGAAGCCGGGCAAGGGCGCGTTCTATGCCACGCCGCTCGGCGAGCTTTTGCAGCAGCAAGGCATCGGCCATCTCGTCTTTGCCGGCGTCACCACCGAGGTTTGCGTGCAGACGACCATGCGCGAGGCCAACGACCGGGGCTACGAGTGCCTGCTGGCCGAAGACGCGACCGAGAGCTACTTCCCCGAGTTCAAGGCCGCCACGCTGGCGATGATCCGCGCCCAGGGCGGTATCGTCGGTTGGACCGCGCCGACCGACACCATCGTCGAGGCGCTGCGCTAAGATTACGCCCATGAAAGACGATTTCGGCGCCTTCCTTCCCGGGCCGAGGGCGCGGCTTGCGCCGCTGGCGTCGGGGCCGCTCGATGGACTGACGTTCGTCGCCAAGGACCTGATCGATGTCGCAGGCCAGGTGACCGGCGGCGGCAATCCCGATTGGGCCGCGCGCCAGGCGCCGGCGGCGAGATCCGCTCCCGCCGTCGAGCGCCTGCTGCGGGCGGGGGCCAGCCTGGTCGGCAAGACCATCACCGATGAACTTGCCTTCAGCCTGGAAGGCGAGAATGCGCATTACGGCACGCCCAAAAACCCGCGCTGTCCGGACCGCCTGCCGGGCGGGTCGTCGAGCGGCTCGGCTGTCGCCGTGGCGGCCGGGCTGGCCGACCTCGGGCTCGGTACCGACACCGGCGGCTCGGTCAGGGTCCCGGCGAGCTTCTGCGGCCTGTTCGGCTGGCGGCCTAGCCACGGCCGCGTGCCGCTCGACGGCGTCGTGCCGTTCGCGCCCAGCTACGACACGGTCGGCGTGCTTGCGCGCGACGCCTCGCATCTGAGGCTGGCCGCACAGTGTCTGCTCGGCACGCCGCCAGCAACGCCGCGACCCTGCCGGTTGCTGTTCGCCACCGACGCCTTCGCCTTGGCCGAGCCCGAGGCGGCTGCGTTGTTGCAAGATGCGGCGCGGTCTTTCGGCATCGCGGACGAGGTCGACATCTTTGGTGGCTGGCCGGCGGATTTCCTCGACGCCTATGCAACTTTGCAAGGCCTCGACATTGCCGGTGCGCTCGGCGGATTCCTGGCGACCCGGCCGCGCTTCGGCCCGACGATCCAGCCGCGCTTCGACGGTGTCCGCGCGCTCGATCCCGCCGCCGGCGAGCGCTGGCGCGTCTGGCGGGCCGAGACGACGGTGCGATTGCGGGCATTGCTGCCGCCCGGGACGCTGTTGTTGCTGCCTGCCGCGCCGTCCATTGCACCATTGCGCTTCCTGCGCGGCGCTGCTGCCGATCGCTTCTACCAAACGGCGCTCACTCTGAATTCCGTGGCGGGCCATGCCGGCCTGCCGGCGGTGAGCCTGCCCATCGTCGCTTTGCAAGACTGTCCGCTCGGTCTCTGCGCATTGGCAGGGCCGGGCGAAGATGAGGCGCTGCTCGCTTGGACGTCCCGCCTCGAGCAAGAATCGAACGTGAAGTTTGCATGAATGTCGCGGCATCCAAATCGGCTGTGCTAGCATTGCCTCGAGCGGGGCACACATTTCCAAATCCATGAACCGAGGAGGACGGTAATGCCCGAGAACATTCCCAAACCCATGACGCCCAGCGTCTTCACGCCTTTCGGCGGCGAATTCGACCAGCTCTTCAACCGCATGGTGCGGGCCTGGTCGTTCGGCATGCTCGAGCCGGCCGCCAACGGCCAGCCGCGCGCCCTGCGCGCCTTCGATAACGCGCCAAAGGTCGAGGTCCAGGAGAACGGCAAGACCTACACCATCAACGTCGAGTTGCCGGGCCTCGACCAGAAGGATGTGAAGGTCGTTGTCGAGGATGACATGCTGACCGTGTCCGGTGAAAAGAACGTCGAACGGGTCGACGAGAAGATCCACTACACCGAGCGCAACTACGGCAGCTTCACTCGCGCTTTCACCCTGCCGTCCGACGCCGACCGAGACGGCATCACGGCGAACTTCGCCAAGGGCGTGTTGACCTTGCAGGTTCCCAAGTCCCCCGACAGCCATCAGCGGGCCAAGGAAATCGAGGTCAAGCCGTCTTGAGGTTTTGCAACCGCAAACTACAAGCTAGAACCCTAAGGGGCCGGCGATGAAAGCGCCGGCCCAGGCGGCCGCCACCAGCAGGATCAGGCCGGGGATCACATAGAGCGCAAAAGTGCGTCCACCGGCGCCAAGGGCGAAGGCTGCCTTGGTGACTGTATTGGTCGAGAGCGCGGCAAGGATCGGAATGATCGACTGCGGCGCCGTGATCTTCTTGTCCGCCACGAGCGATGCGACCGAGATTGCCGCCGAATGCGTGTCGGCGAAGCCCGCCGTCGCCGCCGCGACCAGGACACCCGCCTGGCCGAACCAATCCTGCGCCGCCGCCGCGATGAGCAGGACGGCCGCGAGGATGGCGGCGAAGGTGAAGGCGGTGCCCAGGCTGAAGGCGCTGCCGGATGCTTCCTCCTTTTCGGCGCTGTGCCGCAACGCCCACAGGGTGAAAGCGCCGCCATAAAGTACCGCCGCCGCACCGGCCAAGACCAGCGGCAGCCAGAACGCGCGCAGCGTCTCCATGCTGGTGGCGGCGATCAGGATCGCGAGTTCCGCGATGGTGGCGACCGACGATAGCACGGCGCCGGCGACCGCGGGCTTCATCAGGTCCGGCTCCTTCTGGACGCGCGCGCCCATCGCACCGATGGTGGCGCTGCTGGAGATGAAGCCCGAGGCAAGGCCCGCGAGCGGCAGGCCGAACTGTGCGCCGACCAGGCGCACGGCGATGTAGCCCAGCGCGCTCACCGCCATCACCAGGATGACCACGATCCAGATCGTGCGCAGGTTCAGTGCGCCGTAGGGACCGATGGGATGGTCGGGCAACAGCGGCAATACCACCAGGGTGGCGCCGGCAAAGATCAGCAGGCTGCGAATTTCCTCGTCGGTCAGAACGGAAAGGACAAAGCGGTGCAGCGCCGACCGCGCGGCGAGCAGCACGGCCACGACGGCGCCCAACCCCGCGGCGAAGGCGGGTTCGCGGATCGCCAATCCGCCGAGCAGCGTCGTCAGCACCAGCGCCGTCTCGGTGGTGAGGCCGGGATCGCTGTCACGGGCCCGCCAGTAGGACAGCCCGGCGAATCCCACCACGCCCAGCGCGGCTGCGGCCAGCAACACCTCGCCACCGGTCGCAATGGCCGTGGCGCCCAAGAGCGAAGCCAGCGTGAACGTGCGCAAACCCGGCGCCGCGCGCGTCGGCCCGTCGCCTTTGTGGCGCTCGCGGTCGATGCCGATCAGCAGCCCGACGCCGAGCGCGACCACGAAGCCTAAAACGAGGGGATGGAGAGGGGGCATGGACCATCCATTGTAAGGCGGCCATTATCCCCATTTCGCTGTCATGCGTCACGTAACCGTAGCCCAGATGTAACCTGACCTTATTCCCCGCTGCCTATGGACCGGCCTATGAGCGTGGTCAGCACGACCTCAGTCGATGGCATCGAGCCCGACCGCGCCATAGCGGTCCGGCGTCGGCGGCCACGGCTGTTGCCCTACGCCCTGCTGGCGCCCTCGCTGTTGTTCCTCGCCCTGTTCACCTACCTGCCGGTGGTGCGGGTCGCCGTCGAGGCGCTTTACGACAAGCCGCACGGCACCGGGGCGGCTATTTCCTACGTCGGGCTTGGCAACTACGCCAAGGTGCTGGCCGATCCGGCCTTCCAGAAGGCCGCGCTCAACAACCTGATCTATGCCGTGGGCGTGCTGGTGCCGACCCTGGTGCTGGCGCTTGCCTTCGCGCTCGCCGTCCAGCGCTCGACGCACTTCGCCGGCGTCCTGCGGACGGTATTCTTCCTTCCCTCGTTGGTGCCGCTGGTCGCCGCGGCCTCGCTGTTCTTTTTCATCTTCCTGCCCGGCATTGGCCTGCTCGACTACTACCTGGCCAAGCTTGGCCTGCACGGACCCAACTGGCTGGGCGATTCCGACATCGCGCTGTGGTCGGTGATCGGGCTCACCGTGTGGAAGAACGCCGGCTACTACATGCTGTTCTATATCGCCGGTCTGCAGAACGTGCCACGCGACACCGTCGAGGCGGCGATGATCGACGGCGCCAATGCCTGGCAGCGCCTGCGCTTCGTCATCCTGCCGGCACTGGCGCCGACCACCGCCTTCGTGACGGTGATCGCCCTGATCCAGCTCCTCACCAGCGTCGACCATGTGATCGTGCTGACGAGGGGCGGGCCGTCCAACGCCACCAACCTCCTGCTCTATTACATCTTCCAGTCGGCCCACGAGAACTTCGAGTACGGCAAGGCCGCCGCCGCGACCCTGATCAGCGTGGCGATCCTGCTCGCCATTTCGTTCGGCTCGCTGCGGGTCATGGAACGCGGAGCGCGCGGTCATGGATAAGATCTTGCCGGACTCGGCGCATTCACATGCGCCTGGAGGGCCTCCAGGCCCGCCTCATACGGAGCGCGGACCTCCAGGTCCGCTCATGAATCATGAATGCGGACCTGGAGGTCCGCGCTCCAGCCATGAGCGGGCCTGGAGGCCCGCGGTCCGGCTTGAGAAGCACCTTTGGCCTGCCATCATCGCAGCCCTCCTGTCGGCGGTCGCCTTCCTGTGGGCGAGTCCGTTCCTGTGGACCCTGGTCGCTTCGTTCCGGCCAGAAGGCGCGGGCAGCGCCGACATGGCCTCGCTGCTACCCGATCTCCATCCGACCCTGGAGAATTTCCGCAACGCGCTCGAGAGCGGCTCGTTCGGGCTCTACTACGTCAACACCGTCATCGTCGTGGCGGGCGTGCTCGCCGTGCAATGCGTGACGGTGAGCCTGGCCGGCTACGCTTTCGCCCGTCTGCGATTTCGCGGCCGTGACCTGCTGTTCTACGCTTTCCTGCTGCAGCTCATGCTGGTGCCGCCGGCGCTGATCGTGCCCAACCTGCGAACCGTGGTCGATCTCGGCCTATATGACACGCTGCCCGGCGTCATGGCGCCCTATTTCGCCTCGGCCTTCGGCACCTTCCTGATGCGCCAGACCTTCCTCGCCCTGCCGCGCGACTTCGAGGAGGCGGCCGCTATCGACGGCGCGCCGTGGTGGGCGATCATCTGGTATGTGCTGTTGCCGATGGCCAAGCCCGGCCTGGTCGCCTTCGCCATCGTGTCGATCACCGCGCATTGGAACGAGTTTTTATGGCCGCTGATGGTGATCAGCGATCCCGCCAATCACACGCTCACCATAGGACTCGCCGCCTTCACGCGCGGCGCCGAGGGCGGCAAGGAATGGGGCGTGCTGGCGGCCGGCACGCTCTTGGTCATGGCGCCGCTGGCCGTGGCGTTCATCGCCTTCCAGCGCCGCTTCGTCGACAGTTTCGTTTTCAGTGGAGTGAAAGGCTAGGAGGCCAGGATGACAATCGTCGCACGTCTGGGGACAAGTGCGCTCGCGCTCGCGCTCGCAACCGCCGCATTGCCGGTTTGGGCGCAGACCAAGATCGAGTTCTTCTTTCCGGTTCCGGTGGAGGGCAAGCTCGCCAAGGAGATGACCCGGTTGGTCAAACTCTACAACGAGGGCCAGAAGGAGGTCGAGGTCACCGCCGTCTATACCGGCGGCTATGACGACACCAAGCTCAAGGCGCAAGCCGCCGCCAAGGCCGGCAAGCCGCCTTCCGTGGTATTGATGAGCGCCAACTTCAACGTCGACCTGAAGCTTTCCGGCGACATCCTCTCGCTCGAGCCCATGCTCAAGGCCGACAAGACCACGCGTGGGGATTTTCTGAGCGACTTCTGGCTGGCCCTGCATGCCAATGCCATGGTCGAGGGCGAGCTCTATGCCGTGCCATTTCACAATTCGACGCCGCTGCTCTACTACAACGTCGAGCACTTCAAGGAGGCGGGGCTGGATCCGTCCAAGCCGCCGCGCACCTGGGCGGAGCTGGTCGAGGCCGCCAAGAAACTCACCAAGGGCGACCGCCACGGCTTCCTGATGCCGGCGGGTTACGACTATCTCGGCTGGCTGATGGAGGCGCTGACGCTGTCCAACGGCGGCCGTTATTTCAACGAGGAGTATGGCGGCGAAGTTTACTACGACTCTCCCTCGATGCTGGGCGCCGCCCGTTTCGTCGAGGACCTGATCTTCAAGCACAAGGTCATGCCGCAGGGCATCACCGAGGCGGGCGGCGTATCGACCGCCTTCTTCGCCGGCAAGGCCTCGATGGTGCTGCTGTCGACCGGCTCGCTGTCCTTCATCCGCGAGAACATGAAGCAGCCCTATGACGTCGCCTTCGTGCCGAAGAACGTGCGCAACGCCGTGCCGATCGGCGGCGCCTCGCTGGTCATGTTCGCGGGCCAGAACGAGGACAGCAAGAAGGCTGGCTGGAAGTTCATCAAATGGCTGACCACACCCGAGACGCTGGGCGGTTGGAGCCGCTTCACCGGCTACTTCGCGCCGCGCAAATCGGCCTACGACAAGCCCGAGATGAAGGACTTTCTGGCCAAGAACCTCGATGCCACGGTGGCCCTCGAGCAGCTGACCTTCGCCAAGCCGTGGTTCGCGACCTATCAGACCGTGGCCGTGCGCAAGGCGCTGGAGGACGAGATCCAGGCCATGATGAACGGCAAGAAGAAAGCCGATCAGGCGGTCAAGGACGCCCAGAAGAAGGCCGATGAGCTGATGCGGCCCTATGTCGAGCAGACGTCGTTGAAGTTGCCCTGACCAACGTCACCGTCATCCCGACCGGAGCGCGAAGCGCGGAGTGGAGGGACCTTGTCTTGGTATGATCAGGTCCCTCCACTTCGCCTCGCTCCGCTCGGCTCCGGTCGGGATGACGGGAATTTTTTGCAAGGAGCACGCCCATGATGATCGCGCAGATCACCGACATGCACATCCGGCCGCCCGGCAAGATCGCCTACGAGCGGGTCGACACCAACGCCATGCTCGAGGCGGCGGTCGCCACGCTCGAGGGCCTGCCGCGCAAGCCCGATCTGGTGATCGCCACCGGCGATCTCACCGACTGCGGGCTGGCCGAGGAATACGAGGTGCTGCGCGACATCCTGGAGCCGCTCTCCATGCCGGTCTATCTCGTGCCCGGCAACCACGACCGCCGTGCCGAGCTCTTCGCCGAGTTCGGCTCGGACGGCTATTTCACCAACGACGACGGCTTCCTGCATTACACGATCGAAGGCCACGACGTGCGGCTGATCGGCCTCGACACGGTGGTGCCCGGCCACGGCCATGGCGAGATGTGTCCGGCGCGGCTCGCCTGGCTCGAAGCCAGGCTGGGCGAACAACGCCGGCAGCCGACGGTGATCTTCATGCATCACCCGCCCTTCAGCACCGGTCTTGGCGACATGGACAGCATCAACTGCCGCAACGGCCCGGCGATGGCGGCCGTGCTGCGCCGCTTCGACAACATCGAGCGCGTCGTGTGCGGCCACCACCACCGGCCGATCACCGTGCGTTGGGGCGGCACGATCGGCACGGTGGCGCCCAGCACGGCGCACCAGGTCACGCTCGACCTGATCCCGGACAACAGCCCGGCGACCTTCACCATGGAGCCGCCGGCTTTTCACCTGCATCTCTGGTCGGCCGAGGCCGGGCTGGTGACGCATACCGTGCCGGTCGGCAAGTTCGAGGGACCGTTCGCCTTCGTGCTCGATGCCGACTATCCCGGACATACGGCGAAGGCGGAGGCGGCCTAGTCGGCCTCGCGCGCGATCAGCTGATCGGCTTGCCGCAGCGGCGCCAGGTCTGTTCCTCGCCCGCGGGCGGCTTCAGGCGCATCAGGATCTCGCTCAGCAGGACCATGGCCACCGTCGCACCGGCGCCCGGCTCGGAGGCCGGCACGACGTAAGAGAAATGGTGGCGATCGTAGTCGCCTTTCAGGTGCGTGCCGCCCGGCGTGACGATGTCGGGGCCGTTGATCGAGAGCCGTCGTCCGTCGCCATGGCACCAGTCTCCATCGATGGCGTCGGCCAACGCCGTCCCGCTGAACAATGCCGATAGCGGCAGTGCCAAGAAGACGCCGGCCAATCGATTGAAGGACATCACGCTCTCCCACCGGTTCCCGGACAGCTTCGGACCGAGGCTGCCCGAACGCAAGGCCCGGCCGCTCTCCTCAGCCGTCGCGCCAGACCGGCGGACGCTTGGCGAGAAAAGCGTCGACGCCCTCGGCGAAGTCCGGCGTGTCGGCGAGGTCGGCCACCGTCTCGAGCTCGTACCTCATGCCGTCCTCGAACGTCATGCCGCCGCCCAGGGTCACGGTGCGCCGGATGGCGGCCAGGGCGGCAGGCGACTTCGCCGCCAGCTCCTCGGCATAGGCCTGCACGCGGGCCCGCAATCCAGCCGGCTCGACCAATTCGTCGACCAGGCCCCAGTGCAGCGCCTCGGCGGCGGGCACCAGGCCGCCGTCGTAGAGATAGCGGATGGCGCGCGGCCGCCCGATCAGGCGGGCCAGCGCCTGCGTGGTGGCGATCGGCGGGATGAAGCCGATGTTGATTTCCGGCTGGCCGAGGCTCGCGTCGCTCGCGGCGAAGCGCAGGTCGCAATGCAGCGTCATCTCCAGCCCGCCGCCGACGGCGGTGCCGTGGATGGCCGCCAGCAGCGGCTTGGGCGAGGCGCGCAGCAGGCGGACGATATCGTGGCAGCGGGTCGCCCACTGGCGCATCCCTTCGCCCGTCATGCCCTTGAAGACCTGCAAGTCGGCGCCGGCGCTGAAATAGCGCTCGACGGCGCTCGCCAGCACCATCACGCGCACGCCTGGGTCAGCGAGCGTGGCCGCGATGGCATCGTGGACTTCGTCCACCATCTCGCGGGTGAAGGCGTTCACCGGCGGCCGATTGAACTCCAGCCAGCCGACGGAGCGCTCGTTGGTGAAGCGGATGACCGACATGGCGAGGTCCCTCGTGTTGTGAGGTTCAGCGGATGGTGCGGGCCAATCAGGCCAGCAGGATCATGAGCGAGACCGCATAGACCACCGAGCCCGACGCCATGATAGTGCGCGCGCCGGTATGATCGATCAGCCGGCCGATGCTGGGCGAGCAGATCGCGCCCACCGCGAACATCACGGTGATGCCGCTGAACACGATCTCGTTGGGGATGCCGAGATCGTCTTCCATGTGACGGCCCAGTACCGAGGGCATCAGGAACGTGGTGCCCCAGCCCACGATCTGGGTGAAGCCGAGGCCGATGGTCGCCAAGCTAGCGGTTCTGGTTGCGGGCGAGACCTTCACGCTGCCTGGGATTGTTCGGGATAAAGCGACAGGAGTCCGGGTTCACTCGCCGCGCACACGCCGCGCTCGGTGATCAGCGCCGTGACCAGTCGCGCCGGGGTCACGTCGAACGCGGGATTGGCGGCCGGGCTGCCCTCGGGCAGGACATCGACCGTGACGACCTCGCCCGACGCGGATCGTCCGGAGATGCGCGAGACCTCGGCGGCGTGGCGTTCCTCGATCGGGATGTCGCCACCGTCCTCGGTCGTCCAGTCGATGCTGGGATAGGGCAGGCCGACATAGAAGGGCACGCCGTTGTCGTGCGCGGCCAGCGCCTTCAGGTAGGTGCCGATCTTGTTGCAGACATCGCCGCGCCGCGTCGTGCGGTCGGTGCCGGTGATGCAGAAATCGACCTGCCCGCGCTGCATCAGATGGCCGCCGGCATTGTCGGCGATCACGGTGTGCGGCACGCCGTGCTTGGCGAGTTCCCAGGCCGTCAGGCTGGCGCCCTGGTTGCGCGGCCGGGTCTCGTCGACCCAGACATGGATGGCAATGCCGGCATCGTGCGCCTGGTAGATCGGCGCCAGCGCCGTGCCCCAGTCGACGGTGGCGAGCCAGCCGGCATTGCAGTGAGTGAGCGCATTGAGGCGATCGCCGCGCGGCTTCAGGCGGCGGATCAGGCTGAGCCCGTTCTCGCCGATCCGCCGGCAGATCTCCACGTCCTCGTCGCAGATCTCGGCGGCGCGGCGATAAGCGGCGTCGCGTCGCTTGGCCGGCGGCAGGGGCGCCAGCAGGGCGCGCAGATCGTCGAGCGCCCAGCGCAGGTTGACCGCCGTGGGCCGCGCCGCGAGCAGCACCGCGTAGGCGCGCGCCAGCCCGCTATCCGACGGGTCGGCCGCCATGGCGAGCGCTATGCCGTAGGCGGCGGTGGCGCCGATCAGCGGCGCGCCGCGCACGATCATGGTGCGGATGGCGCGCTCGGCATCCTCCAGGCTCTTGAAATCGCGCACGACAAAGGCGTGCGGCAGCAAGGTCTGGTCGATCGCCTGAACGGTCGCGCCGTCCGGGCCGAGCCAGATGGTGCGGAAGGGTCTGCCGTCGACTTTCATGGACCGCAGATACGAGCTTCAGGCGCAACAGGTCAAGCAATCAAGTCCCTCTCCGCGCCTTGCGGCCCCGGAAGAGAGGGCCGTCACTGAGCATTAGGAGCTTTGCTGAGGTGGCCCGTGACTGTGGCAACCAAACTCTCACATGAGGCAGGGAGGCTATTTCCCCTCCATGCCACGTGAAGATCGGGTCGCAGCAACACTAGATTCCGGGCCGCTACGAAATGGACAGGCGGTTCGTCCAGCGTGAGCACCTCCAATGGCACAGCGGACGCCTTCATTGCACGCTGAATCGGCGCCGTGTCCGCGTCGCCGAACGCCAGCAGGGTGAATCCGATGCCAAAAATATCTTGGAGGGCGCGGCCATCCTTCAGCCACACATGCGGAAACCGCGAACCCGGGCTGGCGCTCGGGATGTAATGAAAGAAGTCCGATTCGGGGTACGGTTCAGCTTCACTCACGACGATGAGAGAGCCGGCATAGGTGTAGCCAAGCTCGACCCCGTTCATCTCATGGCTGCGACGCTGCACGATGTTGGCCAAGCGGCCTACGTCGGCACGCGTGGCAGCCCCTTCCACACCGTCTTCTCGGATGTTGGTCTGCCAAGCATTACGCCAGATCGCCAAACCTGCGGCGGCGAACCCCGACGCTTCGACGTTCCGTTTCCCGATTGCGCGCCGTTCGGCGTCGTACGACGACAGCAAGCCGGGCCCGCCCCAGCCGTGGATTGTGGCCGCGAGCTTCCAGCCCAGATCGATCGCATCCCCGACGCCCGTGTTCATGCCGAGCCCGCCTGTGGGAATGACCAGATGTGCGGCGTCTCCCGCGAGCCACACGCGACCACGGCCGTAGCTCTCCGCCAGAAGCAAATGCATCGTCCAGTCGCCGACATGGAGGATCTCGACGTCCAGATCGTATCCGGCCAAGCCTCTCACCACCGAGGCGAAATCGGCTCCCGCCGGCAGCGTGCTGTGCAGGCTGAAATGCTCACCGTCATCTTGAACGATGATCGCGCTCTTATGCTCGTCGGCGATCCAATAGTGGCGGGCACGTGAGATCGGTATGCGATCGAGAAGGTCTTTCGAGCGGAAAAAGACCTGGTGCATCCTGCCGATGCCGCCCCGCCCCTGCAGTTCAATGCCCAATTGCTTGCGGATCGGACTGGCCGCGCCATCGCATCCCACTAGGTAGCGCGCCGTGATTTGCCTTGCTTGGGTTGCAGTCCGGCACTGGATCGTCACCTGATCGGCCTGCTCGCAAAAGCTCTCGAATTCATAGCCGAAGAGGGTCGTAACCTTGGCGTATCTCTCCACTGTCCGGCGCAATATCGGTTCGAGCGTGTATTGTGAGATCAGCTGGTACGGTTCAAACGGCAGAGAGCCATCGTTGGTGGCCGCGATCTTCTCGCGCATGATAGCAACCGTCGGATACTCAAGCCAGGCAAGGGGCGGATCGCTGAGCCGAGTGACGATCGCCACGCTCATCGAGCCGTTCTCCGGCTGTCCATGCCGCCGGATTTCGTCATGGACGCCCAAGCGGCGGTAGATCTCCATCGTCCGAGCATTGCAGCGTTCCATCTTCGGCCACGGGCCGGCCTGCAGCTCCTTGTCAACAAGAGCGACGCTGATCCCGCGCTTCGCCAAGTCGAGGGCGAGCGTGAGGCCAACCGGGCCCGCTCCGACGACGCAGACGTCAAACTCGCTCATTCCCCTAAAAATCGCCGGGCGTTGCCGCTGAGCAGTAGATCCCGCAGATCGTCGTCGACACCGAGAGCGTCAAGTCGCGCTAGCGGCTGAGGATCCTGAATGACGAACGGGTGATCGGTGCCGATGCAAAGCTGGGTCCGACCGAAAGTCTCTATGAGGTGTCTCAAGGTTGGCGCATCGTAGACAAGCGTGTCGTAGTAAAGGCTCCGCGCCTGTTCAGCGGGCGTCCGTCCGCCTGAGGCTAGTCCGATGTGGCTCCAACCGAACATCAGGCGCGGCAGTGTGAGGGCAAACCCTCCGCCGCCATGGCTAATGGCAATCCGCAGCCTGCGGTGCCGCTCCAGGACGCCGCCGGTGATCAGAGAACCGACCGAGAGTGCGGTTTCACCGGGAAAGGCCAGGAGTTGAACCAGCGCCGGCGGCCCCACCAGCCGGTCGAGACCTGCCGGATGAAGGGGATGGACGAAGATCGAAGCACCCAGCGCCTCGGCCGCCTCGTAGAACGGCTCCAATCGGCTGTCGCCAATCGGCACTCCATTGATGTTGGTGCCGATCTCGACACCCCGGAAATGGCCGGAGGCCATCAGCCGTTCGAGTTCTCGCACCGCGCGGCCGACGTCCTGGAGCGGCACGCAGCCGAGCGCCGCAAACTTGTCCGGAGCCTGCTCGACCATCGCGACGATGGCGCCGTTCACGTGGCGGCACAACGTCAAGGCATCCTCAGGCGGCAGCCAGTAAGAAAGCAGCTCCGGCATGGGCGAGAGCACCTGCCGGGTGATGCCGGTCGCGGCCATATGCTCCAGCCTTCTAGCGATGTCCCAACATTCGTCCGTAACGGTTCGGAACACTTTGCCGTCGATCATCACATTGCGGTGGCGGCAGTTCTGGGTGGGCGCCATCTGGGGCCACTTGCCGGCCGCAGCACTTCCCGCGTAGGACGGAAAGTCGAACGGAACGACATGCGTATGGATGTCGATCGCCATGGCTCAGCGCGTCCCAACGTCCAGCCTCTGCCAACCGCCGTCGACTTCGAAGGGATGGACGAGGCCGACCGCGGACATGCGCGGATCGCGAACGCCACCCCAGCTATCGATTGAGTCTGGACGCGGCGGCAGCGTGCGTGGGGCGCGGGCATTGAATTCCGGAAATTCCTCCATGCCGAAGCTGTATTCCAGCGTCATGCCGTCCGGATCGAGGTAGTAGAGAAACACGCTGTTCGACGCGATATGCCGGCCTGGACCGAAGACGACCGGCACATTGTTGTTCTTGAAGCGGTTGAGCGCCGTTCCGATGTCGTCGATCTCCGACACCATGAAATTCACATGGTGCAGCATGTTGCGAGGTGCGGCGCCGACGCCGATCCCGTGATGGTAGGGATTGGGAAAGAGCCTGAAAAACGCAATGACGCCTTCGATAGCGTCGGACTCCGCAAAGTTCAGCACCTCGCGCAGGAAGGCGAGCGTTTCCTCATATTGCGGGGTGGCCAGGACGACGTGACCGATGCGCTGTATCCTGGTCACGCTCGAGGTGAAGCGGGCACGCTCATCCTCTGGCAATGGACGGTAGAATTCGAACGCAGCCTTGAGATGGGGCACCGAGATGCGCCAGCCACTCTCGAGACGCCGCTCCCGGCACTCCCCCGTCGACAGGATCTCGTAGGAAAGGCCACGCGCCTCCAGCCGACTGCGCAGCGCATCGTACTGGTCGTCGTCCTGAAGCATCAGGCCGACATAGCGAAAGCCCGGCTGGGGCGAGCGATGGAGGACGACGCTATAGTAGTCGTCGCTGCAGCGGTAGCGCACCGAACCGTCCGGAGCGGTGTCGACGAACTGAAGCCCGACGATGTTCTCGTAGAAGGGGCGCGCCTTATCGAGGTCCGTGACGTTGATGCCGACGTAGCCCAGCTTCTGGTATCGAATCATTCCATCCTCGTCAGCTCCAACGACGACGCCAGAGCCCAGGTTAAGCCCTTGTCGAGGAAGGTAGCCGGCTAGAGTGCTTCCCGGTTAGCCGTTTGGCGAACCCGTCTCGTATGCCTGTCCGTATTGCGCAGCTTTGAAGGCGCAACGCGCTTCAACGTTGCGGAAGGCGTTTCACCAAATCGGAGTCGATATCGCGAAGCAAATCGTCCCTGGTGCGAAAACCCGCTATCAGAGGCCGCATCCGCCACTTGAACGTTGCCCGTCATCAAGAGCTCGCGCGCGCGAGCGAGACGGACGTTCCGCACGAACTCCATCGGCGTCATATTGCGATATCGAAGGAAATTGATCTGCAGTGTCCGGACGTTCACGTCCGCCGCCGATGCGATATCGGCCAAGCTCAAGGTCGTCGAGGCATGGGCACGGACGAAGAGCTCGGCCTTGCGCACGTCGCGGCTGGCGGCCTGACTGAGAGGCTGCGAGACGGCGCGATAGAGCGGAGATCTGTGCAGCAATCTGAACAGTATGCCTTCCATATCCTCCAGCAGGGCTGGATCTTGCGCTCCTGCGGCAATGAATGATGGCGTCGAGAAGAGGAATCTGATCGTTTCGAACCACGGCTTCATTTGCTCGCTGTCGACGGCAAATGTCACATGATCCGGATAGACGCTGGGTGCGAGGAGATGCGGCTCGATCCTGACGGCCAAGCGGACGCAGTCACTCGAGAACCGTGCCTTGATGTGCCGCGAAGGCCGCGCCAGAAATCCTCTCCCCGGCGCAACCGAAATGTCCTTTCCGTCAAGGTTGACCTGCGCCGAGCCGCGCAGGCAGGACAGGATCAGAAAATGGTCGGAATGAACGGCGGCTTCGACCTCCATGGGCGTGCCGAACTCGATCAACGCAAAAGAGAAGCCTCCAATACACACGCCGCCCAGTCGTGCCGGCCCGCGCCACTGCCCGACCGGAAACACCTTCGTGTCGGTCAGGAGTTGTGCAAAATAGGGACCTGTTTCCTGCGGTCTGTAGGACGGCAGAGCGTTCAGTATGTGCGGATCCAATACCATCACGGACTGCGGGCCTCCTCCCATCATCGGACGCCTAGTGTCCCGCCTCGGCCATTGTCGCGCTGCCGAGCTTATAGCGATAGGGCCCCAAGGTCATGATGACGAGCCCCGCAACAAGCAGCAGGACGGCTGCTGAGTTGAAGCCGACATCGTAGGCTTTGGTCGACGTGAAGCTGAGGCCTATCAGATACGGCCCAAGCCCCGCGGCGATGGTGAATAGCGCGAACAGCATGCCGTAGATCTTGCCGAGGGCGATGAAGCCGAAATAGCGCGACACCAGATAGCCCATCATGTCGATCTCCGCGCCGACTGCAAGACCAACGGCGACGACGCCCAGGATCACGGCCTTGTCCTCGATCAGCACCACCATTCCTGCTGCTGCCAGTACGAAGAAGGCGCCCCCGACATACGGTGCGAACATGCGATCGATCAGAAATCCGACAACGATGCGGCCTGTCATCCCCGCGAGGCCGGCGGCTGTCAGCGCGGCGGCCGCGCGATCCGGGGTCCAGCCACGTTCGGTCAGCATCGGCACCACGTGCACCAGCGATCCGTTCAGCGCCAACGAAGCCAACACGACGCCGAGCGCCAGGCACCAGAAAACGCGGGAGCCCATGGCGGCACGAACGGATGTCCCTTTCGCAACATCGACACCCTCGCCGGGGGTCGCTGGCCTTGCCGGCCCGTCTTGAATCATGGCGGAGGCTACCGGCAGGGCAAGCAGGAGGATGAGCGCGCCCAAGCCCATGTAGGCGGCTCTCCATCCGAATGAATTTATCAGCGATTGGGCGAACAACGGGACGAACGCCGTTCCGATGCCGACCCCGCTCATGGCGATTCCGATCGCCAAGCCACGCCTGGAATCGAAGTGGTTGGAGATGGTCGTGACGTAGGCCAAGGGGCTTTGCGCGGCCCCGGTCAGGCCACTCAAGGCGGTCAGCGCGATGAACATCGCGAGAGTGGTCGCACCCCCGATCGCGGCGATGTTCAGCGCGAACAGGCACACGGCGATCACAAGGGGACGACGGACGCCATGGCGATCCATCAACCCGCCGACGAAAGGCAGCGTGATCGCGGAGAACAGGCCGCACAGCGACAGACCCGCCGAGATCGACGCGCGGCTCCAGCCAAATTCGGCTTCCAGCGGCTTTATGAAGACACCGAATGCGAAGACACTGATCGGACCATTGCCGACGATCAGCGCAATCGCTGAGCCCGCTGGGAGCAGCCAGGGCCACCTGCCCACCAAGTTACGCCAGTGCGATTGATCGAAAGAGTGTTCCCGCGGTATGGACAAGAGGTCATCCCCCTTCAGGTAAGGCAGCAACCTTGTTCTGTTGGCCACCGAGCGGGACGTTCTGCCGGCAATCCGCCAGACTGGCCGTCACGACATCGCCAGGCCGCAGAAAGGGCCTGCCTTTCGTCATCTCCGCACGCAGCGCCTTCACGCGGGCTTCGTCCGCGAACAGATGGGTCTTCATGATATCCACCATGGCGGGCGTGACCGGCGCCGTTACGCCTCCAGGCGTTCCCGTGAGCAACAGATCGCCGGGCTTCATGTCCATGAAGGACTTCACGTAGTTGAGCGTCTCGACCGGCTTGCAGATCAGTCGCGTCGATGTCGCGCTCTGGCGCAGGCCGCCATTGACCCAGAGCTGAATTTCCAGGTTCCTGAGGAGCGCCGCCATATCCTGTCGCTCCGGCAGGCGGAGCAGAGGACCGGTTGGGCAAAACGTCCGATAGCTCTTGCCCCGAAACCACTGGATCAGGGATTCGCCGAACTGAACGTCGCGCGCTGAGATGTCGTTGCACAGGACGACGCCGGCGACGAAGTCGCCAATGTTGTCCTCGGTGACCCGGCGATCGGCCCGGAGGTCGGCACGCATAACCAGGGCGAACTCGACTTCGTAGTCCAGCAACTCGACCACTGGAGGCCGGAGAATGTCGTCGTATGGCCCACAGATAGACGAGCTTGCTTTGCTGAAGATCAGATTCGATTTGCGGTTTGCATGGCTCGCCTCGTTTGCATGGTCGGCATAGTTGAGCCCCTGGCAAACCAGGACCGCATCCGGCGTAATTGGAGAGAGCAGCTGGCTGGCAATGATCTGAACGCGGTCGAGCGGCTTGACCGCGTTTCGATCAAGCGCCGTGATCAACTCGGCCGTGGTTGAAGCTGCGGTATCGAAGGGAACGACTTCGATTGCATCGTCGCCGGTAAGGGGCGCTCTGCCGGACAGCTCACCCCATCGACAGGCGCTTCCATCAAGAAATCGAATGAGCGATCGGGTGCCGGGCATCGTCTTCTCTCGGGCTGGCGAACCATTAGTCCGTCAAAGGCGGATCACGAGCTTGCCGCGGTTAGCGCCGCTGTAGAGCACTTCGATCGAGCCCGGCGCGGCCTCGATGCCCATCAGCGGGTCTTCGCGATATTTGAGCGTTCCGCTTCGAATCCACGCCGCCAGATCGGCAATCGCCTCCTCATAACGCGCGGCGAAATCGGTCGTGAGGAAGCCCTGCATGGTGGCGCGCTTAACAAGCAGATGACGCTCGGGCCGCGGTCCCTCATTCCACGGGTCCCAGGTCGCATAGGAAGCCGTCCCGCAGATTGCGATCCGTGCATGCAGGCGGATCTGGCGCAGCACCGCGTCATGAATGGGTCCCGAGGTGTTGTCGAAGTAGCAGTCGATCCCGTCGGGACAGGCATTCTTCAACGCCGCGTCGAGGTCGTCCGTTGCCTTGTAGTCAATCGCGGCGTCATAGCCAAATTCCTCGAGGCATTGCCGCACCTTCTCCGCGCCGCCGGTCACTCCGACAGCGCGGCAACCCTTGAGCTTGGCGATCTGGCCCACGGCGGACCCGACGGCGCCCGCGGCGGTCGACACGACCACGGTGTCCCCGGCCTTCGGCCGGCAAACGTCCAGCAGCCCGAAATAGGCCGTGAGGCCGTTGAGCCCCAGCACACCGAGCGAGGCCGAAAGCGGCAAATCATGTTCCAGAACCTTGCGCATCACCTGCGCTTCATCAACCGCCGCATAGACCTGCCAGCCGAAGATTCCCATGACCTTGTCGCCGACTTTGTATCGAGGATTTCGGCTTTCGATCACCTCACCGACGGAAAAAGCGCGCATCGTGTCCCCGATCTCGATCCGGGGCCAGTACGTGCTCTTGTCCGCGATCCATCCGCGCATCGCGGGATCGACCGAGAGATATTCGTTGTGAACGACGAACTGCCCGTCGCCACAGGTCGGCAGCGGCGCGGAGCGTATCGCAAAGTCTTTCGCACGCGGTATCCCGTTGGGTCGCGCGCACAGCCAAATCTGGTGATTCAGCAGGGGTCTCGCCCGGTTCGCCAATGTCGTTTCCTCCGCTTTACGGTGACGATAGGAGCGGATGTGAAGCAACCGCTATCCAGATTGCGCAGGAAGCGAAGCCGCCAGGTCGGAAAACGAAACCAACACGATCGCGCGAGGTCTCGCGTTTCTGCTTCAGCATGCGCCGTTCAGCCAAGGGCTGCCTTCACGCGATCCGGTGTCATGGGCAGAGCGCGAAGCCGCCGTCCTGTTGCAGCCGCGAAGGCATTCGCTACCGCTGCCGAGGCCGGCGCGAGCGAGCCTTCACCGGCGCCCAGCGGCGCGTCCTCGCTCCGGCCCATCAGGACGACCCTTATGCGTGGCACTTCTGGAAAGGCCAGGATCGGATAGCTGCCCCAGTCACGGCTGGTTATCGTTCGGCGGTCAAATGTGACCTGCTCCTTCAAAGTCAGGCTCACGGCCTGGACGACGCCGCCTTCCAACTGGCTAATGGCGCCGTCCGGATTTACGACGCCGCCCAGATCGGCGGCTATGATCACCTCCGGAACCCGGACAACGCCCGTCTTCCGGTCCACCTCGATGGCGGCGACGACCGCCGCGTACATCCCGATGTTCTTGTATCGAGAATAGGCAAAGCCGCGCCCGCGCTGGCCATCGCCCTTCGCGCCCTGGACCCAGCGGGCGTTTGCCGCCGCTGCGTCTATGACAGCACGGGCACGCGGATCCGTGAGATGTGCCAGCCGGAACGCGACAGGATCGAGCTGAGCCGCCTCGGCGAGCTCATCCATGAAGGACTCGATGGCAAACACGTTGCCATGGGCGCCTAGGGTCCTGAATGACCCATTTCGGATCGGCGTCTCGTGAACCAGGTGATATCGGATCTCCTTTCGAGGGAGCTGATAGGGAGGCGGCGCGTTGCGGTCTCCATCTCCGAAGGGCTGTGGAATGCGTGGAGCCGGCGACTTAGCGAAAGGGTCCTTCAAGTGCCAGGCGGCAAGAAGATTGACGCCGCCGGCTTGACCGGGCCGCATGGCGTGACTGTTGCTCCAGACATCGTAGGACCAATCGACAATCCGCCCTTCCGGGGAGAGTGCCGCCTCGAGTCGCATCGCCATTGCGGGCCCGATTGGAGCCCAGGCGAATTCATCGTCCCTCATCCACTGCAGCTTGACGGGCCTGCCAGGTAGCGCGCGCGCGACGAGAGCGGCATCGAGTGCAACGTCGTCCGCACCATTGTGGCCATAGCAGCCGGCGCCCGGCGTATGGATCACGTCGACCTCACTGGCGGGCATCCCCAACACCTTGGCCAGATCGCCCCGCAGCGGAAATGCACCCTGAGTGTGCGACCACACGGTCATGTGGCCGTCCTTCAGCAAAGCAACCGCACAAGAGGGCCCTATGGAGCCGTGCGAGACGTAGGGTCGGCTGTACTCCGACGTGAGCCTCCGGGCAGCCGGCGGCGGCGGTTCTCGCTGGTCGGCCGCAGCGACGACGATTGTCTCGCTTCGAAGCCGTTTCAGCTCCGCGGACAGATTGGCTATCGCAGGGAGCGAAGCGCCGTCGTCGCTCCAAAGGACCTTCGAGGCCAATGCGTCTCGCGCCGCGATTGCCTGCTCCTCGCGCTCGGCCGCGACGGCAAGGAAATTTCCGTCACGAACCACCGCGACAAGGCCCGACAGAGAGCGCACCGCGCCTTCGTCGACGGTGATCACTCGCGCTCCGTACCGCGGAGGGCGGACGACCCGCGCGAAGACCATTCCCGGAAGCCTGATGTCCTGGACGTAGGAGGTGAGTCCAGAAAGTTTGGCGGGAAGATCGATGCGCTTCACCGACTTGCCAACGATTTGGTACTGCGAGGGCCGTTTCGGCGCAGCCGACGCAGTGATTTCGCGCTTCAGTAGCTCCGACTCCTGGCTGGCTATTTGCCAGTAGGTCGCACGCCTTCCATCAGGCGCGACAACTGCACCGTCCGCGATCTTGAGATCCGCGCCGGGAATGCCAAATTTGCGCGCTGCCGTCGCCAGGAGCAGCGTGCGAGCTTCAGCCGCCGCCGAGCGGATGGCGGCGCCGCTCTGTTCGATCGACTGGCTGCCAAAGGTATATTGCTCGTCGGGCCCGCGCGAAGTGTCGGCGGAATTCATCCGGATCTTGCCCAGCTGAACGTCGAGTTCTTCGGCCGCCATCTGGGCCAGCGCCGTGAGAATACCCTGCCCGAGTTCCGCCTTGCCGGTAAAAACAGTGACGGTGTCGTCCGGCTCTATCTGTATCCACCCCTCCAACCTACGATTGTTACGCAAGCTGAACGGCAGGCTCGGCGGACTCTGGGCAACGGCCGATTGGGGCGGCAAAAGGAAGGTCGCTATGACGACGCTCGACGCTCGCGCGAAACGCCGCCGCGACAACATGACACCGGTCATCGCGCAAGCTCCAAAGCCGCGCGTCGAACGGCGCGCACCACCCGATTGTGGATGCCACATCTACACAGATGGTCGGCGAGAGCCTCCTTGATTTCACCCTCGTCGGGATTGCGATTGCGATCCAACAAAGCTGCTGCGGCCATGATCATTCCATTCGAGCAGTAGCCGCATTGCGCAGCCTGCTCGGCGATGAACGCCGCCTGCAGGGCATGTGGATTCTCTGCGGTGCCGAGCCCCTCGAGCGTGGTTACGGGACTTTTACCCACATCGCCGAGTGCCATCGAGCATGTCCTCACCAACTCTCCGGCGACGATCGCAGCACAAGCGCCACACTGCCCCAAACCGCAACCGAACTTCGGCCCGTTCAATCCCAGATCGTTGCGCAGCACATAGAGCAGAGGCGTGTCAGCAGCAGCGTCCACCTGCCTGGCCTCGCCGTTTACCGTGATACGATAGGGCATCTTCCATTCCGTCCGGGCCGAACTGAGGCTAACGAAGAGCGGGGTCGCCTTGCTTCGACGATGCGGCGAGCCTATCGTTCCGGCGGTGGGGAACCAGTCTCGACGACCGGGACACACCGTCCTATCTGGTGAACGAAGGCGTATGCGGGATCTCAACGACCTCCATTTTTTTGTAGCGGTCGTCAAACATGAGAGCTTCTCCGCCGCGGCGCGCGCTCTGAGAGTTCCGAAATCTCGAATCAGCCGAAGAATAGCGGTCTTGGAAGAGCAACTCGGGTTGAGACTGCTTGAGCGTTCGACGCGTCGACTGAGCGTAACCGAGGTAGGGCGAGACGTTTACCGTCACGCCCGTGCTGCCGTCGACGAAGCGGAGACGATCGACGAGGTCGCGCTGCGAATGAAATCGCAACCTCAGGGCCTCGTTCGCATCAGCTGCCCAATCGGAGTACAAAGCGGACTCGCGGAATCACTGCCGGAGTTCCTCAACAGATATCCCCTTCTCCGCGTCCAGTTCGTGGTCACCAACCGCGCGGTGGATTTGATCGGCGAGAGTATCGACATCGGGATCAGGATTCGGCAGCGCCTGGATACCGACGGCGACCTTCAAATGAGGCGCATAGGCATCAGTCGCAGGATACTCGTTGCGAATAGAGTGCTTTTGAGCAAATACGGCTTTCCGGAGAAGCCCGACGACTTGCGCCGCTTTCCCATCATTCACGCGACCGACCGCCTCGGTCCGCTGAGCTGGGAACTGACGGGTCCGCAGGGAAGGATTGCCTCAGTACCAGTTGACCCCAGGCTCTCCGCGGGAGATTTTCCCATACTCTTCGACGCCGCCGTTGCCGGTATCGGAGTGGCCTTGCTTCCCGAGATCAACTGCCGGGATGCAATCCAAGGCAAGCAACTGGTTCGCGTACTGCCCGAGTGGAGCGTTGGCGAGGGTATCATTCATCTGGTCTTCCCCTCACGACGCGGCATGCTCCCGAGCGTAAGAGCGACTATCGATTTCCTCGCCACTACCCTGAAGTCCACAATAAGCTCGAAGTGAGGAATCCTCTCCCGAGCGCCGCACGACGATTGTCCTGCCAGTAGGACGCAGTGTCCTTCCTTCACGCGCTACTCAACTCGGCCCTCGAGAAGTAATTGCGCATCTCATCACCTCGTGCGTGAGGAGGTTCGATTGTTGCAGCGACGACCATGGGCCGAACTCGGCGGCGGCGACTTTGGTTGGCTCAAAGCCAAGCACCACTTCTCGTTCGCGGGCCAAGGCAACCCACGTCACGGGCCGCTCGGTTCGTTGATCGTATGGAATGACGATGAGATCGCGCCGGGAACCGGATTTCCTCTCCACGGGCACCGGGACGTCGAAATCATTACCTACGTCCGCCGGGGGACCGTGGCGCACGAGGACAACCTCGGCAACGTCGGACGCATAGAAGCGGGTGATATCCAGGTGATGAGCGCCGGCACAGGAATTCGCCATGCTGAGTTCAATCCAGGACGCGAGTCACTCAAAATCTATCAGATTTGGATCCGGCCTAGAGATGCTGGCGGCCAACCCCGTTGGGAATCCAGGCCATTTCCGACAGCCGGACAATCTGGCCGCCTGGTTGTTCTCGCCAGCGGCTTTGTTGAGAGCGAAAGCGCCTTGTTGATTCGAGCGGATGCAAGAGTATTTGGAGCCGTCCTGGCGCTTGGCGACACGGTCACTCATTCGCTCGCAGCCGGACGTCATGCCTATCTGGCGCTCGCCGCCGGTGCCGTGACAGTGAACGGCATGCGCCTGCTTTGCGGCGACGGCATCGCGATCTCGGGCAACAGCGACATTCAGATTGGCGCATTGCAGCGCTCGGAACTGGTTCTGGTCGATACCGCGTAGGTCGATCGCACTTCATCGCAGTCAGCCCGAAATTCCAACCAAGAGAGACGGTACATGGAAATCACGAACCACCTGCCATTGCTTGGTCGCATATTCATTGGTCTGCCCTTTCTCATGAGTGGCATCGGCAAGATCGCCGCCTACGAGGCCACGACGGCATACATAACTAGTGTCGGCCTGCCGTTGGCGCCGCTCGGTTGGGCTGTGACCATCATCTTGGAGGTGGGCGGTGGTTTGTGCCTGGTTGTCGGCTTTCGCGTACAGCCGGTGGCACTTTGCCTCTCTGCGTTCACTCTTGTGACCGCCATCTTGTTCCACCATGACTTCGGCGACCGAAATCAGATGATCCACTTTCTGAAGGACGTCATGATAGCTGGCGGGCTCATGCAAATCGCTCATTTCGGAGCCGGCCAGTACAGCTTGGATAGGCGGCGGTTGCGCAATCAAAAGAGCGCTGCGGGTGAGATGCCCTAATTTTCGCTGCTCGCGTCGATGAAAGTGCGCGCTCGCTCGCGGCCTTGCTCGACCACCTACACCACCAGTCGGGACACGGCCAAAGCGAGTTTCTGCGCAACGTGGTGCGCAAAAACTCGGGTCGACGGAAGGAACGCAGAGGAGGCTTGCGATCAGGCGATGGCGCGCGCGACGGCGTCGACGATGGCCGCCGCATCGAGCTTGTAGGCGCGATAGAGGTCGGGGATGTCGCCCGACTGGCCGAAACCCTCGACACCGAGCGGCACCACCCGCTGGCCGCGCACCGAGCCCAGCCAGCTCAGCGCCAGCGGATGGCCGTCGAGCACCGTGACCAGCCGGGCATCGCGCGACAGCGGCGCCAGCAGCCGTTCGACCGGGCTCGGCGTGCTGTCGATGCGCCCGACCGTGCGGCCCCGGTTGCGCTGGGCCGACAGCCAGTCGCCGTGCAGGCGGTCGGGCGAGGTGAGCACGAGCAAACCGGCGCCGGTGAAATCGCGGACCACGCTGTCATGCGCGGCAATGGCCTCCGGCGTGACCGACCCCATGGCGATGATGGCGATCTCGCTGCCGGCCTCAGGCGCTGCGTACCAGTAGCCGCCCGAGACGATGTCGGCTTCCTGTTCGGACGACAGCGTGCGCTCAGGCTGCGGCAGGCTGCGCGTCGACAGCCTGAGATAGACCGAGCCGCCCTTGTCCTGCTGCATGTAGTCGAGCCCGTGACGCATCAGCACGGCGAGCTCGTCGACATAGGCGGGCTCGTAGGACAGCAGGCCGGGCTGACCGATGCCGATCAGCGGCGTATGGATGCTCTGATGCGCGCCGCCTTCGGGCGCGAGCGTCACGCCCGACGGCGTCGCCACGACCATGAAACGCGCGTCCTGATAGCAGGCATAGTTCAGCGCATCCAAACCGCGGTTGATGAAGGGATCGTAGAGCGTGCCGATCGGCAGCAGCCGGGCGCCGAACAGCTGGTGGCTGAGCCCCATCGCAGCGAGCTGGATGAACAGGTTGTTCTCGGCGATGCCCAGCTCGAGATGCTGGCCGCGCGGCGTCTTGCGCCAGAGCTGGGCCGACACGACTTTGAGCTCGCGGAACACGTCCTCGGCCTCGGTGTGCGCCCACAGGCCGCGCCGGTTCACCCACGGACCGAGATTGGTCGAGACCGTGACATCGGGCGAGGTCGTGACGATGCGCCGCGCCAGTTCGCTGTCCTCGGCGGCGATGGCGTTCAGGATCTTGCCGAAGCCTTCCTGGGTGCTCGACTTTCTGTCGCTGGGGCGCGGCAGGGCGGGCGGGATCGCCACGACCGGCGCCTCGGTGCGGCGGTGCCCCTCGGTGTTGAACGGAGCGGCGTCGATGAAGGCCTGCAGTTCGCCGGCTTGGGCGGAGAGGCCGGCGAACTTGTCCCATTCCTGGCCGTCGGCGATGCCCATGCCCTTCTTGAAGCCGGCCATCTGGTCGAGCGTCATCAGGCCGGAATGGTTGTCCTTGTGGCCGGCGAAGGGCAGGCCCTGGCCCTTGATGGTGTAGGCGATGAAGCAGGTCGGCCGGTCGTCCGAAACGCCCTCGAAGGCATCGAGCACGGCCTGCATGTCGTGGCCGGCGAGGTTGGTGATCAGCCGGTGCAAGGCCGCATCGTCGTGCTGCTCCAGGATGCGCCGGATGCCGGGATACTGATTGAGGTCGCGCGTTAGCGCCTCGCGCCAGCCGGCGCCGCCCTTGTAGACCAGCGCCGAGTAAAGCGAGTTCGGGCAGGCATCGATCCATTGCCGCAGTTGCTCGCCGTCGGGCTGGGCGAAGGCCGCCTCCAGAAGCTTGCCGTACTTCAGCGTGATCACCCGCCAGCCGACCAGCTCGAACATCTCGCCGATGCGGCCAAACAGGCGGTCGTTGACCACGCCGTCGAGGCTCTGGCGGTTGTAGTCGATCACCCACCACAGGTTCCGGACGTCGTGCTTCCAGCCTTCGAGCAGCGCCTCGAAGATGTTGCCTTCGTCGAGCTCGGCGTCGCCGACCAGCGCCACCATGCGGCCGGCCCTCTTTTCGTTACCTTGGCGTTGGCTGTCGCCCAGCCCCTTCAGGCGCACATAGTCCTGCACCAGCGAGGAGAACAGCGTCATGGCGACGCCCAGCCCGACCGAGCCGGTGGAGAAATCGACGTCGTCGACGTCCTTGGTGCGGGAAGGATAGGACTGCGCGCCGCCGAAACCGCGGAAGCGTTCCAGCTTGTCGCGCGTCTGATGGCCGAACAGGTACTGGATGGCGTGGAACACCGGCGAGGCGTGCGGCTTCACCGCCACGCGATCCTCCGGCTTCAGCACCGAGAAGTAGAGCGCGGTCATGACCGTGGCCAGCGAGGCGCACGAGGCCTGATGGCCGCCGACCTTCAGCCCGTCGCGGTTGGGCCGCCGATGGTTGGCGTGGTGCACGGTCCAGGCGCTCAGCCACAGCACCTTGCGTTCGAGCTCACGCAGCAGCCGCAGACGCTGCCCTCTCAGCTCGCGAACTGGGGCGATCGTGGTCATGGCCATGGCATACGCCGATGCCTTTGGAAGGTCCTTGCGTTCAGGCCTTTTGGGGCATTGTATAGGGTAGATTCTTCCTACTTTATACGGTTTGACGCAATGATCTCCCTCGACGACATCGATCGACGCATTCTCGACCGATTGCAGCGCGACGGCCGCTTGAGCAATTCGGACCTCGCCGAGGCGATTGGGCTGTCCTCCTCGCCGTGCTGGCGGCGCGTCAAGGCGCTGGAGGAGGCGGGCGTCATCAAGGGCTATGCCGCCCGGATCGACGCCCGGTCGGTCGG
>Ga0070698_100001193_pt1 | contig 28840 bp, 30 predicted proteins | sample KBSK1502metaG_FD_65477 | JGI IMG/M metagenome (GOLD analysis project Ga0070698, IMG submission 65477) | Corn, switchgrass and miscanthus rhizosphere microbial communities from Kellogg Biological Station, Michigan, USA - KBS K1-50-2 metaG | ecosystem: Host-associated > Plants > Roots >...
CCGGCCACGCTCCACACCGCGGTGATCTCGATCGCCTCCTCGAGATCCAAGGGCGGCAGGATGGTGCCGAGACGGCGGGCGAGCATCGTTTTGCCCGAGCCCGGCGGGCCCAGCATCAAGGGATTCGGATCAGTAAGTCTCCCGCAGGCGTTCACGCTGGTCGTCGCGCGATGATGCAAGCGATTTCGAGGGGATCCGGCCGTCGGTCCCACTATCAGGCTAAGCAGTCAGGGTTGCGAGCCCGTGCCGGCATAGGACGGCGCGGAGTTAGAGGGTGATCGAGGTACCGATACCCGCCTTCGCCCAGGTAAAGAGCGCACTCCCCGTGCATCTTTCGAATCGCGGCGCTAAACTGAGTGCGCAGGGACGATGACCTCACTTGCACGCAGTTCCACTAGAAGAACCCAGACGCGAATGCTGTTTCGCCGAGGCCGTCGAGGAAGGGCCGAAGCCTGTGTCCGAGTCGGGGTCATGTACGGCAATACATGTGCCAGCAGCGGTCCTTCACGAAATCGCCATGTTCGGGGACGGCCACGTCGACCCCTCACCTCGAATCGCGGCGGAGCCGCGACACGTGGGGCATGCCGCTGCCAGGGCGTCGATCTCCCTGGCCGGGAGTCCGGCCAAGACCTTATTCGACTTGAGCGCCTGCGCGCGCGCCGGCCGTAATCGCCGCCACCTTCACAAGAGCGCGACGGTGAGTCTCGCAATGAACCGATCAATTGAATGGATCGATAGGATCTCGCGCTGGGCTGGGTTCCAGCGTCTCCGGTAGTCCTCCAGGAACGCGAGGAGAGACTCGGCGTCCTCCGTCCTCTGGAAGACCCAGGTTTCGAGGTCGCCGATTCGCTCGGCGCCGGAGGCCGTCGTACGCGCTCCGGTCGTAACCGGTACCGCAGCGGTGTTGTCAAGCAGACCACGAGCCACTTGCGCATCTCCCGCCAAGATTTTGCTCACCCGGATCATGTCATTCCTTTCTCCGCCAGGATGGCCAGGAAAGCTGAGGCCTCTCCCTCCGAGAGGTGCAGCTCCCCGCAAAGCCTTCCCACCTGCATCGTCCGTGCGCCTTCAGGTATTCGAGGATCTGACTGTCCATGGCGGCCCACCAGTTCTTGGGGGCATCTGTCTCTTGGGTGCCTCCTTTGAGGGATGGCGTAAGGGGCCGCCGGGCCGGGATCTCGGCCGCGAGACACCATCGGTCGCACGTCACTAGCGTGGGCGGAGAGAACAAGCTGCAGCTGTGGACGGTTACGGCCCGCCGACACCCCGGCAACCCGACCTCTTCGAACTCCACTTCTGCGTGCGCCCCGCCTGAACACACCAGAACCGCCGGCGCCGGTACACGACCATTGCGGCCGTTACCAAGAGAACGAGGAACAGGACGGCAACGACCACGTTGCCCCATACGAAGAGGGTGGCGATGGCCTCGACGAGGAGAGGCCCGGGGTCATCCCACTGCACCGCGGCGAACCAGTCCAGGGGGATCACCTCCTCCGCTTCTTTGTGCAACACACATGCCGTGGAGGCCGCGCAGAGATCGTCGGAACGGCAACCGTTTGCCTGGAGGGGCATCGGAGAGGCCGGGAGCGCGGGTGGTGCGTCCCGACCCCAGATGAGGAGCCACCGCCTCGGTCGTGACTCCTCCGCGGGGCCATGGTCTCCTGGAAGGATCTGCCCAAGAACGATCGCTGGGCCTTGGTCCGCTACATACGCTCCCTTGCCGCCAAATGACGGCGGTGTCCACCTCTCGCCCATAGGATTTGCTCTCAGGTTGGGGAGCCCGCTTTCCAGTTGTCGCCCCGTTGCCCCATGGCCGCGCCGTCGTCGGCCGACAAGTCCATGTCTCATTTGGGTTCGTGCATGGCATCCCGATTGCTTCCCGGTAACCAGCGAGAGCAAGCTTCTCGCTTCCGGGCCCGTGTCACGAGCGGTCTGCCAACTCGGTCAGGATGCGAGGTTCGCGCGCACGGCCTCGTGCCGCTCGGCAAGCGAATCGCACACTAGCCGGCAAAGACCTTGAAGCGTGGTGTCATTGATCCGGTAACGGGTGAAAAGGCCGTCGCGCCGCCGTGCGACGAGGCCCTGCTCGAAGAGCAGGGCCAAGTGTTTGCTAGCATTGGCCTGTGACGCTCCCGTGAGCGCGCAGAGCTCTTGGACGGTACGCTCTTGCACGAACAGAGTCTGGAGCAGCGCCAAGCGGGTAGCGTCACCAAGCACTCGGAAGCGCCGGGCGACGAGCTCGAGGGCCTCGGGTGACAGCGTCGACTTCGCTCGCTTCCTGGCCACGGTCAGCTCCGCGGCTTCGTCGGTGCGGCGCAGGTCGCGGCGGCGCCGCCTGCCGCACACACGGACTCGGTGAACTCGGAAGGCGGGGCCAGCGGGCGGTTCCAGGGAAGTCTCATGAGCAGCAACGCCAAAGCGCAGGTCCCCGTCGCCCCGGCGAAGGTTAGCCCGGCGCCGAAGAAAGCTGCGATGGCCAGGAACCACGGATTCACGAGCATCCCGAGGGTCGCGCTCGTGAGAACCATCAGCCCCACGATCAGCTGGACCTGCCGATCGATGGCCAAGCGCTTGCGCCCTTCGCGTACGGGAAGCCCTGCCCGCCGCCAGGCGTTCATGCCGCCCTCGAGGACCCGGGCCCTGTGTCCAGCCCGCGCCAGGGCCTCGGCCGCGATCGTGGCGCGCACGCCCGTGCGGCACACGACGACGGTCTCCGCCTGCTCGGGGATCTCGTCCAGGCGGGCATCGAGCTGGTCCAGGGGGATGAGGCGCGCCCCCTCGATACGCTCGCCTTCGAACTCGAGCGGGCTGCGCACATCGAGAAGCAATGGCGCCGCTCCTTGCTCACGCAGAGCCCGGAGATCCCGAGGCGCGATCGTCGCCGCGTCAACCTCGCCCAGATTGTGGCGCAGGATCGCGGCCATGTTGGCTGGAGGCGGAGCTGTGACTGACAGTCGCGATACCAGCGCGTCACGGTCGCGTTCGCGAAGCAGAGGATTCTGTGCCTTTTCCTCGCCGATCGTGGTGACGGCGCGCCCGACGTAGTCATGACCGGGATGGACGACCGTCTCGTCGGGAAAAGCCTCGAAGGCACGGAAGGTGTCGAATAGCTCCGAAGCGCTGCCACCCATGAAGTCGGTCCGCCCGGCACCGCCAGCGAAGAGAGCGTCGCCCGTGAAGAGGTGACCGTCCACGAACAGTGCGAGCGAGTCGGGCGTGTGGCCGGGGGTGTCGAGGACCCTGACGGTCTTCGTGCCCAGTTGGAAGACTCCGCCGCCCTCGATCCGCCGCGCCGGGCTCCTGAGCTTCGAGGCCGGGTGCGCGAGCACGGTAGCCCCGGTCCGTTCGGCGAGCTGGCGCACCCCCGAGAGGTGGTCGGCGTGGGTATGCGTGTCCAGGGCATGGACCAAGCGCAAGTCACGGGCCGTGAGAGTCTCCAGGAATGGGTCGACTTGGTCGAGGCGCGGGTCAATCGCGAGCGCGGTCCGGGTGGCCTCGTCCACCACGAGGTAGGCCAGGCACCCGTCGTCCTGAGCGCGGAAGGTATCAACTGTAAGGGCGGCGGCTGGGCTCGTGAGCGTTCTCATTTTGGGTTTTGCCTCCCTAAAAGAGTATATAATTAAGTCCTCATATGGTCAAATAGAGGACCAGAGGTTTGCGGGGGCGTGCCCGGGCCTGTCGTTCCTCTTACTCCGCCCGTGCGGTCGTGACCTGGGCCCGCCGGTGCGAAGTGATCGAGAGTCACTCGTAGTCGCGTGCGTGCCATCGTAGAAGGTAAGGTGCAATATAACTACTAGTCTCAGAGTGCAGCCAGATTAGGGGTTTGGACGTTCCGATGGTTCTCGTAGTGAGGCGTCGATGTCCCGTAGGGCGCCATCGCCTGCGGCTCGCGGGGACGACGTCAGTGGCCTCCGCAAGGGCACTTCTTTGGGAGGGAACCAGATCTTTTGCTATTCTGCCGCTCGACAAGGCGACTCATTCAAGTTGTAACCATGGTGAGCATGAACCGAGAATGGCCCCGATGAGGCCCGAAGATGAGATCGCTGCGCGGCTTGCCGCGATCGTTGAGTCATCGGACGATGCGATTGTCGGCATGACCCTGGATGGCGTAATCACCTCGTGGAACCGGGGAGCCGAGAAGCTGTTCGGGTACACAGTCGAAGAAGTGATCGGCCAGCCTATCCGCGTCATCATCCCCGAGGACCGTTACAATGAAGAGGACGAGGTGCTCGCCCGGATCAAACGAGGGAAGAGCGTCGAGCATTTCGAAACCGTCCGGGTTAGCAAGGATGGGCGGCCGGTTCACGTGTCCTTGATGGTGTCGCCGATTCGGGATGCGGCGGGTCAGATCATCGGGGCCTCGAAGATCGCTCGAGACATCACGGAGCGCATGCGAGTCGCCGAGGCGCTCATTCATAGCGAGACGCAGGCCCGGGCGATTCTCGAGGCGGCCTCGCAAGCCATTCTGATCGTTGATGAGCGCGGTAGCATCGCCTCTGTCAATCGAAAGACCGAGGAGATGTTTGGATATCCGCGGGAGGCCCTGGTCGGCCAGTCTGTCGAGGTGCTGTTGCCGGAGAGTTTGCGATCCAGACACATGGAGCATCGCGCCTCCTTCTTCCGAGACCCCCGTGTCAGGCCGATGGGCCAAGGGCTCGACCTGCTGGCATGCCGGCGGGATGGCAAGGAGTTTCCGGTCGAAATCTCCCTGAGCTATGTCGAGACTGACAGCGGCTTACGAGCCTTGGCCTTCGTCACCGATATCAGCCAGCGTCGGGCGATGGAGCGAGCGTCACGACAAGCCGAGCGGCTCGCGGCGCTCGGCCGCCTGGCCGCCGGGATTGCCCACGAGGTCAACAATCCGATCGGTATCATCTCGTCACGTATAGAGATCATGCTGCTCGACGCCGAAAACTCCCCCTTGCTTGGTAGGATGACGGACGATCTGAAAGTGCTCCACCGCCATGCGCAGAGGGTCGTCCGTATCGCCCAGGGGCTGCTGTCCTTTGCGCGAGAATCCTCGCGCGAGCTGGGACCGGTGGACCTGAACCATCTGGTCGAGGAAACCCTGCTATTGGTCGAGAAGGAGAGCAGCAAGATCGGCATCACGATTCGACGTGCGCTGACGCCGGACCTGCCCGCCATACTCGGAGACGCCAACGCGCTCGAGCAAGTCGTGCTCAACCTCTTGACCAACGCGCGTGACGCCCTGGGCACCGATGGCGTGATCACGATGGAGACAGACCTGGTTCCTGGCCGCCCCGGGACGGTGCGCCTGATCGTCCGGGATACGGGCCCCGGTATCCCGCCCGAGCTCCTACCCAGGGTCTTCGAGCCATTCTTCACGACCAAACCCGAGGGGACGGGGCTGGGCCTGTCTATCTCGTACGGCATCGTGCGCGAGCACAAGGGCACGATCGACGTGGAGTCGCTGCCCGGACAGGGAACGACCTTCATCCTCACCTTTCCGGCTGTTGGGCAGGACTGGCCATCGTGAATCGCGCCCGCGTGCTGATCGTGGACGACGAGCCGGACATGGTGGAGAACTGCGCCCGGATCCTCGGGCGGGCCGGCTACGAGTGCCTGACGGCCAGCGATCCGCGTCGCGGGCTGACGATGCTCGAGACCGAGGGCCCTGATCTGCTCCTCACCGATCTCAAGATGCCCGAGGTGGACGGCATGGAGCTCCTGCGCCGCGCGCGGGAGCTGGATGCTGCGCTGCCCGTGATCATGATCACGGCCTTTGCCACGGTGGAGTCGGCCGTCGCCGCCGTCAAGGAAGGCGCGTTCGACTACTTGCCAAAGACCTTCTCCGTTGATCAGCTGCAGGTGGCAGTGGATCGAGCCCTGCGCCATCGAGGCCTCCAGCGCGAGAACCGCAACCTCAAGGAACAGCTCGCACAAACCTATGGCCTCGAAAACATCGTGGGCAGTAGCCCCGCCATGAGCCGCGTGTTCGAGCTGCTCCGGAAGGCCGCGCGCTCCGAGGCCAACATCCTGGTGCTGGGCGAGTCCGGCACCGGCAAGGAGCTGGTCGCCCGCGCCATCCACGCCAACAGCCCGCGGGCGGCGCAGCCCTTCGTCCCGGTCGACTGCGCCTCGCTGCCGGAACACCTGCTGGAGTCCGAGCTCTTCGGCCACGAAAAGGGCGCCTTCACGGGCGCCGTGCGGAGCAAGCCGGGCCTCATGGAGGTAGCCCATCGCGGCACACTCTTCCTCGACGAGATCGCCGAGATGCCCGTCGGGCTTCAGGTGAAGCTTTTGCGCGCGCTGCAGGAGCGGCAGATCCGGCGCGTGGGCGGGACGGCGCTCGTGGACGTGGACGTGCGCGTGGTCTCGGCAACCAACCGCGACCTCCGCGAGACGACCGTCAAGGGGCAGTTCCGCGAGGAGCTCTACTACCGTGTCAACGTCATCGCCATCCAGCTGCCGCCGCTCCGCGAGCGGGCGGGGGACGTGCGCCTTCTCGCCCGCGCGTTCCTGAGGCGCTACGGCCAGGACCGCATCCGCGGCATCGACGACGACGCCATGGCCGCCCTCGAGCGTTACCGCTGGCCGGGCAACGTGCGGGAGCTCCAGAACGTCATCGAGCGCGCCTGTGCGCTGGCCGACGGCGAGACGGTGACGCGGGGGGACCTGCCCGAACATGTGCTCGGCACGGTGGTTGCCGCGCCGGCCGCGCCGGGAGCGCCCGCCGCCTCGCCCGACACGTCCACCGACCTGCCGCTCAAGGACGCCAAGGAGCGCTGGATGGCGGTGCTCGAGGCCTCGTACTTGCGCGAGTTGCTTGAGCGGCACGACGGCAACATCTCGGCAGCGGCCAAGGCCGCGGGCATCGACCGCAAGACCTTCCACCGCCTGGTGAACAAGCATCAGCTGAGGTAGGCTTCGAGCCGTATCCAAGTCCGGACACCCTGGCTCGCGGCCCTTGCGTGGCTCGCTCGCTCTCGCGCTCGCCTCGCCAGCCGAGGCGGGCGATCCCGTGGTCATTCTCCAGGAGACGCGCACCCCCGTCGTCAGCAAGACGCACCGCAGCGTCCAGCACGTGGTCCTCCTCAAGAACGACTTCTTCGGCAGGCTCCTCCTGGTGCGCCGCGGCACGCCGGTTCCCTCGTCACTCGGACCTGGAGACACCGCGACGCTGTCCCTCCCGACACCGGCGCTCGAATCCGCGCGCAAGACCCGCTACCGCTTCCAGTATGGCGGCGGCCCCCAGCCGCACGCCCGGCCTCGACCGAGGCGGGGCAGGCGTGTCCCAGCGGGGAGGACGCGACCCAGCCCGTTCGAGCGCGCTCCCGCCTAAAGCGCTATTTTCCCTTGCCTCCTCCGGTGGCACCCCCGTTGCAACCCTCGGTGCGCAGAGGCCCCGTGACGACGGGACCGAGAGGAGGAAGACATGAAGACCGAGAGGATTCTGGTTCCGCTGGACGGGTCGATGCTGGCCGAGGCCGCAATCGACGCCGCGCTCGACCTGGGGCGTGACACGCGGCCCAAGCTGATGCTGGTTCGCGCGACCGAGGCGCATGCGCTGCCCGGCGCCGATCCCACGGACGAGCAGGTCGCCGTGGTCCACGAAGCCGAGCAATATCTTGCCGCCGTCGCCGAGCGCCTGGCGAAGCGGGGGGTCAAGGACGTCGACACGAGCGTCTGGTACGGACCCGCTGCCGCCTCTATCATCGAGGCCACCAAGCTCAAAAAGGCGGACCTGATCGTCATGAGCACCCACGGCCGGAGCGGCCTCGGCCGCCTGATCCTGGGCAGCGTCACCGAGTCCGTGCTCCACGGCACGACAGCGCCCATCTGCATCGTGCGGGCGCCCGGCGCCCCGATCGAGGCACCCGCAGGCGCTGCGATGCCCCACGAGAAGAAGGAGCCCGCGCGTGTATAGGCGGGCGGCCGCGGCGCTCGACGGATCGCCCGTGCTCGCCGCGGCGCCGTGCCCCGTGCCGACCGTGCGCGGCAGGTAACGCAGTCCACCGGTTCGGACACCCGGGCAGGTCCGGGAGAGAGGGAGCAGAAATGGACGCGACGCACGACACGCGCGACATGAGGGAGGCCTCCACGGGATCGCTGATCGCCGTGGTGGTGATCATGATCGCCAGCGCCCTAGCATTTACCTTCATGACGGCTCCGTTCGAGAAGCTTCTCGGACCCGGCGGCGGCGCGCTGGCCGCGGCCATCCACGGCACGATGGCGTTCCTGTACCTCTTCGTCGGAACCATCGGGCTCTATCTCGGTTGGCGGCTCCTCACGGGCCACATCCGGGCCTTCGCCGATCTCCAGCTGCTGTCGGTGGTGGCCGCGACGTTCTCGCTGCTCGCCATCTGCTTCGGTAACTGGCTCTATATCTACTACCGGATGCCGATCCCCGAGAGTCCCCGGTCGTACTTCGTGAAGAACATGCCGCCGGTCCATGCCGTCTTCTTCGAGTTCAAAGAGTTTGGCGCGCTGTTCACGCTGCCGCTGGCGGTTGCCGCAGCCTTCATCCTGTGGCGTTACGGCGTGCAGGTGGTCGAGCGCAAGTGGCTGCGATACAGCGTCGGCGTGCTCATGGGACTGGCCTTCTTCTACCTCGTGGTCGCCTTTGGTCTGGGCGCCGCGGTCACCAAGCTCCGTCCCGCCTAGGGGAGGGGAACGATATGAGGTCGACCATGGCCGAGACAAAGCCGGACGGAAGCAACGTGGAAGTGGCCTACACGCCCTCGACCCGCGACCGGATCCCGGGTGGCATCGCGGTGGCGGCCTTCCTGGCGGCCTTCGTCGGGACCTTCACGCTGGCTGTGGTGAACGTGTTCACCGTCGCCTCGAAGGACTTCAACGCCTGGGTGTACGGGGTGGGCAAGCTCTGGATGCCCGGCGCCGCCGGCATCGGGCCCTACTCGGGCAAGGAGACGCTGGCGCTGGTCGGCTGGCTCGGCAGCTGGATCATCCTGCACTTCGTGCTCCGCAAGAAGGAGCTGGAAGTCGGGCGCTGGTTCGTCGCGTTCCTGGTGGGTCTCGGGATCGCGACGACTCTTATCTGGCCGCCAGTGTACGAGCACCTGGCCGAGCTGATCGCAGGCCACTAGGGACGAGAGGAGTCTTCCATGAAGGTACGTGAGCTGATGACCGGCGCCCCGATCACGGTCGGCCCCGACACCCCCGTGTTCGACGCGCGGCAGACCATGCTGAAGGAGCGGATCCGCCACCTGCTGGTGACCGAAGGCACCCGGCTAGTCGGCATTGTCACGGACCGCGACATCCGCCTCAACCTGCCATCGCAGGCCACGAGCCTCTCGATGTGGGAGGTCAACTACCTGCTGGCCAAGCTGACGGTGGGCAAGGTCATGACCAGGAGCGTGATCATCACCGGGCCCGACCAGGACGCCGCCGACGCGGCGCGCCTCCTACTCGAGCACAAGATCGGCGCCCTGCCGGTGCTCGATGGCGAACACCTTATCGGCATCGTCACCGAGACGGACGTTCTGCGCGCCTTCGCGCGGAGCCAGCACTAGGACCCCGGGAGCCAACGTGAATCGCATCCTGGTCGTCGAGGACGAGACCGACCTCGCGGTCACCTATGACCGCTTGCTGCGCCGCCAGGGCTACCGCGTGCTGACGGCCGCCTCGCGCGTCGAGGGGCTCCAGGCCATCGAGTCAGCGCCGCCGGCCCTCGTCATCGCAGACCTGCGGCTGTCCGACGGCGACGGGCTTGACATCATCCGGGCGGCGCGAGCGCGGAAGCCGCAGGTCCCCGTCATCGTGGTCACCGGGTTCGCCTCGCGGGCCGCCAGGGATGCGGCTCTGGCCTCGGGAGCGTCGGCCTTTCTCGCCAAGCCCTTTCTCGCGTCTGCGCTGCTGCGGCTCGTTCACGACGAGCTCGAGCGCTCCACCCACTGAAGCTGGAAGGAGGCAGCCGCCATGCCATCCGACTCCCTGACCCTCACCGACAATCGCACGGGCAAGACCTACGAGCTGCCCATCGCCAACGGCGCCATCCGCGCCATCGACCTCCGCCAAATCCGCACGGGGCCGGAGGACTTCGGGCTCCTCTCCTACGATCCGGCCTTCATGAACACCGCGTCCACCATCAGCCGCATCACGGAGATCGACGGCGACCGTGGCATCCTGCGCCATCGCGGCTACCCCATCGAGGAGCTTGCGGAGCGCTCCAACTACCTCGAGGTCGCCTACCTGGTGCTCCACGGCGAGCTGCCGACGCTTCCCGAGATGGACCAGTGGGTCTACGACGTGACTCACCACACCTGGGTCCACGAGAACCTCAAGAAGCTCATGGAGGGGTTCCACTACGACGCCCACTCGATGGGCATGCTGGTGTCGGGGGTGGCGGCGCTCTCCACCTTCTACCCCGAGGCGAAGAACGGGGGCGACCCCGCGACGCGGCGGCTGCAGGTCATCCGTCTGATCGCCAAGATGCCGACGCTCGCGGCCTTCGCCTACCGCCACAGTCTCGGCTTGCCCTACAACTACCCGGACAACGAGCTGTCCTACACGGGCAATTTTCTCAACATGCTGTTCAAAGCGACCGGGCCCAAGTACCAGCCCAACGCCACGCTGGAGCGGGCGCTCGAGGTGCTGTTCATCCTGCACGCCGACCACGAGCAGAACTGCTCGACGAACGCGGTGCGCGCCGTCGGGTCCTCGCAGGTCGACCCCTACTGCGCCGTCGCGGCGGGCGTCGCCGCGCTCTACGGTCCGCTGCACGGGGGCGCGAACGAGGAGGTGCTGCGGATGCTGGCGGAGATCGGTTCCAAAGACCATATCCCCACGTTCATCAAAGGAGTCAAGGACGGCAAGGCCAAGCTCATGGGATTCGGCCACCGCGTGTACAAGAACTACGACCCTCGCGCGAAGATCATCAAGCGCATGGCCGACGAGGTCTTCGAGATCACGCGCCCGAGCCCACTCCTGCCCGTCGCGCTCGAGCTCGAGAGGATCGCCCTCGAGGACGACTACTTCGTCTCCCGCAAGCTCTACCCCAACGTGGATTTCTACTCGGGGCTGATCTACCAGGCGATGGGGTTCCCGGTCGAGATGTTCCCCGTGCTCTTCGCAATTGCCCGGACGAGCGGCTGGCTCGCGCAGTGGCAGGAGATGCGAGCCGACCCTGAGCAGAAGATCGCCCGGCCGCGCCAGCTCTACCTGGGATCCGGGCAGCGCGCGTACCTCGAGATCGGCAAGCGGGAGGAGGCGCCGGGGCGGCGGGGATGAGCGCGATCCCGCGCTTCGACAGGGCGCCGCGGCGCATCTACTGGGAGGTGACGCGGGCGTGTGACCTGGCCTGCCGCCACTGCCGCGCCGAAGCCGCGCCCGAGCGCGATCCGGCCGAGCTGGACGCGCCGGAGGGGCTCCGGCTCATCGCGGAGCTCGCGGGCTTCGGCTCGCCGCTGCCCCACCTGATTCTCACGGGTGGCGACCCGCTGAAGCGCAAGGATCTCTTTGCCCTCATCGCCTCGGCGCGGGGGCGCGGCTTCGGCGTATCGGTGGCGCCCAGCGCCACACCGCTGTTGACGGCTGAGGTCATCGCGCGGCTCAAGGCGGTCGGCGTGGAGGCCGTCTCGCTGAGCCTCGACGGCTCGGACGCCGTCCGCCACGACGCCCTGCGCCGGATAGATGGCTGCTTCTATCGGACCCTCGTCGCGGCGCGGGCCTGCACCGCGGTGGGACTGCCTTTCCAGGTCAACACCCTCGCGAGTGAAGAGACTCTCGACGACCTTCCGCAGATCTACAGGCTGGCGACGGATCTCGGCTCCGCGCGATGGAGCCTCTTCTTCCTTGTCGCGGTCGGGCGCGGCAGCGTGCTCAAGCCCATCACCGCCGAGGCGTGCGAGCGGCTTTTCGAGCGGCTGCTCGATCTGGGCACCGACGACGGCCCGATCATCACGACGACCGAGGCGCCCCACTTCCGGCGTGTCGTTCTCGAGCGGGCCCGGCGCGCGGGGCGCGGCCTGGCTTCGCCTGCCCAGGGCAGCATGGGCCACGGCGCCGGCATCCGCGACGGCAGCGGCATCATGTTCATCTCGCACACGGGAGAGGTGCATCCCTCGGGATTCCTTCCGCTGTCGGCGGGCGACGTGAGAACGGCGGATCCGGTTGTCCTCTACCGAGACTCCGAGCTCTTCCGCACGCTACGGCGCTCCGAGCTCTTGACAGGGCGCTGCGGAGGATGCGAGTACGCCGGGCCCTGCGGCGGCTCGCGGGCCCGGGCCTTCACCGCCACCGGCGATCCCATGGCCGAAGACCCTCTGTGCCTCTACAAATCGGCCCCGAACGCCGCGTAGTATTCGAGACACCTTCCGGCTGTCAGCGCCCGCCCCAGTGAGGCTCCCACGCCCCATCCCGATCCGGGCGGGGTAGGGCAGGCGCGGGAAAGGAGACATGGCGACCTGACGAGTTGCCGATGGCCAAGCGCCCGTCCGGATTGACGTTCCTCCCGAGTTGGGTGCGGGAAGCCGGCGCTCCGACCACCGTGGTACACGGCTTGCTCTCCTATTCCGCAATGAGTAACGCAACGGAGACAGCGCTCACGGCCGCGCCGTCAGACGTCGGGACCCACGTCACGATTGACGGCAACGAGGCCGCAGCGCACGTGGCGTATCAGCTCAGCGACGTCATCGCCATCTACCCCATTACCCCGTCCTCAACAATGGGGGAATGGGCCGATCAGTGGGCTTCGGAGCGCCGGCCCAATCTCTGGGGCACCGTGCCGTCGGTGACCGAAATGCAGAGCGAGGGCGGGGCCGCCGGCGCGCTTCACGGAGCGCTCCAGGCCGGCGCGCTGGCCACGACCTTCACCGCCTCGCAAGGCCTTCTCCTGATGATTCCCAACATGTACAAGATCGCCGGCGAGCTGACGCCCACGGTTTTCCATGTCGCGGCCCGATCGCTGGCGACCCAGGCGCTTTCCATCTTCGGCGACCACAGTGACGTGATGGCCACGCGCGCCACCGGGTTCGCCATGCTGGCCTCGAGCTCGGTGCAGGAGGCCATGGACCTGGCTCTGGTCGCTCACGCTGCCACGCTGGAATCGCGCGTGCCGTTCTTGCACTTCTTCGACGGCTTCCGCACTTCCCACGAGGTCGCCAAGGTACGCCCTCTCGGGACGGGCGAACTCCGCGCGATGATCGACCAACGGCTCGTGCGCGCCCATCGCGACCGGGCCCTGTCTCCCGAGCGCCCGGTCCTCCGGGGCACAGCACAGAATCCGGACATCTACTTCCAGGCCCGCGAGACCGTCAACCCCTATTACCTGGCCTGTCCCGCGATCGTGCAGAACGCGATGGACCGGCTCGCTGGACTCACCGGGCGCCGGTACCGTCTCTTCGACTATGCGGGCGCGGCCGATGCCGAGCGGGTGATCGTGCTGATGGCATCGGGAGCCGATGCGGCGCGGGAAACGGTGGAGCACCTGAGGGCCCGGGGCGAGAAGGTCGGAGTCCTGACGGTACGGCTCTACCGGCCGTTCTCGGCGGAGCACTTCCTTACGACTCTGCCCGCCACGGTGAGAACGCTCGCCGTGCTCGATCGCACCAAGGAGCCTGGCAGCGTGGGCGAGCCCCTCTACCTGGACGTGATGGCGACCGTGGGCGAGGCCGCGGCGGTGGGCAGCGCGCCCTTCGAGAAGGCGCCGCGCGTCCTCGGCGGCCGGTACGGTCTCGGGTCCAAGGAGTTCACGCCGGCCATGGTGAAGGGGATCTTCGACGAGATGGCTAAGCCGCGGCCGCTCGCGCGGTTCACCATCGGGATCCACGACGACGTCACCCATACCAGCCTGGCCTACGATCCCTCGTTCTCGACGGAGGACCCGGCCACTGTGCGCGCGATCTTCTATGGCCTCGGTGCGGACGGGACGGTCGGCGCCAACAAGAACTCCATCAAGATCATCGGCGAGGAGATGAACAACTACGCCCAGGGCTATTTCGTCTACGACTCGAAGAAATCCGGGTCGGTGACGGTCTCCCACCTCCGGTTCGGCCCCCGTCCCATCCGATCCACGTACCTCATCAGCCGCGCGACCTTCGTGGCCTGCCACCAGTTCTCGTTCCTGGAACGGCTCGACGTGCTGCGGACGGCTGAACCTGGTGCTGTCTTCCTCCTCAACAGCCCTTATGGGTCGGCCGAGGTGTGGGACCATCTGCCGCGCGGCGTGCAGGAGCAGATCATCGCCAAGCGCCTGCGCTTCTACGTCATCGACGGCAACCGCGTCGCGCGCGAGGCGGGCATGGGCGGCCGAGTCAACACGGTCATGCAGGCCTGCTTCTTCGCCATCAGCAGAGTGCTGCCGCGGGAGGAGGCCATTGCCGCGATCAAGCATGCCATCGAGAAGACCTACGGCAAGCGCGGCGAGGCCGTCGTGCGGAAAAACTGGGCGGCGGTGGACAGTGCGCTCGAGCACCTTTCCGAGGTGCGCGTGCACGATCGGGTGACGAGCGCCGTGGAGATGCGCCCCGCCGTCCCAGACGAGGCGCCGGAGTTCGTCCGACGCGTCACCGCCAAGATGATCGCCGGCGAGGGGGACGAGCTGGCGGTGAGCGCGGTGCCCGCCGACGGCACGTATCCAACGGGGACGACCCGGTGGGAGAAGCGCAACATCGCGCTCGAGATTCCGGTCTGGGACGAGACCCTGTGCATCCAGTGCGGCAAGTGCGTGCTCGTCTGCCCCCATGCCGTGATCCGCGCCAAGGTCTATCCGCCAGCGCGGGTGGAGGGCGCGTCGTCCTGCTTCAAGTCAGCGCCCGCCCGGTGGCGCGAGCTCGGCGACGCCCGATTCACCCTACAGGTCGCGCCCGAGGACTGCACCGGCTGCGCGCTCTGCGTCGAGGTCTGTCCGGCCAAGAGCAAGAGCGAGGTCCGTCACAAGGCCATCGACATGATGCCGCAGCCGCCGCTCCACGACCAGGAGGCAATCAACTGGAGATTCTTCCTTGGTCTCCCCGAGGCGGATCGGAGCGCGTTCAACACCGGCCAGATCAAGGATGTCCAGTTGCTCCAGCCGCTCTTCGAGTTCTCAGGAGCTTGCGCCGGATGCGGCGAGACGCCCTATCTCAAGCTCCTGAGCCAGCTCTTCGGCGATCAAGCGGTCATCGCCAACGCTACCGGCTGCTCGTCGATCTACGGCGGCAATCAGCCGACCACGCCGTGGACGGTCAACCAGAGTGGACGGGGGCCCGCGTGGGCCAACTCCCTGTTCGAGGACAATGCCGAGTTTGGCCTCGGTATGCGCCTGGCCCTCGACAAGCAAGCGGAGTACGCGCGAGAGCTCGTCACTCGGCTGGCGCCGGCACTGGGCCAACTGGGGTCGTCGCTGCTCGCCGCGGACCAGTCCACCGAGGCCGGCATCGAGGCCCAGCGCGAGCGCGTGAGCGAGCTCAAGTGGGCGCTGACCGGGCTCGACTCCGCGGAGGCTCGTGAGCTGCTAAGCCTGGCCGATGCCTTGGTGAAAAAGAGCGTCTGGATCGTCGGCGGGGACGGCTGGGCATACGACATCGGCTATGGCGGCCTCGATCACGTGCTGGCCTCGGGCCGCAAGGTCAACGTGCTGGTGCTCGACACCGAGGTCTACTCGAATACCGGCGGCCAGATGTCGAAGTCCACGCCGCGGGGAGCGGTGGCCAAGTTCGCCGCCGGCGGCAAGCCCGGCCCGAAGAAGGATCTGGCGCTCATGGCCATGACCTACGGGACGGTATACGTGGCCCGAGTGGCGATGGGAGGCAGCGACGCGCAGACCCTCAAGGCGTTTCGCGAGGCCGAGGCGTACCCCGGGCCCTCGCTCATCATCGCCTACAGCCACTGCATCGCGCATGGCTATGACCTGCGCCACGGCATGGACCAACAGAAGGCCGCCGTCCAGTCTGGCCACTGGCCGCTCTTCCGCTACAACCCGGAACTGGCCAAGGACGGCCAGCAGGCACTCCAGCTCGACTCCAAGGCGCCGAGCCTGCCGCTCAAGACCTACGCCTACAACGAGACTCGCTACACCATGCTCGCCCACAGCAATCCCGAGGCGGCCCGGCGACTGCTTGATGAAGCGCAGAAGGATATACAGGCGCGCTGGCGCTTCTACGAGCACCTGGCAGGATTGCCGGTGAACGAGACGGCATCCAGCACGGCGTCCGAGGGCGACCATGATTGACCTGAGCACGCGCTACCTGGGACTTCGGCTCTCGAACCCGCTCGTGGCTTCGGCCGGCCCGCTGTGCGAGGACGTCGGCAGCATCCGCCGCATGGAGGACGCCGGGGCCGCGGCCGTCGTGCTCCACTCGCTCTTCGAGGAGCAGATCACGCTGGAGAGCGAGTATCTCGATCAGCATCTCTCTCACGGTACCGAGAGCTTCGCGGAATCCCTGACCTATTTCCCCGACATGGGGAGCTACAACCTCGGCCCTGATGGCTATCTCGAGCACGTCCGGCGGGTAAAGGCCGCGGTGGCGATCCCCGTGATCGGTAGCCTCAACGGCGTGTCCACCGGTGGCTGGATCGCCCACGCAAAGAAGATCGAGGACGCGGGTGCCGATGCGCTCGAGCTCAACATCTACTACGTCCCCACCGATCCCGAGATGTCGGCCGTCCAGGTCGAGGACATGTACGTCGACCTGGTCCGCGACGTGAAGGCGAGCGTGAAGTTCCCGGTCGCCGTCAAGATCGGGCACGCGTTCAGCGCGCTGGCCCATCTGGCCCGGCGTCTCGACCAAGCCGGGGCTGACGCGCTGGTGTTGTTCAACCGCTTCTACCTGCCGGACTTCGATCTCGACCGCCTCGAGGTGGTCCCGCGCCTCACGCTGTCAAGCTCTCATGAGCTGCTCGTGCGACTTCACTGGGCGGCCATCCTCTATCCCCACCTCCGGGCGGACCTGGCGGTGACCGGCGGCGTGCACGCGGGCGAGGACGCCCTCAAGGCCATGATGGCCGGTGCGCGGGTGGCGATGATGACTTCGGCGCTGCTGAAGTATGGCATCCCGCACCTGAAGGCGGTGCGCGCCCAGATGCTGGTCTGGATGGAGGCGCACGAGTACGAGTCCATCGAGCAGATGCAGGGCAGCATGAGTTACTGGTCCGTCCGCGAGCCGGCCGCCTTCGAGCGCGCCAACTACATGAAGGTGCTGAGCGCCTATGCCCTGCCGACCGAGGGAGGCTCCGGCGCGGCCGAGCGGCCGGCCTGAACGAGAGTGAGAGCAGCCGAGTGGTCGACTCGCGAGCATTCGGTCGTGAGAAAGGGAGGACAGGCGATGAGCAACGAGCGAGAGGTTGTCGTGCTGAGCGGGGTGCGGACCGCCATCGGCAAGTACGGCGGCAGCCTCAAGGACCATCCGCCGACCGAGCTGGCGGCGGCGGTCGTGCGCGAGGCGGTCAAGCGTGCCGGCGTCGATTCGCGCGAGGTCGGACACGTCGTGTTCGGCAATGTCATCCACACCGACGTCCACGACATGTACCTCTCCCGCGTGGCGGCTATCAAGGGTGGGCTGCCCATCGAGACCCCGGCGTTCACGCTGAACCGGCTCTGCGGCACGGGACTGCAGGCCATCGTTTCGGCGGCCCAGCTCATCATGCTGGGCGACGCGGACGCGGCGGTGGCCGGCGGCGCCGAATGCATGAGTCGCGGCCAGTACTGGATGCCCGGCCTCCGCTGGGGGCAGCGGATGAACGACGGCATCGTCGTCGACGCCACCGTGGGCGCCCTCACCGATCCTTTCGACGACTGCCACATGGGCGTCACGGCCGAGAACGTCGCTGCGAAGTGGCAGGTCAGCCGGGCGGATCAAGACGCGCTCGCGGTCGAGAGCCACCGCCGGGCGGCGCAGGCGGTCGCGAAAGGCTACTTCAAGGAGCAGATCGTTCCGATCGAGGTGACGACCAAGGCCGGCCCCGCGGCCTTCGAGACCGACGAGCATATTCGCGGCGATGCCACCGTGGGAGCGATGGCAAAGCTCAAGCCGGTCTTCGAGAAGAACGGCACGGTGACAGCCGGGAATGCCGCCGGTATCAACGACGCGGCGGCCGCGGTCGTGCTGATGGAGCGTCGGGCCGCCGAGCGGCGCGGGCTCCGTCCGCTCGGTCGGCTCGTCGCCTATGCCCATGCTGGCGTGGAGCCCAAGTACATGGGCATCGGTCCCGTACCGGCGGTGCGCGCCGTGCTCGAGCGGGCGAAGCTCGGCATCGGCGACCTCGATGTGATCGAGGTCAACGAGGCCTTTGCAGCTCAAGCGCTGGCGGTGGTGCGAGACCTCGGCCTGCCGGAGGACCGGACCAACCCGAACGGCAGCGGCATCTCGCTCGGTCATCCGATCGGGGCGACGGGCTGCATTCTCAGCGTCAAGGCGCTCTATGAACTCCAGCGTGTGGACGGGCGGTACGCGCTCGTGACGATGTGCATCGGCGGAGGCCAGGGGATCGCGACGATCTACGAGCGGCTGTGATCGTTCCTGGTGAGTTGGAAACTCAACCGGGGGAGGCGAGGATATGGCTCAGAAAGTGGCTTTGATCACCGGCGGCATGGGGGGGCTCGGCGAGACCATCAGCACCAAGATGGCCGGCGCAGGCTACCGGGTGGTGGTGACATGCTCACCTTCCAACAAGACAGCAGATGAGTGGCTCGCGCGGATGAGAGGGAACGGCTACGACTTCAAGGCATATTCGGTCGACGTCAGCGACTTCGACTCCTGCAAAGGGTGCCTGCAGCAGGTGACCGACGAGATCGCGCCGGTGGACATCCTGGTCAACAATGCCGGCATCACTCGGGACATGACGTTCAAGAAGATGACGAAGGCCGACTGGGACGTGGTCCTGCGCACGAATCTCGATTCGGTGTTCAACATGACCAAACACGCCTGCGACGGCATGGTCCAACGGGGCTGGGGGCGCATCATCAATGTCGCCTCGGTCAACGGCTCGAAGGGCGCGTTCGGCCAGACCAACTACTCCGCCGCCAAGGCGGGGATGCACGGCTTCACGAAGGCGCTCGCGCTCGAGGTCGGACGCAAGGGCGTCACAGTCAACACCATCTCACCCGGCTACATCGGCACGAAGATGGTGACCGCCATCCCGCAAGAGATCCTCGAGACGAAGATCTTGCCGCAGATCCCGGTGGGCCGGCTTGGCATGCCCGAAGAAGTCGCCGGACTGATCATCTATCTGTGCTCGACCGAGGCGGCCTTCGTCAACGGCGCCAATATCGCCATCAACGGCGGCCAGCACATGCAGTAGACCACCGAGGACCGACCCCACTGGGGCGGACCCGCCCCAGTGAGGGTATGCGGAGTCCCTCGTCCGGCTGCCCGGCGATCGGGTGCATCGGAATTCCAGCGAGTTAGTTCAGCCGAATGCGTGGCACGAGGGTTGCTCCCATCCCGAACAGTGACGGTCGACGAATGGGCGTGACGGGCTCGAAGGGCTGGCTGCGCCCGAGGAGGAGTGATCATGAGACGTCGTGCGATGTGGCAATCGAGCCTGGCTCTGGTCATGCTCGGGCTTGTGGCGCAGCCGGCCTCGGCGGCCGACGAGATCGTGCTCGGGTCCGCCATGTCGCAAACGGGCAAGTACGCGCCCGAGGGCAAGTTCTACGTGGACGCCTACGCGCTCACCGTGGACGCCGTCAACAAGGCGGGCGGCGTCAAGGTCGGAGGCAAGCCCTACAAGCTCGTCCTGAAGATGTACGACGACCAGAGCGATCCGAACCTGAGCGTCCGCCTCTTCACCCGCCTCGTCACCTCCGACAAGGTCAACTTCCTGTTGGGCCCCTACTCGAGCGGCATCACGATCCCGGCGAGCGCCGTGTCGGAAAAGTACGAGATCCCGATGGTGCAGGGCGGGGGAGCCTCCGGCACGATCTTCGACCGGGGCTACAAGTACATCTTCGGCACCCTGCCCAAGGCGGAGTTCTATTTCCAGGCGGTGATTGAAATGGCCGCGAAGCTCACGCCTCGCGTGCAGACCGCCGCACTCCTGTTCTCGAACGAGGTCTTCGACCGCAGCGTGGCCAACGGCGCCCGGCAGTGGCTCAAGGAGCAGAAGATCGACAAGGTCTACGACGAGGAGTACCAGCCTGCGACACAGGACCGTGCTGTCGGGGACGACACAGGAGCTCAGGACCAACCCGCACGTTAAAAAGGCCTACTTGGGACTATGACCATGAAAAACGAGCCGACCAGATTCCCGCCCGCGGGCCCGCAGATCCTGGGCCACCCGCTGTACAACAAGGGCTCGGCGTTCACGATCGAGGAGCGGCGGGCCTTCGGCCTCGAAGGGCTCCTGCCCTCGGCCGTCAACACGCTGGAGCAGCAGGCACGGCGCGTCTACGAAAACCTCGCCCGCAAGACCGACCCGCTCGAGCGCTACATCGGCCTCGCGTCGCTCGAGGACCGCAACGAGCATCTCTTCCACTACGTGCTGGGCGAGCACCTGGAGGAATTCCTGCCCGTCGTGTACACGCCGACGGTGGGGCGCGCCTGCCAGCAGTTCAGCCACATCTTCCGAAGGGCGCGGGGGCTCTGGATCACGCCGGAGCACCGCGGCCGGATCGACCAGGTGCTGGGCAACTGGCCGGGCGAGGACGTTCGCCTGATCGTCGTGACAGACAACGAACGCATTCTCGGGCTGGGCGACCAGGGCGCGGGCGGCATGGGCATTCCCATCGGCAAGGTCGCGGTCTACACGGCCGCGGCCGGCATCGATCCGCGCCATACGCTGCCGATCAGCCTCGACGTCGGCACCGACAACCAGGCGCTGCTGGACGATGATCTCTACCTCGGGTGGCCGCACCGGCGCCTCCGCGGGCCCGAGTACGACGCGGTCGTGGACGAGTTCGTCACCGCGGTGCGCCGGCGCTTTCCCCGCGCGCTCCTCCAGTGGGAGGATTTCAAAAAGCAGAATGCCTTCAACCTGCTCGACCGCTACCGCACGGCGCTGCCCTCGTTCAACGACGACATACAGGGCACGGGGGCCGTCGTCCTGGCGGGTATCCTCGCGGCTGCGCGCATTACCGGCGTGCCGCTCGCGCGCCAGCGCGTCGTGATCCTTGGCGCCGGCGCAGCCGGCATCGGCATCGCCCGCCAGATCCGAGATGCCCTCGAGCGCGCCGGACTCAAAGGAGACGAGCTTTCGCGCGCGCTGGCGCTCGTGGATATCGGCGGCGTGCTGGCGCGGGACGGCCAGCCCCTCGACGATTTCCAGCTGCCGCTGGCTTGGCCCGCGGAGCTGGCACGCGAGAGCGGGCTCGCTGCGCCTCACGGCCTGGACGCCGTGGTGCGGGCGGTGAAGCCCACGGTGCTCATCGGCGCCTGCGCCCAGGGCGGCGTGTTCGACAAAGCGGTGGTCGAAGCCATGGCCTCGCACGTCGAGCGGCCCATGATCTTGCCGCTCTCCAACCCGACCAGCCAGAGCGAGGCGGTGCCTGCCGATCTCCTCGAATGGACCGAGGGCCGGGCGCTCGTGGCAGCGGGCAGCCCCTTTGAGGCCGTCACCTACGGCGGACGCACCATTCGCGTCGGCCAGTGCAACAACGCCTTCATCTTTCCCGGCATGGGCCTGGGCGCGCTCGTGTCCGAGTCTCAGGAAGTCAACGACCGGATGTTCCGCGCCGCGGCTGAATGCCTGGCTGCGCAGGTGTCCGACGAGGATCTGGCGGCGGGGACTCTTTACCCGCGCGTGCGCGATCTCAGGCGCGTGTCCACGCGCATTGCCGAGGCCGTGGCCCGAGAGGCGCGGGACTCGGGAGTCGGCAGGCCTCTCGCCGACGATGCGATCGCCCGCGCCCTCAAAGAGGCGCAGTGGGAGCCGGTCTATCGCCCCTTCGCATGAGCGGCTGAACTTGGAGTATCCACCACGTCGAGATGCGGGGGCGGACCAAGTCGGGCCGCACGGTGTGGCTCGGCATCACGGTCATCAAGGCGCCGCCAACGGGACCCAGGGGGGCGATGCTCTTCCACCTCATTCGCGACATCACGGCCACGCGGGAGCTGCTGCGCGTCTTCGACGCGCGACACCGGGTTTCCGCTGCTCCATCCACGCAGACGACGACGCTCACGCGTCGCGAGCTCGAAGTCCTCCGATTGATGGCGGGCGGCGCGAATACCAGGCGCCTGGCCGAGCGCCTCCATGTCAGCCCCTCGACCATCCGCAACCACGCCCAAAACATCTTCGCCAAGCTCGGGGTCCACAGCCGGCTCGAGGCCGTGGCGTACGCAACACGGCACCGCCTGCTCTAGCGGGGGCGGGGGGACGAACATGCTGAAGGCTCCTTGAGTCGCAGGCGTTGATCGTCCCCGCGACCTTCCGCGGCTTCGATTACCGCGAGATGGCGACGCAGCTTCGCGGCGGCCTGCCGCGGCTCGAGCGCGTCTTCGTCACACGCGGGGAAGCGCCGGCGGGCATGGAGCCCTTCGCAGCGCTCACCGAAACGGCATGGGAAGCGAAGCCGGGCCGCCGGCCACTGCCCGGCAGCGACCCGAACACCACGAAGTGGTGTTCACGTCGCCTCGCGAGTTGTGGCGGGCGCATCCTGCCCGGTCTTGACGGTGCGCGGCAGGTAGTCCTCTTCGCAGGTTGGAGGCGGCGCGGCCGGAATCAGCCGCGTCGCCCTCAAAGCGTCTCGTCTAGTGCCCGCCGGTCCCGCCCATGCCGGGCTTGAGCGTCTTGAAGATGCCGGGCTGCTCGGCCCCGGCGACTTCGATGGATCCCAGCGCGCCCTTGTCCATGGCCCGCACGATGCTGTGGTCCACCAGTAGGTAGCGGCCGGGGACGTTCATCTTCATCTCGACCACGACTGCCCCGCCTGCCGGCACCAGCGTCGTCTGGACGTTGCGCGCCGGCTGGCCGGTGATCGCGCCCTCGTTGTACACGGCGTCGAAGATCTCGCCGATGACGTGGAAGGAAGAGACGAGGTTCGGGCCGCCGTTGCCCACGAAGAGCCGCACGGTTTCGCCCACGTTGGCCTTGAGCGCCTGTTCGCCGAGAAGCGCGCCCATCTTGCCGTTGAAGACCACGTACTCGGGTCGCTCGTTCCTGTTCTTCTCGTGGTCGTAGGCCTGCATCCCCTGGGCCAGCGTCTTGCCTTTCGTGTAGAACTCGCCCTGCATCACGTAGTACTCGCGGTCCACCCGCGGCAGGCCCTTCTCGGGCTCGACGAGGATCAGGCCGTACATGCCGTTGGCGATGTGCATCGCCACGCTGGGTGTCGCGCAGTGATAGACGAAGAGGCCGGGGTTGAGCGCCTTGAACTCGAAAGCGCCCTCCTGGCCGGGGCCGAGCTGGGTCACGGCGGCGCCGCCGCCGGGGCCGGTGACCGCGTGCAGGTCGATCGAGTGCGGGTTGCGGCTGCCGTGGTGGTTCTTGAGATTGATCTGGACGACGTCGCCCACGCGCACGCGGATGAAGGGGCCGGGCACGCTGCCGCCAAAAGTCCAGAAGGCATACTTGACGCCGTCGGCTAGCGTGCCTGTCACCTCGGTCATCTCGAGGTTCACGATGACGCGGGCATTGCCCTGGCGGTCAACCGGAGGCGGGACCTGCGGCGCCGTGGTCAGGATGGCCTTGACCTCCGGCAGCGTGGCACCGCCTGCCGACTGGGCCCAGATCTTCACTCCCGCGCCCGCGACGGCGAGCGTCGCGACGGCCGCGAGGATCCCGACTACGAGTGACTTCTTCATCTTTTGCCCCTCCTCGTTGATGATGGCTTCTGCTACACGTCTGTGGTGCAACCGCTGTGCCCTGTGTGGCCTCGGCCAGCCGAGCCTTATCTATCCCTACGTTAGCGGCCCGGTGCGCCTGGGCGGTATGAGCCCGCTCATAAGCTGTGCGAGCGGTTCCGGGGCGCCAGGGCCCCACTTCGGGGCGCGCATGCCCCTGCTGGCGGCGGGTCTAGCTCAGGAGGGCCCGGTTCCCCGGGCTCTGATTGATGCGGTCGCGCGTCCAAGGCGGGTCGAACGTGATACGGACGTCTACGGCGTCAACCCCAGGCACCGCCTGTATGGCATGCCGGACCCAACTCGGCATGACTTCATGGACGGGACAGCCGGGCGTCGTGAGCGTCATCGTGATGCCGACCGTGCCGTTGACGATCTCGATCCCGTAGATGAGGCCAAGCTCGACCACCGACATGCCAAGCTCCGGGTCGAGTACGCCGCTCAGCGCCTGGAGAACCTGCTCGCGCGTCGGTGCATCCGACGCGCCGGCGATGGCCGGACGGCGGCCGCACAGAGCCATGTGGTGGAGCGCGCTGGCGACTGTGGCGGCGAAGCAGAGTGCGCCTGCGGCGAGCACGGCGCCCGCCGCACGGATGAGCTCGACATGCCCTGTGGCGAGCGCAGCGGCGAGGGACGCGACTCCGCCCGTGAGGAGACCGTACCCGAGCCTCTCGGCCGCGGGCCAGCCTAGCTGCGCCAGCGTCGGCACTGGGGCGCGGCCAGCCCAGGGGGCGTAGACGCGGTACCAGACGAGGAAAGGAATGATCTTTAGCATCATGCCCACGATCGTGAGCGAGACCCAGCCTCCGAGCGCGAGGACCGCATAGGCCATCGCGGCACGCGGGCCCGAGAGGAGGTCGAAGGCCAACGCGAGCCCGATGATCGCGGCACCGATCAGGAACACCGAGCCCGTCAGCACGAAGCGCAAGCCCCAGTCGAGCCCGGGGCGCTTCCGGTCACGAGCCATGCACCACACCCACGTGAGATGCGCGGCCACCGCCACAGCGACTGCGATTGCACCGGGGCCAACGAGGGCAGGCGCGCCGAGCAGCCCCACGACGACGGCGGGCACGCCGAGCGCCAGTCCCCAGAACTGCAGCCGCTCGGGCCAGCCGCCTGGCTCGGGAGCCAGCAGAAACATCGGGTAGACGCGCGCAGCAATGCCGATCACCATGGGCGCCACAAAGCCCAGGAGCGCCAGGTGGAAGTGGGCGTGGAGCGTCGGGAAGAACGAGCCCGGGAGGAACTTCCAGATCCTGTCCGCGCTCAGGACGAGCCCGAAGACGACCGTCAGCCCGAGTCCCGCGTACGCCATGGCGATGAAGCGCGCCGTGAAGCTCCAGCGCTCGACGCTGCGCAGTGTCAGAGCCACGTTGATGAGATGCATCGCCACGCCCGCGCCGACCATCGCAGCGGCCATGAGGAGTGCGGGCCACCGGCCGATGCAGAAGTGCGCCACCATGCCGGCGATGCCGACCGCCAGGATCCAGAACTGCCAGCGTGCCAGCCGTTCACTCCATACGCGACGTTCGAGCACGATGGGGATGAGCTGGTATGACGCGCCCATGATGCCGAGCGTGATCCAGCCGAGCGTCACCGTGTGGGTGAGTGCGGCGAGGCGCGGGTGGTAGTAGTGCCCGGCGAGCTCAGGGGCGAGGAAAGGCACGCCCGCGCAGGCCAGGACGAAGGCCGCGACGGCAGTCACGAGATAGGACAGGGGCAGTGTCGGCGACGGCGCGCTGCCGGCGCTCGGCCCGGGCCCACTCATGACGGCGCGGCGCTGCGAATCACGATGCGGACGAGGCCGGGCTCGAGCTCCTCCGTGTCGTGCAGGAAGCCGCGCTCGTCGAGCTGCGGATAGAGGAGCATGGGCCGCCGCTCGTGGAGGACGACGAGGCGCTGTCCCGGCCGCAGCGTGTCGAGCCGCTCGAGGATCTGGACCAGGGGTTCCGGAGGCTCGAGGCCGCGCACATCGAGCACGATCCTGTCATCGGAGGCCGGCGCGGCGGCGCGCGCATCCGCCACCGCCACCGGCGCGGAAGGCTCGCGGTAGAACCACACCGTCCACTCGTCCGGCGCGCCCTGCTCGGCCCAGTGAGCGAAGCCGCGCTTGCCGAGCGCGGCAAAGAGCGGCACGGGCTTGAAGGGCGCGCGCAGGACGAGCGCCTGCTCCGGAGCCAACGCCTTGACGGCTGCCATGATCTTGGCGAACGGCTCCTGGCTGCGGCGAATGTCCTCGCGAACATCGAGGTGGATCTGGTTCGCCGAGGCGATGTGCTCGAGTGCCGGAGGGCGCCGAGCGTCCACGCTCATCTCTTGGCCACCGCGGGCCGGTCGAGCGCTTTCAGCAGCGCCTCGACCGCTACTCCCGCCGAGGCGGCGGCCTCGCGCAGCGTCAGGTTTGCTCCGCAGCAGTGGTTGATCCCCAACGCCTTCATGATGTCGAGCGCCGCTGCGTAGCGGTAGGCGACGCCGCCCACCGTGAGATCGGCGGTGATCGGCGGGGCCGCGGTTTGAACCGTCGCGGGCGAGCGGGATTGGCAGCCGCAGTCGTGACTCATGATGTGCTTCCTCCTTGGAGATAAGGCTATCCCCCGCGGCTGATGGCGCCTATGACGCCTGTCATAGGCGGTGATGCGATGAACAAGCGGCGGGAATCAGCGCTGGACGGCTGCAGGGGGCATGCGGACGCGGCGCCACATGTTGACGATGAAGAGGAACGTGCCTGCCACCTGGCCGAGGCCTCCAGCGGCGATCGCGAGCCGGAGCCCGGGGGCTGGCGAGAGCCCCGCCCAGAGCTCGGCCGCAGCGCGCCCCGCGGTGGAGACAGCCATGACCCAGTAGACGGCTTCCGCCAGCTCCGGCCGGTAGCGCGTGTCGTTTTTGGCCGGTCTCGGGAACATCCACGTCGCCACGCCCATGACCATCATCAGCATGAAGCCCACGAGGAGCAGGTGGACGTGCGCGGTGATGAAGAGCCTCGGCGGGTAGCGGCCTGCAAGAAACTCGGCGACGATGATCCAGCCGCCCAGGAGGAGCCCGGCCAAGAGGAAGACGAAGCTCGTCTTGATGTAGCGGCGCACCAGCGGCGTCACTGCGCCTCAGTCCTCGTGTCCGCCCGCCGCGATCTCGGCAAGCGCCGTCTTGTCGACGATGACGAGGCATCCGCCCTCGTCGAGGACGAGTCCGGCCTTGAGCCAGCGGCTCACAACGCGGATGGCAGTCTCCACCGTGGTGCCAGTCATGTCGGCGAAGCTCTGACGCGTGAGATGGAAGGGCAGGGCCAGCCCCGCCTTGGTGCGCGCGCCGTCGCGCTCGGCGAGCCGGAGGAGCGTCGCGGCCAGCCGCGACTCGACCGAGTCCACGGACAGCGACTTGACCGAATCGTGAGCTTCGCGCAGCCTGCGCCCGATCATGAGCGCCATCTCCTTGATGATGTCGGGGTGCCGCTCGCTTGCGGCGATCAATGCCTCGGCCGGGATCTTGAGCACGGTGGTGGGCTCGAGGGCTTGGGCGGCGGCGGGGTACGGGCGCTTCTCGATGACGGCAACACCGCCGAAGATCTCGCCGGGGCCCAAGAGCTCGAGCACTACGTCCTTGCCGGCGCGCGAGTGCCTCACGATCTTCACGCGCCCCGACGCGACCACGCAGAGCCAGCGCGCGGGGTCGCCCTCCATGAAGACGTACTCCCGCGCCCGGTATGTGTCCTCGCGGGCCGCTCCGGCCAGGGCCTCGATCTCTTTGGCCGGCAGCCCGGCGAAGACGGGGTTGGACTTGAGCGCCGTCACCCGCTCGCCCGGGGGCATGGCGAGACGATAGCACGGTGCCCCGCGCCCCATCCGTGGCGCCGGTGCCCCATCCGAGCGCGGAGCCGGAACGCTAACGGCGCGAAATCATGGCTAGGGTCCGTGGCATCCCAGTTGCACCTCTCATGGCCGCCAGCAATCACGCCCTCCCGGGAGGCAGACATGCATGTCAGCGAGTTGATGAGCCGGAACGTGGTGATGATCGGGGCCGAGGAGTCCTGCCTTGAGGCGGTGTCGCGGATGCACGGCGCGCGCGTCCGGCACTTGCCGGTCGTTAGCGCCGAAGGCGGCCTCGTCGGGGTCGTGACCGACCGGGACCTGCGGCACCACCTCTTCGCCCCGCGCGTGCTGAGGGAAGTGGGCACGATCGCCGTCGACATCATCCTCAAGGCGGTGCCGGTGAGCGACGTCATGTCCTCGCCCGTCATGAGCGTGTCCGCCAAGGCCGACGTCGTCGAAGCGGCGCGCATCATGCTGGAGGACAAGGTCGGCTCCCTGCCGGTGGTTGAAGGCGGGAAGGTCGTCGGGATCGTCACCGAAACGGACGTGCTGCGGCAGATCTGCAAGGTCGACGCCGCATGCGCCCCGGACATCGCCGAGATCGTCGTCTCCTACCCGTGATCGGCGGCCGGTTCAGTTGTTCGGCGCTCGAAGAACAGGTTGATCACGCCGGTATCGAGTTGTCGCTCGCGAATGTTGGTGAAGCGGGTGAGCAAGTCGAGCATGCGCCGGTTGTCGCCGAGCACGTAGGCGCGGAAGCGATGGATGCCCCGCGCCTCGGCGGCGTCGAGGAGGTGCCCAAGGAGGATCGCGCCAAGGCCCTGGCCCTGGAGGCCATCTTGGACCACGAAGGCGACTTCGGCGGTGTCGGGGTTGTCGGTGGGCTCGTAGCGGGCCACGGCGACCAGTTCCGAGGCAGGGGCCGGGCCGCACTCCGCCACGAGCGCCAGGCGGGTGCGGTAGTCCACGGTGGCGAGGAAGCGCGCCAAGTCCGGCGGCAGGCGTTTCATGACGCTGAAGAAGCGCTGGTAGGCGCGGTGGCGGCTCAGATGGTCGTAGAAGCCAATGAGGCGCGGGGCGTCCTTGGGACGTATGCGACGGATATGAACCTCCGTCCCGTTCTTCAGGGTGACGTCCAAGCACCGACTCGTGCTTGACGGCGACGGGCTCGACCTTATCAGAGCTGCTCGAATGCTCGACCTGCCCCCAGCCATGATCGCCATCACCGCTTTCGCGTCGCGTGACGCGCGACAGACGGCCCTCGACGCCGGCGCCAGTGCCTTCCTCGCCAAACCGTTCGGCATCGCCGAGTTCTCGAGCCTCGTTGAAGATCTGATCTAGCATCACAAGCTCTAGCTA
>Ga0070698_100001194_pt1 | contig 28817 bp, 27 predicted proteins | sample KBSK1502metaG_FD_65477 | JGI IMG/M metagenome (GOLD analysis project Ga0070698, IMG submission 65477) | Corn, switchgrass and miscanthus rhizosphere microbial communities from Kellogg Biological Station, Michigan, USA - KBS K1-50-2 metaG | ecosystem: Host-associated > Plants > Roots >...
GGTGCTGGCGACGCCGATGTCCCGTTGCGATAGGACGGCTCGCATGCCGCCAGCAACGGTAAGGCGATCAAGACTGCAACGAAGTGTCTGCGCATGAAAATCTCCTCGAAAGAAATCTTTATTGGTACCTGCACGTTGTCCATCTGAACTTCCGAATCTAGAGAGAAGAATATTGAGGGCGAGGACCCTTGCCGTTCGCGAAGGTGCTCCAGGCCGCCATGAACATGGCGGCGATGATCGGACCGAGGATGAAGCCGACGAAGCCGAGCGCGGTGATTCCGCCGAGCGTGGAGAAGAAAACGACGTATTCAGGAAGCTTGGCGTCCTTGCCGATGAGAATGGGGCGAACCAGGTTATCGGCGAGGCCAATGACCACCGCGCCCCATGCGGTAAGCGCGATGCCCTCCCAGATCCTGCCGGTAGCGATCAGGTAAATCGCTGCCGGAAGCCATACGAGCGCCGCGCCGAACACGGGCAGAAGCGACAAGAAGGCCATCACCACCGCCCATAGCACCGCCGGCTGGATGCCGAGCATCCAGAAAGCAACTCCGCCGAGCGTGCCCTGCAGCGCCGCGGTCAGGATGTCTCCTTTCACCGTCGCACGTACGACGGCGACGAACCGGGTGGCTAGCTTCCCGCGCAATTCGCGGTCAAGCGGGATTGCATCGCTCATGCGCTCGACGAGCAAGGGCCCGTCGCGCAGCAGGAAGAAAATCAGGTAGAGCATGGCGAGCAGGTTCGTGCTGAATGCCAGGCTGTCGTGCCAGAACGCGAGCGCATGGAACGCGACGAATGGAACGTTCTTCTCGAGGCCCGCGAAGACCGTCTCCCACAGCGTCGCGAAACTCGTCACACCCCAATGCTCGAGGATGCCGTTCGCCCACGGCGGAGGCGATAGATTGACTGCGCCAGCCTGAACGCGGTGATAGAAATCGATCGCCTCCTGGAACACCGTCCCCGTGATGAGTGCGAGCGGCAGGATCACGACGAGGACGATGACGAGCGACGTGAGAAGAGCGCCGAACGACGGGCGGCCCGGCAGGTGGAGGGAAATGCGCTGGTGCAACGGATAGAAAACGATCACGAGCGCCGCGGCCCACAGGATCGCTCCGAGGAACGGCCACAGGATCCATGCGAACGCCAGCGTGACGGCGCCGAGCAGCAGCAGGAATGCCTTCGTCGCCGGCATCAGCGCAGCGCTTCGAGGTAATCGAGCAGCTTCTCGAGCTCTGCGGCATCCGCCACGCCGGTAGGCATCAGCGTGCCGGGCATCGCTCGTTGCGGATCGGACAGAAAGCGCTGCAGCGAACCGCGATCCCATACGATCCCGGATTCGATCGCCGCGCGCGAGTGCACGCCCGTGCTTTGTGTTCCTGCCTTCGTGCCCACGATGCCGCGAAGGTTTGCGCCGAGCGAAGAATCCTTGCGCGGCTCGCCGGCATGGCAGCCTTGGCAGCGCCGCTCGAAGACCCGCTGGCCCGCATCGGCGGGATCGTCGCCGCGGGCTGCACCGATCACGCCCGCCAGAAGGAGCCCGGCATAAGCCAGCTTTTTCCAGGCGTTCATGACATTTCCCCTGTGCGTCTCACGCGTACTTCTTCAGCGGCACGACGCTCTGCGAGACTTGTGCGCCGGCAGGCCGGCGCCGGGACACTCGCATCGCGCGTTTGAAAGTCTTGCGGATGTCGGTTGCGTAGCTCGGCCAGTAGTGGAAGGTCGGGTCGAAAATGCGTTTGGCAGGTTTCATGGCTGCAAGCATAGGATCCTGGGGCGATGGAGTCGTCAGCGAAGCGTCGGCATTGGGTCCGGATTCGGTCGCAGGCAGGCGCGTGGGCATGCTCGGCGAAGAAGCCTCAGTCCTTGAACCTGACGCCCTTGAGGGCGTAAGCGGGCAGCTTTTTCGGCGCCGGATGCGACTGGAGGTACTTGATGCTCTCCACCGGAATCACGATCAGTGCGCCGTCCGCTTCGAGGATGAGGTGACGCGCGTCCAGCGCCTCCTTGATGCGCGCGGCCAGGTTGGCGTCGCTGTCCCACGCCGGCGCGGGGAACTCGAACCCTTTCTGCGAGCCGTCGTTGAAGTGGATGATCATGCTGCGCTTGGATCTTTCGTTCATGCGAGCTTTTCTCCTCTCGAGAGGATTTCCCGGACGGCTCGGGGCGTCCGCAGCGGCTTGCGGCCCCGCATTCCCACCGGCAGCGCGAGCCCCACGCGGCGGCCGGCCATGTAGCTGCCGCGATCGAGGTTCGCGAGCATCAGCGCCGCGGCGTCCGCGTACGGCACGATCATCTGGGGAATCAGGGATGCGAAGACCGGCAGGAACAACGGCCCCGGCAGCCCGCGAGCGAACCACGGAACTTCGACCGGCAGGCGATCGAGCGAGACCCGCAAGCGGTTCGCGCCGAGCACCGGTTGATCGACCATGGGTCCCGGACACAGCAGGCGCCAGTCGACACGCGATCGCATTAGACGATCGAAGTTCGCCTGATGCGGCCAGTACGTCGACCGCACCTTGGGCAGTTCGACTCCGCGTCGCCCGGAGCCGTCGAGATCGAGCAGCGCCGCTCCCGCGAGGAACCAGCAGACCGGCCTTGCCTCGCGCACCGATTCTGCGCCGGTGAGCACTCGGTCCACCAGGTCGACGAAGCCCGGGCCCTGCGCGACGTGGCCGGCGCAATTGACGAGCGCGTCGTGTCCGGCGATGAGCGCGCCGATTTCGGCAATGGTCATCGCGCTGAGATCGCCCGTGCAGACCGAGATCCGGGTTCGCGCTCGTTGTGGCAGCCTGGACGGGTCGCGCACGAGCGCCGTGACCTCGTGCCCGGCAGCCAGCGCCTGTTCGAGCACGTGCCGGCCGAGCGATCCGGTTGCGCCAAAGAGGATCAGGCGAGCCATCACGCTGCCGCAGCGAGCTTGCGCTTGCCGCCGAGTACTTTGCGGATCTTGTCGAGCATCGAGGCCTGCTCGCGCGTCGGCTGCCTTTCGAGCAGCCGCTTGTCGCTCACCACGCGCTCCATGAGGGCGAGCAGCCGGGCCCGCTCGCCGTCGTCCAGCAATTGCGGCAGCGCCTCGAGCGCACGCCTGGGCTCGTAGCGAACGATGATCTCCTGCTGTCCCCGGATCCGCCGCCACTCGTCCTGCGGCAACGGCGGCATCAGGTCGGCGTAGTCCTTGATCAGCTCCTGCACCGTGGTGAGGAGCGACAGCGGAATCGGCTCATCGGTGCCGGCGAGCAGGAAGCCGACGCGCGCGAAGGCCTCGTAATAGCCGCCTTCGGCCATGCGCGAGAGTGCCTGTTGCACGACCGGAAGCTCGCGCGGGTGCGCTGCCGCCTCGACCCCACCCTGGCTCGCCGGCGCCTGCCCGTCAAGATACGCGAGATGGACGTTGCCATAGGTGGTGAAGAATGCGGCCTCCGCCAGCGCATCGCGCACGGCGCGCTGATAGTCGAGCGCGGCGCTCACGAGCTCGGCGTTCATCTCCTCCACGTGGTGAAGCGGTCCGCGCGCCGCGGGCGTCGCGCGCTGGGCCTTGACCGCCTGCGCAGCCGGCCCGAGCCATGCGAGCCACGGATTGAGCGTGCTCGCAAAGGACCACATGCGCGAGCGCAGCGGATGGAAGTTGCGCAGCAGCCGCGCGCTCCATTCGTTCGCGGTCGCCTTGACGAAGGGGCGAAGGAAGAGGTCGTAGGCCTTCTGGTTGAAATCGGAGATCGCCGCGACGGCCTGGAAAGGCCGCTCGTCCTCGCGCTTGAGCGGGTTCAGCTTGGCAACGATCTCCTCGAGCCGATATTCGCGGAACTGGACGTCGTACTCGGGCTTGCCATCGGTCCCGGCGCGCTCGCTGAATTCCATCCCATAGATGCCCGGTTGCAGCAGCTCGATCGCCTCCATCACTTCGACGAGCTTGCGCGTCTCCTTCTGGTGCACCTTGCCGGAGACGAAGATGCCGAGGTGGCCGGCGTCTTCATGCACCAGGCCGACGATGACGTGGCCGCCGGCCTTGATCTCCTCGGTGCTGCGGTAGACGTCGGCGACCCAGTTGAAAGCCTGCTGCGGCGGCGTGATGTTGTCGCCGAGCGAGGCGAAAAGGATGATCGGCGACTTGACGTCGCGCAGGTCGAACGCCTTGCCGCCTGTCTGTTTGACGTCGCCCGACCAGAGCTTGTTGCCTATGAAGAGATTGCGCGTGATCCATTCGATCTCCTCGCGGTTCATCAGGTAGTAGCTCGACCACCAGCGCTCGAACTCGACGAAGCGGTCCGGCTCGGTGTCGGCGTTGGCGAAGACGTGGTAGTACTTGCCCCAGTAGGTGTTCGCCGGATTCAGGTTCTCGAAGTTCTCGACCAGGTACGCGCCGTCGAAGAGGCCGTTGCCAAGGTCGGCAGCGAACGATGCCGGCCACGTGCCGCCGAGCAGTCCGCCGGCATAGCGCATCGGGTTCGGCGCCTGGCCTTCGTCCCACGCGCCGCCCCAGTACGACATCGGCGCGCCGATCAGGATCACCGGGCCCATGTGGTCCGGGTCGGCGGCGGCAAGCATCATCGCCGCCCAGCCGCCCTGGCAATTGCCGAGGATCACCGGCTTGGGGCTATCGGGATGGCGCTCGCGCACGATGCGCACGAACTCTTTCTCCGCTTCGCACACGTCGAGCAGCGTCTGCCCGGGCTCGGGGTACTGGAAGAACATGATGAAGTACACCGGGTGCCCGGCGCGCAGCGCGACGCCGACTTCGGATTCGTCCTTGAATCCCGCGATGCCCGGGCCGTGCCCGGCGCGCGGATCGATGATCACGTACGGCCGGCGCTTCGAATCCACCTGCACGCCCTCGGGCGGCTGGATCGAAACGAGCGCGTAGTTGACCGCCCTCGCGAACGTGCGGCCGTCGGCGATCGTCTCGTAGCGAAACTTGAGCACCGGCGTCACTCCCTGCTGCGACTGCTCGACGTAGTCGTTGCCTCGCCGGCGCAACGCGTCCCAGAGGAGGATCGAGCGCTGCGCGAAATCCACGGTGTAGCTCCACGGATCGCTCCACGACGGCGGCGTTGCCGCGCACTTTCTGTAAGCGGACTGGATGCGTTCGGCGAAGCGGGTCGCAGCGGTGGCGAGCCGCTTTTGCAGCAGGGCGGAGACTTTGCCGCCGAGGTGCTGGCTTTCGGCGAGTTTCATTGCAGGATCCATGGAAAACCTTTCTCGGTTAGGAGTGCATTCAATGCGAGGGTGCCGGTGCGGGTGCGGCTTCGGATGCGGAAGCGGCTACCGGGGCGGGCTCGGCCGCTCGACGGATGCGGAACCAGGCGGCATAGAGGGCAGGCACGACGAAGATCGTCATCACCGTGGCGACCGTGAGGCCGCCCATGATGGCGATCGCCATCGGCCCCCAGAAGACGCTGTGGGTCAGCGGAATCATCGCGAGGACGGTCGCGACGGCGGTCAGCAGCACCGGGCGGAATCGATGTACCGCGGCTTCGAGAATCGCGTTCCAGGGATCGCGACCTTCGTCCATCTCGGTCTGCACCTGGTCGACGAGGATCACCGCGTTGCGCATGATCATCCCGCTCAGGGCGATGATGCCGAGGATCGCGACGAAGCCGAGCGGCGCGTGGAACAGAAGCAGCGCGGCGACCACCCCGACCATCCCGAGCGGCGCCGTCAGCAACACCATCCACATCTTGGAGAAGCTCTGCAGCTGCAGCATCAGGATGGCGAGGATCGTCACCAGCATCACGGGCGCGACGGCGGCAAGCGCACGGTTCGCCTTGTCGCTTTCCTCGACGGCGCCGCCGACGTCGATGCGATAGCCGAACGGCAGCTTCGCCTCGATCGGCTTCAGCAACGGGCGGATCTCCTGCGTCACCGAGACGCCCTGTTCGCCGTCCTTCACGTCGGCGCGGACCGTGATCGCCATGTCGCGATTGCGGCGCCATAGCACCGGCTCTTCCAGCCCGTACTTGACGCTCGCAACCTGCGAGAGCGGCACCACCGTCCCCTGGCGCGTGTAGATGTTCACGTCCTTGAGCGTGTCGAGGTCGAGACGCTCGGAGGGCACCGCCCGGAAGACGATGTCGATCAGGTCTTCGTGCACGCGCAGTTGCGAGAGCGGGGCGCCGTTCATCACGGTCTGCGTCACGATCGCCACGTCGGCCGGCGCGAGGCCCAGCGCGCGCGCCTTGTCCTGGTCGAGGTCGACGCGCAGCGTGCGAACCGGGTCGTTCCAATCGAGCTGGACGTCGCGCACCTTGGGGCTCGCGGCGACGATGCCTTCCACTTCGCGGGCGATCGAGCGCACGACCTGGGTATCCGGACCGACCACGCGGAACTGCACCGGGAAGCCGACCGGCGGCCCCATCTCGAGCCGCGTGACCCGGATCCACGCCTGCGGGAATTCCCGGTCAGCGCCGGCGATCAGTCGCGAGCGGACCCTCTCGCGCGCTTCGAGGTCCTTGGTGATGACGATGAATTGCGCATAGGCGGGGTTCGGCAACTCGGGGTTGAGGGCCAGATAGAAGCGCGGCGAGCCGGCGCCGGTGTAGGCGGTGTACAGGCGCACGTCTTCGTCCTTCGCCAGCAGCGCTTCCATCCGCTTCACCTGCTCGGAGGTCGCGGCGAACGAAGCGCCTTCCTTCAGGCGCAGGTCGAGGATGAGCTCCGGGCGCGAGCTGTTCGGAAAGAACTGCTGCGGCACCAGCCTCACTCCGGCAAGGGAGAGCGCGAGCGCGGCGAGCGTCGCGCCGATCACCCACCAGCGGCGCTCGATCGCAAAGTCGATCCAGCCGCGCAGCCGGCGGTAGAAGGGCGTCGCGTACGGGTCGCCTGCGTGATGCTTGGCTCCGAAATCCTTCGGCAGCATCTTCACCGCGAGGTATGGCGTGAACAGGCCCGACACCACCCAGGAGAACAGCACCGCGGTGCCGACGATCCAGAAGATGCCGCCGGCGTACTCGCCGGTCACGGATTTCGAGAACCCGATCGGCATGAACGCGGCGACGGTGATGAGCGCGCCGGTCAGCCGCGGCATCGCGGTCGCCGAGTACGAAAAAGCGGCCGCTTTCAAGCGGTCCCAGCCGGACTCCATCTTGACCACCATCATCTCGATCGCAATGATCGCGTCGTCCACCAGCAGGCCGAGCGCGATGATCAGCGAGCCGAGCGAGACGCGCTCGAGATTCCAGCCCATCGCGAGCATCACGATCGCGACGACGCCGAGCACGAGCGGCACGGACATCGCGACGATGATCCCGGTGCGCCAGCCCAGGCTCAGCAGGCTCACCAGGATCACGATGGCGAGCGCTTCCAGCAGCGAGCGCTCGAATTCCCAGATCGCTTCCTTGACCGTGGTGGGCTGGTCGGCGACCCGCTCGAGCTCCACGCCGTAGGGGAGCTCGGCAGAGAGCTTCGCGACCGTGCCTTCGATCGATTTGCCGAGGTCGACGATGCTGCCGTCGTCGGTCATCACGATGCCGAGCATCAGCACCTGCTGGCCGTTGTGGCGCACGGTGTAGAACGGCGGATCCTCGAATCCGCGCGTGATCGTCGTGAAGTCGCCAAGCTTGATCACCCGGCCGCCGGCGGCGATCGGGACATCACGAATGTCGTCCTCGCTCGCGAACTGCCCGGTCACCCGCACCAGCACCCGGTCGCCGCGCGTGTCGACCAGGCCGCTTGCGAGCACGCTGTTCTGGTTGCGCAGGCTTTCCGCGATGGCGAGCGGCGTGATGCCGAGCGCGGCGAGCCGCTGGTGCGAGAACTCGACGTACACGCGCTTCGCCTGCTTGCCGATGACGTCGACCTTCTTGACCATCGGCACTTTGAGCAGCCGGCGCTTGATGTCCTCGGCGACGTCGGAGAGCTCGGCGTGGCCGATGCCGTCGCCCTTGACCGCGTAGAGCAGGCCGTAGACGTCGCCGTACTCGTCGTTGAAGATCGGGCCGATGACGCCCTCGGGCAGCTCGAGCTTGATGTCGCTGAATTTCTTGCGCGCCTGGTACCACGCCTCGCGTTGATCCGCCTTCGAGGTGCCGCCCCACACGCTGATCGTCATGCCGCCGTACCCCTGGCGCGCGTAGGTCACCACCTTTTCAAAGTGATCGAGCTGCTCGAACTTCTTTTCCATGCGGTTGAGCACCTCGTCCTGGACCTGCTGCGCGGTCGCGCCGGGCCAGATCACCATCACCGTCATCGACGGCACGGAGAAGTTTGGATCTTCCAGTTGCCCGAGCTTCGTCAAGCTCAGCACGCTCGCCACCCCGATGGCGAGGATGAGGAAGAGCACGATGGCGCGGTGACCGAGCGCCCACTCGGAGAGGTTGAAGGATTTCATTTGGCGGCCTGCGCGATCGGTGCGGCGGGCTCGGTCCCTGACAGCGCGACGCGCAGTCCGGGTGCCATTTTCTGCACGCCCATGGCAACGACGAGCGCGCCCGCGGGCGGCCCGGAAACGAACACTTGCTCGTTGCGATAGCCATGTACGGCAGCGGGGATCAGGTCGACGCTGCCAGCGCGCTCGCTGCCGTTACGACGCACTACCCACAGTGCCGGCTGCCCGTCCTTCTGCGTGATCGCCGCCGCCGGGATCGCAGCGACCGGCGTTCCCTTCGCGGTGTGCTGGGCGACGAGCGTAGCGGTCGCGCCGAGCGGCAGAGGAAGTGCGGTCAGCGGCTTCAATCGCGCCCGGTAGGTACGGGTCTGCGGCACCGCCTGCGGCGAAAATTCGCGCAACGCCACTTCGAACGCCTGGTCCGGAGCGCTCGAGAGCGTCGCCTTGTATCGGGCTGCCTTGAACGCCGAGAGATGATCTTCCGGAACGTCGACGACGATCTCCGGCTCGCCTTGGGCCGCGATCGAGACGATCGGCTGGCCCTCGGCGACGACCTGCCCGATCTCGAATCGGACCGCAGTGACCACGCCGGTCCGCGATGCGCGCAGAACCGCGTAGGTGAGCCGGTTGCGGGCGAGGTCGAGCTGCCTCGCCTGCGCTTCGGCGGCGGCTTTCGTGGTCTGCGCGCTGCTCTGCGCGCGCTCGTCGTCGGCTGCGCTTACCGAGCCGTCCAGTTTCAGCGCCTCGAGCCGCTTGCGATCGGAATCCGCCTGGCGCGCCTGCGCCTGCGACGCGACCAGCTGCTCGCGCGCGGCCCCTTCGGCTAGACGCAAATCGTGGTCGTCGAGTACGGCGATCACGTCGCCTTCACGCACGCTCTGGCCGACGTCGACCTTGCGCTGCGCCACCTTGCCGCCGACGCGAAACGCGTGCTCGGCCTCGTGGCGCGCCTGGACGGTGCCGACGTAGCGATTGGCTTCCTGGGCATGGTCGTAGCGGATCGCGACGGTACGCACGGGCCGCAGCGGCTCAATGGCTGCCTTCTCTTGCGAGCAACCGGAAAGGGCCGCTGCGATCGCAATCGCGAGCGCGGCTGGGACAGGATGGCTTTTCAAGGCAGTCTCCTTCACGAGTTCGGGGAACGCGGGGCGCTTGCGGCGGGGGGTTCGAAGGCTTGCCAACCTCCGCCCAGCGCTTTGTAGAGCTGCACGCTGTCGAGCAGCACGCGCGTGTTGCTGTCGTTGGAACCGAGCCGAGCCGCCAGGCGTGCGCGCTGGGCATCGAGAAGCGGCAACAGGTCGATCTGTCCGCGGTCGTAGAGCGATTGCGCGCGGCCGAGCGCCGCCTCGGCGGACGCGGAAGCGTTCTTCAACGCTTCGGCGCGCCGCCCCTCGTCGCCGAGCGTGACCAGCGCGTTCTCGACGTCCTCGAGCGCCCGCACGATTGCGTCCTCATAGCGGTAGAGCGCCTCGGACTGGCCGCTTTCGGCGATATCGTTGATCGCTTGCGTGCGCCCGGAGTTGAACACCGGCATGCTCAGCAATCCCGAAGCGTTGCTGAAGCGCGCAGAGCCGAGGCTCGCGCCGTTCAGGGTCATGCCGAACCTGCCGAACATGGCGCCGACCAAAAGCCGCGGAAACCACTCGGCCGCGGCTTCCTTGCGCCGCCAGTTAGCGGCGTCGAGTTGCGCCTGTAGCGCGAGAAGATCGGGCCGGCGTTGCAGCAGTGCGGCCGGCTGGCCGGGGCGAGCAGGAGGAGCGACGGGTTCGCCGGTCCAGGACGTCACGCTCGCGGCATGCACTGCCTGGTCGCCGATGAGAACCGCAATGCGATGCCTTGATACGGCGGTGATTGTCTCGAGCGGCGGGATGGCCGCATGCGCCCGGGAAGCTTCGGTCTGCGCGCGCTCGACGTCGAACGACGTGGCGAGGCCGGCGCGCTGCCTCGCGGTCACGAGGCGCACCGTCTCGTCCTGCGCGGCGGCAATCGCGCGCATCGTCTCGAGCTGGCGCAAAGCGCCGGTGAGCGTGAAGTAGTTCGTCGCCACATCGGTAAGCACGAGCAGCCGTACGCCGCGCACGCCGTGCTCCGCGGCCATCGTCTGGGCCTCGGCGGCCGAAGCACCCGCGCGCAGGCGGCCGGCAAGGTCGATTTCCCACGAGACGTCGACGCTGCCGGAGGCCGACTTGAAGTCCGCCGCCGTGGGCACGGCCCGCTTGACGGCGGAGTCGTACCCGGTGCCTCGATCAACGCCGGAGGCGCTCAGGCCTACGCTCGGAAACAGCCACGACCGGCTGGCGACCTCTCCTGCGCGGGCTGCGCGCACGCGTTCGGCTGCGATCCGGATGTCGCGGTTTTCGCGCGCCGCGCGGAGGATCAAGTCCGTGAGCACCGGGTCGCCGAAACCTTCCCACCAGGCGGCGTCGGGGTTCTCTGCGGAAACCGCCGCGGATGCGAAACGGTCGGGAACCTCGACCGTCGACTTGAGGAAAGGCGTCGCACAACCCGCAAGGAGGAGGGGGAGGGCTGTCAAGCCTGCAATTGCGAATCGCTTCATGGGAATCAGGCTACGGGATGAGCTGCGCCGAGTGGTCATGGAAGGGTCGCCGTTTGGTCGGGATTGCGTTGGCGGTCACGCCGCCGCTCGTATGGCCTTGAGTTCGGCCCGGCACGCTTCGCCGAACGCCTTCATCGGATCGGCGCTCTCCGACAGCGCGATCTCGTGGATCTCGTCGACGGAAAGATTGCGGGAGAAGTATTGTTCAGTGATCCGCCTCGCCAGGCGCTCCGCCTCCCCGAGCACCTGGCGGGACGCAGAGAGCCGGATGCGGTTGAGCACCGCATACACCGGCAAGAGCGTCTCGGGCTGTTGTAGCGTGTGCGTCAGGGCATCCATCAGGAGCTTCGAGCACTCGGCAATGAACTCGCCGTAGAGCGTCTCGCGCTTGCGGATCTCATCGCGAACGAGCTCCCGCTTATTGAGCGTTCTCTGCGTGATCCAGGCCGTCGCGGCAGTCGCCGAGCCGCCGACGAGCGAGCCGAGCACTCCGGACAACGCGCTTACGAGACTGGCATCCATGGCGTCGAGCGCTTCATCGCGGCGGCCAGGGCCCTGCCAGCTCGGGATAGGACTTCTTCAACCGCTCGATGATGTAGTCCTCCATCGCGCAGGTTTGTGCCTCGCCGAACGAGGCGACCGACTTCTCGCGGATCCCCAAGTGCAGCATCACGAGGTCGTGGAGCTTGGCGAAAGCCGTCCCGTTCTGCGTTCCGCATACCGAGGCGTCCTTGTGCAGGACACGGGAGATCACTCCGGGATCGAGGATCTTCACCTGGCAGAGCAGCGCAAGCCTTGCGATCTCCCGATCGACTTCCTCGAGATTGTCGGTCCATAGCATTCTGTAAACCGGATCCCTGGGATCGGTCATGGCTTCGTCTCCGCCGGTTCTTCGAGGTCGCGTGCAATGGACTCGAGCAGCTCGCGCCCGGAGGCGAATTCGCGCTGCCGGCCCGTGACGAGGTTCTCGAGCCGCCCGGCGAGCGCGTCGGGGTTGGCGTCATTGCGCACCTTCACGACGTACGCACGCCGGTTCGGATACTTCGATTCGGGCTTCAGCGTCACGGCAGGCTTTCGGCGACGGAAACCGCGGACAGCACCCCCAGCGCCTGGCGTGCCGCAACCCATTCCTCGTTCGTCGGCTCCACGGCGACGCGCACGCGGCTGCCGGCGCGCGAAATCGTCGGCGCATTGGCGCGATTCGCCCCGTCGTCCAGTTCGATCCCGAGCCACGCAAGCGCGCGACAGATCCGCTCGCGCAGGACCGCGCTGCGCTCGCCGACGCCGGCGGTGAACGCGAGCATGTCGAGCCCGCCAAGCGCGGCGGCGAGCGCGCCGGTCTCGCGCACGATGCGACGCACGTACAACTCGAGCGCTGCGCGGGCGCGCGGATTCGTCGCTTCGGCGTCCAGCAGCTCCTTCGGGCTCGCCGAGAGGCCCGAGACGCCGAGCAGGCCGGACTCCTTGTAGAGCAGGCGCGTGAGTTGCTTCAGGTCGAGTTTTTCGACTTCGAGCAGGTACAGGAGCACGCCCGGATCGAGCGAGCCGCAGCGCGTGCCCATCATCAGCCCTTCGAGCGCGGAGAAGCCCATCGTCGTGGCGACGCTCTTCAGCTCGTTCATCGCGCAAAGGCTCGCGCCGCTGCCGAGATGCGCGACGATCGTGCGTCCGCGCGCAGCATCACCATGACGTTCGGCAAGCGCGATCGACAGGTATTCGTACGACAGGCCGTGAAAGCCGTAGCGCCGCACGCCGCGCTCCCAGTGCGCGTGCGACAGCGGCAGCATCTGCTCGACTTGCGGCAGCGTCCGATGGAACGCGGTATCGAAACATGCGACCTGCGGGAGTTCGGGAACTTCCGCAAGCAACGTACGGATCGCCTCCAGCGCAAACGGCTGGTGCAACGGCGCGAGCGGCACGTAGCTCTCGAGGTCGGCCAGCACGCCGGCGTCGACGAGCACCGGGACGGCGTACTTGCTGCCGCCGTGCACGACTCGATGAGCGAGCGCCGCGGGCGGGTGTCCGCCCGTCTGCTTCACGACGCGGTTGCGCACGTGCGTCAGCGCCGCGTGGTACGGATTGTCGCGGCCGAGCGTAAGGGTAATCGGCGCGGCTCCTGCTTCGACACAAATCGGGTTTGCGCTGCCAATGCCTTCGACGCTGCCGGCCCACTCGGCCTTGCGCGGCAGAGGATCGGCTTCGCCGTCGAACAGCGCGAACTTGATGCTCGACGAGCCGCAGTTGAGAACCAGGACGGGTTTCGCCATGGCGCGCCTACGCCGCCTTGGCGAACGCTTGCGCGGGCCGCTTGGCCGCGACGAGCGCAACTGCGCACGACGCGATGCGCGCCTCGCGCGAATCCGCGCGGCTCGTCAACACGATCGGCGCGCGTGCGCCGACGACCAGACCCGCGCTCGCCGCGCCGCCGAGGTACAGGAGCTGCTTCGCGAGCATGTTGCCGCTCTCCAGGTCGGGAACGACCAGGATGTCCGCGGCGCCGGCGACCTCGGAAACGATGCCTTTGGTGCGCGCGGCCGCTGCCGACACGGCGTTGTCGAACGCAAGCGGCCCGTCGAGCACCGCGCCTTCGATCTGGCCGCGGTCGGCCATCTTGCAGAGCGCCGCCGCATCCAGCGTCGCGGGCATGTTCGGGTTGATGGTTTCCACCGCGGCAAGAATTGCCACGCGCGGCTTGGCGACCCCGAACGCGTGCGCAAGGTCGATCGCGTTGCGCACGATGTCCGCCTTGTCCTTCAGGTTCGGCGCGATGTTGATCGCCGCATCGGTGATGATGAACGGCCGGGGGTACGCGGGCGTCTGCATCAGGAAGCAATGGCTCATGCGCCGGCCGGTGCGCAACGCGCTGGCAACCACCGCGCCCATCAGTTCGTCCGTGTGAAGGCTGCCCTTCATCAGCGCTTCGACGTCGCCCTTGAGCGCAAGCTCGACGGCGCGCGCGGCCGCGGCCTCGCTGTGCGGCACATCGACGATCGGAAACTCGCCGATCTGCAAACCGGCCTGCTTTGCGACCGCCTCGAGGCGCGCGCGCGGAGCGATGAGCACCGGCTCGATCAGTCCGGCGGCGTGGGCATCGAGCGCGGCCGAGAGACTGACCGCGTCGCAAGGGTGGACCACGGCCATCTTGAGCCGTCCCAGCGGGCGCACGTACTGCAGCAGCCGCACCAGGTCGTTGTCCTGCGCAACCTCGATCCGCACTTGCGGCAGCGTGCCGCGAGAGCGCTCGATGCGCTCGGTCGGCGCAAGCACGGTGGCCTCGCCCGAGATCACCCGCTGGCCATCCTGGTTCGTGCAATGGCAATCGAGCACCAAGCGATGCTTCGCTTCGTCCTTGGCGCGGACGGTGACTGCGATCGTCAGTGTGTCGCCGACGCGCACGGGCGCATGAAACTCCAGCGTCTGGCCGACGTAGACCGTCCCCGCGCCGGGCAGCCGCGTGCCGAGCACCGCCGAAATGAGCGCGCCGCCCCACATGCCGTGGGCGATGACGCCGTGATAGCGCGTCGAGGCGGCGTACTCGTCATCGAGGTGCTGCGGGTTGACGTCTCCGGACATCGCCGCGAAGAGCTGGATGTCCGCAACGGTCAGCGTGCGCTCGATGCTCGCGCGCTCGCCGACGGCGATCTCGTCGAAGGTGCGGTTGCGAAGGAGCTCGAATTCCTGGTGTGAGAACGTGCTGTTCATCGTGCGGTGCCTCTCTTCAAGCGAGGATGTGGAACCCAGCGTCCATGTAGTGAACGTCGCCGGTGACGGCGCGCGCGGCGTCGCTCACCAGGTACGCGCAAAGCGAGCCGACGCCGTCGATCTCGACCTCGCGGTGCAGCGGCGCGCGGCGACGGGCTTCGTCGAGCAGCGAATCGAAATGCGGAATCCCGGATGCGGCGCGCGTCTGGATCGGTCCGGGAGACACGGCGTTGACGCGGATTCCGCGCGGTCCCAGTTCGGTGGCGAGGTAGCGGACGGATGCTTCGAGCGCTGCCTTCACCGGACCCATCACGCCGTAGTTCGGCACCACCTGGTTCGCGCCGAGGTAGCTCATGGTGATCAGGCTTCCGCCCTCGGCCATCAGCGGCTCGGCCAGATGCGCCATGCGGATGAACGAATGGCACGAGACGTCCATCGCGCGCGCGAAGCCCTCGCGCGAAGAGTCGGTCAGGCGGCCGTGCAGATCGCCCGAAGGTGCGAACGCGATCGAATGCAGCAGGAAATCCAGCCGGCCCCAGCGCTCGCCGATCGCATCGAACAGCGCTTGCATCGCGCCGGGCTTCTCGACGTCGAGCGGCATCGTGATCGCCGCCGACAGTTCTCGCGCGAGCGGCTCGACGTGCGGCCGCGCCTTGTCGTTGAGCCAGGTGACCGCGAGCTCGGCGCCGCAATTGCGCAGCATCCGCGCGCAGCCGTAGGCGATGCTGTGCTCATTCGCGATGCCGACCACGAGGCCTTTGCGGTCGCTGAGCAGGGTCTTGGATCCGATGTCAACCATGGCACCGAGCTTGCGCGCAAACTCCTGCCGAGTGGTCAGCGAAAGGTCGCCGATCGGTCGAACTTGCGGGGGAGCGGGGTGCTTACCGGACTTGCTCGAGCAGCGCCTGTGCCTTCTGGAAAGCCGTCGTGCCCGCGGCTTCGGGAAGCTCTCGCACCAGCACGGCAAGCGCGCGCCGGTCTTTCGCCGTTGCGCCACCGTGTTCCCAGAGCTCCAGCATCGCCGTCAACTGGACCCAGCGCGCTTGCTGCGCGCCTGCTTCGGCGACCGCGCGCCGCACGGAAGCTTCCGCGGCAACCGCGTCGCCGCGTCCGCGGCCGATCGCTGCCTCGAGCAGAAGCAACTGCGGCAGGTACACGCGCTCTGAGTGCGCATTCGCGTGCGCGAGCGCTTCGGCGAGCTGCTGCTCGGCTGCGTGCCAATCGCCTGCGAGTACCAGGGCTTCGGTCGCATATCCCAGTACCTCGCTTCCGCCCGCGACCATGCCGAGATGGAGGTTTTCTTCGTAGGCTTCGCGGATGCGGCGATGGCCGTCCAGCGCCGCGCCCCTGCGAGCGTCGGCCCAACCGCCAAAGAAGCGGCACGCGGTTCGACCGTGCGCGAGGTCGAATTTCTCCACGATCTCGCGCATTTCCCCGGCGAGCGCCGCAACGCGCTCGGCGTTGCCGAGGCGAACCTCGAACAACGCGCTGTGCCAGAGCGCGACCAGCTGCGACATGGGCCATCCCCGCTCGCGGGCGCGTGCCTCTGCGCGCTGCAGGCAAACGCGCGCTTGCTTGACCAGGCCGAGATGCAGCAGCGGCGTGGACAGAAAACCGAGCAGCGTGACCTGCGGATCGGCGAAAAATTCTCCCGGAGCCACGTCCAGCGGCTCGGCGAGCGCGAGCCCGCGTTCCAGTCGCGGGCGCGCCGCCCCAGGTCGACCCTGCAGGTGGTCGACCTGCCCTTGCACGGTGCACGCGCTCGACAGCAGCACCGGGTCGTTCGCCGATGCGAGGGCTTCGGCCCGCTCGGCCACTGCGAGCGCCTCGGCATATTCGGCACGCAGGAGGAGCAGGAAGCCGAATCCCTGCAGCAGGCGTCCGCGCATCGGATGCTGGGGAACTTCGTCGAGCAGCGAGAATGCGCGCTGCAGAGCGCTCTTCGCTTCGCTGCCCACGCCGAGAATGCGGCTCGCGGCAAGCCCGCGAAGCGTCGCAAGCGCGAATTCCAGCGCGTTTCGCTCGCTGCCTTGCGGCGCCTGGTCGAGCAGCGCCAGGCCTCGCTCGGTGAGGTTCATGCACTCGTGCGGGCTGAAATGCGCAAGCGCGGCTTCGGCAGCCTCGGCGTAGTAGCGCAATGCGGTCCCCGGGTGGCGGCCGCGCTCGCAATGCATCGCGAGCTCGGCGGCGGTGACCGGCGCGCCCGCCTGCCGCTCCCGCTCGAGCACCGTGCCGACCTTGGCATGGAGCTTTGCGCGGGCGGCGGGTGTCGTACGCTCGTACAACATCTGGCGAAACAGCGCGTGCCGGAACGAGTAGGGCGGTTCCGGCGCGATGCTTTCCTGTCCGCGCTGCGGGGCGGCAAGCCACAATTGCTCGCGCGCGAGCGCCTCGCAAGCTTGCCCGACGGACGCGGCGTCGCGCTCGAGCACCTCCGACAAGGTGCTGACGCGGAATTCCATGCCGCACACCGCGGCCGCCGAAAGCAGCATTCGCTGCTCGTCGCCGAGCTTGGCGATGTAGTGGTCGATGATCGCCGCCAGGTTCTCCGGCACAGCGACGTTCGCCAGCTGCGCGGCTCGATCGGCGCCTTCGCCGCTTTGCGCGCCACGCGAGACGACATCGTTCATCACCGAGGCGACGAAGAGTGGCACGCCGTCGGTACGCTCGAGCAGGGCGCGCACGAACGTCTCGTCGCTCGCGAGCGGCGGCAAGCGCTCCGCCACATAGGCGCCGACCTCCCGCTCGGAGAACGGATCGAGCACGATTTCCTCGCACAGGCGGTGCTGCCGCAGTTCGTGCCGCAGCGGGCTCAGCGGATGATCGAGCGCCACGACTTCGGCCAGGCGGAAGCTCGCAAGCCACATCAGCCGCGCGCTAGTCCTCCGCCGGGCGATATAGTCGATCAGCCGGATCGTCGCCCGGTCGCTCCAGTGAAGGTCCTCGGTCACGAGCAGCAGCGGGCAGCGCTCGGTGTATCGATCGAGCAACTCGCCCATTTCGCGCAGCATGCGATCCGGACTGACGCCCGAGAGGTCGCGGCGCAGCACCTCGCGCTCCCCCGGGGTGCTGAGCCACGGAAGCTGCAGCAGCCAGGCGGGCGCCACTGCGTGCAGCAGATCGCGGACCGCGCCGTCGCTGCGGCATAGCTCCGCGAGCGCTTCCAGCACCGGAAGGTACGGCTCGCCGGTCCCGTAGTCCTCGACGCACTGCCCGCGGGCGCATGCCACAGGTCCGAGGTCCGATACGAAGCGTTCGATCAGCGTCGTCTTGCCGATCCCCGGCTCGCCGGCAACCCAGAGGACCTTGCGCTTGCCGGCGGATGCGCTTTCCCAGGCGCCATGAAGACGCGAAAGGGCTTCGCTCCGGCCGATCAAGAGCGGTGCGTCGGAGCGCATCGCGGCAGAGCTGCCATGCGCCAGCGGCGCCCTGGAACTCGCAAACGGCGACGCAATGAACCGATAGCCCCGGCGCGAGACGGTCTCGATGAATCGCGGACTGCGCGGATCGTCCTCCAGCGCCATACGAACATCGCTGATGGCGGTCTTCAATACCGAGGCGCTGACGTGTTGATGCCCCCAGACCGCATCGAGCAAGGCGTGCTTCGTCAGCAGGACGCCGGGTCGCCGCACCAAAGCGCAAAGCAGCGCAAATGGGGTTGGCGCAAGCGCGACCGGTTTGCCCTCGCGCAGCAAGGTGGCGTTCGCCTCGTCCAGCTCGAAGCGTTCGAAGCGGACCGCGACAGAATTCGGGGAGGCCGGGGAGCCTGGCGGGGATGTGCGCGTCGACATTCGAGGAAGCGATTCTCGCATCGTCTGTGCAACGCGGTGAGTCGTTTGTTTCGGCGCCAAAAAAATCGCCGGCGCTCCAGGGAGAGGGGAGCGCCGGCGAACCGCGGCGAGGAGCCGCGGCAGGGTTAGCGGATCATCCGCGAAAGCGTCAGGCGGCTTTCCACGTGCCGTCGGGCTGCCTGCAGGCCGTGCCATGGATCACCTCCTCGCGGCCGTCAATGTCCGTGGTCGTCGTGAATTCGCGGCACGGGCCCGAGGCGCCCTCGTAAGTGCGCGTCGGCGTCACCGAGTAGATCTGTCCATTGTTCGGATTGCGCCAGCTCGTGGAGAGCCCATCGCGCGATCTCTCGAGTGCGCCGGAAGCCTTCAATTGATCTTCGCGATCCATCCTGCTGCCGAGGCGGCTGCCGAGAAACCCACCCAGCGCCGCGCCTCCGATCGTTGCCACTGCTCGTCCGGCGCCGTGTCCGACCTGATTGCCGAGCACGCCGCCGAGGATTGCGCCGGTCGCCATGCCGATGTTCTCTTTCGAAGGGTTCGATTCGCACGCAGCCAGCAGGGGCAGTGCGATCACAAGTGCGACAAGGTGTTTGCGCATGATCATTTGCCTTTCTCCAGGTTCAGTTCCAATTCGGCGGCAGCGAGGCCGTGACGGTGTTCGCAGCACGGTCTGCGCGGCGCACGAGTTCTTCCCACAGTCCGTCCGGCGCGCCCATGACGAGCGCGGCATCGGGCTCCAGCACGTACCACGCGCTCGCGTGGATTTCGGCCTGCAGCTCGCCCGGGCGCCATGCGACGTACCCGGCGAGGAAGCGCGCGTTCTCGCTCCGCGTTTTCGCGACTTGCAAGAGGACCGCGGGTTCGTAGGCGGCATACAGCCCGGGCAGCACCTCGAAGGAGCGACCGCCGGGGCTGCTCGCGCCGCGGATCAACGCGAAGACCTGCTCGGCATTCACCGGCCCGCCAAGGTAGAGCGGTGCCACCTCCTGCGAGGAAGCCGTGCCCGGTCCGGCAACGACGAGATTGAACTGGGTCGGCCGGTTGACGATGAAGCCTGCATGGCCGCCGCCCGTTGGCATGACGACGATCACCGTCGCGCCGAACAGGCTGCCGTGCAACTGCGGCCGGGCAACCAGGAGGAACGGCCGATCCAGGTCGAGCGCCGAAGCGCTCGTGAACCATGCAAGCATCGCGAGGAAGAGCGTGAATGCGGCAGCGCGGGTTTTCATGGAGCGAAGCGTACGGTGCGGGCAAGCGGGAGTCGTCAGCGAACCGTCGCGATTTGGTCGGAACTCGGCGCGCACGCGATTTCCGCGGCGAGCAGATCGGCAAAGCGCGCAAGGGCCCGTGTCGTGGCGGCGGCGACGGAGGGCGCGGTCGCTCGTTCGAGCGGCACCTGCAAGCGGATGCGTCCGCCGCGACTCGCCGCAGCGCTTGCACCGCAGGAGACGAACCACCTCGCGTCGAGCGCGAGCACGCCTTCGCGCGGATCGAGTGCGACGAACTCGACGGCGAGATCCGCATCGGGCAGGCGCCGTTCGCCCGACACCAGCACGCGCGACGTGCCGAGGCGCTGCGATAGCGCGTCGCGCAGGACGCGCGAGACGCTGTCCGGGAGCCGCTCGGCCCATTCGATGTTCTGCGCCACGACCAGCGAATTGTCTGCGCGGCCGATGACGACCGGAAATGCCTCGAGGTATCCAGGAAGCTTTACGTCGCGCAGCCTAATGGTGATCGCGCCCGCCTGCAAATTCGCTTCGGCGGCGGAGGGCGCAGGCGGAAGCGTGACGAGGCTCACAGGCGAAGAGGCGCATGCTGCAAGCGTCGATGCGATGACGATGACGAAAGCGCGAAGGGGGTTGTTCATCGCTATCTCCCGCGCACGAGCACGCTCGGATCGCGATCCACGCGCTCGGCAAAGTTGCGCAGTCGCCCGGCAGTCGCGGCGAGGTCGTCCACGGCGCGCTGCACCTGGGTGACGGTTTCGCCGCGCGGGTCGAGCAACCCGTTGGCGGAGTCGAACGCGGCGCTGGCACTTTTCAGAGTGCCCCGGGCAGCCGAGAGCGTGCTCGTCGTTTCCCGGTCGAGGTTCTGCGCGAGCGTATCCACGGAGGCGAGCGTCTTCTGCAGCGCCGCAGCGCTGTCGCGGAGCGCGGTTTGCGCGGCCGCCGAAGATCCGGCCGCCTCGCGCTCCACAGTCTTGACTGTGCGGCGCAAATCAGCGACCAGCGAAGGCAGCTCGTCGATCGTCTTGCCGAGCGCCGGGTTCGTGAGCAACGCATCCAGCGAAGCAAGCGTGCGTTGCATCCCGGTCACGACGGCGGCGACATCGAGGGTTTCGAGTTGTTGCGCGAGGGCCGAGAACGGGCTTGGCACGGTGGGGATTTCCGGAACGTCGGACGAAACTCCAAGCCGAGAGGGCTGTAGCTCCGGCCGGAAGTCGAGCTCCACCTGAAGCTGGCCGGTCACGAAGCTCTGCAGCACCAGGCGCGCGGACAATCCCCGCTCGACGAGCGCCGCAATCGGAGTCCCGGGACGAGCGAAGCCGTGCACTTCGACCGTGTCCGGCAGGAGTTCCATGTTCACCTGGACGATCGACCGCGACATGTCCTGCTCGAGCCGGATGCCGACCGACTTCACTTCGCCGACCCGAACGCCGCGGAACGTCACCGGTGCGCCGAGCCGCAATCCCGCGACCGAGCCAGGGAAGTAGCTCACGGCGGCCATGCGGTTCCTGAACAAGCTACCGCCGCCGAAGAAGAGGATCGCCGCCACGATGAGCGCGAGCGCGCCGAGCACGAAGGCGCCGATCGAAGTCGCGCTCGGCTGCTTCACGACCGGCTCCCGCGTCGTCCGAGGAAGTCGCGCACCTTCGCGCTTGGCGCGGATTTCGCCAGTTGCGCCGGTTTCCCGAGCGCCAGCGGCCGGTGCGTTTCGCCGTCGAGGAACAGCATCCGGTCGGCGATGCCAAACAGGCTGTCCAACTCGTGCGTAACGAGCACCACCGTGACGCCGAGACCGTCGCGAAGCGCGAGCACCAGCTCGTCGAGGCGCCGCGAGGAGAGGGGATCGAGGCCGGCGGAAGGCTCATCGAGAAAGAGCACCGGCGGGTCGAGCGCGAGCGCTCGGGCAAGCGCCGCGCGCTTGCGCATCCCGCCGCTCAGGCTGGCGGGAGAACGGTGCTCGTGGCCTGTGAGACCGACGAGCGCGAGCTTGAAGCGGGCAAGTTCCGCGCGCGCCGAGGGCACCGAATAGCCGTGCAGGTCCATGGGCAGCGTCACGTTCTCGAGCACGCTCATCGAGGTCCAGAGCGCGCCGCCCTGAAACAGGATTCCGAACGGTGCCCTACCGCCCTGCCTGCACTCTTCGAGCGTCTTGCCGTCGAACCGGATGCGTCCTTCGTGCGCCGGCAGCAACCCGACCATCGTCTTCAGCAGCGTGCTCTTGCCGGAGCCGCTGTCCCCGACGATCGCAAAAATTTCGCCGTGGTCGATGCGCACATTGATGCCGCTCTGCACCGGCCGCGCGCCGTAGCCAACGCTCGCCTCTTCGACGCAGATGCAGGCGTCGGCGGGCATTGCCTCAAATCCCCAGCGCATTCGCGCAGACTGCGAACACCGCATCGATGGCGATGATGCCGACGATCGATGCCACGACCGAGCTCGTAGTAGCGTCGCCGACCCCGGCCGCGCTGCGCTCGGCACGCAAACCGTAATGGCATCCGAGCAGCGCGACGAGCGCGCCGAACACCCCAGCTTTCAGCGCGCCGATCGCGAAGTTCGCACCGGCGATTGCATCGCGCATCGCGCCCCAGTACGCCGCCGGCGACAGATCGAGGACCGAAGCGGAAACCCCGAGCCCGCCGAGCATCGCGAACGCGCAGCCGTAGACGTAAAGCAGAGGCATCAGCAGTGTGAGCGTGATCACGCGCGGAAGAACCAGGAACTCGCTCGGCGAGATGCCCAGCGTCACCAGCGCGTCGACTTCCTCGTTGCTCTGCATGGTCGCGATGCGCGCCGCGAAGCTCGCTCCGGTGCGTCCGGCGAGCACGATCCCGGTGAGAATCGGCGTCAGCTCGCGCACCGATGCGATGCCGACGAGGTCGGCCACATACAGTCCCGCACCGAAGCGTCGCAACTGCACCGCGCCGACGAACGCGAGGATCGCGCCCATCAACAGGTTGACCACAGCCACGATTCCGAGCGCCCGGCTGCTCGATTCAGCCAGCACTTCGAGCACTTCGGCGCCACGAACCTTCGCCCGCGCGAGCAGCAGGGGCGGCAGCAGACACACCGTTTCACCAAGCAACGTGACGAACGCGCCCAGCTCGCGCGCGGCGTTTCCTGCTCGCAGGCCGATGCGTGCAAGGAAGGGAGAGCGCTCCGCCATAGCTGTATCGGACGTGTGCGTCCCGGCTCGGGCGAGCCCCAGCAGCTGCTCGAATTCCGGCGGCAAGCCGGAAAGTGCGAGCCGAATGCCACGGGCATCCAGGTGCCGCAATACTCGAGCGAGGAAGGCGCCTTCGACACTTCCCCAGCGCAGAGCCGCGTCAGGCTCCAGGCGCAGAGCGCTGATTTCGCCGGTCGAGGGCAATCCCAGCGCCTCCAGCGGAAGCGCGAGTGCCGATGGGTCGAGGCCTCCGGCCGCGACGCGGATCGAAAGCTCGCCAGCCTGCATGCGGAACACTGGTTCCATAAGAGTCATACTAGAAACGATGCGGGGCGCGAACCGTCAGCGAAACGTCGCGATTCGGTCGATGTCAGTGCACCGCGCGTGCAAATGTGCGTCCGCGCATGATCTGAAGCGCGTCGGGACGCTCCTCGGCGAGATCGACGAGCGACTGCATCACCGCCTCGTACAGATCCCGGCCGGCGGTGTAGCCCGGCCAGCTAAAGACCGAAAGCTCGGCCACTTCCAGGTCGGGGTGCAGCCAGAAACCGCACAGCATCGGCAGACGCTGAAATAGTTCCTGCAAACGCCGGGCGACGATCGACTCGGTGTGCCGGCGACGCGCTTCGCTTTGGCATTGCTCGGAGAGCTTCATGGAGTCACCTGTGCTAGGAGTGGTGGAGGACCAGCGGGTCGCGCTCGAGCGTGGCGGCGACTGCGCGGATGAGCCCGGCGAGCGCGGCGTCGCCGCGACATAGCGTGGTGAGCGCTGCGAGCGCGGGATGGCCGGGCGTGCCCGCGCCGCTCCGCTCGCTGGCAGTCGCGCCTTGCGAAGCCGCGCCAGCCGCAACGGCGATGAAGCGATAGCCCCGCCGCGACACCGTCTCGATGTAGCGCGGCTCTCTCGGGTCGTCGTCGAGCGCCGCGCGCACTTCGCTGATGGCCGTCTTGAGCACCGACTCGGTGACGAAGCGATGACCCCAGACGAGGTCGAGCAACGCGTTCTTCGTCACCAGCCTGCCGGGCGTGCGCGCCAGGGCGCAAAGCACTGCGAAGGGCTTCGGCGCGAGCGCTACCGGTTCGCCGGTGCGCAGCAGCCGTGCGTCGGCTTCATCCAGCTCGAAACGATCGAAGCGCAGACGCGCGAGCGATAAATCGGCATTCATGCGAGGGCTCCTTGGCGTGAAAGTCATGGTGCAAAGGTAGGCGCATGCCGAGCGGCGCGCCATTGTGACGAGGTACACCTTTGCTGGACAGTGGCATCCGGCGGTTGTCGCGCCGGGTGAATCTGCTACGACCTTGGTATAACGCGCAGCGCGATTACGAACGCGCGAGCGCTTCGCGGACACATTCGAGGAGTTCGTCCGCTGCGAACGGCTTGATGAGAAAGCAGGTAATTCCGGCTGCGCGCGCACGCGCTTGCACCAGCTCTTCCGGGTGGGCCGTGATGATCACGGTGGGAATGGCGCGGCCGGTTGCGGCCAGCTCCTGATACAGCTCGAGCCCCGTCATGCCGGGCATGCGCATGTCGGCGACGACGCAGGACGCACGGGCGCGACTCGCCGAGCCGAGAAAACTCTCGGCGTCTTCGAACGCGGCGGTCGAAAAGCCGGCCGCCTTCAGCAGATCCTGCGTCGCGTTGCGGATCGACTTGTCGTCGTCGACGATCGCGACGAGCGGCGTTTCGGGCATTTCGCCTCTCGGGTTTTGAGGAGGCAGCCTAGCGCAGCGCGCGCCAGCGGCCTATTGCACCCAAGCGTGCAGCGCTTACACCTTGGTATAACGCTAGGCGGCGCCCGACGCACCGAGCCGATCCGCCATGCGCACCAGCTCGGCAACCGACTTCGCCAGCATCTTGCGCATGACCTGCCCGCGGTGGACTTTCACGGTGACGACGCTCAGCCCGAGCTCGGCCGCGATCTGCTTGTTCACACGTCCCGCCACTACGTGCTTCATGACCTGCTTCTCGCGCTCGGTAAGCTCGTCGTAACGCGCTCTCAGAGCAGCGAGGCTCGCGGCGTCGCGGCGCCTTGCGCGATCGCGCTCGATCGCCGAATGGACTGCATCGAGCAGCACCTGGTCGTCGAACGGCTTGGTGAGGAACTCGACCGCTCCGGCCTTCATCGCGCGCACGGTCATCGGAACGTCGCCGTGGCCTGTGACGAAGATCACCGGGAGACTGACGCCTGCTTTCGCGAGCTCTTGCTGGAACGTAAGCCCGCTCATGCCTGGCAGGCGCACATCGAGCACCAGGCATCCCGGTGCGTCGGGCCGCTCGGCCTGCATGAATTCCTGCGCCGACGAGAAAACGCGCACTTCGTGGCCTACCGACCTGAGAAGCGTCTCGAGCGAGCGGCGCATCGAGGGATCGTCGTCGACCACGAACACGACGGCCCGATCGGCGCTCATGAGGCTGTTTCCTTGGCGACGGGCAGCGAGAACCGGAACACCGCCCCGTGAGGCGCGGTCGCACTCGCCCACAGCCGCCCGCCATGCGCCTCGATGATCGACCGGCTGATCGACAAGCCGATGCCGATCCCGTCGACTTTCGTCGTGTAAAACGCCTCGAAGACCTGCTCCGCGCGCTGCGGATCCAGGCCGGTGCCGGAATCGCGCACTTCGACGAGGACGGCGTTGGGGCTGTCTTGCCGTGAAACGATCGTAAGCTCGCGCGCGCGATCGTGGACCGCGCCCATCGCCTCGATCGCATTCACGATCAGGTTGAGCAGCACCTGCTGCAGCTGGACCCGATCCCCGGCGAGGCGCGGCAGCGTCGCGTCGAGGTCGGTCCGAAGAACGATGTCGTGGCTGCGCAACTCATGCTCGGTGAGTGCGACGACCTCCGCGATCTTATGGTTGATATCGAGCATCTCCTTACGCGGCGCCTGGCGCTTGGTGAGCGCCCGGATCCGCGCGATCACTTCGCGCGCCCGCTTGCCGTCGGCGGCGATGTTATCGAGCGCCGCCCGCGCTTCGGCCATCGCGGGCGGGTTGGCTGCCAGCCAGCGCGCGCAGGCCCCGGCGCTCGCGACCATCGCGCCCAGGGGCTGGCTGACCTCGTGGGCGATCGAGGTCGTCAGCTCGCCCAGCGTCGTCAGCCGCGATACGCGCGCGAGCTCCGCTCGGGCCGTCTCCAGCGCTTGGTCTTTCGCCCGCAACTCCTCCTCGGCATGCCGTCGCTCGGTGACATCGTAAATGATGCCCACATTGCGCTCCGGCAGACCCTCGGCATCGAAAAACATCCGACCCTGTCCACGCAACCAACGGACGGTGCCGTCCTTGTGGAACACCCGGTACTCGGTTTCGACAATACCGGTTTGGTGCGCGCGCTTGATGGCGAGCTTTACCGCCTGCCAGTCGTCGGGATGGACGAGCTTTTTCCAGCTTTCATACGTTCCATCGAACGTTCCCGGCTCGAGGCCGAACAACGCCTCGATCTCGGGCGACCAGCGGTTCTCGCTCTGGCGAGCGCCGGTGTACCAATCGTATGCCACCGCGCGCGCCGCCTTTTGCGCAAGGTCGAGCATTTCCTGCCGCGCATGCAGCGCCTGCTCCGCTTGCCGCAGATCGGTGATGTCCTGGGCCACGCCAAACTGGCGCACGGGCCGCCCCGCTTCATCCCGCGTCACGTCGGCTTGGACGTGGACGACGCGCACCGTGCCGTCCGCATGCACGATGCGGTACTCGATGTCGTAGCGCGGACCACCGCGCAACGACGCCTCGCTTGCCTCTAATACCCGCCGCCGGTCTTCCGGATGGATGATGGAGGGCACAACCTTCATCCATTCGGAGAGATCCATGACGCGGTCCATCTCCGCAATGCCGTAGATATTCCGGATCTCGTCCGAGGTCAGCCAGCGCGCGGCGGCGAAGTCGCGCTCCCACCAACCGACGTGCGCGAGGCGCTGCGCCGCCTCGAGCCTGCGCTCCGTGAGGCGCAGCTCGGTGATGTCCTGCATGACCCCGAACTGGCGAACGGGAAGGCCTGACTCGTCGCGCGTGACGTCTCCTTGGCTGTGCACCATGCGCACGGTGCCATCGAGGCGAACCACCCGGTACTCCACGTCGTAGCGCGCACGACCCTCCAGCGCCGCCTCGCTCGCCGCAGCGGCTCTTGGGCGGTCTTCCGGGTGAATCAGGCTCAGCCAGCGCCCATGCCATTGCGGCATATCGACCGGCTGCACGCCGAAGATGCGGCAGGTTTCATCCGAAAGAGAGACGCGGCCGGTCGCGTAGTCGCGTTCCCACCACCCGACGTGCGCGATGCCTTGCGCCGCGTCGAGCCTGCGCTCGCTTTCACGCAGGTTGCGCAAGGCAATGAGGCTCCCGAGCGCGTCAGTCAGGCGATGACCGATCTCCTCGAACAGGCGCTGCTCTTCCCTCGTCCATGAGCGGGAACGCGAGCATTGGTGCAGCCCGAACAGATACGGCTGATCGCCTTTCGGATGGAGCGCCATCAGGATCGCGGAGCGGACTCCGAAGTGCTCGGCGATCCCTGGCTTGACCTGGCGCTCGTGCCCCGGCCCAGCTGGCAGGGCGCCTTGGCAATCGAGCGCGGCGCGGACTACTTCGGCCGAGTCGGCGGTCATGGGCAGATCGCGCCCGACGGCGAAGACGCCCGGGAACTCCGGCCGCGTGCGCTCCATGACAGCGCGCCAGGAAGGAGCGTTCGGCTCACACGGATAGAGGACCCAGGCGCGGTCGCAGGCGAACACCTCAAGCACCTCGCAGAGCACCTCGCTCATCATCCGCTCAAGGTCGCTGCTTCGCTGCATCGCGCGGTGGATGCGGTCCATCGATTCCAGGAACCAGACGTGGGCGCGGTGCTCCGCCTCGGCGCGCTTGCGCTCGGTGATGTGGCGGCCGACGCCCTGGTAACCCACGAAGCGCCCGAGTTCATCGAATACCGGGATGCCCGAAACGGAGACGTAGCGCGTGCCGCCGTCCGCGCTGGGGCGGGCGAGCTCGAAATCGCGGAACGGCAGGTGCGCCTCGAGCGTGGCCCGGTGCTTGCGCCAAGCCTCTTCGTCGGGCTCGACGTGCGGGATCTCCCAGCGCGTCTTGCCGATCTCCGCGCCGCGTGCTGGCGCGTCGGACAGCCGCTCGGAAAATTCCTGCCGAGTGAAGCGATGCTCGGTATCGGTCTCCCAGTACACGTCGAAGGAAAACTGCACGAGCGCGCGGAAGCGCTCTTCGCTCGCGCGGAGCGCGAGCTCGGCGCGCCGGCGCCCCGCACTGAACTCGCTCAGCAACAGGCACAGAGCGATGAAGATGCAGAATGCAAGCGTATAGCCCGGCGTCAGTTCGAACGTATTCGCCGGAGGCACGAACCAGTACAGAACTGCCGTTGCGCAGATCAGCGATGCGAACAGCCCCGGTCCGCGTCCGCCATACCAGGCACTCAGGACCACGGCCGCGAGGGGAAGCTGATAGACGGACGTGCCCTCAGCGAACGGAAGCACGCCGCGCAGGAACAGCGCGAGGCAGGCGAGCACGAGGGCAACGCCGTAGCGCTTGAGCACGTCCGCCATCTTTCCCGGCGGCTTCATTGCCAGATCGGCGCCAATCCACATGACTCATCCCCCTTGCATTCGGAGCTGACTCTACCCTAGCGGCGGGCGGTTTTGGCGCGATCCCGAGAGGTCAGCGCATGCGTCGATGGTGCTGAGTACCAAACGCGACCCAATTCCGACGTTTTCCTGACCTCTTGCGGAAGGCCGCGCGCTACGCTTGCTCGCAACAGTCAGCGAAGAAACGGATCACGATGCAGAACCTCAATGGCAAAGTCGCGCTGGTCACGGGCTCGACCAGCGGCATCGGTCTTGGCATCGCGCGCGCGCTCGCCGCCGCCGGTGCGCACGTGCTGCTGAACGGCTTCGGCGACAAGGCGCAGATCGAAAGGCTCGTCGCCGAGTTCAGGTCCGAGTACAAGGTGAAGGTTGACTACAGCGCGGCCGACATGTCGAAGCCCGCCGAGATCGCGGCGATGGTGGCGCAGGCCGCACGCGAGCTGGGCGGGGTGGACATCCTCGTGAACAATGCCGGCATCCAGCACGTCGCG
>Ga0070698_100001195_pt1 | contig 28811 bp, 54 predicted proteins | sample KBSK1502metaG_FD_65477 | JGI IMG/M metagenome (GOLD analysis project Ga0070698, IMG submission 65477) | Corn, switchgrass and miscanthus rhizosphere microbial communities from Kellogg Biological Station, Michigan, USA - KBS K1-50-2 metaG | ecosystem: Host-associated > Plants > Roots >...
ACACCGCGGGTCGTCATGACCATCGGCATGTCTGCCTCGGGGAACGGGTAGCGGGGCTGCCCGGTGCGGTCTCGGTCCTCGTTGAGGGTCATGCGGCCCCAGACAATGCGCTGGCGGGCAACCTCGTCCGCTGCTGCTTCGTCTTCGTCTTCGAGGCCGAGGAACCGGAACTCCAGCTCGTTCGGCATGCCGAGGTGCTTGCGGGAGATCGCGGTGAGGAGCTGCTGCAGCCAGCGCAGCGTGGGCAGGGTGGCCTTGCGGTGCTGGACGTCGGCCTGGCCCTCGTGCCAGCCGGACGAGCCGAGGCCGCCGGGTTCGGTGTAGCCGAGTTCGGCGATCGTGACGTCGAAGTGGGAGGCGATCTGCTTGATCAGGTACAGGTCGTATTCGGGCTTGTACTTCTCCGCGATCTCGTCAGTCGTCCACGGCTTCAGACCCGGCGGCAGAATCCGCAGCCGGTGCCGCTCCGCGGTCGCCCCCGACATGGCGTCATTGAGAGCCCGCTCGTACTCCAGGGTCTGCTCGGCAGTCCAGCCGGTGGCACCGGAGTTCTCCAGCATCGCCGTCGGCAGGGTGCCTTCGGTGTACTCGTCGCGGATCCACTTGCGGCGCCGCAGCCACACGTCGATGTCTTCGAGGGCCTGCTCGACGGCCGAGTAGCCGTACTGGGTGAAGGTGCGGACGTTCCTGCGCTTGTAGATCAATCTGTCCGACTGGTAGCCGTTGAGGACGGCGCCCTGATCGTCGGTGTCCGCAAGGAACTCCCCGCGGGGGAAGCCCCACAGGATCTGCTGGTAGGCAGGCTGCGGGGGCTGAGGCCTGCCGCCGGTGTTGTCGCGGAGGACTTTCCACGTGCTGCCGTCGGTGATCTCCAGCGCGTGCAGCTCGCCGCCGTAGGTGAGCCGCGGGTAGATCGCGATCGCGTCCAGGACGAGGTGCTCTTCCAGGAGCTTGGAGATCCACTCGGTGAAGTTTTCGCCCTCGCGCGGGTTGGGCTCCTGCCAGAACTGGGTGCAGCGGGCGATGTCCGGGCCGAGTTGGCGGCCGAGTTCGGCTTCGATGTCGGCCCGGCTCATGCCCGGGTTGTCAGTCTGCGCCTTTTCCGCCGCTCCCTGGGCGATGGTGATCGTCCAGTCGAGGGTGGCGACCTCGTTCTTGCGGATCTCGATGCAGCGGCGGGCCAGGCCGCCGACCCCGGCAGCGTCGCGGAGCACCTTCCAGGGCACCAGCCGGTCGGTGATGCCGGGGAGGTTGGTGGAGACCTGGTACTCGGTGAGGCGCGGTTCGGGGCGTCCGGTGTCCTGCCGTACCGGGTCGAGCGGTGCGGGGATGAGGGGTACGCCGGGCCCGAACGCGACCATGGGGTCGGTGCGGGGCAGCGGGTTCATGACGCCGGTGACCTGCCCGTTGACGGACACGGAGCCGAGGAGCGCGGCGACTTGGGCGGGGGTGAAGGTTGCTGCAGCGGGAACGCCAGCGCTCTTCACGGCGTCCGGCTCGTCGGTCTTCGCGCGGCGCAGGGACGGCAGCCAGCGGACCACGACGCATCACCCCCGTCGTGGTTCAGTGAGTGCATGAACGTAGAGAAGTGCTCGGTGGTGGGGCCTCGCGGGTTCTGTCAGCACGATGACGGCGACGGGTACTGGCCCGCCGCCTCGGTCCAGACCGCCTGCACTGAGGAGAACGCCATCCTGGTTGCCGAGCAGGTCGCGCCTTTGCTGCCTCTCCCGGATGGCTGGCATTGGGCCTCGGACACCGCCTACGTTCACGTCGGCCCGCTGACCGGCCTCGACGGCTCCCGCGAAGTCGTCATCAGCCGGACTGTCCGTCAGGCTGTTCTGGGAAGTGCCGCGGACTGGTAGGCGCGCAGGTATTGCATGGCCTGCTCGGCCCCGGCCTGTCCGGCGAGGAGTCGGTGCAGGGCCTGGCTGGTGGTGTCGACCTGGTCGTCGTGGGCGGCATTGGGGAACGAGATGTGTTCGATGAGGTAGTCGTCGATCCACGGCGCGAGCAACGGGTCGGGCAGATAGACGTTCCCGGACTCTACGAACGGAGCCACGGCCGAGGCGCGCGCGTACTTGCTGTCCTTCGGCGTGATCGGGATCAGGCCTGGGACTGTCGACCGCAACTGGGCGATGATCGCCGGGCCGTTGGCCTTGTCCTCGACCAGCTTGGCGTGCGCCTGCGGCCACTTCGCCGACAGGGAGCGCATCGCCTGCGCGGTCGCCGGGAAGTCCAGCCGGTCCCGAATCTGGTCGAGGAGGTACACGTCGGCCCCGAACCGCGCCCACACCTGCCCCACCACGAAGTCGGAGGCCTTCGTGTCCTTGAATGCAAGGTCCCACGACTGGATGACCTCGTCGGCGCCGTGCACCCACATCGACCCGTCGTCGCGGCGAACCGCCTGAGGTGCCATGTACCAGCGCCAGTGCGACCGTTTGAAGAGGCCGCCCTCCGCTGGTGCCGGGCGGCCCTGATAGAGCGCCGACCATGTGCGGGCGCCGACGTCGCGCCGCGTCATCTCCCAGTCGGCTGCGGTTCGGCCGCGCGCCGAGATGAGGTACTCGCCGGGGCGGCGACCTAGGGGGTCGTCGTCGCCTTCGGCCTGCGCGGGAACGTTGATGTACCGCCACTCATGCCCTGACGGGCCGGCCAGGAGCCACCCGGACAGGTCGTCCTCGTGCCAGCGGGTTTGGATGATGATCTGCGGCGCCGTCGGCGCGAGACGGGTGCGGGCGGTGTCGGTGTAGAAGTCCTTGCACGCCTGCCGGAACGTCGGGCTGTCAGCTTCCTTGCGGCCCTTCAATGGGTCGTCGATGAGCAGCACGTCCACGGGCCGGCCCGTGAGCGCACCGCCGATACCAACGGAGTACACGCCGCCGCGGTGACCTTCCAACTGCCATTCGTGCGCGGCGGAAGTGTCGGCACGGACTGTGAGTCCTAGCTCGGGGTGTTCGGCGATGTCGTTACGGATGGCGCGGCCCCACCGGCGGGCGACGCCCGCTTCGTAGGAGACGATCGCAATCCGCAGATCCGGGTTGCGGACCAGCAGCCATAGAGGGAAGCGGCGGCTGGTCCGTTCACTTTTCCCTTCCTGTGGCGGCATCGACCAGATCAGACGCCGACAGCGGCCTTCGGCGACGTCGACGAGGTTGGCGTCGAGGAGATCCAGAGCCGCGGTCTGCACTGTCTGCGGGTCCATGTGCCGAGCCAGGGCGCCGGGCGTCGCCCACTGCTGGTGCTGGCTGGCCGGCTCGAACGCGCGGGCCGCGAATTCGAGCCAGTCCGTCGTGGCGGTCATCGTTCACCGCCTCCTGCGGTCAGGATGCGAGCGCCCGCAGATGCCGCGGCACGACCTCAGGAACGCGGGCCAGCTGCTCTTCGGTGAGGTCGAGGTCCGCCAGGATGGCCCGAATCGCCTGAGCCACCAGGGCTCCTTCCTGCTCCGCAAGTTTGATGCGCCGTTCCTCGATGCCAGCGCGGATGGCTTCGGAGCAGACTTTGACGAGGTGGGTGCGTTCCTGCTGGTAGAGCTTGAGCCAGACGTTGGGGGCGGCTTCCGTAGTGGTGCCCCGGTCTTCGCCGCCGGTCTTCTCCCGGGTGATGCCCCAGACGAGCGGGTGTTCGCGGTCTGCTCCGGCGACGACGGCGTCGACTTCGATCTTCTGGACGCGTTCGCGGAGCCACGCCACATGCCCGGCGGACCATTTGACTTCGTCGAGGAGTGCTTCGGTGGCCGTGGTTTCGATCTTGCGGCCGTAGGTTTCCACGAGCACTCGCGCCCTGTCCTCCGTGAGCCGCTCTTCGGCCTTAGCGAGGGCCTGTGGCGCCTTTCCGCCGTGGATTTTGCACACGTTCTGGCCGCGCATCGCGATCTGCCCGCACTGGGCTCCGGTGCTCTTGCGCCCCCAGCAGCGGCGTTGCCCGTCGAAGCGGAGCTCGTCGAAGCCTTCCGGCCTCTGGCGGCCCCACCCTTTGTCGGCGGCCATCATGCGCCTCCGGTCAGCCAGTGGTCGGGGAGGGCGAGGCCGGGTGTGGGCTCCTCGGCCGGCGGCTGCGGCTCGGGGGTGCAGTCGCAGCCGTGCATGCCAGCGTCGTTCGGGGCGGTGCAGTCGGAGGCGTGGATGAGTGCGGCGCCGTCGAGGGTGATGGCGTGGTCGGCGCAGGCGTACACGGTGCGGGTGTCGTCGGCGCCATCCGGCAGCGGCGGGAAGACGGGGTATGGCAACTGGGGGTCGGCGAGGAGCAGGGCCTGCTCGCGACGCTCCTGCTCGACGCGGACGTGTGCGGCGAGTTCGTCGCCGGTGAGGCGACGACGCCAGTTCACGACCGCCGTATCGCCGCACGTCCCGCAGACGGGCCCGGACGGAATGGGCGGGGCCGGTGCGGGGTCGGGCTGCGGAATGAGGGCGTCCACGCCAGCCTCCTTACGTGACGGCGAGCTGCCCAACCGGGAGGACGGGCTGTTCGGGGTTGTCGGTGATACGGATGAACACCGCGTACTTGCCGGGCGCCAGCGTCGGGCCCGTACCGCCAGGGCCGACCAGAACCTGCGCCCGGTAGGCGGTACTGCCTGAAATCGGGCCGGTGCCGTCCCAGACGCCCGGATACCAGGTCGTGGGCCGCCCGGACACGTCGGTGAACGCGAACTCGACAACGTCTGCGGTGGGGTTGTAGGGCTCACCCTGCACGGTGGCCTGGACTGAAGCCTGGACGTACTGGAGGGAGGAGCGGTCGATGCGCTGCACACGCTCCCCCTGTCAGTTGTCGGCGTCCCAGCGGGTCTCGGCGAGTTGGGCCTGCCACCTGCCGGGCCGTTCTTCGACGGTCCAGCGCGGGCCCACGAGTTGGGCCTGCCATCGGCGGGGCCCGTCCTCGGCAGCCCACCGGAGGCGAGGGCCGGTGACGCTGAAACCGGGAGCGGACCGCTGCCCGCCCGGAACGACCGTGCCCGACGCCTGCAGCACAGCGCTGCCCGCCAGGCCGCCGCCTGCGGCGATGGCGAGGTGCGCGTCCGCGGTGAGCGTGGCCTGGATGGGCAGCGCGAGGGAGCCGGAGACGGCCAGGGTCCCTGTTGCGGCGAGTGTCGCCGCGGCGGCAAGTGCGGCACCTGCGGGCTGTGCGCCTGTGGTTCCGTCAGCCGCTAGTGCGGCCGTGGCCGTGAGGGCGGCGGCACTGCTGTAGCCGGCCTGCCCTTGCGCGCTCAGGCCGGCTGTGGCGGCGAGGCCCGCGCCAGCGATGGCGCCTCGCTGTCCGGTCGCGGAGAGGGCCGCGGCGGTCGCGAGGGTGGCGTCGCCGACGGTTGCCGTCTGTCCGGCAGCGGTCAAGCCTGCGGTCGCGGGAAGCGCCGTGTCTGCCTGGGTGGCGCGTGTTCCGCTCGCGGTGAGCCCGGACGAGGCAGTGAGTGCCGCCTGTCCTGGGTGATCCACGAGCCCGGCCGCGGTCAGGGGCGCCGATGCGGCGAGGCTCGCCGTTCCGGACGTGGCGCGAGTACCGTCCGCCGTCAGGCTTGCCGTGGACGGCAGAGTTGCGTCGCCCGTTGTGGCCCGCACTCCGTCCGCCACCACGCTGGCCGTGGCGGCGAGGCCCGCATCTCCGGATGTGGCCCGAATGCCGCTGGCTGTCAGGGTGGCGGTGGGGGTCAGGGTTGCGCCGCTGGCGGTGGCCAGCTGGCCTGACGCGGACAGTGTTGCGGTGCTGGACGATGCCGCGTCGCCTGTGGTGCCGGACGTGACGTCTGCTGCGGAGAAATCATCGAACCTCAGCACGTTCGACGACTCGGCGCGGAGGCCGACGGATGTTCCGGTAGTGACGGCGGTGTTGGTGACGGAGACGCGCTGGACGCCGTTAACGAAGGCTTGGATCGTCGAGCCGACGGCTTGGACCTTGGCTACATCGCCTGCGACGGCTGCTGCGGCGTAGCTGCCGATGGAGGTGAAGCTGCCGCCGACGTTCGAGAAGAGAACCCACGAGGTGCCGTCGTTGCGCCACAGATAGCCGCTGGTGAAGGTGGAGTTGCCGCGGCACCACACGCCGTGGCTGACGGCTCCGGTGGCGGCGATCGTGATCTGGGCGCTGTTGTCATTGGTGGCCATCGCGGTGGCGGCACGGATGACGATCGTGCCGCCTGCGGTCCCTGACGAAAGCTGATTGGAGACGATTGTCCAGAGGCCGGACCCGTCAACCCAGTTGGCCCCTGGAGCGCCGTTGGCCCGGTTGAAGTCGTCGGTGAACGTCGTCACGGCGACGCCTCCGATCAGCCGCTACGTCACCTTACGGATCATGAAGCTTGAGCGGCGAGACTGACGCCCAAAGATTGCAATGTGAAGGTGTCCCCCGACGCCCATGCCTTACTGGCGGTAAGAGCCACGGAGAACAGGAACGTGCCGCCCGAGCTGGCGGTCCACACGGAAATGTCCGTGATGGTCTCCGACGTGCCGCCGTTGGTCCATGCCGGATTGGTGCCTGTGAGTGCGAGCGCGGAGCCGGCGGACGATGCGGCGTGCGTGAAGATGACGCGCGTGCTGGAGCCCGCAGAGATGGCGGTGGTGCCGGCCGCGCCCGGGTTGGCAGTGTGCAGCTGTGCGTACTCGGCGGCTACCGGGCCGAAGGCTGCACCCGCCGCGCGCAGGGTGTTGAGCCAGTTGGAGACCAGGGTGGTGGAGAGTCCTTCAGCCATCGGGGTTCAGCTCCTCTTCCGTGGTGGGCTCGACGGCGTCGGGCTGCTGGTGAGCGGGGGTGACTTCGCCGGATGCTTCGACGGTGAGGGTGATGACGTGCTCGTCGGCCACGCGGCCTCCTCGGTTGGGTGCCGCGCAGTGCGTGACAGGTCAGTGGTTTTGCAGCGCGTGGACCGCGGCCGGCAGGAGCCAGAGGGCGAGTCCGGCATAGGCGAGGCGGTCGCGGTGCGGAATGCTCGACGGGAGCAGGGCGGCGAGGGCCAGCAGGACGACGCCGACCGTGTAGCAGAAGACGTTCAGCACGACTCAGCTCCAAGGATGCGGCGGTCGGCGGCGAAGGACGCGCCAGGTGTGCGGGAAGTCGACGACGAGGAGCGCGACGACGGCACAGACCGCGAGCGGCATCACCACGACGGCCACCGGGACGACTTCGAGCAGCAGGAAGACGAACAGGCAGGCGGCGACGATGGCGAGGCGGGTGCGGGTTATGTAGCGGCCGTCGGCCATCGCGCTTCCATTCGGCGGTCCGTCGACGAGTGAGGGGCGGCACCGCCCGGGGTTGAACCGGCCTCCCGATCCTGGTCGGGCGCGCACGGCGCTACGGTGCCAAGTTGGTTCCGCCGTCGGCCGCGACCCTCGACGCGGCGGACGGCGGACGACTATGCGGCGGCGTAGTTGCGTCGGGCGCGCTCGCGGGTGGCCTTCTCGGCTTTCACGACGTCGATGGCGCGGTATTTCGGGGTGCGCGCCTTCTCGGAGTTGGCGCGCTTCAGGTGCCCACGGTGCGCCCAGATTCGGATCACGCCGGGCTCTACGCCTGCCGCTTCAGCGGCTTCGGCAGTGGTCCAGAGCGTGGCCTGAAGGTCGCCGTCGAAGTCGATCACAGCTGCCTCCCTGATGCGGGTACGCAGAAAGCCCCAGAGTCGAGGACTCCGGGGCTCGGCGTTCAGTGGGCATACCTGTACGCCGCTGAAGTTACGCGTAACACGAGTCCATGGTCAAGCAGCTCTCTGAACCTGGCATTCGGAGGCGAGCCTGCGGGTGTGTTCGAGGTATTCGCCAGGCGTGAGCAGTGTCTGGCAGTTGATGTTCCGGCACTCGATGTAGTCGTCCCCGTCGGCGCGGAACAGGGTGAGCAACTCGCAGCGCGGGCACGGAATCCGGTGATGTTCGAGCCGCGCGTCGCGGCGGGTGAAGCGTTCGGCCGCGCGGTGCCAGCCGTGGATCTGCGCGGCCGGGTTGCCCGACAGTCGGTCGTGGACCTCGTGCGCGAGCGGATGTTCCACCAGAGCCCACGACAGGTGGGCGGTCAGGAACCGGACCGCGCCGGTTACGTTCCCGCCTTCGGTGCCGCGGCCGGGCCGGTGCCGGAATCCGCGCAGCTCGCGGAGGTCGTCTTCGAGTTCCAGCATGCCGCCGACGATGTGGTCGATGAGGAGCCGTGAGGCTTGCCCGGGCCAGGCGGGGATGTGGATGCGGCCGATCGTGCCGGCGGTCTTGGCGGCGGTGCCGTAGGAGGCTTCGAGGCCGACGGCGACGACGAGTTCGGGGAGCTCGGCGAGCTGGGCGTGGGCGCGTGCGGTGCAGCGGTCGCAGTGGACGGGCTGACCCCAGGTGACGGGGACGTTGTGGTCGGTGCCGTCGGTGGCCAGGGCGGTTTCGGCGCGGCGCCAGGCGTTGTTGCAGGATCCGGGGCACGGTGCCGCGCTCACTGTGCGCCTCCGACGCCTGCGGTGACGACTGCGAGGATGATGCGCATGGCCTGTTCGTCGGTGAACCCGGCTTCGATCTCTGCGGTGTAGAGCTCGTGGTGCATGGCCGCCATTGCGGCGAGTTCGGTGAGTGGGGAGTCGAAGTCGTCGGGCACGGCGGGCCTCCCGGGGCGTGTGCGGCTACTGTCCCCCATTGTGCACACGCTGCGTGACAACGCTGGGGTGTTGGCTACGCCGGGTCGGAGCAGGCCATCCAGGGCCGCCATGGGATGCGCCACGTATCACCGCATCGCATGCACGTGTAGTCGATCCATGGACCGGTCAGGGGCCACTCGTGCAGTACGTGCTCACAGTCGCTTCCAGCCGTGACTGCAACGGTCGCTTCGGGGGTGCTCACGCCTGCTCCCCCTCGGTCCAGCCCCAGCCCTCGGCGAGCAGGCGCACGGTGGCGCAGGGGAAGTCGGGGCCCCAGTCCATGAGTTCGTAGCCCTGCCCGCACTCAGCGCACTTCCCGAGGTCGTCCCGGTGCAGGTCGAGCAGCTTCCGGTCGGCGGCGATCCGGCGCAGCACGTTGGCCGGGTTGTGGCGCACGATGTGCCGGGCGTCTTGGACGCGCTCGCATCCTCCGCCCTCGTACCCGTGGCCGACCACGTCGACCTCCCCCGGCGCCGTTCCGACCCCAGCATCGAAGCCATAGTCGGAACCCGCCACGTACTCGGTGACGTGCCATGGCCCGGATGTTGCCGCTTCCGCGTCGGCCTGGGCCGCGTCCAGCGTCTCCCGCAGCCACACCACCAGGCGGTCCGAGTCCGTCACGCGTACCACCCCAGACGCTGGAAGAGGACGGTGAGCCCGAAGACCGCTGCGCCCCCAGACGCCCACCAGGCGGCCCGGCCCGGGCGCGTGAGGAACAACCAGTCCACAGACCGCTCCCAGCGCCCGGCCGGATCGCAAGCGGCGCACCGGTAGATACCGTCCCGGCCGCGACGCAGACGCGGTGCATGCGACTCGTGAGCCTCAACCGCGGCAAGATACGCGGCCTCCAGCGCCTTCACCTCCTCGTCCGTCACGTGGTGCTCGCCTCGGGTACGCGCCAGCAGTCGTCGGTGCACGGCTGCATGGCCTTCGTCTTCGGGTCGTACTCGTGTGGGAAACCGACCTCGTCGAGCTTGGCGTCCAGCCCGTCCACGCCGCCCACCTGCTCGACAGCCCACAGAACCCACTTGCCGCGCTCGGTCAGCCAGGAGCTCCACACGCTGGTTCCGTGGTCGATGAGTCCGGCGTGGTCGATGGCGGCGAGCACGATTTGCTGCGCTCCGTCTGTGCCGCCGATCAGTTCCTGCACGCGCTGGGCCCGGCCTGGGGCCTGGTTCGCGAATACGGTCAGCAGGTTGATGACGAGCCTGTCGGCGGCCCCGGGGTCGCCGCATCCGCAGGACGGCATGTCGCTGTGCAGGACCATGTACAGGTGGCACAGGAGGTTGTCCTGCTCGGCGTCCGTCACCGCTGCTCCTGTGGTCCGAAGTGGCCAACGACCTCAACGGGTTCGCCAGCCAGCACATGCCGCGGAATCCTGTCGTAGCCCGCGCCTGGCCACGGGCTACCGATCACGGCCACATATGGTCCCGTGCCCGACACCTGAACAACGTGCACCTCGAACGACGGCTTGGCGCCCACACCGAGGACATCTCCGACCTGAACGGGCTCAGCCAGAGAGAGCGCGCCGCCGGGCCAACCGCGATGGATGTTGCTGACCACCATGTTCAACGCTGCTCCTCCGCCCGCTCGAAGCGCATCCCGGCCGCGCGGAACTCCGGCGGCAGCACCGTCTCCGTTAGGTGAGAGGCCATCGCCGGGAGCGCCTCGCCCAGCCACTCCCGGTACGCGGCCTCACGCGCACGGTTGGCCTGCTGCGCCCGCTCGACGAGAGCGAGGAAGTCGTCCAGCGAATCGGAGCGTTCGGTCATGCCCACTCCTTCCGCAACCGCACACTCTCCGGCTCGAATGCGGCCAGCTTGTCCCGCGTCCCCGCATCGAGCTGTCCGGCGGCAAGCAGCAGCGTGAGCAGGATCGGCCCGATCGGCTCGGCGCCGTTACTGGTGCCCTCCTCGGACAGCCAGCAGTCGGTCCAGCCAATCATCGTGAAGTCGCCGCCCTTCCAGCCTTCGTAGGTAGCACCGTGAGCGGAGCGGGCATCAGCCAGCATGTTCCCGACGGTGACGTTGGCCGTGGGCTCGAAAGCCAGATCGGCGTAGTCGCCTCGGAAGGAGTGCGGGTTGGTGAAGCCGAGCGGCAGTACCCGATCCGGGTCCTCGGCCCCAAGGGCGGCGATCAGCTCATCGAGGGTCATGCGCCCCAGTATGCGACCGCCCCGCGACACCCCGCTCAGCAAAACGGCCCCACCCGGGCCGGGCAGGGCCGTCGCGTACACAGATCAGCCGTCCTCCCCGACAGCTTTCGCGCACCCCCGGCAAGGTCTGACGACCCCGCTGGGGTACCCGCGTTCGAGGAACCCCGTCTTCCCGCAGGCGGCATGCAGCAGCGTCCACCACTGCTCATCGTCGGGCCGGCGGGTGCGGTGATAGGTGCGGCCGTTGACGAAGCGCACGTCGCGGATCGGGAACTCGTCGGCCAGCGACGGGGCAGGCGGGGCGGTCACGTCGGGAACACCTCCGGGTGCGCGGCCTTCCAGGCGGCCCAGTCCTTGCTCGGGTATTCGGTGTGCATGCCCTTTTCGCGGTCCATGACCTGCACGAGGGTGAGCGGCCCGACCTTGGCGTCGTCGTACTGGCCGCCTCGGCTGCGCGGCGCGACAGGAACCCAGAAGGGCCCGTACCGCCAGGTTTCGACGCGGTAGGACCAGTCGTCTTCGCCCCACTTGTGGAAGATCCTTGTGACGGCGTCGACGTCGAGGGGCTTCTCTTCCAGTTTGCGCTTGTACCAGCTGTCGGCGCCGAAGAAGTAGACCTTGTACTGCTCGATGTAGGAGGCGAGTTGGGCGGCTTCGAGGTCGGTGGGTCGGGTTTCCGACTCTCGGTCGAAGGTGGCGATGTATCGCCACATCGGGTGCGCGCCCGTGACGGGGATACGGAGTTTGGTCAGCGGGTCGTGTTCGTCGGCGTCGGTGCCGAACGGCCAGACGGCGGTCATCAGGCGCTCCCGGTGTTGGTGGCGGGCGGCCACCAGTGGGGCGCCTCGTAGATGGCGTTGCGTGGCTCCTTCTCGTCGAGGCAGTCGATGATGAGCTTCAGGTTGTCGAGGGCTTCCTGTTCGGTGCCGGACCATTCGTGATTGGTGACCTGGCCGCCGACGGATTGACGGACGTGGCCGGGCTTGCGGGCCTTCAGGATTTTCAACTCGCGGCCCCGGTAGGTGGTGCGGATCATGCGCTAGTCCTCGTCTCGGTCGAACCAGTAGCGGTCGTAGCGGGCGGCTTCGGCAGGGGTCTCCTCGAAGGCGGCTGTGATGGAGCGGGCGCGGACGCAGGACACGACGGTTCGTCCCGCCCCGTCGACGAGTCGGTAGCGGGCGCTGCCGTAGACGGGGTCGTCGCAGCGCAGGCAGGTGCAGGGGTGCACCCGATAGACGCCGTCACACAGGTCGGGGTGGCTGCCGTGGTAGCGGACGAGCTGGCCGGGCTCCCAGCGGATCATCGGGTTCAACACGGCGGTCTCCTTACGGGGCGGTGACGGCAGGCTGCGGGGTTACGGCGTGCACGTTGTACGGGGTGAGGGCCCACCACACGAACAGCAGCGACAGGAGGAGGCACAGGCCAGACGTCTGGGCGCGCATCACGGTCCTCCTCACGCAGCGAGGGCGAGTCGAGCGGCGGCGAGCTTGAACTCGGCGCGGCGGGGGCGGTAGTTCACGGCGATGACCGCTACGGCCTGCGGGGTGTACCGCACGCAGTCCCGCATCCGGCGCCCCGCGTGAACCCGGCCGGCGGTTCCGACGATGCCCAGCTTGGCGGCGACCTTGCGCAACGTGCCGACCATGCTGGCCGCGTCCCGGTGGCTGAGGCCCTGCGCCATCGCGTGGCTGGCGAGGGTGCCGGTTCCGCGGCGGGCGATGCGGGCGGCGGCTCGGGTGGCGATGCTGCGGGCCTTGACGGTGGCGCGGCGGCTGCGGTTCGAGCGGATCACGGGTCCCCCTTGGTGCGGTGGTTCGGTGGTGGGGCCCGGCCCCGAAAGGCCGGGCGGGGCGGGTCAGGCGGCGATGTTGCGGCGCGTCTGGAGTGCGGCGGCGATGGTGGCGGCCTCGGCGGGGCTGGTGTCGCGGAGGAAGCGGAGCATCACGCTCTCGGTGCGGGCGATGGTCCAGCCGTTGGCCTTCGCGATCTCGTCGGCCTTGGCCTCGAAGGCGGCCAGTACGTCGCTGTCCGTGGTCTCGCTGTCGTCCTGCTCGTCGGGGGTGACGGCCGCCTCGACGTCGGCGGGGGTGGCGTACATGCCGACCCAGTCCAGGCCGTCCCAGACGTGGTAGGCGCCGGGGGCGCGCTCGACCAGGTAGGCCTTGCCGTTCACGGTGACGTCCCAGACGTTGGCCTGTCGGTGCGACGGGGCGTTGCGGTAGTTCGTCCGGTCGGTCCACGTGATGGCGTTCATTCCGTCTCCCCTGGCCTGTCGTCCTTGGCGATACCTCAATCGTAAGGGGTCCCCTTGCGCTCGTCAAGCCACCCCTTACAATCGATCCATGACCACGCCGCCGACGCCCTTCGAGAACCTCAACCACCTCGCCGAACAGGACGATCCGACCGAACGCGCCAAGAGTGTTGGGGCCGCGCTCCAAGCCATCCCCGAGCTACAGCACTGGCTCCAGGAGATCCGGCAGAGCGCCGTCCAGGAGATGCACGAGAGCGGGCTCAGCTACGACCAGATCGGCAAAGAACTCGGAGTCCATCGCGTCCGCGCCCACCAGATCGCCAAGGGCCGCACCACGGGCAAACGGGCAGACCCACCTGCCCCCGAGTAGCCCGCTTCCCGCATTCCGCCCCGCTCCCCCACCACCCCGGGCACACTGCCGGTATGGCGCTGAGGTTCACGGTGCAGGGCGACGACGAGGCGGAGACGGCGGCCGGCCTGCAACTGCGCCGACGCTCGGGCTGCGGAGGACGCTCCCGCCCACCGACACGATCGGCAACGGGTGGCTTGCCCGCGCCGTACCCGACATGACGAAAGCCCCGGCCGGGGATCACGACGGTCGGGGCCCTGGCGTTTCCGGGTAGGTCGGTCCTCTGTCGGCCTCCTACTTCGCCCAGGGGCGGGGCTTGTGGTCGGCGGCGGCGCCGAGGATTTCCATGGCGACGGCCTGCGGATCGAGTCCGGCGTCCTCCGCCTGGGCGATGACCTCGTCGGCCTTCTTGCTGCTACCGCGGCCGAGGAATCCGCCGCGCTGGAGCTGGCGGCCAGCTTCGCGGATCTGCTCGGGTGTGGGGTTGGGCATGGTCTTCTCCTATGCGGCGTAGATGTTGGCGGTGATGGCGAGTCCGGGGCAGTTGTCGGCGTGCTCTTGCGCCCACTTGGCCGCCTTGTCGCTGTAGTAGTCGAGGTCTTCGGCGTCGGGCACGGTGTAGGCGATGTTGTGGCCGTGGGGGCATTGCGCGACGGCGAGGAGGGCGACGGTGACGGTGGTGTTGGTGCCGTCGTATTCGGCGGTGTCGCCGGGGATGGGGATCGCGGGCATGGCATCTACCGTCCGATGGCGTTGCCGGGGGCCATGCGAATGACGCCGTCGGGTTCGTCGAGGGCGACCCAGTCGTGGTGCTCCTGGCAGAAGTACTTGCCGCGCACTTTGGGTTCGCCGCAAAACTGATGGCCGCTGTTGTGCCAGCTGCCGACTTGGATTTGGTAGCCGCAGATCTGACTGCCGCGGTCAGGCTCGGTGTCGAGAATCTTGGGCATGTCGGGGTCCTTTCGTCAGATGCCGCGCGTGCCGGCGAGTTGGGCTGCGCGGTCGAGGTAGAACAGGACGGGTGCGGGGCTGGTCTGCGAGTCGTTCCACTCGGGGATCGTGTCGACGTTGAAGTCGCGCCGGATCACGTCGAGGAGGAGTACGCAGGCGTCGTCGGCTTGCCAGCTGCTGGTGGCTTCGATGCGGATGGCGCCGATCGGGCAGCGTCGCATGGCGGCGTCGTCGCGGAGTTGGCCGCGGGTCCAGCCGTGGGTTTCGAGGTGGACGCGCGCCCGGTGAAGGAGGGCGGCGAGCGGAGTGTCGTAGGGGCACGGAGTGGGCGCCAGGGTCGGGGTGAGCGGCACCACTTCGGCGATCTCGGGGACGGGGTCGGCGCCTTCGATGTGGGCGGTGTTGACTTCGAAGGCGACTGCGGCCTCGTCGAGGCGGGCGGTCATGATGGTGTCGAGGAGCGCGAACCGTGCTTCGAGGTCGAGCTCTGGCGGGCTTGTCGGGGCGTGGGTGACCGTGGTCATGTGGGCGTTGCCTGTCTGCGTGTTCGCGCGTGGTGGGTGGATGGGGCGCCCCTGCTTTGCTGGCAGGCGGGAAGGGGCGCCCCGGCTTGGTTACTTCTCGCGGATCGAGTAGCGCACGAGGATGGCGTCTCCGACGGGGATGCCGCCCTCCCGTGCGTGGACGGCGCGGATTCCGTCGAGCAGGGTTCCCACGGTGGCGCCCGGCGGCGGCGTGTAACTGCCGGTGCGGTCCTTGGACGGGTTGGACCCGCTTCGCACAGGACCGCACGTGAGCGTGGCACTCCAGGCGTAGCTGCTGGCGGTAAGCGGCGTGGACGGGTTGCTGTAGTCGGCCATTCGGGTCTCCTTGATCGCTGCCGTCGGGTTGGCTACTGCGGGATGCGTCGACAGGTGCTTCCGTGCAGTTCGGCGGCCCGGTCGGTGGCGTCGTAGTCGATGACGGTTGCGCGGGCGCGCTCCGACCAGGTTGTGACCTTGTATCGGTCAGGCCCGCAGCCGGTGCACTCGTACCAGGCGCCTCTGCCCACGAGTGCACCCAGGGCGCCGCCGTCGTAGAGAGTGACGGTGCCGCCGCCTGGGGTTGCGTAGCGGGCGTCTACCTTCGCCATCAGAGGCCTTCGCCGAACTGGACGCGCATGGTGGCGTCGAACAGTTCGGCAGCCTCGCTGCCGTCGGTGGTGCGGGTGTCGAACCGGGCCGTCACCTCGGCGACGATGCGGTCGGTGGTGGTGCGGTCTCCGCGCTTCTTCGCGTCGACGTACTCGCGCACGGACTGGTGGGTGTACTGCATGGGGTTCTCCTGTCGGGTTGGGTTGTGATCGGTTAGCGGCGTCGGCCGCGTTCGCCTCGCCGCGGACGCGTGGCGGGGTCGCTGCCGTTCTGGACGCGCTTCTCCAGTCCGCGGATTTCGGCGTCGTCGAGGTAGGCGCTGTAGTCGCCGTGGCCGACGGGTCCGGCAACCTGCCGTCCGGGGCTGCCGACCTCTCGCATTCCGCGGGGCGGCTGCTCGTAGACGGTGCCGTAGGTGAGGAGCAGGCCTTCGGCGGACATGTGCTCGGTCATCCAGTTCCGGGTGACCGGGGAGCGCCAGGTGAAGGTGTGGGAGGTCCACATCTTGGCGTCTTCCCAGGGCGCCATGTTGAGGGCCTGCTTGGAGACGGTGTAGACGGTGACTCCCTTGCGGATGAAGGCGTTGAGGTCGCGGGCGCCCCTGCGGCCGGGCTGCCAGGTCTTGGGCATGAGTGGATCTCCGTTCCGTTATGTGGTGGTATGCGGGGCGGACAGGGACGGGTTTGCCCCGGTCTGCACCCCGTTCGGGGCTGGACGGTGGGTGGACACGGCCCGGGCGGTGTCCGGGCGCCGTCCGGGCCGTCCACCCAGACATCCCGGGGCATACCGGGCGATGTCCGGGCGACAGTCCGGTGCAAAGGTCACATATCAGTTGCCTTCGAGGAGCTTCAGTGCGTCGGCGATGTCGTCGCGCTGGTAGCCGTTGACGCGGCCGGCGCCCTCGATGTCGACCTTGACTGTGCCGCCGGCTCCCCCGTCGCGCAGGAGCTTGCCGAGGCGGGTCTCCGTCATGCCGCCGCCGATGAGCTCGGTCATTTCCTTGATCTGGGCCACGTCACGGCCGAGGTCGTCCATGGCCTTCAGGCAGCCGCGCAGGGCGTCCATCTGCATGCGCTGCTCGGGCGTGTGGTTGAGCACGTTCCGGCCCGGGATGCCGTCACGCTTCGGGCCGCCGGCTGCCGACGACAGGCCTGTGGCATTGAGGAGGTGCCGCTCGATCGGGTCCTCCCACTGGCCGGCCAGACGGCCCGCCTGCTCGCGGATCTTCGCCGACTTCTCCAGCAGCATGGTGATCTCGCCCCGGTCGTCCTCGTCCGTGTCGAACGAGCGGGCCTTGTCGGTGAGCCCGACGAATGGATTGACCAGCCAACCGAGGCCGGGACGCGGGGGGTCGAACTTGGAGGCGTCACGCCCCATGCCGGATGAACCGGCTCCGAGGATGGCGTTGGACTGCTGCGCGGTGTCAACGCGCATCGCCCACTTGGTGGTGAAGTTGACCGCCAGCTCGGTCGGGAAGACGTCAGCGCCCGGGTACTGGGTGAGGACGACCAGGATGATTCCGGCACCTGCGGCCACGGAGGCGAGGAGAACGAGGCGTTCCAGGATCTCGTCCCGCAGCGGCTTCCCCGGTCGCGTGTAGGTGGCGAGCTCGTCGATGATGACCAGTTCGAGTCCGCCGATCTGCTCGATGGCAGGCGCCACCAGCTTGCTCTTGCCGAGGCGGTCGAGTTCACTCTCACGCCGGTCCTTGTCGGCTACTTCTGCGTCCAGGAAGGCCAGCAGACGGGCAGGATCGGGCTTGAAGTAGGTCGACGCGACGCCCGTCTGGGCGTAGGGGTTCCACTCGGCGTTCTGCTTGCCCGCAACGATCCGCAGGTTGATCCGCGGGTCGAAGGTGGATCCGACGGCCAGGTTGGCGCCTGCTACACCCTTACCGGAGCGGGTTGTGCCCCCGATGGCGATGTTGGAACTGCGGACGGGCAGCAGGATCGTGTTGCCGCGCTTGCCCCACCCGACGGGTACGCCATCGTTGAAGGCGTCGAGTTGGGTCGGGTTCTTCATGAGTGGTGACGGCCGAACGTCCTCGAACGGGTCGCTATCGGCGAGCCACAGGCTAGTGCGGACGGCGCTGCCCGCCTTCTCGATGTCGACCATGGTGGAGTCGCGGCCGAGCCCACCAGCGAACTCCTCGATCTTGTCCTGGAGTTTGGCCACGGTCTGCCCCGCGGGCAGGTCGAAGACGACGGTGGTGTTGCCGTCCTTCTCCCGCTGAGGCACGGCGAGGATGGCAAGTTGCTCGTCGCCCTTCATCATGCCGATCTTGCGGAGGGCTTCCTCAAGCTGCGGAACGGTGCACGCGGGCGGCGGCGGGGCGTTGAAGTCCCGCCCCCCAGGCTGCTCCGTCTTCACCATGTCGACGGGGGCGGCCAGCTGCGTCTCCATGCTCGGGGCAGGTGCAGGCTGGCCGTCGACGAAAGGGCGGGAGACGAGGTACCAGCCGTAGCCGGCCGCGGTGCCGAGGGCGGCGAGGAGGATGGGCTGGCCGTGGGCGGCCTGCTCGATGGCGTTGCCCAGTACGGGCATCGAGCCGAGGCCTCCTGCGACAAGCATCCCGGCGCGGGTGGCTTTCTTGACGGTGCGGGCCCTGTCGAGTTCGCGGTCAGTGATCGGCGCCTCAAGCCGATCACGTACCTCTTCCAGTCGCGTCTCGGCCGCCGCCAGGTCGGATGCGATCCGCTCAAGGGAGGTGTTCCGGCTCTGCTCGGGGTTGGCCTGCGCGAACCTGTTCTCCGTGTTGAAGCGGGCGTGGAGGCGGGCAACGTGTCGCTGCTGCTCGGTCTCCTGGATGGCGCGCTTCTGGGCTCGGCGCTTGAGTACCTCGCTGTGCAGGTCTGATTCGTCGATGTCGGCGGTGGCCAGCCAGTCCTTGGTGCGCGCGGTGACGTGGCCGCACTGTACGGAGAATGCGGCCTTCACTCGGTCGCCGCGGGTCGGCTCGGCAGCCTCGACGACCGGCTGCTCCACCGTCTCGGCGGGCTGCTCGTCGTGCTCGGTGTGGTACTCGGTGGCCACTGGCCGTGTCCTTTCCGGGAGTTGGGGCGGGGCCCGGGGTGGGCCCCGCCGGAGGGTGTCTAGAGGCTGCCGAGGACGCTGCCGAGCGAGCCGACGCCGCTCGCCGTCATCTGGTGGATCATGGTTCCGAACGCTGTTCCACCGAGGCCGACACCGAGGAACAGGAAGAGGACTGCGTCGCCCTTGTGGGCGTTGCTTCGAAGCCGGATGATCGCGATGGCTCCGAACAGCAGCGTCCCGGCGACCCCGGCGGCGACGTACCCGCCTGCGGACTGGGTGGTGACCTGCTGGGTGTATCCGGTCTGGGTTCCGTTGACGGGGTTGGTGATGGCCGCGCCAGCAGGGGTGAGGCCGGTGCCGAAACTGGGATCGGCCGCGGGCGTGGTGTCGGTCTTGAAGTCGGCGACGGTGGCGATGTGCTGGGCGGTGGCCTGGTGGCCGTAGCCGCCCATGCCGGTGATCCGGATGGTGCGGCCGTCGGGCAGGTTGACGGGGGCGGTGACGGCGCGGTGGGCGACGGTCTGCATCTCGGCCGCGGACGCCGGGCTGGGGGCCGCGACGGTGATCGCTGCCGCGCCGCCGAGGAGGGCTACGGCCGCACTGCCCGAGACGGCAAACTGGCGAAGGGTGGAACGCATGATGATCTCTCCTGTGGGTGGGGTTAGTTGTCGTTCGGGCGGTCGTTCTTGGTGGCCTGCTCAAGGGCGGCCTGCTTCTTCGCGCCCTCGGTGTACGGGGTGGTCTGGCCGGCCCGGCGGACGGGCGGAGTGCCGCCGTTGTTGCGGCGTCCGTCGGGGGCGTTCGGGTCCCGCTTCGATCGGGGACCCTTTTGGGATTCGATCAGGGAAAACTCACCGATAATCGGTGTGCTGGTGACGTTCTGCATGCGGGCCTGCGCGGCGCGCGACTCGGCTTCGATTTCGGCGGTCACGCCGACCAACTTCGAGCCCGTCTTGCGGTACCAGGCCTCGGCCCAGATCTGCTCCGTGACGTACTGCGAGCCGCGAGCGGAACGCATCGCCTCGGCGGTCTCCCAGATCTTCGGGTGGCCATCACGGCGGTCATCGTCGCGGCGCCGCTGCTCCTCCTCGGCGCGCTCCTGCGCGGCCTTCTTTTCGGCCGCCGCGGCCGTCTCGGCCGCTTCCTTCTCCAGGCGCGCCTGCTCGACTACTGCGGCCTCTGCTTCCGCGACCTTCTCAGCGCTGCGCCGCTCCCGCCATGACGGGATGCCGTCCGCCTTCTGGGCGATGCCGTGCTCGTAGGCCATGAGGACGATCGGCCCGCCGAGGGAGGCGATGGCGCCGATGAGGCCAGCGTTGAAGCCGATCGCCGGATCGGTGATACCGCCATACATGTTGATCCCGGCGGCAATCGCCGCGCCGAACATGATGCCGACCCGGTACGGGGCGACGTCCCGACGATGAGCAACCGCCCAGGCGGCGCCGAACGCGAGAACCAGAGCCAGACCCTCCAGGAGCGCCGGCGCGGCAACGAGGAACGGCCGCTTCGGGTCCCAGAAGTGCATGAACTGCACCGGCGCAGCAATGATCAAGCCGACGGCATAGATGCCGCGCGCACCCCACTTCCACCAACGCTCCGAACGGCCCTGCTCCTTGGCGCGCTTCGCCTCCAAGGCGTCCGCGTCGGCCGCGGCCTGTTCCGCTTTCTCCCTGTCGGCATCAGCACGGGCGGTCTCGGCGGCCTTCTTGGCGAGGTAGGCATCGTGATCGGCCTGCTTCCTCTCCTGGGTCAGCCGGGCTCGCTCGTTGGCAAGCCTGAGCTTCTCGGCCTCCTCGACCGCCAGAATCTCGGCGGCCTTCGCGTCGCCCTTGGCCTTGGTGCGGATGGCCTCGGCTTCGGCGTCGGCGCGTTTCCGGATCGCCTCCGCCTCGGCCAGGGCGACCGGGTCGAACCGGGGCTCGGGCGAGGCCAGCAGCGAGCCGTTGACCTTCTTCTCGACGGAGGTGGTCACGGCGATCGATGTCCTTCCTGGATTAGGGGGTCGGGTGGCTGGCGGTACTGGGGTCAGGTCCGGGTGCAGTTGCCGCGTTCGCAGCGGGTGCAGTCGTGGTCGAGGCGCAGGCGGATCGGCGCGATCACCGCATTGGCGACCTTGTCCCCGGCCTTCCCGCCGACCTTGTGCAGGGCTTCGGCGGCGTCGTCGAGCTTCTCGGCGACCTTGCGATCGAACTTCATGGATCAGTCCTCTCTTGGTGGTGGGGTTAGGCGACAGCTCGGGCGAGCTGCCGGTGGAGGCGTTCGGCGGCTTCGGCCCCGCGCTCGTCGCTCTGGACGCGGCGACCGAACGACCGCATCTCGCGGTCGGACAGCCAGCCGATGCCGTAGCAGTTGTGGGCGATCGCCTTCAGCGCCGACTCGCGGGCGCCCGGCCGGTTGAACTGGGCTGCGTGCGTGAGCTCATGCAGGACCGTCTTGTCGATCTCAGTGCGGTTGCCGCGCAGCGACTCGGCGTTGACGATGACCAGGGTTCCGGCCGGGTTGAGGGTGGCCACCCCGTGCCGGCCCGGTCCCGCCCAGGCGTCCCAGTCGCTGGTGCCGAACAGCCGCTCGTGTGCGGCGCAGATCAGGTCCGGGATGCCGTCGGTGATCGTGACGGCAATCTCGACCTCGCCGAGACCGCGCCGCTCACGCTGGGCGATCATGCGGGCCGCCTGATCCATGACCAGGTCGACACGGTCCAGGACCGGCCGGTACTGGCGGGCGAGGCGATACTCGATGAGACGCATCACGGATCACTCCTTTCGAATCGGTCTAGGCAGTCCGGGACAGGCCGGGCAGGTCGTAGGGGAACGGGCCCGACTCCAGCGGCGGCTGGCTGAACCATCCGCCCTTGGAGATCAGGCGCCAGTGGAACTCGAACCGGTCGACGCCCAGCTCGATCAGGGCAACGGCTCGGTGGTGGCCGTCGCCGATGTACACATGGCCGTACTTGTCGTCGACGTCCAACCAGATGGGGTTCTGCAGCCCACCGCGGCCGGCGATCTCGGCCTTGTAGCCGTCGACGATCCGCCGACGCTCACCGCGACGGAACGCGTCGTGGCAGTGACGCCACCTCGCGAACTCCTTCGCCCGGATCTGCCCGTCGTTGAACATCGAAGTCGGAAGCTGGCCGCGGTACGGCATCGGTCAGGCACCTCGACAGCGGGGGCCGCGGCAGACCAGCTTCTTCGCGCCGTAGATCGTGCGCCGCTCCTCTAGCGGCTCATCCGAGCCACAGACCCAGCACGCGGGCTTCTTCTTCTGCGTCACGGGGTTCTCCAATCGGTTGCGTCGAGTCGGGTTGGGGGCTGGCGGTCAGGCGGCGGCCGGGTAGTCGAAACCGTCGAGCTCGTCGAGCAACTCCGGGTCGGCGGCGAGGCGGATCTCCGCCCGCCGGGCCTTGCTGGCAGCTGCGTACTCGGCGAACAGGTCGGAGATCGACAGCGCCGTCGGCACCAGAGCCAGGGCGCGGTCGGCGCCGCCCGTCAACGTGGCGTGGTCGGCGGAAAACAGGTACGGAGACATTGCGGATCACGGGACCTTTCAGGTCGCAGAGAACGTGGGGGCGGGTGGTTACAGCTCGTCGGGCTGAACGCCGTCACGGAGCGCTGCAGCGTTCTCGCGCAGCTCGCGGGCGTTCTGCTGGTGTGCGGACAGCGCCGCCCTGGTGACCGCCCGGTCCCTCGGGCCCAGGTCGGTGTCGGCGAGATGACGGCGGGCGTCTGCGGCGCCTTCATCAGCCCTGCGGGCACCGAACTCCTGGTCGTCGGCCAGATCGTTCAGCTTGCTGCGGGAAAGACGCATGACGGTTCCAATCGGGATCAAAGGGAAGAGAGGGGTGGCCGCGGGCGGTGGACGGGTGGGGACCTGCTTGACCGCCCGCGGCCGGTATGAGGCCGCTACTTCGGCCGGGTCTCGCTGCGCTTGTTGGCCTTGGCGAGCTTCTCGGAGAGCTTCTTCTTCTCGGCGTCAGTCACGGCGCTCATCCCTGCGGATGCGGGCGAGGCGGACGGGTCGGCAGCGGATCTTTGACCTTCGCGTGCTCAGCCACTGGACTCACCCGCCTCGCCCTCGTCGAAGACCTCTAGGAGGTGCGCGAGCGCGACTTCCAGATGGCCGATGATTCGAGCCATCGCCCGGTCATCCGCCATGTCGAGTTCCTCGGCAGCAGCCAGCGCCTTACGGGCGGCATCGATCCGGTAGCGGTCGAAGTCGGCGAGGTCGAAACGCGCCATCACCGCTCACCCGCCTCGTCCGGCACGACGACGAGGAATCGGTCGGTGGGCTGATCCATGACGACGGTCGCCGGGATCCCGTTGTCGCGGAACACCTTGGCCTGCTCCTCCGCCGGCCAACTGCCGCGCGGATGGGAAGCCGGGGACGTGGCGAGGATGCGGCGGGCGGTCACCAGTCCTCCCCGGGGATGCGGCCCTCGCGCAGCGCCTCGGCCTCTTCGCGATACTCCTGGGCGTGCCGCAGGGCGATCAGAACGGTGGCCGCGGCCTGCTTCCTGACGGTCTCCGAGAACTTCGGATCGGTGGCGGCGTTCCTTGCGGACTGAGCGTTCCGCTCGCAGCGGGCGGCACAGCGCTCGCGATCCTCAGCCAGCTCCCGCATCTCTCGGCGGGACGGGCGCGCCATCACGACACCCCGATCAGGTCGAGGCTGCCAGCCGCGGCGAGCGTCGCCTTGGCGCCGGCCATGATGTCCTCGGCGTGGGCGAGATCGTCGGCCAGCATGGTCGGCATGCCGCTGAACAGGGCCTCGTTCCCGAGGTTCGCTGCACGCAGCGCCGCCCGGCGGAAGTCCACCACAGCTCGGATGACCGGGGTGATGATCTCCTTGATCAGATCCATTCGCCCAGCCGCGGCCAGCGTCATCGCCGACTCGACGAGGATGCGATCGCAGTCGACGAACGAGTCGAACTCGGCGCCCGACCAACTGCGGGTCGGCTTCGCTTCCAGCTCGGCCTTCCGGTCCGTCGCGATCTCGTAGCGGGTGACGGCGCGAAGCACGTCCAGCGGAGCGGTGGGGAGGTGCTCTAGTGCACGAGTAGTACTGTTCGGCATGGCTAGCTCTCCTGGTGATGTCAGGTGGCTGGCTGCCCGGGAGCGGTGTGCTACCACCGCTCCCGGGACCCTTGGCCCTGGCTGGTGTGCTACCACCAGTCGGGGCCTTTCTTCTGTTGCGCGGCTGGGCCGCTGGCACTACCGTAGAGCAGAGCTAGAGCAGATGCAATCCCCGAAACCAACCAGGAGCGATATGCCGCCGACGAGGCGCTACGAGGAGATCGCCGCCCACTATCGGCGGCTAATTCAGGACGGCGAACTGTCCCCCGGTGACAGCCTCCCGTCCCTCCGCAAGGTCTGCGACGAGTTCAGCGTCGCCATGGCCACAGCGAACCGCGCCTTCCAACTGCTCAAGTCGGAAGGCCTCACGGAAGCCACATCTGAAGGCACAGTCGTCGCCGCGCGCCCAGACGTCGCAGTGACCGGCGCCGCCCGACTGAAGCACCTGGAGCGCACCGGAAGCACGCGATTCCCGGGTGAGACGTCCAGCAATCACTGGCATGGTTTGCGTTCCGTCGCTGATCCGCTCATCGCCGAATTGCTCGGCGTCGAGCCCCACGACGAAATCGTGATCCGACGACGCGTACACCACCGGGAAGGCGGCCCGTCCACCTTCGACAGTTCCTACATCCACGTCCGCGCCCTTGGCCCCGTCGAGGAGCTCTTGGGCGAGGGGCCGATGGAACGGTTCTGGCAGGAGATCTACAAGGAACGCACCGGGCGGGAATTGATCAAATCACCCGAGCGGCGCACAGCCCGGATCATCTCGCAGACCGAACTGGAGGCGCTGGGCATCGACATGCCCGCCGACCGCACAGCCGCAGTGCTCGTCGTAGTCAACGTCTTCCACGACGAGGACGGTCCGCTGGAAGTCTGGGAGGACGTATATCCCCCGGGCGCCTGGCAGGTCGACACCGAATAAACGAACGGCCGGACGGTTCTCACCCGCCCGGCCGATTCGACCAGCGAGTTCTCACCTCGCTGATCAACGAACCCACTCCTGCAAGAAGGGATCCTCCATGAACTCTACCGCCGCCGCCTTAGCGCAGCCCGCCCCCGCCCCTGCGGCATCCGTCACGCCCGACCACCTGATGGACACTCCACTTCCCCAGCTCCTCGCGGAGCTCGGTGTCTCCCTGTCGGTCATTCCGATCGAGGATCCGAGTTTCTGTGGCTACCTCGTCGCCCGCGGGGAGCGTGTGGACACGGTGGTGGTGTCGTCGTCCTGGTCTGAGCTGGTTCAGGATTCGATGGCGCGGGCGATGCTCGGGGTGGCTCTGCGGGTGCCGCTCCCGCCGCTGCCGGAGCCGTTCGAGGTGACCGAGTTGTAGTAGCGCGCAGAAGAGCCCCGACCGCGATAGGCGGTCGGGGCTCTTCTCTTGGGCCGGCCCGCGCCTACAGCAGGCCTCGTTCACGCAGTTCCTGCACGACGCGTTCGCTCATGTCGCGGATCTCTTCGGCCGTGGTGCCTTTGGCTGTGGCGATGAGCGCGAGCTGGACGACGTCACGCGCTTCGCGATCGATGACGTCTCGCGGGACGGGTGACTTCTGGATTCCCGGGGCGCCGGCAACGTCATCGACCAGGACCGGTTCGCCACCTTCGGCTACTTGGATACAGCTGCCAGGTGCCCACTGAAGCAACCCGTCGATCTTCACGTAGTTGGTGTCGCGAATCAGGAGACCCTTCTCGACTCGCTGCCAGGTCATCTTGGAGATCTGACCGGCCTTGGCGTTGGTGTCGTTGAGGGCGAGACCGAGCTCTGCTCGCCGCTTGCGTGCCAGTACGGCGAGGCGCTCATAGTCGCGAGTCGAGTTGCTGGTCATGGCTGCAAGTATGCCAACTAATGCCAGCCCGTGTCATCCCGTCCACCATAGTTAGCCATAGTTGTGGCGAGATGGCCCCCTCACGGGCTAACGTATGACCCGGCGGGCCCGCCCTGAACGGCCAAGAACGGGCGGGCCCTGTCGATCGACCCCGAACCTCCAAGAACGGAGTGACCTTGAACATCGTCCCATCCTCGGGCGCCGAGCCCGACATCGGATCCTTCGAGTTCCACGGCGACACCGTCACCGTCGTCACCAACGAGCAGGGCAACTGGGCAGTCCTCGGACAGCTCTGCCAGAACCTGACCATCGACTCGGAGGCGCAGCGCAAGGCGATCCTGCGGAAGGCCTGGTCGCGGGGCCGGACCGACGTCATGGAGGTCCAGGTACCCGGCGATACCCAACGCCGTCCCCAGTTCCTGGTCCATGAGCGCATCGTCCCGATGTGGCTGGCCAACATCACCACCAGTCGGATCGCCGACGAACAGAAGCGCGAGAAGGTGGAGGAAGCGCAGGTCGAACTGGCCGACGCGCTTTACCGCTACGTCACACAGAAGGCGGCGCCGCCCGCACCCGAGCCGCCGCGCGAGATCACGGCTGCGGCTGGCCCCCTGCCGTACAAGGAGCAGGCCGAGGTCGTCGTCATCTTCGCCAGGGCCGGCGTGCTGCCGGAGGCCTACGCGACCGCCACGGCCAAGGTGATCGTTGCCCGCGCGATGGGCGAGCGACCCGAACTGGAGCCGTCAGAGACGCCGCTGTACGCCGCGACGTTCCTGGCGGAGAAGGGTCACAAGCCGAAGACGGTGGCGAAGTTCCAGTCCGGGTTCGGCTCGCGCGTCTCGAACCGCTACTTCAAGGTGCACGGACGCCGCCCGGAGAAGATCCCGGGTCCGGCCGGTTCCCGCATCGACAAGGTCGCGGTGTACGTGGAGGACGACCGACCGATTCTGGAGCAGGTGTACGTCGAGATCGCCGACCAGATCAGCGCGTTCGAGAACGGGGGTCAGATCGCGCTCAGCGCGTAGCCGAATGTCATGGAGGGCCCCGACCCGCGGGTCGGGGCCCTCTCCGATCGGAGACCCCATGACCGACCCCACGATCGCCGCTGCGGTCGTCCCCCATGCCGGCCGCGTCCTCCTGGTCCGCCGCACCTCCCCCGCCGGCCCCCTCGTCTGGACGTTCCCCAGCGGCAAGCTGGAGCCGGGCGAGTCCGCGGCCGAGGCTGCGGCCAGAGAGGCGATGGAGGAGGCTGGAGTGACGGTGGCCCCGCTGCGGCTGCTGGGTGAGCGGGTGCATCCCGATACCGGCCGGCGCATGTTCTACGTGGCCTGCCGCCTCGTCTCGGGTACGGCGCACGCTGCGTCGCCGCGGGAGGTCGCAGAGGTGGCGTGGGTCGACCTCGGCGGGCTGCGGGAGCTGGTGCCCGGCGGGGTGTACGCCCCGGCGCAGGCGTACCTGAATGAGGCGCTGGCCCGTTAGGAGAAGCATGACGAATGAACCGATGCCGGGCCCGCTGGGGACGGAGATGCGCGAGGTCACGTTCCCGGACGGCAGTCGCGGCGTCATCGCGGTGGCGGCCGGCCTGTCGCAGGACGAGGCCGATCTGATCGCCGCGCAGGTGTGGGCGGAGATCCCAACCGAGTAGCTCCTGCCCCTCGCGCCTCGCCCGTCGAGCACGGGCGGGGCTTTGGCGTTTGCGCCCTTGCGGCCGATGCACACCCGCCTGACCGTGGACGGTCAGCGGGGTGGCGTATCGACGACAGGGGGACGACGTGCGAAGCAGGTTGGACGACGTGGCCGGCCGACTGCTGCTACGGCTGGCGGTTCTGCTGCACCGAACAGTGGCAAGTAGGGATGCGGCGGAGCGGTTGCAGGCTCGGCGGAATCGGGCACTGCGCGCGGCGCACCGGCGCGGCGTTCCGGTGGAGGTGCTGGCGGCGCAGATGCGACTGACGCCAAGTTGGATCCGGCAGGTGCTGAACGGACGGAAGCCGCCGGAGGTGGAGGAAGCCGCGTAGGGCCCACGGCGGCAGCCCCCGACTGGTCGATCCGGTCGGGGGCTGTCTGGTTGTCGCCGGCCGGTGGTCTCTATCACTCCATGGTTGGTAAATCTTCGACCGTTCGGGGCATCCATGTAGCGGGGGCCGCCCCGGTGGTTCACGCTGTCGGACCTATGCGACACACTGAGTGGGCCAAGCGCCGTCTGGGGGGATCGCGATGACTGTTGTCGAGCAGTGGCTTACAGATCACGACGATGAGACTGTGATCGTTGTTTCGGAGGAAGAGTTTCGTGCCGATGCGCAGCGGGCTCTTGCTGGTCTCGGTCTGACGTATGCGGAGCTTGAGGCTCAGGCGCGCAACTGCGACTTCACGTCTGCCCGTGCACACGCACTGTGGGTGTCGATCGGCGGCACGGTTGACCTCTGACCTGGCGCGATTGGCCTTCGACTTCGCCCAGGAACTGCAGCGCACTCTCAACTCGACGATCTGCTGCGACGTGCGCCTGAAGGCGGTGCAGCGCCCGTTCGAGAGTGCCCCAGTGTTCACGGTGGGCAGCGGCCTGTCCCGCAGCAATCTGACGCAGCCCACAGGTTTTCCTGTGCGGATCGATAAGAAGAGGCCGCGGCTGTGGATGAACCTCAGCTATCAGGTTCATCTGGATCACGAATGTCGCTACCTGACGGTCCACAAGTCGTACTGCGGGATCTTCTCTGACGAGGAGCTAGAAACCTGTCTGTGTCACTTCGACTATGAGCGAGAGAAGGACAAGTACACGAGCGCTCACGTGCAGGTGCACGGTCGGTCGACGGCATTGGAGGCGTTGAACCGGGCCGGCGATGAGAAACGCCCGCTGGAGAAGCTGCACTTCCCGGTGGGTGGGAAGCGGTTCCGTCCGAGTCTTGAGGACATCATCGAGTTCCTGATTGCGGAACGCCTGGCTGACGGGCGCGAGGGTTGGGAGCGGGTGGTCGAGGAAGGTCGGGACAAGTTTCAGCGGAGCCAGTTGCGGGCGGCCATAAGGCGTAACACGGCGCTCGTTGAGGAGTTCATGCGGGAGCAGGAGAAGCAGGCCTGAGCGTGCACAGTAAAGAGCCCCGGCCATCGGCCGGGGCTTCTTCGTGCGTTCATCGCCGTCTCGTCGGCGGCCCATACGGCGACTGCCAGACGGGCCGGTCGCGGCGCGGAACGGGCGCCTGGTGCTCGCAGGCGGCGGACTCGCGTAGCTGCTGAAATGCTTCGGCCACCTGTTTGACCTGTTCGGCGACGCGTTCGATGACGGGCCGGAAAGCAGCACGCAGCTGGTTGCATACCTCGTCGGCAATAACCTGCGCCTCCTGCCCGACGAGGTCGGTGTACGGGCCGTCCTGCCCGCGCTCGGCGGCACCGACGGCTTCCCGCGCCTGATCGGGGGTGAGGCCGCGCCGGTCGACGAGACGCTGCACGAGGGCGCTTCGGCCG